>Ga0209517_10000165_pt1 | contig 118082 bp, 90 predicted proteins | sample PeaSoiMetSII2010_FD_187695 | JGI IMG/M metagenome (GOLD analysis project Ga0209517, IMG submission 187695) | Peat soil microbial communities from Weissenstadt, Germany - SII-2010 (SPAdes) (version 2) | ecosystem: Environmental > Terrestrial > Soil > Wetlands > Peat | place: Germany...
GACCTTGTCCAATCAATAATATGCGAGACGCCACGTGGCCACCGCCCGCTCTGCCGCGGAGATTTGAGTCGCTTGCGTTCCCAAACCGCACAATATCGTTTCTTTTGGAGACCTGAGGCTCCGACCGACCCTAGCGAGATTCGCCGGATCGAGCGCTGGCTGGCCACGGCCCGGCTGTTCCTGGCGTTCTCGGCGCTGGTAGCGATCCGGATGGATCCCACTGAGTTGGGGTATTCACTCGCGGCTTACGGGTTGCTCGGCTTCTACATGGGCAATGCTTTCCTGATCGTGATGCTGCTGCGGCGGCGGCGCGAGTCTACGGCTTCTTTTCGACTGCTGGTACATGTGGCCGACATCATTTGGCCAGCCTTCATTTCAGTATTCGGCGAGGGGCCGCGCAGTCCCTTCTTTTTGTTTTTCGTCTTTGTGCTGGCGGCGGCAGCCTACCGTTGGGGGTTGTGGGAGACCCTGAGCACAGCCGCCGCCGAGGTTGCGCTGCTCTGGTCGGAGAGCTTCCTGCTGCTCCACGTCTGGGCGAAGCCGAACGGGGCGTTGCCTTGGCGGATGTTCACGGGGTTGCGCGTCAATCTGCAGGAGTTCGAGCCCAAGCGCTTGTTCATGCTCTCCATCTACCTGCTGGTGATGGGATTGCTGCTGGGCTATCTGGCGGAGCAGCAAAAACATTTGCGGGCGGAAAAGGCAGCGGTCGCCCGGTTGCTGGCCAAAGCGCGGGTGGAAGCGGGACTGACGGGGACCTTGCAGCAGATTCTTGGCGAAGTGCGGGCCATGTATGGCGCGGCCAAGCTGCTCATTGCGTCCCAGGAAACCCGCAGCCGCAGGATTTTTCTGGGCGAGCTAGGCGGCTCCAAATCACCGCCCTCCGAATTCGTCTGGCTGGATTCCAAGCCGCGCGACGCGAAGAATTATCTCGACGATTTTCCCGGAGACGTGTGTTACGCCACTTACCAGAAGGGCCGCTGGTCCGCAGTGGCGCTGGATAGTGAAGGGAATCAAGTCGCAGCCACGAATATGGAACCACTGGAGCGGTTGAAGCAACTCCAGCCCTTCCAGTCGTTGGTTACGGTTTCGTTTCTGCTCGGCGGTGAGTGGAGAGGACGGGTTTTTCTCTTTGACCCAACCTGGCGTGGGGAGAAGCAGGAAGAGCTGCGCTTCCTGCTGGACCTAATCCACCAGGTAGGACCGGCAGTTCACAACGTGTACTTGTTGCACCGTCTGCGGCGTCGGGCCGGAGCAGCGGAACGAGCGCGGTTTGCGCGCGAATTGCACGATGGCGCGGTGCAGTCGCTGATCGCGGTCGAGATGCAGGTGGACGTTCTCCGGCGCCAGGTAGCAAGCGGGCCCGAGATGGTTGGCGGCGAATTGGGCCGCATTCAGGGATTGCTGCGCGAAGAAGTTCTGAAGCTGCGGGAACTGATGCAGCAGATGAAGTCGATGGACGTCGACGCCACCCGGTTCCTGAATGTTCTCAACGATACCGTGGAACGTTTTGAGCGGGAGACCGGCATTGCCGCCCGGCTGGTAAGTGACCTTGACGGACTGGACATGCCGCAGAGAGTTTGCCGGGAACTGGTGCGGATTGTCCAGGAAGGACTGGTCAACGTCCGGAAACACAGCCGGGCACGCCACGCCCTGGTTCGCGTGGGGTCGAGCCCCACCCAGTGGAACCTGACGTTGGAGGACGATGGCAAGGGCTTTTCCTTTTCCGGCCGGCTCAGCCAGGAACAACTGGATCAGATCGGTAAGGGCCCCATGATCATCAAGGAAAGGGTTCGTTTGATTGCAGGCGAACTCACGATAGAATCAAATCCCGGCCTCGGGACGCGCCTGGAAGTCACCGTGCCCCGGGGCGGAGAGTTGCCGCATGAACTTTAAGAAGTCACAGCCCGTTCGTATCGTGATTGCCGACGACCATCCGATTTTTCGCGATGGCTTACGCCGGCTGCTGGAGGCGGAACCCGACCTGAAGGTGATGGGCGAGGCCTCGGATGGTGCCGAAGCGGTGAAGTTGGCGCGCCAGTTGAAGCCCGACATCCTGCTGCTGGATCTGGCCATGCCCAAGCATCCCGGCCTGGAGGCGTTGCGCGATCTAAGCACGGGAGTAAGTTCCACTCCGGTGCGCGTCATCCTGCTGACCGCGGCGGCGGAGAAAGGACAGATCGTAGAGGCTCTGCAGTTGGGTGCTCGCGGCGTGGTCCTCAAAGATTCGGCGACTCAGCTTCTTCTGAAAGCCATTCACACCGTGATGTCAGGCGAGTACTGGGTGGGCCGGGAAAGCGTTTCCAACCTTGTGCAGTATCTGCGCACCCTGATGCAATCGTCGAGCGACGAGGCACGGCAGAAGAAGTTCGGGCTAACCCCGCGGGAACTGGAGATTGTTTCCGCGGTGGTGGCGGGGTACTCCAACAAGGAGATCGCGGAGTACTTCAAGATCAGCGAAGACACGGTCAAGCACCATCTGAGCAATATTTTCGACAAGTTGGGCGTATCCACGCGTCTGGAGCTGGCGCTGTTCGCAGTGAATCAATCGCTGCCCCTGAAAAGCATCGCCTGACAATCACAGTAACCACGGGAAGGTGACTGTGGATGTGGCACTTTTGTGCTATTGGCTGGCTTCTCCGCTGGCCGTATCATAAATCTAACCACCAGCCTCGGGAACAGTTTTGGTCGGTCACGATATCTGTGATCTACCTCCCTCTGTTCATGCAAGGGGTGAGGTTAGGACACCGTACTTAAGGAGAAGGAGCCCGTGGCAAAATTTCTCAATCGTCTCTGGAAAGATGAGCGCGGCCAGGATATCGCAGAGTATGCGGTCATGCTGGCGGTTATTCTTGTGATCGTGGTCGGAACCATCCGGCTCATCGGGTCGAACGCCAACAACGTGTTTTCCAACGTTGGCAGCGCCATCCAGTAATCGCTTCGTCGTTCACCCAGCTACCGGGGACGCAGTCACGAGTGCCTAAGGTGCGGAGCACCTTCAAGGTCATGCTCGTGTTCGGATCAAGTGTACTGCTCGACGACTGCGCTACGGGCCTCACTTCACTCAGGTCAAATCGCTGAACCGGCCACAAGTCTATTTCGCGAACCGCCGAACGCTGAAGGAAATCGGCAGCCCGACCACGATCATGTGAACAATCAGCCCTTGCAGCACATCATGAAGTTCGTAAGGACCCCGATCGTGAAGCGCGGAGAGCGGCAACACGATGTAACCCATGACCACCTCAACCGCGCCGCCATAGAACAAGCCGCACACCAGCGGGTGCTCCTTTAGAAAAACCAGTCTGCGGCTGGCCGCGTAGTAAATAGCCGTGGCTGAGAAAGCGATAAAGAAGTGCAGCAGGACACCCAGGAGATAGGTGGCCATCCGTCCCTGCAAAGCCTGCCGCCCCAGTAGGCCTGCGGCAATCACGAGCGGAACCTTCACTCCAAACAGGATGCAAGCTTGTGTGAGGTCCAAAGCCCCGGCAATCAGGCCGCCCACTGCAATTGCCAATAGAGCGCTCCTCTTCCCCAATGGCCGAGGTGCAGAGTCTCCAATCATCCGATGTCTCCTATTTTCACCTTCGGATTCATTTGCAATCTGGAATGCAGGCCTACGATACTCAGGTGAGACCCGGGAAGTCCTGAACTTGGCCTGAAACACCCTGAATACTTCTGAAATGCTTGTGTGGAGCGGGCACTCCTGCCCGCTTGCTTGTAGCAGCACACAGCTAGCGGGCAGGAGTGCCCGCTCCACACGATCTTACGGTGTTGGTAAAATCGGCGAGCGCCGCTTTTCTGTTTGAAAAACAGAGGTCAAAGATCCGGCATGGAGCGCCCTACCGCGACAATGCTTCGCATCGGCGCCTGGTGCGTCAATCCGGCGTCCGGGCAGATTTCACGAGATGGAGAGACCGCTCGGGTCGAGGTGCGGACGATGCGGCTGCTAGTGTGCCTCGCCGAGCACGCCGGCGAGGTCGTCAGCATCGATGACTTGCTCAACCAGGTCTGGTCTGAGGTAACCGTTAGTCCGGACTCCGTCTACCAGGCTGTGGCATCGCTCCGCCGTCTGCTCGGCGACGACCCCAGGCAGCCCGCTTACATTGAGACCGTGCCGCGACTAGGGTATCGGATGGTAGCAGCCGTCAGTCCCTGGGCGGATCGCCCTAAAGGAGATCGGTCCATCGCAGATCGTCCTATCGCAGATCAGGCCGTCGCGCAGACGGGCTCCTCGCCGAAAGACCCCACTTCTGGCGCAAAAGACGCGCGAGAAATGGGGCACCCGGATTTGTTCAGAGCCACCTTCATGTGGACCGCTGGCGCGGTGCTTCTTTTTTGCCTTGCTTTTGCTTTCCAGTATCGCGGCCAGGTCGCGAACCACAATCGCTCGCCCTCAACCGCCATTGCTGCGCAGCCAGAGAAATCCATCGCTGTGCTGCCATTTCTCGACCTGACCGAAGGGATGCACGAGGAGACCTTTGCCGACGGCATGACCGAGGAACTGATTGACAAACTCAGCAAGATCCCCGGCCTTCGAGTACCAGCTCCCACGTCCTCCTTCTATTTCAAGGGTAAACAGGTACCGATCGCCGATATCGCCAAGACGCTAGGTGCCGCTTATGTACTTGATGGGAGCGTGCGCAAGTCAGGCGCTAGGCTGCGGGTCGCCACGCGCTTGATTCGCGCGGACAGCGGGTACGTCATCTGGTCTGAAACCTACGACCGACCATTCGCCGACATTTTGATGGTCCAGGACGACATTGCTGGCGAAGTGACGAAAGCGCTGAGGGCATCCATCGAGGCTACGCCTGAACGCTGACATGGACCGTCATTGCGTGGGGAGATTTTTCCCCGGTGGGTGAGACACGTGTCACAGTGTTGTTCGAAGCACCGCGAAACTAATTGCGGCTACGCCGTCGCGGCAGAAAGTGCGTTTCGAGCTCCGTCGACGCGCCTTCCTCATTTTGGTGCAGGTGCCGTGGAGGCAAACTTGTCAGTCGCGGTGCCGGAGAGCCGGGTCAGGTACGGGAAGAACGGAGTGAGCTCAAACGGCATCTTTTCCCGCGCCGAGGTCAGGGCTACCGGCTTCGCCTTCGCCAATTCCACCTGATCGCTCCAGGGATCCAGCTTGATGCGGCCGCCCAATGGGAGCGCGGCGATCTGGTCGGTTCGCTGCGGCTCGAGCTGGGGTGCGGCGGTCAGCAGCGCCGACATCCGCATGCTCTTGCCCGCCGCCAAGCTGTTGCCCAGGTGCGGGCGAATCAGGTTGGGAAGATCGGGCGCACGTTCCTGCAAGGCTTTGAGAAACAGTCCGGCATTTCCCAGCTTGTCCTTGTAAGGAGAGTTCTTGAGCAATTCAAGAGCTTTGGTGTCGGCGGCTTCCTCATCCGCCGAGTTACGCTTAAAGTCCAGGCGCTGGAACGATTCTTCGTCGGGGAAGAACATCCGGTCGTTGAACGCCAGCTTGGTGTCGAATCTGTGGGCCAGCACAATGTGACTGAGTTCATGGGCCAGAACCATGGCGAGCGAGGCCTCGTCGGGCAGGACATCGAGGAGACCACGGCTGACGACAATCGTATGACCCACGGTGAACGATTCCAATGGGGAAGTCAGCAAAACCCGGCAGCGAACATCGGACTGCAAGTCGATGTTATTGGTTACGAGCAGGTTGTTCACCACCGTCAGCAGGATCTTGTCCACGTCTCCTGGAGGGGCAAGCAGGCCGATCTTCTGCATGCGCTCGACCACGTTGTCTTCGGCCTGGCGTTCCCACATACGCTCGGCTGTTACCGGCGTGGCGTCGGCGGCGGCATCACTCTGATCTTTGACTGACTGCGGTGAGTCCACAAGAATCTGGGTAAATTCTTCGTTCTTGTTCAAGCCCTTCAAGTCGTATCCCCATAGCCGGGTCTGCGCCTTGAAATGCAGAGGCTTGCCAAGGCCCGTCTTCAGATCAGATTCCTCGCTGTAAATGTAAGCGGGCACCCACGCGCCCGGGCGCAGGTTTAACCGCCAACTGTCGAAATGTAGATAAAAGCTGGTTTTCGGATGCGGATAGTAAGTGCCGTTGAAGCGGACGATGTTGTAGTCCTGATCCTCTACCCAAATCCGCCCCAGAAAGCGTCCCGGGGGCGCGCCGTCTTTGGGCTGGACATCAATCACCAGGCAGCGCACCTCGCCTAAGAACTCGCGGCGGACAAAAGCGAAATCGTAGTACTTCTTTTGAAAGTCGGTGTCGAGCACCACCATCTGCGCGAAGCCCAGAGGCAGGAAATGCATGGAATATAGGCCAGTCAAGTGGTTGAGCATGCGATGCCCGAAGCCGGGTTGCCCCACAAAGGAAGTGTCTTCAGGGCCTTCGCTCATATCGAGTCGTCCCAGAAAATACTGATCCTTCGTCGGAACCGTTATGCCGTTTTTATCGGTCCTCATATCCTGAAGATAGGTTTCGACCATCGGCCGCATGTGGCGCATCTGGGCTACGAACAGATGTTCTCTCTGGATGACGCGATCCATCACATCGCGAAACGATGCGGGAGGCGGCGCCGGCAGCGACGCTGCGCCTTGCGCGCCAGAGGCTGCGTCGGCGCCCGCGGCGGGCGGAGCCGGCGCTGGAGGATCCTGCGACAGGGCGGGAAAAGCCGAGCCTAACAGCAGAAAGAAGCAAAGCGAACGGATCTGAAAGATACGCATAACACCCTTCTGGGAGCGAGTCACGCCAGTTGAAAAATAATGTGCAAGACGGCGGTGGAATCGGATGGTTGACCATCTCTCATCGCCGGCTTGAAGTGAATCTGTTCCGCGGCCTTCACCGCACTATCGTCAAGCCCGTGACCCAATCCGCGGACCACGCGCACGACGTGCAACCTGCCCGATGCCTCCAGAATTACCTCCAGAAGCACTTCGCCCTCGATCTTCAGATTGCGGGCTTCCTCGGTGTAGACAGGAGTTGGCTTGGAAAGAATCTCTGCAGGAATCAACCGCGCGGCTGCCGGCGCCGATTGCGAACGGACCGTTGGCGGGGCGGGAACGTCGGCATCGCCGAATCCGCTCTGCTGCACTGTGCCGCGCGCTGCGGAAACGCGGTTGTCGGCGATCGCCGTCCCGTTGCCGAATCCTGAACTCACCACGACACCGCGGGCACCTTTGGCGCCCCCCGTTCCATTGCCATAGCCCGGGCCGCCGGGCAGATCAAACGAGCCAGCTTGCGCGATGTTGACGGCTCTGTCCTGGTTGGGCTTGGCCGGAACTCCATTCGGGTCGCCAAAGCCGCCGGTTTGTACCTGCGACGGAGCGCGCGCCATGGTGGGTGTGGCCGAACTCCCCGTGGAGAAAAGGTTGGTTCGTATGGTTTTCGGAATCAGAGGCTTCGCGTCGGGCATTGGCGCAAGCTTCTTGGCGGCAATCGTCACCGCGGGCGCGGGATCGTCTTCGATGTTCACTTTCGGCTTGGGCCGCGGAGCGGGCAGGCGCAGAGCTTCAGCCGGAGGATCCAACTGCGCGACTACCGGCGGTTGCGGCAACACTCGCACCGGCTGCGGCTGATGATTCACGGGCACGGGGGTAGGCACAAGTTGAACCGAGCGAAACGTGTGCTCCGGAAGCGACAGAATTTCCGGGTGCAGCAGGCGCGCCCACAACAGCAGGGCCACAACTAAGGCTTGTGTCCCAGTGCTTAAAGCGAATTGCGTCCAGGGAGCTCTCTTCTCCGGCAAAAGGGAAAAGAGATTCTCTTGGGAGCCAACCGATCCCATAGCGAATTCCAAAAAGATGCTTAGTTGAACACCTGTCAGGGGTCGAAGTTTCTCTCAGCCAGTCAACTGCGTGGCGAACTTGGGAAACAGGACTGAGATCAACTAAGTCTACTACCCTTAGCCAAAGTATGCACGGCAAAGGCCACTTGATCGAATCCCTAGGAAGAATAACTATTTCTGCAGCAACCACTTACCCGTTCAAGGGCCGGTCCCAGGACGGGAAGAAAAGAAACCGCAAAAAATTTACATCGGAGATGAGAGTTTTACTGCTCCGATGAGTCCAGAGCCCAAAGCCTCTAAGCGAACTACCCGTGTCAGCAGGGGACGATCTTGGCGCTGACGATGCCTTTGGTAGCATTGCGGGTGTCGACGACCAGCTGGGCTTCGGCGACGATACGGCGGTAATCGTAGTCGGAGTGGTCGGTGACGATCAGAACGCAATCGTATTGACCCAAGTTTTCCAGTTCCGAGCGCTTCATTTGCAGATCGTACTTGCGGCCCTTGCCGATGAAAGGGAAGTAGGGGTCGTGATAGCTGACTTGAGCGCCCTCTTTCTGCAGTAATTCGATAATCGTAAGCGCCGGTGATTCGCGCAGATCATCGATGTCTCTTTTGTAGGCCACGCCCAGCACGAGCACGCGCGATCCGTTTACCGCCTTCTTCTGACGATTCAGCGCGGCGCCCACGGAGGCCAGCACATGATACGGCATGTTGGTGTTGATTTCGCCCGCAAGCTCGATAAAGCGGGTGTGGAAGTCCCACTCCTTGGCTTTCCACGACAAGTAGAAGGGATCGACGGGAATGCAGTGTCCGCCCAGTCCGGGGCCGGGATAGAAGGGATGAAACCCAAATGGTTTAGTGGAGGCAGCCGCGATCACTTCCCAGATGTCAAGACCCATGCGCAGGCACAGCATTTTCAATTCGTTGACCAGAGCGATGTTCACGCAACGGTAGATATTTTCAAGCAACTTGGTCATCTCGGCGACAGCGGGAGAAGATACGGGCACGGTGCGACGGAAAATGGAACCGTAGAGCGCGCACGCCAGCTCTGCGGCCTGCGGATTCAATCCGCCGACCACCTTGGGTATGTCGTGACGAGCTACCGTCGTGTTACCGGGGTCTTCGCGCTCGGGCGAGAAGGCCACGAAAAACTCCGGACGCGAGCTTGCGGCTCCCCGTGCGGCTTTCAGGCCCTGCTGGTTTTCCCTCTCGAGAATCGGCACCATGACTTCTTCGGTTGTGCCCGGGTACGTTGTACTCTCGAGAACGATCAGCTGGCTCTCCTGGATGTGAGGCGCCAGGGCGTGCGTGGTACCGGTAATGAAGCTCAGGTCCGGCTCGTGGTATTCATTCAGCGGCGTGGGAACGCAGATGATGACGGCGTCCATTTCGCGGATCCGGGAATAATCCGAGGTGGCAGAAAATCCCTGCGCTTTGGCAGCCTGGATTTCCTCCGGGCTGATGCGGTAAATGTAGGAACCGCCCTGCGCGAGGATTTCGACTTTACGCTGGTCGATGTCGAAGCCAGTAACTCTGAATTTCTGTTCGCTGTACAGCAACGCCAGCGGCAACCCGACGTATCCCAGGCCAATAATGCCAACTCGAGCCTGGCGCTGTTGGATCCGGATTTTTATCGCGTCGACGGAGCGTGCGGCCGGAGTGTGATTCGTTATCGTCACGATGGGGTTCTGTTTTGCAGGAAATGAAATCGCTTCGATTCTAGCATCCAGGCACGGGAGCCTATCGTGACTAAGATGTTATTAGAAGGGTCGGAGTTCGGATTCGGGGCTCGAAATCTATCGTGACAAGCAGCCGTTAGCATTTAGCAGCTAGCATCTAGCCCTGAGAGGCTTGTTTACGCTGGCGAGAACTAGTGTTGGCTAGAAACGCCAGGTGCGAATTGCAAAGTCCTTCCTTGGAGTGACTAACGAATGGACCGGCAAGGTCGAAGAAAGCGAGCGTGGCTTGTGGCGTTAGCCGTTGCTGTGGGGGCGTTGTTGCTCCTGGCGCGGAAGGCGGGCGACTTTCTTGTGGTCGACGCACCCCGTCCCTCGGACGTGATCCTAGCGCTGGCCGGTGAGACTGAGAACCGGCCGGAGCGAGCGCTGCAACTTCTGCAGCAAGGGTACGGGCGCAGGGTCGTGATCGACGTGCCGGACGGCGCGAAGGTTTACGGATTCACCGAGATCGAACTGGCCCAAAGATACATCCGTGATCTGCCTCAAGCGGCGGCGATCAGCATCTGTCCGATTGTGGGTTTATCGACGAAGGGTGAGTCCAAAGATGCCGAAAAATGCCTGGCGGGCACCGGAGCCAGGAGCGTGCTGATCGTCACTGCGGACTTCCATACCAGGCGAGCTTCGGCCATTTTCCGGCGGGAGGTTCCCGAATACGAGTATTCGACCGCCGCTGCCCGGAACAGCCAGAATTTTGGCGCCCGATGGTGGACACACCGCCAGTGGGCGAAGACGTTGGTCGATGAATGGCTGCGGTTGATCTGGTGGAAGTGCGTCGATCGATGGTTCTAGCCCGCCCCGCGCCGAACCCAGCCTCTAACAACAGGAAAGTTTTCCACCGATTAGCCCCCCGGGGAGCACAAAAAACATTGACTGCCAATAACGAGGGAGGGTAGGATGCGGGGCAAGGTCACCAAACTAGTTATTAGTGGAGTGTGGGAGTGGGCATGTCTGCTTTCCGCAAGATGGTGAGTTGCGTGCTACTGTTGTTTTTCCCTCTTTCAATGTTCGCCGCCGATTCCGGCGCCGCGATGCTCTATACCGATGGGGCTACATGGCTGAATGGGGGCCGTGTTCCGCGCTCTTCCGCGATTTTTTCCGGCGACCTGGTCCAGACCAGACCAGGTTCTGTCGCCAATATCAATGCGCCCGGTTCGGCGATCACAGTGCTGAGTGACTCCCTCGTCCAATTCGAAGGCACTTCGCTGAAGGTGGAGCACGGTGGGGTCACCGTCTCCACGTCCAAGGGCGTGGGCACCACGGCGGGCGAGGTCAAGGTCATGCCAGCGTCCAATGCGTGGACGGAGTTTAACGTGACCGACGTTGACGGGACCGTGAGAATCGCGGCCCGCAAGGGCGATCTCAGCATCACCGACGGCGCCGGCACCGTTACCCTGGCTCAAGGCCAGGAGACGACGCGCGATGAAACCTCGGATCAATCTGACAAGAAGAAGAAAGACAAGAAGCGCGGCGTAGGAGCGGCTCCCGCAGCCGGCGGCGGTGTGCTCGATTCTCCCTGGGCCATCGGGATTGGAGCTGCGGCTGTGGCCGGCGTCGCCACCTGGGTGCTGGTAAAGAGCGACAATCCAGTAAGTCCTTCATCTCCTAACTAACCACGGCGGATAGGGATTTTCGGCCGTCCAGCTGCGCTGGACGGCCGATTCATTCTTGGGGGAAGGCCTGTCTTAGAAGTTGGTCGCGGGCTGCTGCAGCATTTCCGAGGAGGCCAACTCGTCCGCCGCTTGCGGCTTGACCGACTTCCGCTTACGGGCAGGTTGGGCAAAAGGCGCGGAGGCCGCCACCGTGCAGAGTACGTAGAACAGCGCTGCGTTGGCAGGGATCTGCAGATTAAAATCGAAGGCGCTGTGCACCAGAATGCCGCTCAGGCCGAGCAGACAGGCCAAGGCTACGGCGCCGCTGATGTCTCCCGTCCAGTTTCCCAGTTTCTTGATAGCTGTGCGGTAGACCACGATCAGGAGCCAGATCATGGTTGCGAATCCCAGCAAACCCATTTCCACCAGCAGTTGCAGATAGTCGTTGTGCGCGGCGTTGACGAAGAAGTTTGTGTAAAAGCTGCGAAATTCGGGATACACCACGGGGAAAGTGCCGAGACCCCAACCGAGCACAGGCCGCCTGACAAACATTCGTAAACCGTCGTGGTTAATGCCATTGCGAAGGTCGCTGGTAAGGTCGGTATGCGCCGGGCCCATGGTGGCAATCCGCTTGCTGAGTTCGGGGCCACCGATCCAGACCAACATGGTCAGGACGATCGCGAGAAACAGGCCGATTCCCACCGCGGTGCGCAAGCCGCGCTGCTGCTTGGTGAGTAGGACCGCCACCACGATCAGTTCAGCGGCGATGGCCAGCATGCCTCCGCGCGAGCCGGAGAGGAAAATCGTGCCTGCCATCACTGCAGCTGCCGTCGCCGCCGCCATGCGTACCTTGCTCGAGGCCAGTCGCGTCAGAGACAAGACCAGGGGAATCGGCGTCAGCATCTCCATCAGACCGGCATAGTGGTTGTGGTTGACGTAAGGCCCGTAGATCCAGCCCCCCATGCGAGGTTGCCGGATCCAGTACAACTTGCCGTTGGAAGAGATGCCCTGCAACAGGGCGAAACCGGCCAGCGCAGCACCGTAGAGGGAGAGAACCAGAGCGAGCTTGCGAGCCTGCGCGCCGCGGAGCAGAGTTTGTCCCGCGAGAAAACACAGAATTGCATATGCGGCGTAAACCAGAGCTTCCGCCGCGGTGTCGTGCGGGTAGGCGCTGCGGCGAAACGCCAACTGCAAAACGATGAGCAACCCGAAGGCGCTCATGGGGAGAAACAAGGGGTTCCACCGGACCTTAAGCTCACCATCCAGAACCTGCTTGCTGATCCACAGCAGGAACATGAGGGTGGCGCCGACTTCCATCAGGAGCATCGACCAGGGCTCTACAGCGCCGAAGGCGAGCGGCCCAAACATCAGCAGCCCAAATGTTCCGTAGAGCAGGACGGCGTCGATTTGCACCGTCTTCTGGCGACCCTTGACCGCTGTGATGGTATGCGGGCTCATGAATCGAATGTACCTAAGAACCGAAGCTACGATTGCTTTTTCACGAGGTGGAAATCGTCGACCCAGAGCTTACCACGGATCGGACTGCCTTCCGGCAAGCGTCGGATGTGCAGTAGCAGCAGCCGGGAATCGGCGCCGGTAGTGAATTCTCCCTCGGCAGACTTCCAGAAGCCGGACTCTTTCAGTTCGTCGCTGTCGTACAGGACCGCGGACGTATAAAAATCCTGGACTGTGAAATGTGGTCCGCCCGCGCCCTCGAGTTCACCGTTCTTGTAGTACGCGGAAAATTCGTACGTAGTGTTCGGTTGAACCGGAACGAATTGGTAAATGCCCGCATCGTTCACCCCCGGCCCGTCAAATGTGATCAGGAGCGAGCGATGTCCGCCGTGGAAGTCGCTGGGATCCAACGTCAGCGTCACGCTCCGCTGCTTTTCGTACTGCCAGTCGAATCCGCCATTGAGGATCTCGAGGCCAAAGTCTCCGTTGACAATCAAGTTGTGAGCCATAGGCACGTAGGAGGAAAGGCCAAAGCGTCTGGCCCCTTCCTGCCACACCGCGAATGCCTCATCCACGTCCTTGTGCAAGATCAGGTAGCGGAAATATAAGAACATGTACCGCTGCTCGAAAGGCTCACGGGTGGCCATCAAGGCATCCCAAACTTTGGCCGTCGCCGCCGTTTCCTGCTTGGTCATCAGCAGTTCGAGGAAGGCGATGTAGGCTTGCGATCGGGCCGGAACTACTTCAGCCAGCAGCGCATCCGCATCTGGTTTGATTCGCCAGCAGAGCTGCATGGCTGAATTTGCCAGCGATTGGTCGTTCTCGAGCACAACGCGGAACTCCTGCAGAGCTTTCTCGTCCTCGCCTTGCACCAGGTAAAGGTTTGCCGCTTCCCAGGCCACGTCGGGCGTGGTGGGGTCGGCGTGGATGGCGCGCTCCAGAGCCCCGGTCTGCGCGGAGACATTGCCTAGAACCTGATAGGCCGAGGCCAGATCGAACCAATACCGCGCAGAATGAGGGTTGAGTTGCACGGCGGTGCGGTAAGGCTCGATGGCCGAGGCCGGATCGCGGGCCACCAGCGAGTAATAACGCCCAAGGTGGTCGCGATAGTCCGCATCGCCCGGATCGAAGCGCGCAGCGCGCCGCAGACTGGCCAATTCGACTCTTTCCCCAAACCAGGAAGCAACAAACAGACGTCCTGCCACGACCACGTAGGCGAGGGAGAGCAGAAGCGCCGCAGCCAGGACGAGTCCCTTCCGCCAAGTAGAGTTGAGAGGAATCTTCATGTTGTTGAGTTAGGCCGGCTATTACGAATCCAAGGCATCCATGCTAGGCGCTATTTGGAGGTGCCTCGTCCGTTTCCTCCACGTCCTCATCGTCGTCGCTGTCGCTTTCGCTGACGCCATCATTTCGGTAGTAGCGGGCGTACTTGCCCTGATATTCGTAGTAGTAATAGTAGTCGGGGGAACTCAAGTCGACTGCATTCAGCAGCACGCCGGACACTTTGGCGTTGACCTGCATCAGGACGTCGCGGGAGCGGCGAAGCGCCTGCTTGGTGGTTTGTCCGGAGCGAATCACCAGCACGATGGCGTCGGCCCGCGGCGACAACACCACGGCATCCGTGACCGACAAAGTCGGGGGCGTGTCGATGACGATGTGATCGTACTGCTCCCGTAGTTCCAAAAGAACATCCCTCATGTTGGTGGATGCCAGCAGTTCAGCCGGATTCGGCGGAGGCGTCCCTGCCGGGAGCACAGAAAGATTCGGAAGAACCGGCGCTCGCGTGATCGCCTGTTGCAGAGTGGCGCTGCCGGTCAGCACATTGCTGAGCCCGCTGCGCGGGCCCAGGCCGAGCGTTTTGTGTATGCTGGGGCGCCTGAGGTCGGCGTCAATCAAGAGCACGCGGACGCCCTTCTGGGCGAGCACCACAGCGCAGTTGATGCTGGTGGTGGTCTTGCCCTCCTGCGGAAGGGCGCTGGTCACCATAATCACTTTGGGAGGAGCGCCCAGATTGGACAACAGCAGCGACGTTCGTAAGGCACGATAGGATTCCGCCATTTGCGACTGCGGTCGCACTTGGGTGATCAATTCGACCGCTTCTTTGGAAGTCGCAATAACCAGGCGCTTGGCGTTCGCTCCCTCGCGGGCGGTCCGGGAACCCATCGGGATCATGCCCAAGGGTGCAAGGCCCGAAATCAGCTGTGCCTGCTCGGTGGTGCGTACGGTATTGTCCAAGCCTTCGAGCAGGAACGCGAGTCCGACGCCGGAGGTCAAGCCGAGCATAAGGGCGAAAGCGAGGTTGCGGGGTATGTTGGGCTCGATGGGTGAAGTCGGCACGCGGGCGACATCCACTATGCGGAAGTTATTGGAGCGCAATCCGGCAGAAACACCAGCTTCCTTCAGTTTCTCCAGCAATCCTTCATAGAGCTGCCGGTTGGTCTCGACGTCACGCTTCAGCAGGCTGTATTCGATCGCGCTCTCGTTCAGCTTATTGGCTTCCTGTTTCTGTTTTTCGAGAGCTTCGTGCAGCATGTTTTCCCGCTGCAGGGCAGTCATGTACTGTCCATGGACTTTGCCGGCGACTTTCTTCAGCTCGGCTCGAATCTGAGAGTCGACTTCCCTGAGCTGGCTGTTCAGCTGTGCCAGTTTTGGATAGGAAGGTCCAAATTGCGTATTCAGGTCCGCCGCCTGAATCTTCAGGTCGGCCTGCCTGGTGCGGAGGTTTTCCAGGAGGGCTGAGGCCGATTGTGTCCCGGTCCCCGTCTCCTCCAGGCCACCGGCTGCGGATGCAATCGCATCGAGATCGCCGTTCTCGATCAAGCGATACACGGCTTCCTTGTCCATGCGGTCAGATTCGGCCGTGGTCAGGGCTTTGTTCAGTTCATCCAGTTTTGAGGTGATGATGTTCTGCTTTTCGTCAATGCCCAGGATTTCGTGCTCCTTCTGGTAGCGAACCAGCTTTTCCTGGGAGGTTTCTACCTTCATTTGCAGGTCCACGAGCTGCTTGGAAAGCCAGTCGGACGCCTGCATCGTGGACTCGAAGCGGGCCTTGAAATTGTTTTCCACATACGTGTTCATCAACGTGGTAACGACTTTGGCGGCCAGATCCTTGTCGGGATTGCGGTAGTGAACTTCGATGATGTGGGTATTGGGCGCCAGAGTGACCTTGAGGCTGCCTTTGAATCCGGTCAGCAGGCCGGAGGTTCGTGCCGAGTCAGCCTGCAACGGATCGGGAGCGAGGTCGAGCGAAGAGGGCAAAGCCGGCGTGTTTCCCCCGAACTCGGGCCGCCGGTCCAGGCCCAGTTCCCGGACTACCTGCAGGGCCAGCAGGTCGCTCTGCAAAATCTTGACTTCAGTCTCCAGTTCGGTGGGGTCGTAGTAGTCCAGGCTGAAAGTGGGAGAATTATTGAAATTCACCAGGCCGGAGTCGGGTTTGTTGATGGCAATACTGCCGCTGGCTTCGTAGATGGGAGTCATCTTAAGGCTGGCGATGGCGACCAGGCTGAAGATCGAAAGCAGACAGGCGAGGACAGTCCATTTGCGCTTCAGCAGGACGCGGATATATTCGCCGAGTGCCGATTCCTGCGCGGAGAATTCCGGATAGATGCGGGGGCTGATGGGTTTGCCAAACTCCGCGGGCGCCACAGGCTGTATTTCGCGAAAGGAAGGATTATTAGCCTGTACCAGCGGTCCGGAATCCATGCATTCTCCTCGAACGAGTTTGGAGACCCGCCCAAAGTCCGGACGGATCCTTGCGAAGACAACTCCATAGCCGGTGGCGCGCGGCTGGTTCGTGGCACCGGAGGTCTCAGCGGATTGGTTTTGTCAGTTGCGCCGATATTCTAGCATTGCTGACGACGAAAGCAATTTACGAATATCGAGGTCGCCCTCATTCACAGGAAGAGCACACAAATCTAGGTCCGTGCGAAGCGGGAAAAGTCCGCTATACTAGTGGCCCAAGCGGAGAGTCAAGCTCGATGAATTGGTCGGAGCAGTCGGTTCTGGTCACCGGTGGAACTGGGTCATTCGGGAAGAAGTTCGTTGAGATCATGTTGCAGGAGTATCGCCCGAACCGGCTGGTGATTTTCAGCCGCGACGAACTCAAACAGCATGACATGCGGGCTGCGGGATTTGATCATCCCAGCCTGCGCTATTTCATCGGAGACGTGCGCGACGCGGGCCGGTTGGAGCGAGCTCTGGCCGGGGTCACTGTGGTCGTCCATGCGGCGGCGTTGAAGCAGGTTCCGGCCTGCGAGTACAACCCGTTCGAAGCGATCCAGACTAATATCATCGGCGGCCGCAATGTGATTGACGCGGCCATCAACCAGGGGGCAAAGCGCATCCTCGCGCTCAGCACCGACAAGGCCGTGAATCCGATCAATCTTTACGGGGCCACCAAGCTGTGCGCGGAGAAGGTGTTCGTGCAGGCTAACGCTTACGCAGGCGCGCAGGATACACGCTTCAGTTGCGCGCGCTATGGAAACGTGGTCGGCAGCCGGGGCAGCGTGATTCCGGTATTTCTTGAACAACGCAAACGGGGACGGATCACGGTCACCGATCTTCGCATGACCCGGTTCTGGCTCACTCTGGAGCAAGGTGTGCGGTTCGTGGTGCGCTGCATCGAGCAGATGCATGGCGGAGAAATCTTCGTCCCGAAGATTCCCAGCATGCGGATCGCAGACCTGGCGGAAACTATCGCCCCGGGCTGCGCAATCGACTGCGTGGGAATCCGCCCTGGAGAAAAACTCCATGAAGTCCTGGTGTCGGAAGACGAAGCCCGCCACGCTCTGGAGACGGAAGACATGTACGTGATCCAGCCGGCGCATTCCTGGTGGCGCCGCGAGAACTGGGTGGACGCAAAGCCACTGCCAGAAGGCTTTCGCTACACGAGCGACAATAACGATCGATGGCTCACCAACCGGGAGTTGCGACAGTTGATCGCTCCCGAGATGAACGAGGAGTCCGCGATTCCGGCGCGGATTCCAGCCTGAAGCTGCTTGCCATGAGCACAACTCCCGTCAGTCCGCAGACGCTCGCCATCGATGGCGGCTCTCCCGTGCGTGAGACTCTGCTGCCATATGGCCGGCAATCGGTGGATGAGGACGACATCCAGGCGGTGGTCGAGGTTCTGCGCTCGGCGTGGCTCACCACCGGGCCGAAGGTAGGCGAGTTTGAAGAAGCCTTTGCGCAGCGTGTGGGCGCGGCCCACGCCGTGAGTTTTAGTTCGGGTACCGCGGCGCTACACGGCGCTGCCTTTGCCGCCGGACTGAAGCCCGGCGACGAGGCCATCACTTCTCCCATGACCTTTGCCGCGACCGCGAATTGCGTTTTGTATCAGGGGGCGACTCCGATTTTTGCCGATGTTTCCCCCGACACCCTGAACCTCGACCCGGAACGAGCGGCGGCAAAGATCACCTCCAAGACAAAAGCAATTCTGCCGGTGGACTATGCAGGCCATCCGGCGGACCTGGATGCTTTTCTTGAAATTGCAGGTCGTCACGGGTTGGTGGTGATCGAAGATGCCTGCCACGCACTGGGTGCGGAGTTTCGCGGGCGGCCGGTGGGCGCGATCGCGGACATGACCGTGTTCAGCTTCCATCCGGTGAAGCACCTCACGACCGGCGAGGGTGGAATGGTGACCACCAACAACGCCCGGTTGGCGGAGACGCTGCGCCGCTTCCGCAATCACGGAATCTCAAGCGACGCGCGCCAGCGGCAGAGCGAAGGGCAGTGGCACTACGAGATGGTGCTGCTGGGGTTCAACTATCGACTGACGGACATCGCGTGCGCGCTGGGCCTCTCCCAATTGAAGAGGTTGGCGCCGAACCTGCTGCGACGACGCGAAATCGCAACCAGGTATTCGGCTGCATTTCGGGATCTGCCCGGTATAGTGCCGCCGAGCTTGCGCAGGGAGACTAATCCTGCGTGGCATCTGTATCCGATCCGTGTTGATCTGGCAAAACTGACCGCCGACCGCGGCCAGGTTTTCCGGGCATTGCGGGCGGAAAACATTGGGGTCAATGTCCACTACATTCCTGTACATCGCCACCCGTACTATCGCGACCGGTTTGGATATCGCGGCGGCGAATATCCCATTGCCGAAGATGCCTACGAGCGGTTGATCAGCCTGCCCATGTTTCATGGCATGAGCGATGAGGATGTGCAGGACGTAATCGCCGCAGTGAAAAAGGTCATGGCCGCCTTTGCCCTATGAGTTCTGGAGCAGTGCGCTTTGCTCAGTATTCCGTGCTGGTGACAGGGGCGGGATCGATCGGCCGGCGCCACATGGCCAACCTGCGAAAGCTGGGCGTTCAAAAGTTAGCCGCTGCCGATCCTGATGCCAGCCGGCTGCGGCCGGTGGTGGAAGAGTTGGGTGTCGAGAGTTTTCCGGATCTGGAAGCAGCTCTGGCGGCATTCAACCCGAATGTGGTCTTCGTCTGTACGCCTCCGGTTTTTCACGTGCAGAATGCGTTGCAGGCATTGCAGCACGATGCCGACGTCTTTATCGAAAAGCCCCTCGCTCACAGTGTGGATGGAGTGAGCGAACTTAAAACCGAAGCGGGCAGGCGCGGCCGCGTGGTGTATGTGGGATACAATCTGCGCTTTCATCCGGCCATACAGAGGCTCAAGAGTTTAGTCGAGGACGGAGTTGTGGGCCGCATTCAGTGGGCGCGCGCCGAGGTGGGACAATACCTGCCGGATTGGCGTCCGTGGCAGGATTATCGCCAGAGTTACACTGCGCGCCGCGAGTTGGGCGGCGGTATCATTCTGGATGCGTCGCATGAGATTGACTACTTGCTGTGGTTGCTTGGTCCACCGCGGGAACTCACCTCCATGGCCGGAAGGGTCAGTGGTCTCGAAGTGGACGTCGAGGATTGTGCCACCATCCTGATGCGGCTGCGTTCCGGCGCCCAGGCCGATGTGCATATGGATTTTGTCCAGCGCTCGCCCTCTCGTTCGTGTGTCCTGGCCGGAGACCTCGGCACGTTGCAATGGGATTCTACAGAGAATGAAGTGCGCGTAGCACGGCCGGGTTGCGACGTGGAACGCATGACGTACGGCTATGAAGTGAACCAGATGTATCTCGCAGAAGTGGAATGCTTCTTCTCATGCGTGCAAACTCGGCAGGCTTCCAACACCAGCCTGGTGGAAGCCGAAATGACATTGAAAGTGGCGTTGGCCGCGTTAATCTCGGCCGCAGAACGAAGGTGGGTCAGCCTTGACCTCTAACCTCATCGCTGTGATACCTGCTCGCGCCGGTTCGAAGCGGCTTCCGCGAAAAAATGTGCAGCCGTTCTTTGGGCATCCCATGCTGGCGTATGTGGTTTCTGCGGCATTGAATAGCGGCTTGTTTGACCAGGTGATTGTGTCTTCGGAAGACGCCGTCATCGGGAGGGTCGCGGAGGAATATGGAGCAACGTTCATGTCGCGCCCGCCCGATCTCGCCAGCGACTCCGCCACGCTGGTCGACGTCGCTCGCCACGTTCTGGAATCGCTGCACAGCCAGGGAGTTGAGCCGCAAGCCATTTGTCAGTGCATGCCGAACTGTCCTCTGGTGCGGAGTTCGGATATCGTCGAGCACTTCAATCTTTTTCGCGATAACGACCGGTCCTTTCAGATGTCGGTGGTCCCGTATCGTGGCGTGTATCCACATTGGGCGCTGGTGGCCGATGAGAAGCTGCACGGTCGGTGGTTCTATGGTGAGCACTATCTGGTACCCAGCCAGGAGTTGTCGCGCACCTTCTGTCCAACCGGCGCGATCTGGTGGACCCGTACCAAAGACTTCCTGGCGCAGAACGCTTTTTACGGTTCTCCGTTCCACCTGGCGCCGATGGACGCGAACCGCGGTATGGATATCGACGATGAAGAAGATCTCAAGCTGGCGGAGTTGCTGGTTCATGGATTGACCGCCCGGGATGGTGAATCGCCGCTGGAACCGGTCAGCCGCCAAGCTCTCAAGCTGGAGGGCTCGCGTGCCTGACGGAATTTTGTGTACGATTCCGGCGCGCGGAGGCAGCAAGCGCCTGCCCAGAAAGAACCTGCGCGTGCTCGCGGGGAAGCCGCTCATCGTCTATACGATTGAGGCCGCGAAACGAAGTGGTCTATTTGAAAACGTGTATGTGTGTACTGACGACGAGGAGATTGCTGGCATTGCGCGAGAATACGGCGCGAGCGTGCCGATATTGATGCCGGCTGAACTCTGCGGTGACCTGGTTGCCTCGCATGTGCCTTGTCAGCACCTCGCCGCGCATCTTGCCAAGAACGGGCGGCCGACGGAAACGTTAGTGTGCCTGCAACCTTCCTCACCATTGCGCACTGCCGAAGACATAAAGGCAGCGGTGGCCAAGTTTCAAGACCATGACTTCGACTTTCTGGTGAGTGTGACCCCGGTGGACCCACATGACTTCCACTGGGCCGTCGTTCCCAACGGGGGCGATTATTGGCACATGTATTTCGGCAATCAGTACATGAGGGAGCGTCCGCTCTTGCCTCCGGTGTTTCGGCCCAACGGTTCGATTAAGATTTCCCGCCTGAAGGCCCTCGCGCAAACGGGCCATTTCTTTGGGGAACGCATGGGTGTGATCGAAACCCCGGTGGAACGCTCGGTACATGTGGCCGTCGAATTCGACCTGCGACTCTGTGAGCAGATACTGGCGGAGCGGGCGGCATGAGAGGGCTGAAAGGGCGCGTTGCGCTGGTCACCGGGGCCACGGGTCTGTTGGGAACTGCGATCGCAACGCGCTTGGCCGCAGAAGAGGCGATTGTAGCCGTTGCGTCGCGGAATCTGGCGAAAGCCAATCTCTGGGTTGATGAAAGAAAAGGCACGGGCGGTCAATACCTTCCGGTGCAGCTCGACTTGGCCGACCAGTCAAGCATTCGCAATTGCCTCGATCGCCTGGTCGAACAGGCAGGTGTACCGTCTGTCGTCGTGGCCAATGCCTCTCTTCGCGAAGGAGTCAACCTGCCTTTCGGAAGCATCACGCACGATTCCTTCGTGAAACTGCTCTCGGTTGACATCGCCGGACACGTTTTGTTGTTGCAGCAGAACGTGGAGCGTTTAGCAGGCCAGCCAGCGAGCATGGTTTTTCTGTCTTCCATCTACGCCCGAGCCGGAGTCGACCACAGCATCTATCCGGAGGGCATGGCGCCGACCCCCGTCCAGTATGCGGCGGTGAAGGCTGCAGCGGAGGGCGCGACGCGCTGGTTGGCGGCTGCCTGGGGCAGGAGGGGAGTGCGCGTGAACGCGTTGGTTGCCGGGGGAATAGCCTCCCCGCAGCGGCAGCCGGCGGAGTTTGTGAAGCGGTATTCGGAAAAGACGATGCTCGGCCGGATGGCTTCCGTGGAGGAAGTTGCCAATGCCGTAGCGTTTCTCGCCTCCGACGAGGCGTCCTATATCACGGGACACTGTCTGGTCGTGGATGGCGGACTGACCGCGTGGTAAATGCGATGAGAGTCCTGGTCATCGATCCGCACGATACGGCTGACGCAGGTGCCTGGACCAGCGAACACTGGGATCGCATCGTGGATCTGGGCCGGGGTGGCGCGGGGACTTATGAACGGTGGAGCAAGCGCTTCGGCTGCCCGGTTGCGCCTCTGAACTCTCTGCGGAATGGCTTCGACGATTTTCGCCAGGTTCGGGAGTTGTTGGGGCGGGGATGTGGACGGCTTACCGACGAATATGGTCTTGATTGGTGGGAGATCATGTCGATTCGGATCACCGGCCAGATGGAGACGCTGATTCTACTGCAGCGTCTGGTCCGCACGCTTGGCTCCCGTGACGAGGTGTATGTTTCGCGGCCTGGGTTTCATGCTGACGTCTTGCAACTCCTGCTGGGCGCTCGCACAAGGGTTTTCCCCGCAAGGGGAGATGCGGAGAAGCGAAGACCGGGACGCTACCTGACGCTGTCCACCAAGCTTTCCAAAGCACAGATCGTCGACATTCTCTGGGATAAATACGACCCTGGCTACCAACTTCGTGGCCGAGTCGTGCGCAAGCGTCCATCTTCCACGCGGCCGGTTGTCCTTCTTCCCACCGCGTATGTGAACGTGTCGCGCACCGGAATTGAATATGCGAACACGTTTCCCGACGAACACTTTCTTCTGGTCACCACGCGGCGAAGCGGCTGGATTCGAGAGCTTCCGCGCAACGTCGCGCCCGCCTGGTTGTCTTCATACGCGTCGGTGCGCGACCGGACCCCTGAAAACCAGGAAATGCAAAGCCGTTGGGAATCGCTGAGGCATGAACTGTCAGCAGTGCCGGAGTTCGACATGCTGAACCGGCTGGGGCAACTCGCTGGCTTTCCGCGCTTGTTCCGGCATGGGATTGAGGTTCGAGATGCGTGGCGGAACGTTCTCGACCGCGAACCGGTGCAAGGTGTGCTCTGTGCGGACGACAGCAATCCTTACACGCGGATCCCGCTGCTGCTGGCTCGCGAGCGCGGCTTGCCGAACATCGCTTGCCACCATGGCGCCCTCGACAGCCGCTACGTCTTCAAGCGCAATTGTGCGGACGTGATTCTGGTGAAGGGAAAGATGGAGGAAGATTATCTGGTTCGAGTGTGCGGAGTACCACGGGAAAAAGTGGAGCTGGGCGCTCCGGCGCTTCCCGCCAGTTGGAATGCGCGGAGAGATTCCGGCGGCCATGCTGTTCGACCGTATCTTGTCTGCTTTTCCGAACTATATGAAGTGTCCGGTGGCAGGCCAGAAGAATTCTACCGGGACGTGCTTCCGGCATTGGCAGACCTGGCGCTGGCCACCGGACGCGAGCTGGTGGTGAAGTTACACCCCGCGGAGAGCGAACGAGAGCGAGCTCGCATGCTGGCCCGGATACTTTCCACGGAGCAGCGAAGCGTGACGCGCGTGGTGAGTGGCCCACTTACCGAAGACTTGCTGGCGAACACCTGGTTCGGCATCACGATACTCTCCACGGTGGCGATGGAGTGCGCCGTCCGTGGAATTCCGTGCTTTCTCTGCAAATGGCTGGAGTTCTGGCCTTACGGATACGTGGAGCAGTTCATTCGCTTCGGAGTGGGGATCGGCTTGGATAGCGCGCGCGAGATAGAAAACATTCCGCAGCACCTGCGCGAGCACACGGTCAGCCCTGAAGTTCGCGAAAATTGTTGGCAACCGGCAGCTACCGGACGCTTGCGCGAGTGGATGACGTCCCCACGAAAACCCTGCATCGCCGCCGCGAGTTGACCTGACCTGCAGCTGGCGACAGAGAAAAAATGTGTGAGCCAACACAAAGAGACGCTCCTAATCCGTGCAGATGCCAGCGTAGCCATGGGAACCGGGCACGTCATGCGATGTCTCGCGCTGGCGCAAGCCTGGCAGGACGCGGGAGGCCGCGCGGTGTTTGCTGTCGTTGACGCGACGCCGGCAATCAAGCAGAGGCTGCAGGATGAGAGATTGGGACTAAAGCAGGTTGCGGCGGTCGCCGGGACGCTGCAGGATGCCAAGCAGACAGCAGGCATCGCGCGCGATGAAGACGCGGGTTGGATAATAGCGGATGGCTATCAGTTCGGCGCGGAGTACCAATCGATTGTAAAAGCGGCTGGCTTGCGATTGCTGTTCGTGGACGACGACGGCCGCGCCGCAAGCTATGCCGCCGATCTGGTTCTGAATCAGAATGCATACGCCGACGAGAGTTTGTATCCGAATCGCGAACCATACACCCGGCTTCTTCTCGGCTCGCGCTACGTCCTGTTGCGTCGCGAGTTCGAGGCGTGGTGCCAATGGAAGCGAGAAATTCCTGACCTCGCGCGCAAGATTCTGGTAACAATGGGGGGCAGCGATCCTGACAATTTCACGGAGCGCGCGATTGAGGCGCTAACCTCGATCGAAGAGGACGGCCTGCAAGCTGCGGTCGTTGTTGGGGGCAGCAATGCGCGCTCGGACCTACTGGAAGGCATCGCCGCCAGAAGTGGACAGCAGATCAGTCTGCGCCGGGACATCTCGAATATGGCAGAGCTGATGGCTTGGGCGGACCTAGCGGTTTCCGCCGCGGGCACCACCAGTTGGGAAATGTGCCGGATGGGACTTCCCGCACTTCTGATTGACCTGGCGGAGAATCAGACGCCGGTTGCGCGGGAACTGGACCGCCGGAGATGCGCCATCCACTTGGGTAGTCCGCGAGACGTTTCTTCCGAGAAACTTGCGCAGCAGGTGAAGCGGTTACTGCACTCCAGAGAGGATCGGGAGGCAATGTCGCTGCGCGGCCGCGAACTGGTGGATGGGAAGGGGACGAGGCGCGTGGTTTCCGCTTTGCGCCGCGTCAGACTTTGCCTGCGGTCTGCGCGGGAGAACGACTCCCGTTTGCTGTGGGAATGGGCCAATGATGGTCAGGTTCGCGCTGCGGCTTTCTCGTCGAGCCCCATCCCGTGGGAGCAGCACGAGGCTTGGTTCGCCGAAAAGCTGCGACACGACCAATGCCATATATTGATCGCTGAGGACGAGGAGGGAACTCCCGTAGGACAAATCCGGTTCGACACGCGGGCTGACGGAGTGTCCGAGATAGACGTCAGCATCGCGAGAGCGTGGCGTGGCCAGGGACTGGCCGTCACTTTGATCCAGCAAGGCGCGCAGTCGGTCCTGAGTGCAGGACATTGCACCCGGTTGCGTGCCTTCGTCAAGCCGGAGAACGTAGCGTCGGTGAAGGCCTTTGAAAAAGCAGGGTTCAAGCGCATCGGTATTGAGCAGGTTCGAGGAAATGCGGCGGTCCATCTCATCTACGAAGCGAAGTAAACCGTCCAAAGCCATGGGGCGAACCTCCGGCAGCAAGCGGAAGAACTACTTGGTTCTGGGTTGCAAACCTTGGAACCTACGGTTGTTTGATGAATCTCTGCGCCTGCTTCCCGGACAATGGACGTATTTGGACTCACCGAAAGCGCTAACCCTAGACTTCGTGCGCAAGGTATCACCGCGTTACATTTTTTTCCTCCACTGGTCGTGGAGGGTGCCCGAGCAGATCGTGAGGCGGTTCGAATGTGTATGCTTTCACATGACCGACGTGCCATTCGGACGCGGTGGCAGCCCGCTGCAGAATCTGATCGTTCGTGGTCATCGTAAGACCACACTCACCGCGCTGCGCATGGCCGAGGAGTTCGACGCAGGGCCGGTTTACATCAAGGAACCGCTCTCGCTTGAAGGCGGTGCGGAAGAAATATATTTGCGTGCAGGGCGTGCGTCCGCGAAGATGATTCAACGCATTGTTCGGGAGGAAATGACACCGGTGTCCCAGGAAGGGAAGGCCGTCAATTTCAAGCGTAGGACGCCAGCAGAAAGCGAAGTCAGGAATCCCGCGTCGCTGGAGGTGCTCTACGACTTCATTCGCATGCTGGATGCGGAGGGATATCCGCGCGCTTTCCTTGACTACTCCGGCATGCGCTTCGAATTCAGCCGGCCCGCCCTTTACGACGGACGGATTGTGGCAGATGTCAAGATCACACGCGTCAATGCCGGCACGGGGAAGATAAAGTGAGGGTACTCGTCATTGCCGCACACCCCGACGATGAAGTTCTGGGGTGCGGGGGAACGGCAGCGCGCCTGGTGCTGGAACAGCACGAAGTCCACTTCGCCATCTTGGGGGAAGGAGTTACTTCACGCCATGCGCGAAGATCGGATGCCGATTCGAGCCAGTTGGCCCAGTTACATCGGCACGCGCAGGCGGCGGCCGCCAAACTCGGAGCCAAGAGCCTCGCCTTGCATAAACTGCCGGATAATCGTTTGGATACAGTGCCTCTGTTGGAAGTGGTGAAAGTGGTGGAAGAGTTGGTGGATCGAATGAAACCGGAAGTGATTTATACCCACCACCCCGGAGACTTGAATGTCGACCATGGCGTGATCCACCGCGCCGTTCTAACCGCAACGCGCCCGATTGCCGGGCAGCCGGTGCGCGAGATCTATGCCTTCGAGGTGCCGTCGTCGACGGAATGGGCTTTCGGCAATTCGCAGACCTCGTTTCGTCCCAATGTTTTTGTCGACATCGCTGCAACGCTCGAAACCAAGATCGCCGCCATGGCTTGCTACGAGACGGAGGCGCGCGAGTTTCCGCATCCGCGCTCGCCCGAAGCTCTGCGCGCCGCCGCCAGGCGCTGGGGAAGCGTCGTGGGATGCCATGCGGCAGAGGCCTTCGAGTTGGTGCGTTCGGTCCGCTCCAAGGACATTGCGTGACCGCGAAAGTACAAATCGGCAAGCGCAATCTCGGTCCCGGTGAGCCAACCTATGTGATCGCCGAGATGTCCGCGAATCATGGTCAGAGGTTTGACAAGGCTGTGGAAATCGTCCGTGCGGCTAAAGACGCGGGCGCCGACGCCGTCAAACTGCAAACCTATACGCCGGACACGATCACCATCGCCAGCGGTCGAGAGGAGTTCCGCGTCCGCGGCGGCACGATCTGGGACGGCCGCAACCTTCACGATCTTTACGCAGAAGCCTACACACCTTGGGAGTGGCAGCCGAAACTCAAGAAAGTGGCTGAGGAGCTTGGAGTGGATTTGTTCTCCAGCGCCTTCGACGCCACGGCGGTCGACTTTCTCGAGGAGATGGGAGTGCCTGCCCACAAAGTAGCGTCCTTCGAACTGGTGGACATTCCGCTGATCCGAAAAATAGCGCGGACGGGCAAACCGTTGATCATGTCCACTGGCATGGCTACTGTGGAAGAGATCGAAGAAGCTCTGCAAGCTGCGCGCGAAGCTGGCGCAAGCCAGATTGTTTTGCTGAAGTGCACCAGTGCGTACCCGGCGTCAGCGGAAGAGATGAACTTGCGAACCATTCCCGAGATGGAGCGGCGATTCGGCGTGCCGGTGGGCCTCTCCGACCACACGATGGGGATCGCGGCGCCGGTTGCGGCAGTTGCGTTAGGAGCCTGCATCATTGAGAAGCATCTGACCCTTTCTCGCTCCGCGCCGGGGCCGGATAGCGCGTTCTCTCTCGAACCCGACGAATTTAAGGTCATGGTGAACGCAGTGCGAACCGCGGAAAAGGCTTTGGGGAAAGTTCATTTCGGCTTGAGTGCAAAAGAGGAGGCCAGCCGAGTGTTTCGGCGCTCGCTTTTCGTGGTCGCCGCGGTGAAGCAAGGCGAAGAGTTCACATCGGCAAATGTGCGATCCATCCGGCCGGGTCACGGGCTGCACACTCGCCATCTGGCGGAGGTGTTGGGCCGGCGAGCTACACGCGATATCGAACGGGGAACACCTCTGAATTGGGAGTTGGTGGCCCGATCATGAGGTTTGTGAGTCCGCTGCTGAAGCGAGTGGTGTATCCGAGCCTGGCGAGCACCGGATATCTTCGCCGGCGCGCCAACGACGGCAGCCTTTGTGTTGTGACTTACCATGGAATCTTGCCTGCCGGATACGAGGTGACCGATCCGGAACTCGACGGCAGCTTGGTGACGGCCGAGAATTTCCGGCGTCAGATTCGGCTGCTGAAATCGCAGTATCGCGTAGTTTCTCCCGAGGACGTGCTGCATTGGGCCGCAGACCGCCAGGAACTCCCCAGGCGTTCTGTTCTTCTCACCTGCGATGACGGACTGCTGAATACCCTCACGGACATGGCACCGATTTTGCAAGAGGAGGGTCTCTCGTGTCTTTTCTTTGTCCTCGGGGCATCGGCTGATCAGAATTCGCAGACGCTGTGGTACGAAGATCTCTATCTCCTGCTGCTGGCGGCGCCAGCCGGAGCCTACTCTTTCGATTCGCTGAAAATGACCGTCGAATTGGGAGACCGGGCGCAGAGAAGGTCTGCGTGGTGGAATCTGGTGAGGAATCTTTCGCAATTCGATCAGTCAGCAAGGGCCAGTTTCATCGAGACATCGCGCGTAAAATTTGGACCGTTCGACCACTTGAAAGCAGAATGCACAGGCAACGAGGCGTGGCACCGTCGCTTCGGCCTGCTAAGCAGGGAGGATTTGCGGCAGCTTGTGGAGCGGGGGATGACCATAGGGTCCCACACTGTGAGCCATCCCATCCTTTCGGAACAATCTTCGGAGCTGGCGTGGAAGGAGATCATGGAAAGCCGCAGCCTGCTGGAGAATGCCGTTGAAAAGCCGGTGTGGGCGCTGGCCTACCCGTATGGAGATGCGGCGTCGGTGACGGCAAGAGAGCAGGAAATGGCGGAGCGGGCCGGCTTTCAATGTGCCTTCATGAATGTCGGAGGCGGCTTCGGCGCTCCGCTACCGAGGTTTGCGCTGCCCCGGGTTCACGTGACCGCGGAAATGAGCCTGCCGGAATTCGAGGCGCACATCTCAGGCTTTTACCGCGCTCTGCAATCGCGTGCTTTCGGGCAGTCGTCAATGCCAGACCAGGCGTGACCCTTCCAATGAGTGAATCAAGAGATCCGAATATCCTTACTTACAACGCCCCGGAGGTTGCGGCCTACTACGCGGCCCTGAATTATCTGACGCCCTGTGAGCGGCTGTTGTTTGATACATATCTTAGGCCGGGCATGACGATCCTTGATCTCGGCGTAGGTGGAGGACGTACAACCCCGTATCTTTCTTCGATTGCGGGACGGTATGTTGGCGTCGACTACGCGGCGGAGATGATTGCGGGCTGCAGAAGGAAATTTCCGCATCTTGAATTTGAGACCCTGAATGCTGCCGATCTGTCGAAATTTGCTTCGTCCAGTTTCGATGCTGTCGTGATGGCCTTTAACAGCATGGATTACGTGATTCCCGATGAATCCCGTCACCAGACCTTGAGGGAGATTCACCGCGTGCTGAGGCCGGAGGGAATTCTGATTTTCTCCTCCCACAATATGTGGGCGATGTTCGTGCGAGTGTCGTGGAATGCACAGCGAGTGGCAAACCTGGCGAAGAAAGTCGCCGGCAGCAACTCAATTCTGTATCGGCCACTGCTTTGGAGTCTCACCGGAGCGCGCGTGGTAGTGGGGGTCTTCCAGGCGGCTGCGAAGTCGCTGGCCCGCGTTGCGCGACGAGTGCCGACGCGCTCGTTCTGGCGCGGACATGGATATCTGATGGACGCCGCGCACGGTGGATTGAGAACCCACTTCTCGACTCCCGAAAAAGTCGGCCAGGAACTCGGCGGTTTCGGCTTCCGGTTGCAGCGTGTTCTCGGGGATGACTATCCTCGGACCAGTCATCGCTATGTCACCGATTGGTACTACTATGTCTTCTCCAAAGCGGAAACAACGGAGGAGCGGTAAGTCTTGCGTATAGTCCTGCACGAAAAAATTCCGGAAGACCGCTGTCTGCTGCAGCGCTGGAATGACTTAGTCCAGCAGATGGAGCGGCCCGAGGTTTTCTACACCTGCGAGTGGGCCCTCGCCGTGCAGTCCGCCTATCAGGCCTCCCTGAAGCCTTTGCTGTTTCTCGGTTATGACGGCGATGATCTGGTTGGGGTAGCGTGTCTGGCCACAGACCCTTCTGAGACTATGAGTTTCTTGACCGCCAACACGGCGGATTACTGTGAGTTTCTGAGTCCTCCGCAGCGGCGCGCGGAGTTCGTTGATGGGGTTTTGGCGGAACTCGCAAAGATGCAGACGGGTAAGCTGGCATTGGCAAATCTTCCAGCCGACTCAGGGACTCCTCAAGCCCTTGAGGATGCAGGGAAGAAGCACGGCTTCCACGTATTTCTGCGGCCCGCCTATGCGTGCGCCCAAGTCGAGCTAGGCGCCGGAGAGCAGCGCGAAAAATTAAAGGCGGCGGTAATGGGCAAGAAAATGCTTCATCGAAAGCTGCGCGCGCTGGAGCGGGCTGGTACCGTCACGTATGCTCATCTCCGTTCATGGGATCGAATCCAACCTGCCTTGCAGGATTTCGCCGATGCCCATGTGGCGCGCTTTCTCGCCACTCATCGGGTTAGCAGCCTCGCCACCACTCAGCGGCGGCACTTCCTGGAAGATCTCGCCCGGCGATTTTCTGATTCCGGGGTCGTGACTCTGAGTCGGTTGATGGTCGATGATCGACCGGTGGCCTGGAACTTCGGCTTTCAATTCTGTGGGAGCTGGTTTTGGTATCAACCAACGTTCGACAGCCGCTGGGAGGAGTATTCTCCGGGCTACTGCCTGCTTGCGAGGATTGTGATCGAAGCGTGCGACGTGAGTACGATAAAACTGGTTGACCTTGGGTTGGGCGCCGAGGGCTACAAAGAGCGGTTCGCGAACGGCACGCGCCAGACTCTGCACGGCACACTCACCAAATCTTCGCTCCATCACCTCCGTGAGATTGCGAGATATCGCCTGGCGAGTGCGGTGAAGCGATCCGCCAGGCTCGAAGCTGCGATCCGTGGTGCTCTGGCAAGACTGGGGTTTTGAAGTGCTCCGAATCTCATCTAGGGAGCCCGTGGATTTCTGTTTTCTGAATCCCTCCAATGCACCACACCTGAAACCCAAAAGCATTTAGACTATTGCATCGCAAGTGGATCGGTTTTTGCATACCTTCACAATAATGGCAAAAGCAAAGGGTTGAGGGCCGCATGTCTGAACTAGGACGAGCCACGCACGGCCTCGGCGAATATTCGTCGCCGACCGATTTGTGGGCCGGTGGACCTCGATCAAATGGTGGGTTATCCTCCAGCGATTCTCCAATCTTCATTGTCGGGCTGGGGCGAAGCGGGACTACTCTTCTCTCCCGGATTCTTGACGCCCACTCAGACGTCGTAATTTTCCCCGAAACGTGGTGGTATGTCGTGCTCGACCGCCTGGGATGCATCGAGGAATTTACGGACCCATGGCAGTACCAGCTTTTTTTGCATGAGGTTTGGAACAACCTGAAGTCGTACAAAGATCCAGCTGCGCGGGTCGTGGCGAGCGAAGCCTCGAGACAGCCGCGATACGTCGGGCCTACTGCGCCGGTGCTGGAGAGGCTCGGACGGGCATACGCCCGCGAACGCAACGCTCGAATCTGGGGTGAGAAGACGCCGGGACATGCGCTGTGGCTGCCGCAGATTCGCACTCTGTTCCCGCGCGCGAAAATCTTATTTATCGTGCGTGATCCCCGCGACGTCCTGGTTTCCTACGACGATCGCTGGGATCAAGCGCGCCGGGACACCGAGTATCTGATCAGCACAGCTGCTTTGCTGAAATACTATCTGACCTACCTCCTCTGCCGTCCGTCATTCCCCCCGGAGCAGATCCGCTGGGTGAGGTATGAGTCGCTGACCGCGCAGCCATCGGAGGTGATGCAGGACATCTGTCGTTTCTTGGAAATTGATTTCCAGCCCGAGATGATGTCGTTCTATCAGCGGCACAAGAACATAGAGAGAGACATCCCCGAGGGGTATCATCACCGGCTGCTGAGCCAACCGCCCACAACAGGCCGTGTCGGCCGGTACCGGAAGATCTTCAGTTCCTCTCAGATTGCCCTGATAGAGAGGGTTCTCGGACCCGAGATGCAGGCGCTTGGCTATTCCGTTTCGGACCCGAACAGCTGTGTAGCTTCCCGGCATGAGGAGAAGCTCCTCCGGAGGGCCGAAGGTTATTACGAGAAGCTGCTTTCCGGTGACATTCACAAACGCCTCCGTAGGAGGGGAGAGCTGAAGCTGAAGGCATACCAAGTCTTGGGCCGGGTGCTCAGCGCGGTGCCGTCTTGGCGAGTCGCCACTACGCCGCAGGATTGGCAGGAGTTGGTACACGAACTGGACAGCCATGTGGCGGCTGGCGACCCGGTTGGCGAGGAACTACCATCCGCTGACACGGACACCAAAGGTTTGGAGACGCTCAACTTCCGATCGGAGATGGGCCGGATCTCGCGGCAATCGGGCACGGTCTTTGCGGGCACAATTTTCACCGCCGCCTTCGGTTACTTCTTCAAGATCTATCTTGCGCGCGTGCTGGGAGCGGAAGCTCTTGGAATCTATGCTCTCGGGATGACCATCGTCGGTTTTCTGGGAATTCTCAACGTGCTGGGCCTGCCGCAGTCTGCCGTGCGCTTCGTTGCTCTTTATGGCGCAGCCGGGAAATTCGGAGAACTTGGGTCCTTGCTGTGGAAGGGCTCTGCGATTCTCTTGCTCGCAAACTTGGTGTTTGCGGCAGCGTTAGTCGAGGTCGGGCCTTCGATTGCCATTCGCCTTTACCATTCCCCTGTCCTGGTCCGGTACCTACCGTTGTTCGCAGTGATCATGATTCTGGGAACGCTCAACTTTTTCTTTGGCAAAGTGCTGGCGGGATACAAGGCAGTCGGACTTCGAACATTCGTGACGAATTTTGTCTCCAGCCCAGTCACCATGCTGGTGACGGTAGCGTTGATCGCCATGGGAGGCGGACTCTGGGGATACCTGACGGCTCAGATTGTGAGCGCTGCGGTGGTGATGGTGCTTCTTATTTGGCTGGTGTGGCGATTGACACCGGTTGCTGCGCGCTCTGTGAATTTTGTGAACCTCCGCCTCGAACCGGAGATATGGTCTTTCTCTGCAGCCATGTTCGGCATTGGCTTGATGGAATTCTTCATGGTGCAGACCGACCGGATCGCGCTCGGTTTTTACCAGGGCGCTCACGCAGTTGGCATATACGCCGTCGCGGCTTCCCTGGTCGCATACGAAACGATCGTTCTGCAATCTGTGAATCAGATCTTTGCACCGGTCATCGCCGATCTCAACACGCGAGGGGAACATGCCGTGTTAGGAAGGTTGTTCCAAACGCTCACCAAATGGGTGCTGGGACTGACGTCTCCCTTGGCGATTGTGATTATTGTTTTCGCCCGGCCGATCATGCGCATCTTTGGTCATGACTTCGAGGCAGGATGGCCAATCCTGGTCATCGGCACGTGCGGTCAATTGGTCAACTGTGCGGTGGGATCGGTGGGTTTCTTGCTGCTGATGTCGGGCAACCAGCGCCGCTTGATCCGCGTGCAGATCGTGATGGCGGCAGTGATGGTGGGTCTGTGTGTGTCGCTGGTGCCAATATGGGGTTTGTTGGGTGCGGCGGTTGCGGCCGCAATCACGAATGCTGGCACGAATGTATGGAACCTGTTTGAAGTGCGCTCGGCCCTGAGACTCTCGGCTTACAACTGGAGCTATGCGAAGCTCGTGCCTTCGATCGGCAGCGCTGCCTTGGTGGCGCTGTTGTTGAGCAGGACGATGCTCGGGCGGCTCGATTGGATTGTGCTTCTGGCTGCTGTGCTTCTGGCTTACGGTGCTTTCGCCGCGGTGACCTTTGCCCTAGGCTTTGATGCCGATGACCGTTTGGTTGCCAATGCCGTCTGGGCGCGGGTCAAGGGAAGCTGGCCAAGAGTGAAACCAGGGGTGCAGTCGTGACTGGACCTCGCGAGATTCGCCTCCCTGCGGATTTGTGTGCCGCGGCCGAGGAGAAATTTGGCAGCATGTTCAGCAGCGTAGATGAGCTTCTTGCTTTCCTGCTACAAGAGTTGCTTCGAGGCGACACTGCCGGCCTCGACGAGGCTGAACGACAGGCCGTGGAGCAGAGGCTCAAAGACTTGGGATACATCTGACCAGCTGGCGCTCTCTCGAACGCATGCCCACGCGGTTTACGCATGGATAGTTCCCCGACTTTGAAGGAAGTGATACAGCAGGGCAGAAGGCGTCTTCATCCGTCGCTGACGAATCCTAATTGGCTTGTGCTGAGGGAACGCCGGAGGATTTTCGGTCGCTGGCTGGCGCAGCTTCCATCAGGGAAACTCAGCGTTCTTGACGTTGGCGGCCGGCTTCAACCCTACCGCGAGCTGATTGAAAATCGCCTGCACCGATACATCGCGGTAGACCTGCGGCTTACGCCGCTGGTGGATGTTGTGGCTCGAGCGGAACAGCTTCCGCTAAGGGATGCTCGATTCGATCTCGTAATTTGCACCCAGATGCTCGAATACGTCCCCCAGCCATCCTTGGTGGTCGGTGAAATTTACCGCGTGCTGAGACCCGGAGGCGCGTTACTGCTTAGCGTGCCCGGCGCCTGCCTGATGGACGCCGACGAGGAGTGCTGGCGCTTCTTGCCTGCGGGCTTGCGTTACCTGCTGGCTGGTTTCACCCGGGTGGAAGTCATCGCCGAAGGGAGCAGTGTGGCGGGATTCTTCCGCACCGTGAATGTGTGTTTTGACATGTTTGTGCGCTATCCTGCGGCACGGTTTGTATATCGGCGCAGCTTTTGTCCTCTGGTGAATCTGGCCGGAGCGCTGTTGGAGAGGTTGTCGGGCCGTCGTAACGAGCAGTTTGCCGCGAACTATAGTGTGCTGGCAGAGAAGTGAGCCCACTTCAAGTGGAATAGCGAGAGACGTTCCGTGCGAAACATCTTGAGCAAAGCGTGGCAGCGCGCCCGATCGTTCGTTCCTGTTCAGGGCTTCGCTTTCGGTCGTCCCCTTGTCGTATTACAAAGTGACGATTGGGGACGCATCGGCGTGCGCGATCAAGAGGGATGGGAAGAGGTCCAACAACTGATGCCGAACTTGGGCGAGCGAGCCTACGATTTCTACAGCCTGGAGACTGCCGGGGATGTCGCGGCCATCGCTTCGTTGCTGGGACGTCATCGAGATTCGACTGGGCGGCCAGCTTGCCTCGGTATGAATTTCGTTGTAGCCAACGTGGATTTTGCGCAGGTTGCGGCCGGCGGTTTCCAGCGCATTCATCTGCGCTTTCTGTCAGAGGGCCTTCCCGATGGTTGGAAGCGCCCGGGGCTGTTTGAGCAGTATCGGCAAGGTATTGCTGCTGGCGTCCTTTCCCCGGCTTTGCATGGAACAACGCATTTCTGCCGTTCTGCAGTTGAGCGGTTCCTGGTCAACCCGGGCGAACGCGGTGTTTTGTTGCGTGCTTTGTGGAAGGCGGGAGTTCCCTACATTCATTGGCGGATGCCATGGATTGGATTTGAATACTGGGATCCGGAGCAGCCTGACGAGGAACGCTTTCTCTGTGCGCAGGCCCAAGAAGAGCTCATTGGTCTTGCGGCGCATCGCTTCACCGAGTTCTTTGAGGTGCCGCCCGGTTCGGCTTGTGCGCCGGGCTATAGGGCCAACGACGCCACGCACAGGGCCTGGAAGAGGCGCGGCATTCAGGTCGCACAGAACGTTTCGGGCAGGAGAATGCCTCCGCACTTCGATCGTAACGGCATTCTGCAGTTGTACCGCGCGATCGATTTCGAGCCGGCAGTGGAACCACAATTTTCACTGGCTGCGTGCATAAAGATGGCCGAGGATTGCATTGCCAACGGCCTTCCTGCCGTGGTTTCGATTCATTCTCTCAACTTTCATTCCACGATAAAGAATTTTCGAGACCGCACCCTCGAACTGCTCGACGAGTTTCTTTCCGCGCTTGAAGCCAGGCACAGAGACCTCTTGTATGTCCGCGACGAGGACGTATACGACTTGGTGGAACAGGGCAAACTGCAGTCGCGAGATTCCGCAACAAGGGTGCCTGTTACCAGGCGACTATTCGGTGCTCGCTCTGCAGTCGGGCGGAGAGCGTAAATGACGGATCGAAAATCCTTGGTGCTGGTAACGGTTGACTGCTTGCGTGCCGATCATTGCGGTTTCATGGGGTATGGCAGGCGGACCACGCCATTCCTGGACCAGCTTGCGCGGGAGAGTTTTGTGTTTCCGGCTGCCATTGTAGCCGGCGTTCCCACTTACTATTCCGTCCCTTCAATTCTGGCTTCGCGCCCGCCGTTAGCATTTGGGCGCGAGGTCGTTGGTCTCGCCGCCGGCGAGCAGAACATTGCCTCCGCGCTCAGGCAGTCCGGATATGCGACGGCGTTTTTCGGTGCGGCGAATCCTTATCTCTCCAAGCGCTTCGGCTACGATTTTGGTTTCGATACCTTCCGCGATTTTCTGGACGAGAGCCTGGCTCCGATCTCCGCTCCTGCGCTCCCTTCCCCAAGCGAGATGGGTTTGGCCCAACGCCTGAATCGCTCACTGGATAAGGTGAGCCACAGATTCGCTCCCCTCGCTGCAGCCTATGATGAGCTCTATTTCCAGTATTGCCAGCGCTGGGCTGCGCCTGCGGCAGGATCCCTCGATACCTTGCGCCGTTTTCCATCCGCCGATGTAATTGTGGACCAAGCCGCAGCCTGGCTGGCCTCGGCAGGTGCGCGTCCCTTTTTTTTGTGGCTCCATTTCATGGATCCGCACTCGCCCTACTATCCCACGGCAAAGAGTCAGGAATTGCTGGGAGGAAGGCAGACGAGCGCGGCCCGCGCCCGCTACCTAAACGCCTGCTGGAATCGATGGGATATCGGGCCTCGGCGCCTGCGCCGCTACCGGCATGACATTGTGGCCCTGTACGATTCCGGCGTCTGTTGGGTTGATGTGCAAATCGCGCGATTCGTTGAAGTGATGCGCCGGGCGCAGCTTTGGGAGAGCTGCATCTTTGCCCTCACCGCAGACCACGGCGAAGAATTTCTGGACCACGATGGCCGGTATCACCCGCCATCCGGTTTGGCCGAACAGCTGATTCGCGTCCCTCTCCTCCTTCGCGTGCCGGGAATCCAACAGAAAGAGCTGTCGAAGGCGCCTTTCAGCTTGCTTGATCTCGGTCCCACTCTATTCGATGCTGCAGAGTTGCCGCTCCCGGCAGAATTTCAAGGGAAAAGCCGCTGGGCGGAAATACGTGACGGAAGAACATGGAGCGAGCCCGCGTTCGCAGAGTGCATCTCCGGCTGCACCAACCCCCTTCGCTCAGACGCACGTCGTGGACCTCGGATTCTAGCGGTGCGTGAAGCGCGGTACAAACTTGTGTTGAATTTCGAGAGCTCGAGTGAGAACCTGTTCGATCTTGAAGCCGACCCCGCAGAACGAACGCCGTTGCCGAACGATGTTGCGAAGGCCGAGCGGCGACGCTTGCTGGAGGCCGCTCTTGGACACCTCAAGAAGCCGCGGCAGCCAGTCTCTGAAAGGTATCTGCGTACTCGTTTGCGCGACATTGAACTCGATCTTGGGAACGCCGCGCGCATCGGCAGCTCCACTCATAGTCGTCGCGCGAACTGGGAGACCGCGGCCGAATGAAGCCGGTCCGCATCTTGGTGGATTCTTTTGCGGACGAGGGCTTGACGAATGCTCAGATGATCAATGCACGGGAAATCGTCAGCCGTTTGAATCCGTCAGGCTTCTCTATCACCATGTTCGCTCGGCACCGCCCCGCAGCACCGATTCGTTCCCGGCCGAATACACGGTTGATCCAGCTTCCGGCCCGGTTACAGACAATTCCGCTGTTTACGCAGTTCATGTTGGGCAGCTACGACATACTGTTTTATCTGAAGGCGTCGCCTGCGAGCCGATGGTACATGAAATTGCGATCCCATCGGCGCAACCGCTGCGTAGTTGTGGGCACGATTGAGTCGCAGACAAACTGGCAAGATGAAAGCATGACCGCGCAGGCGATACGGCTTTTCGAAGAGACGATTCTGCGCTGTGACTACCTTTTTAGCAATTCCGAAATGGTTCGGTGGAGCCTTGAAGCAAATTACCGTTTGCCAAGTGAAGTGATTCCGACAGGCGTCGATACGGAATTCTTTACTCCAAGTTGGGAGAGGCCTCCGAATCCGCGGCCGCGCGTGCTGTTTGTAGGTTCCCTGCGGCCGTTTAAGGGACCGCAGACTGTGCTCGACGCCGCACAAAGGCATCCGGAAGCCGACTTCGTTGTCGTGGGCGACGGCTTGATGGCGGACGAACTCCAGTTCCGCGCCAAGGCCATGCCCAACGTCACGATGCGGGGCACCCTGGGAAGAGCCGCGATTCGCGAAGAATATCGCAATGCGGACATTTTTCTGTTTCCGTCTCGCTGGGAAGGTTCGCCCCGGGTTCTGCTGGAGGCCGCCGCCAGTGGTTTGCCGGTGGTCGCGCGCAAAGACTATGAACCAGAATCTGTAATTGACGGACGAACCGGCTTTCTCGTTGCGGATGCCGACGAGATGATGACCCGACTGGCCCAACTCATTGCAGATCCTGATTTGTGCCGGGCATTCGGCCGGGCCGCGCGTTCCCACGTCGCCCGCTTCAGTTGGGATGTGATTACTCAGCAGTGGGAGGCGACCTTCGTGAGGCTGGCGTCCACACTCCGGAGGAGGGGGGATTCGCGATCTTGACTCGCAGGGTTGTGATCATCACCGAGATCATCGCGCCCTACCGCATTCCCGTTTTCAACGCTCTGGCGGAGCGAAAAGAGATTGACCTGCACGTTATTTTTCTTTCCGAGAGCGATCCCAGCCTGCGGCAGTGGCGTGTGTATAAAGAGGAGATCAACTTCCAGTACGAAGTTCTTCCATCCTGGAGGCGCCGCCTTGGCAGATACAACCTGCTCTTGAACCGAGGAATGCTTGCGGCTCTGCACCGGATCAACCCTGAGGTGGTATTGTGCGGCGGCTACAACTATCTTGCCTCCTGGCAGGCCGCCACCTGGGCCAACTCTCGGGGAGCGCGGTTCCTGCTCTGGTCTGAAAGCACAGCCTCGGACAACCGACGAGGGCACTGGCCCGTCGAGTTCATGAAGGCGCGCTTTTTGCGCTTGTGTCGCGGGTTCGTGGTTCCCGGAAAATCTTCCCTTGACTACCTGAGAGGACTGGGAATACCAGCACAGTGCATCTTCAACGCACCCAACGCCGTTGATACACCGCTATTTTCGAAGTTGGCGAGCGAAGCCCGTCGCGACAAAGCAGCAGTCCGGCCGCGCAATAATCTGCCGCCGAGATACTTTCTTTATGTCGGCCGCTTGGTCCGGGCAAAAGGAGTCTTTGAACTGGTTGAAGCGTATGCCCAACTCCAGCAGGAGATTCGCTCTCAGGTTGGTCTGGTACTTGTGGGGGAAGGGGAGGCTCGGGCGGAGCTGATGACGCTCGGCTCCAAGGCTGTTCCGGGCAGAGCTCAGTTCTTCGGATTTGTCCATCGGGAGCAGCTGCCGGAGTTTTATGCTCTGGCAGATGCGCTGGTTTTTCCCACCCACAGCGACACTTGGGGTTTAGTGGTGAATGAGGCAATGTCGTGTGGATTACCCGTGGTGGCGACCAGCGTCGCAGGATGCGTCGCTGATCTGGTGCAAGACGGCTGGAACGGTTTTGTGGTCCCACCGAAGGATCCGGCGGCGCTGGCTGCAGCCATGACGCGCGTGGCGGCCAATTCTGATTTGAGAAATAAAATGGGCTCCAACAGTTGGGAGCGGGTGCAGGCGTACTCTCCTGAAGTATGGGCCGAAGGCTTGGTCCAGGCTGTGCAATCCGTATGCGAGAAGGCGGCGTGAAGCTCCGGTTTCAAACGTGCTGGAATACTGAGTCGGCATTTCATGGACTTACATGCGGAACTCCCACTGGCGAGATCCGCAACGATTTTCGCAGACCGCGGACCCGCCCGTCAGACTCAGGGCTGGTAGTATACTGACTCGAACCCATCAGTAGGCGCTATTCAGTTCGAGAAAATCAGGGAGAAGTGGGATGGCAGAGCCGCGGACGACGGCTGACTTGGCGCTTCCGGAGCGATTGCGCAAGCGGGTGACAATTCTGGAGTGCACCCTGCGCGACGGAAGCTACGCGGTCGACTTCAAGTTCACCGAACACGACACCGAGATTCTGGCCGGCGTTCTTGGACAACTGGGAATTAAATGGATCGAGGTAGGCCACGGGCTGGGCTTGGGCGCGGCCAAGGCTGGCAAGGGCGCTATGCCTACCTCTGACGAACGGCTGATCGAATCCGCGAAGCGCGCCGCACCCAACGCCAAGATCGGTTGCTTCTTCATTCCAGGCATTGGTACAGCGGAACAAATGAAGTCCGCGCGTGCCGCCGGCCTCGACTTCATTCGCATAGGCTACAACGCTCCGGAAATCGAAGAAGCCTATCCCTTTCTGACATTGGCCCGAGACCTCGGGCTGATTCCGTGCCTCAATTTCATGAAGACGTACGGCATCTCGCCGGAGTCCTTTGGAGAAAAAGCAAAAGGTGGAGCAGACGCGGGTGCCGAGGTCGTCTACTGTGTCGACTCCGCCGGCAGCATGTTCCCCGACGACGTGCGTAGGTATGTCAGCTCGGCCCGCGAGCGTTGCCAGTGCCAGCTTGGTTTTCATGGGCACAGCAACCTGCAGTTTGCCGTTGCGAACAGCGTGGAAGCCGTTCGTTGCGGCGCCAGTTTCAATGATTCGACCCTGTATGGTTTGGGACGGAGCGCGGGCAATGTTCCCACCGAGGTGGCCGTGGCTGTCTTTGAGAATCTGGGTCTGGAGACGGGCGTGGATCTCTTCGAACTCATGGACGCTGCAGAAGAATTCCTGGGACCCATGATGTCCCAGATGCAACTCTACGACATGATGTCTGTAGCGATGGGTTACAGTCAGTTCCACTCTTCGTTTCTCCCGAAAGTATCCCTGGCGGCACGCAAGCATGGTGTGGAATTGCGCAGGCTCGTGGTTGCCATGGGGAAACTCGACCCCGTCACCCTGAATGATGACAATCTTGAACGCGTGGCCCGCAGTCTTCCCAAGGCAAGCACCAGTAAGACGCGCGAGGTATTAACGTCGTTCCTTGTCCCTGGCATCTCGGAGCACAGCATCAGCAGCTCTTTGCGTGCCGTGCAGTCGCTGGTCGATGGAATGATTGTCACCTGCGCCAAGCGGCGCGCGCGGCCGGTACTGGAACTCGTTGCGTCGGAGTCGCATTCGTCCGATCTGGTCCTGGCCGACCTGGTGTTGGCAGAAGGCCCAGCGGTCTTGGGCAGGGTGGTCTATGGGTCGTTTGACATCCTTGAGCAAGTGCTGAGGATGACGGGAAATAGCGTGACCCTGTATTTGAACGACCTGGATGGCGGTTCGTGGGGCACTGACTGGCCTGCATCGCTGCAACAAATTGTGGGTGCGGAGCGAATCCTGCCAGTTCGTTCCAAGCGCCTGTTCGCCGGCTACCTGGATGAAGTGGTGATGGCGACCGCGCAACGCCACGGCGATTTTTGCCTGCTGATCTACGGCAGTCCGCACGCTACGTTATTGCAGCGTTGCTCCGAGTCATTCAGGAACGTGGTGGTGCACGGGGACCTGCCTGCCAATCCTCCGGAAAATTGCTGGACCATGACGGACTTTTCCGACCGCATGCATTTTGATCTGAATATTGCCGCTGCGCTGCTGCTCTGCCCGCCGAGCCCTGCCGACGCAGCGGCCATTGAACAACTCATGGTCCCGGACGGACTCCTGATCACCGTCGGTCATTTTCCCCGGCTCGAATCAGAACTTCCCTCGCGGTCGATCCTGAAGCTCGATCCCAACCATGCGTATCGAGGTCAAATGGATCGGTGGGTTGCCATCTCCAATCTCATGAAGTCGGCGCAACCCCGGCCGTTGGCGATCCAATGACAATGCGCGAAACCATGGCGGACGTGGTTGCACGTCGCGCGGATCACACCTTTCTCGTGGACGCAATCACTCACCGCGAGATCACCTACCGGGAGTTTCACAAGCAGTCCTGTGCTTTGGCAGCGGCCTTGCGCCGGAGGGGAATTCGGAAAGGCGACCGCGTCGGCGTGATGGTTCCCAACTGCTGCGAGCTGGCGGTAGTCTACTTCGCCTGCATTTATCTCGGTGCTGTCATCGTTCCCATCAACCCGGGACTCAGCAACAGCGAGGTCCAATTCATCTTGTCGAGTTGCAAGCCGGCGCTCATGGTGACCGGCCCGTCGTGTGTGGATGCCGTGAGGGCAATTCACCCCAATGTGGTCACTTTGCTCCCACGCGACGCGATATCAGGAGCGGATGATTCGAGAAGCATCGCAATTGAAACCCTTCCCGAACCCGATGGATTTGTGCCTCTCGAAGATGTAACTGAAGATGATCCAGTTCTGATCATGTATACGTCAGGAACCACAGCAAAACCCAAGGGGTTGGCACATAGGATTGGAAGCCTGTTTCGGAATGCGACGGCTTTTGCCCGGGCCCAGAAGATCGACCAGGACACGCGGTTTTACCTCACGCTTTCGATGGCCTACATGGGCGGGTTCTACAATCTCCTCGTTTTGCCATTTCTGTGCGGCGCCAGCGTTGTGGTGGACCACGTATTCGATGCCCGGTCCAGCCTTCGCTTCTGGGACCAAGCCAGGGAAGGCCAGTCCAACGCGCTCTGGTTCGCTCCTACTGTGATGTCCATTCTTTTGCGCATGGATCGAGGCCGCAGTGGAGAGGAGTTTTGCCGCAACTCGGTTCGCCATATATTTGTCGGCTTTGCGCCCTTGCCGCTGAAGGTCAAGCACGAATTCGAATCCCGCTATGGTGTGCACGTGGTCGAAAACTATGGCCTTTCGGAGACGCTGTTCGTCACAGCCCGATCCAGCGGCGCACTCGATAGTGGGCCGGGATACGTGGGCGAAGTTCTTCCCGGTTTGCAAATGCGCATCGTCGATGCAGACGGGGAACCGGTGGCAACCGGCGCCGACGGAGAAGTACAAATTCTGACGCCGGACCTGATGGCTGGCTACCTGGACGCCGAAGGAAATCTGGTCGGGATGAATCCGTCCGAGTGGTTTTCGACGGGCGATGTCGGGCGTCTGGATGATCACGGTTCCCTTTTCATTACCGGGCGCAAGAAAGACGTCATCATTCGTGGCGGCGTCAACATCAGTCCCGCCGCCATCGAAGACGTATTGATGCGAGCACCCGGCATTGCAGACGTGGCCGTGGTAAGCATTCCGCATGAGCTTTATGGCGAAGACATCGTTGCCGTATTAAAACTGGAGCCGGGCGTCGAACTAGAATCCGTGCTGCAGCCAATCGTCTCGCACGCGAAACGCAATCTTGCCCAACACCAGCAACCAGCCCGCTATATCACCATAGATGAATTTCCCAGAACCGCGAACGGCAAGGTGCAGAAGGCTCGTATCCGCGAGTTGGTGGCGGAGAAGTTGCAGGTGGGCTCCAGGTCTGTGATTGCGGAGCAAGCGACGGAGCGTGCGGCAGTTTCTAATTGATGTATCTGCCCGGAGATTCTCTGATTTTACTTCTATGAAAATCATCGATCTATCATTGCCGATTGAAGAAGGCATGATGACGTTTCCCACGCACTGGCATCCCGTCGTCGAGATCACGATTCTCGGCCGTCACGGGATTGAGGGACGCGAGACCCGAAAGCTTGTCCTCGGAACGCACATTGGCACTCATGCCGACGCGCCCAGGCACTTCATCCCCGGCGGAGCGACGATCGATGAAGTCTCCTTGGATGTGCTGATTGGTCCCGCGGCCATCGCGGATTTTATCGGCTGTCGGCCATTGCAGGAAATCGATGTTGCCGATCTGGAGAAGAGATTAGGCGCAAAGGTGCCGCGTCGCTTGATTCTGCGCACGGGCTGGTCCGAATACTTCGGCCAGATGAAATTCTACAAGGAATATCCGTTCCTCTCGGAGAAGGCGGCGTTGTGGCTCGTGGAAAAAGGGGTGCGGCTTATCGCGATGGATACTCCATCGCCGGATAATCCCGCGCATTCGCGCGACACGCCAAAGGATTCCCCAAATCACAAGGTGCTGTTGGGTGCGGGCGTGGTGCTGGTGGAGTATGTCGCCAACCTCAAGGCCCTGACCGGTCCTGAGGTGGAGCTTATCGTCCTGCCCCTGAAGTTAAAAGGATGCGACGGTTCGCCCGCACGCTGCGTCGCGATCGAAAGGTAGGGAATTGAAAGAACAGGTGCAGGAGTGGCTGCGCGAGTGGTTCGCCAGCCGGGGAAAGATCGGCAGGAATGCGCCAGAAAACCTGCTTGAGACCGACTACTTCGCCGCGGGATGGCTGAGCTCGATGGAAGTGGTCGAATTTGTTACGGAGATCGAGCACCATTTTGGAATGCAATTTTCCGAGCTGGATCTGCAGGGCCAGCGTTTTGCGACTATCTCTGGGCTCTCCGAGTTGATTCTGGAGCGCTCCACTCAAGCCCATCCCAGCGGATAAGATAGGAACTGATTGCGTGCCCTTGACGAATTGCATAAGAAGGCCAGCGCCGATGTGCCTGCGGCGGGGATTGTTTCCGGCCCTGCGAACTTCAGCGGCGCAGCTCGACCTCTGCACGTCCTTACGCTGACACCTTTTTATCCTTCCGAGGGCGATGAGGTCGGTGGCTGCTTCGTCGCCGAATGCCTTCGTCAGCTTGCGCTCTGTGGCGTTAATTCTTCTGTGATCGCAGTCGACACTATTTATCATGCCCGCAAGAACTCTCGCCCGGATGCTCCAGCCGACTGGGTGCGCTATCCGCAGCCCCCGGGCAACTTTGGCTTGTCGACCGCCGGACTTTTGCTGGGCGCGCGACTCTTGCGCCGAGTCCGGCACCTTCATCAGAAGTCACGTGTGGACGTAATCCATGCGCACGCCGCGCTCCCCTGCGGATATGCCGCTGCTTTTCTCTCGGACCGCCTTGACATCCCGTTTGTGGTTACGCTCCATGGCCTCGATGTCTTCAATAGCTGCTTTGAACAAGGCATCGCTGCGGCGTGGCGCCGGAAAGCCTCAGTGCAAGTCTACAAACGAGCAAGCAACGTGATATGCATCAGCAAGAAAGTGCAAGGCTTGCTTGCGCAAGGAGCAGGGAACGCCGTCGCGAGCAGCGTCGTCTACAACGGCACCGACCCGGAGTTTTTCCACCCAGGTTCCTCGCCCGAGCAGCCGCTGTCCCTCCTGATTGTGGGGAATCTGTTACTGGGCAAAGGCCACGAACTCGTACTGCGCGCAATGCAGAATTTGAACGAGACGTATCCGGGTTTGCAATGCCAAATGATCGGGGAGGGGGCTGATCGAGATCGCTTTGCCAGTCTAGCTCGGGGTCTCGGCATTCAAAGTCAAGTGTATTTTCTCGGACGTCGAAGCCGCGCAGAGGTGGCTGCTGCGATGCGCAACTGCTCTATATTTGTCCTCCCGAGCCGCTACGAGGGTTTGGGTTGCGTATATCTCGAGGCCATGGCGTCTGGCAAACCTGTCATTGCATGCCGGGGGCAGGGGATCGACGAAATCATCGAGCACGGCGTCAACGGATGGCTGATTCCTGTCGACGGTCTGGAAGACTTGGTGCAAGCGCTACAACTCATGCTTGCAGACTCCGATCGGCGGCGGCAGATCGGCCAGGCCGCCCGGCAGACGATTGTCAGCAATTTCACCCTGTCCCATCAGGCCCAGAGTTTGCTCCAGATCTACAAGGGAGCCGCCCGATGACGGCAAATCCTGCCATCTTGCGCCAGCCAGATCCGCGCACTGAGCTCGCGGTGATTTCTGAAGCTGATCTGGCTGATGTCGCCCGCTTTGTCGCCGAGCAATCAGGCCGCGAACCAAAGACCGTGCGGGATCACCTGCGCTGGTTCCTGCTGGAGAATCCCGCGCGCCAGCCGCAACATCCGTTGGGTTTTGCTTTGTTGTCCGCGAATCAGCTCAGCGGTTGCATTCTGTGCTGTCCGCAATCATTTCGTTTTCAGACGAAACAGATATTGTTCATGGGGTCGAGTTCGTTCTACGTGGACGAAAATCATCGCGGCTGGGGCGGCCGCATTTTCTTGAATTACTGCCGGCTTGGAAACCGCTGGCCCTTGTTCGGAACGTCCGCGAACGTAGCGGCTGCCGGCTTATGGAAAGCCGCTGGGGCCGCGCCGATCCCGTATTCGGACGGAGAGCTCTTCGGCGTGATTCGCTGGCCACCGGTGATTGAGGAGCGGGTGCATCGCTGGAATCCCAACCGTGTGCTGTCTCGATTGGCGGGCAGTCCGGCTTCCAAAGTTGCTGGGCTGCTGCGACCCCTGAAGCTCAATGACGGAGATTCCGCGGGCCTCCATCCCCTTGCATCGGCCGAGGAAGTGATGGATATTCCCATTCACGGTTCTGCAGCGAAGCTGACAGCTGAGCGCGACTTGCCCTACATTCGCTGGCGATATTTTTCAGGTCGGGATAAATCTGTAGCCGTGTTTGCCTTTCGCAGCCGGCAGCCCGACCGACACGTTCTGGTCACGGTGAATCAGCGTACCCGTGGCTATCGAGCCCAGATCAACACTCTGAATGTGCTTGACGTGTATCCGGAAGTAGCGCCCGATGAATCTGCACGCATCGTAGGCGCATTGATCGCCCGTTACGTAAATACGATCGACGCCGTAGTGCTACGCTCCCAGGATCCCGCGCGGCAAAAGTCGTTTCGCGAAAAAGGGGTTCTCTGGCGCCGCTTTGATGCGCCGAACGGGTGGTTCCTGGACAGATCGAAACTCCTCCCGGCGGCGGATTGGTATCCTGTGCCGGCCGACGGCGACGGCCTGATCTGAGTGCGAAAGACAGCGATGACCTTCAGAAGCCGAGCCCGGACGCTGGTGATTCGTGCCGCGACGCTGGCTCGCCTGGACGAGTTGGCATTCCGTCTTCAAACCAGGCTCAAGGGCAGGTTTTACGGCCTCATCGTAGGCGTGCACGAAACTCCCGCAGCCCTCGAATCAAACTTTCGCCAACAACTTACCTGGGTATCGACGCGGTTCACGATCACCAGCCTTGAGGGCTTCGCCAGGATTTGGCAGCGCGAATCTGAATGGGACACCGCCTCCAAGCCGCCCATCCTTTTCACTTTTGACGATGGTCGCGAGAGCAACTACACGGTGGCGGCGCCTGTGCTCGAATCCTTCGGCGGGCGCGGAGTATTTTTCGTGGTGCCTGCCTTCGCGGACTGCGCTCCCGACCAGGCCCTTGCTTTCTACCGCAACAAAATCAATCCCAACTCCAAAGCGGGAGACGAAACCTGGGAGGATTGGAAGCCGATGAGCCCGCGCCAGATTGCCGAGTTGGCCGCCCGAGGCCACGCCATCGGGAATCACACATTTTCCCACGAGAGACTGGTCGGCCTCTCCCCGCACGAGTTAGAGCTTCAGATTGGCGACAGCGCCCGCAAGATTAGTAGCTGGACGGGCAAGCCCGTCGATGCTTTCGCCTGGACCTTCGGCTGGGATGCGGTGGACGCCAACGCTTGGCAGATCGTCCAGCGCTGTCACCGATTCTGTTTTGCTCCTTGTCCCGGCGCGATCGATACCCGCCGTGATCTGCCATCGCTTTTGTGGCGCAGGGAAATCGAAGTGAAATATTCGGCGGACGAATATCGGTTCCTCTATTCCGGGCTGGTCGACTTGTGGTGGAGCACTCGCCGCCGGCATCTCCGCAAGATGTTGAGAGCGCCCGGAGGGAAAGGCTAGTTGTCGAGATTCGACCGCGGGATTGCTCTTCCTACGGTTTGTTTCCAGCAAATGATTCACCTGTTCATCAATGCGCTCGCGGCCAGTGCGGGAGGAGGCCTGACCTACGTCCGCAATGTTTTGCCGCACTTGGCTATGTGTGATCACGTACGTGCCACGCTCCTGGTCAGCCGTCCAACGCGTGCCGAGGTGAGGGAATTAAGAAATGTGACAGTGTTAGGCGGACCGAACCCATCGGGCGCGGGAGCCCGGTTCTGGTACGAGCAGCGTATCGTGCCAAGGCTCATTCGTAGCTCGGGAGCGAATGTCTTGTTATCCACCGGTAATTTTGCCTTGCATCGGTCGCCGGTGCCGCAAATCCTCTTAAGCCGAAACGCGCTATATACATCCGCCGATTTTCTCCGCGACCTGCGTGACCGGAGAGACTATCGCCTTTGGCTCGATACGGAAGTGAAGAGTGCCCTTGCCAAGTGGTCCATCCGAACAGCGGACTGCACGGTAGCCCCCAGCGCCGCATTTGCCGACGAACTCCGCCTCTGGACCGGAAAGGACGTGCTCTGCATCCACCATGGTTTTGACCAAGAGGCATTCTTCCGCGACCAGACGCCGTTGTCACCGGAAGTTCGTGCTCAGCTCGCCGCAACCGAGGATTCCCTGCGCCTGCTGTTCGTCAGCCATTACAACTACTATCGGAACTTTGAAACTCTGATTCGCGCCACTGCGCTCTTGAAGAAAACCCTCCAACCCAGGAAAGTCCGGCTGATCCTTACTTGCCGGCTTAGCTCGAAAGAGAATCCGGGCGAATACCGCGCTGAGAGCGCTGCGGACTTGGTCAGGCAACTCAGGATTAACGATGAGGTCGTTGAGTTGGGGGCAGTGCCCTACGCCTCGCTGCATCATTTGTACCGAGCCTGCGACTTTTATGTGACTCCCGCCTATGCCGAAACATTTGCTCATCCGTTGGTGGAGGCAATGGCGAGCGGGCTCCCAGTAATTGCCTCCGATCTACCGGTGCACAGAGAGATATGTGGGCAGGCTGCTATCTATTTTCCGCGGTTCTCTCCGGAGTCACTGGCACAACGGGTTGTGGAAGCAAATGATTCGACTGAGCTACGCGAGGCGATGCGGGAAGGCGGAATACGCCGCTCCCGCGACTTCAGTTGGAGCAGCCACGTGGATGAACTGCTGGCGCTGGCCCGGCGCCTCCGCAACGAACCTTGCCAGATACTGGGAGCGCATGCTGCAGGGAAATAAAATCTGGGTATGGGGGCTTTGTCCGAGCTGCCGTGCACCGCAGAGCGTGAGCAGTCCGTGTTGTTCGCCGAGCCAGCGCAACCGGTCAGCTCGGAATATTTTGCGGACGAAGAGTTCCCGCCGGACTTGCCCGTCACGTATGACTGGATGTTCCAGCCCGCCTCCCAGCGCAGCTTGCGTCGAGCGCTGGCTTTCCTCGCTGCGACCGCCGCCGCCGTGTTGATTACCGCTGCGTCTTACCTCGCCTACAGGTTGCCCAGATTGATTGTTCCTTTTGGTGCCGGCTTGTTGGCGGTCATCATCGTCGCTGTCGCCATCAGGAAGCTGTCTGCAAGTTTACCGGCGAGATCCAAAACTCCGGGGGGCGACCTGCATCCCTCGACGCTCAACCTGAAGCCCGAGCTTGGCGCTCGGCTCCCCCGCGCTTAGTCAGAACAGCGACGCCTCCAGTACACTTCTCGTCAAAATTCGCAGAGGTTCCGTGCCGGGCAGCATTCTTCGGCGAGCCTAGGCTTGGTCGCGCTATCATTATTCGCGAATCTCGCGGCCCATCCTCAGCGTGTGCGGAATATTCGGCATCGTTGCGCATCAGACGCGTGTTCCAGCGGACATCCTGGAGCGCGCCACTCAGTCTCTCGCTCACCGCGGCCCCGATGACGGTGGCACCGTCATCTTGCGCGAGTCCGTCCCTTGCGACGTCGAAATCGGTTTAGGCAACCGCCGCCTCGCCATTCTTGATCTTTCTCCCCTCGGGCATCAACCCATGAGCGATCCCGAGACCGGCAACTGGATCGTCTACAACGGAGAGGTCTACAACTTCCACGAGGTTCGCAAAAAGCTGGAGCTGGAAGGCGTGCACTTTTCGAGTCATTCCGATACGGAAGTGATCCTCAAAGCGTACGGCCGGTGGGGTGAGCGGTGCCTCACGGAGTTCCGCGGAATGTTCGCCTTTGCCATCTGGGATGCGCAGCGTCACCGCCTGTTTGCAGCCCGCGATCCCATGGGCATCAAGCCGCTCTACTACTACAAATCCGGTCAGTACTTTGTCTTCTCATCAGAAGTTCGAACGCTGCTTGGCACCGGTCTCATCCCAAAGCGGATGGATCCCGCTGGCTTGGTGAGCTATCTCACGTTTGGATCGCTGTACGACCCTGCCACGCTGATCGAAGGGGTGAGCGCACTTCCCGCCGGCCACTACCTGATCTGGGAGAACGGGCAGCTCAACTTGGCCCAGTACTGGGATCTCGTGGACGCAAACCGTCGCGATGAAGATGTTCCCGCCGCAAAGCGCGCCAACCTCGAAGCGCAAATTAACCAGACCCTTGATCAGTCCGTACGCATGCAACTCGTAAGCGATGTGCCGGTGGGAGTCTTTCTCTCCGGCGGCATCGACTCCAGTAGCCTGGTTGGGATCCTGAGCCGAAGCGGCGTCCGGCCCAGCACGTTCTCGATTGTCTTTCGAGAACCCGACTATTCCGAGGCCGAGTATTCCCGGGCTGTCGCGCGGCACTTTCACACGGACCACCACGAAATCACGGTGTCTGCCTCAGATTTCTTCGAAGCGATCGGTCCCGCCGTTCGTGCCATGGAAATGCCCACGATCGACGGCATCAACACGTACTTTGTCTCGGAGAAGACGCGGGCTGCCGGCGTGAAGGTTGCGCTTTCTGGATTGGGTGGGGACGAGATGTTTGCCGGCTACTCGAGTTTTCGCGACGTTCCGCGGATGGAACGCGTTTCCAGCATGTCGCAGTGGTTTCCGAGTCTTCTGCGAGGTCCGTGTGCCCGAGCCTTCGCCGCTCTCGCTCCGGAGAGCGATCAGAATCGCAAGTTGGCGGTGCTGATCAACAACGAGGGCCGACCCGTATCCGGCTATTTTCTCTCGCGGATGCTTTTTACCCCGGAGCAGCGAAGTGGGTTGCTTCGCAACGTGAAATCGTCGGATACCGACCGTGCGGAAAAATCTCTGCAAGACAGCCTGCGCCGCGCCCAGAGCCTGGACCCGATCAATCGTGTTTCCTATCTTGAGGCGCGCTGTTATATGCTCAACACACTGCTTCGTGACTCCGACTCCATGAGCATGGCACACGGACTGGAGGTGCGTGTCCCGTTGATCGACCACCATCTGGCGCGACAGCTCATGAGCTTGCCCGGATCGTGGAAGTTGAACGCGGGCACACCCAAGCCCTTGTTGGTTCATGCGTTGCGGGGAGAACTTCCGGACGAAATCGTCCACCGGCCCAAGCGGGGCTTTACCCTTCCCTTTGAGCATTGGTTGCGCGAGGCCCTGCGACCCGGGATCGAAGAAGCCTTTGCCAGGATGGAGGACAGCCCTCTGGGCGAAACCATCAGTGCATCCGCCGCTCGCCGTGTGTGGCAAGATTTTCTGCGGGGCAAGACTTCCTGGTCTCGCCCGTGGGCATTGTATGTGCTGCAGTCATGGTGTGGGCATCATCTTGGAGCGGGCTGAATCTTTGCCATGGAAAAGCTCGAAGAAGTTGAAAACCTCGCGAACGCCACCTCCGCTGAGAAGCTTCCTCTCAGCGTGATCGTTGCCGTGCTCAATGAAGCGAAGAATCTGCCGCGGTGTCTGCAGGCCCTGAAAAACGCCGGTGAAGTCTTCGTGATTGACTCGCAGAGCACGGACGACACGGTCGAGATCGCGCGAACGCACGGTGCACAGGTTGTCCAGTTTCATTACCCGGGTGGATGGCCCAAGAAACGACAGTGGGCCATGAATACGCTTCCCCTCGCCTACGACTGGATTCTGCTTCTCGATGCAGACGAGGTCCTCACGCCAGAACTGGCCGAAGAAATCCGGCAGGCCCTACGAAATCCCGCGATCGACGGCTACTACATTCTCCTGCGAATCTGGTTTTTGGGCCGCGCCCTGCGCTTCGGCGATGCAGGTTTCTGGAAGCTCTCGCTGTTTCGCCGCGGTAAAGGCCGTTATGAGTGCCGTCTCCGGGACCAGGATGCCTCCATGGCCGACATGGAAGTGCATGAGCACATCGTGGTGGAAGGAAAGACCTCTAAACTGCGCAATCACTTGATCCACCACAACGTGGAATCCTTGTCCCGGCACATCCAGAAACATGATGAGTATTCCAACTGGGAGTCCCATGTCCTGTCGGGGGGCGGAGGCGATCACGAGATTCCGCCTTCGCTTTGGGGCACGCAGGCCCAGCGCCGGCGCTGGCTTAAGCGAAAACTCTTTGCCATTCCCGGTTCGCCCGTTCTTCTTTTCCTGTATCGTTATGGATTGCGCCTGGGGTTTCTGGACGGCGTGCCTGGCCTGATCTACTGCTCTTTTCAGGCCGTCCAGATGTTTCACACGAAAGCCAAGATCTACGAACTGAAGTCCAAGCGGGTTTGAAGGAATCGGTCGACCATGTGTGGCATTGCGGGGCTGGTGAACTGGGGAGATCGGGATGTGCTCAGCCGGATGACGCATGTCCAGGCGCACCGCGGTCCCGATGATTCTGGCCTGTGGGAACGAAGATTTCCTGACAGCGGCTATGTGGGCTTGGGGAGCCGGCGCCTTGCCATTCTTGACCTCTCGGCCGGCGGTCACATGCCCATGTGCAATGAGGACCGCACGGTTTGGATCACCTACAACGGCGAAATCTACAACTTCGCCGAACTTCGCCGCGAATTGCAGGCCAAAGGGCATCATTTCTCTTCTGACACCGACACGGAAGTCATCATTCATCTTTACGAGCAGGAAGGACCAGATTGCGTCAATCGACTGAATGGCATGTTTGCCTTCGCGATCTGCGATCTGCGATCCGGCACGCCCGAGCTTTTCCTTGCGCGCGACCACTTCGGTGTGAAGCCCTTTTACTACGTCCATCGCGGACAACGACTGGCCTTCGCTTCGGAAGTCAAGGCACTGCTCCAGGTTCCGGAGGTCGAGACCGAGCTTGACCTGGAATCATTGCATCAGTACCTGACGTTCCTATGGGTTCCAGATCCGAAAACGATGTTCCGCGGAATCCAGAAGCTTCCGGCCGGGCATTGCGCAAGCTTCAAGAATGGTGAACTGAAGATCCGTCAATACTGGGACCTGAGCTTTCCCCGCGACGGTGCGGAATACTCGCGCTCAGAGGCCGATCTCGCGGATGAGATTCGGGCGCGGTTTCAGCAGTCGGTGGAAGCGCAGATGGTCAGCGATGTTCCCATCGGGGCCTTTCTCAGCGCTGGATTGGATTCCTCGAGCATCGTGGCCATGATGTCCCGGGCGACGAAGCAACCGGTCCGGACCTACACCATTACTTTCCCCAAAAAATACCGCGTTGGGGAGGCGACGCTGGATGACCCCACCGTTCCCGCACGGCTGGCTGAGCGCTTGGGCTGCGAAAACCAGCAGATCGTGGTTGAGCCGGATGTGGCCGAGTTGCTGCCCCGCCTGACCTGGCACATGGACGAGCCCACGGCCGATCCCGCGATCATCGCGGCGTACCTGGTCTGTCGCGAGGCCCGCAAGCAGGCGACAGTTTTACTTTCCGGTGTAGGCGGCGATGAGTTGTTTGCTGGATATCGCAAACACGCGGCGCATTACTGGGCTCGGGCTTATCAAAGAATTCCCGCTGGACTGCGTGGGCCGATCGAGTCCGGCTTGGCTGCCTTGCCCAGCCTCCGGGGCACGGCGATGAAAGGCGGCGTACGTCTTGCCAAGAAGATGGCGCGAAGCGCTTCGCTGTCGCCCGTCGACCGCTTCATCGCCAACTGCACCTACCTCGACGGGCCGCAGAAGATGGCTTTGTATGCTCCCGAGGTGCAGATTCAGTTGCGCGGTTTCGATCCATCCCTTCGTCATCGCGCTTGCTTCGACAGCGTGAGAGACGCCGACTTCCTGAATCAGATGTTGTATCTCGATACGAAAATCTTCATGGTCAGCTTGAATCTTACCTACAACGACAAGATGAGCATGGCTTCGTCGGTGGAAGTGCGCGTGCCATTTCTTGATCGCCAACTGGCGGAATTCGTCGCTTGGAATGTCCCTCCGCATCTTAAGCTCAAAGGATTTTTCCGGCCGACGACGAAGCACATTTTCCGCCGCGCCATGCGAGGCGTTCTACCCCGGGAGGTGTTAGAGCAGCCGAAAGCCGGATTTGCCGCCCCAGTCGATTACTGGCTGGCGAACGATTTGCGGGAAATGGTCGATGACCTTCTCTCCGATTCGAATATTCAGAAGCGTGGATTGTTCCGCCCTTCGGAAGTGCGCAGGTATGTGAATGAGCACCGCAGCGGGGCGCAGGATTGGTCGATGCAAATCTGGCAGTTCCTCACCCTGGAGGTCTGGATGCAGAACTTCCTTGACGCCGGAGCAAAACAGAGGACTGCAGAATTCACTTACCCACAAGAAGCAGCCACCGCGTGAGTCTGGGAAACAGCGAGTGCACTCCGCCATGAGCCATTCCCAAGCTGATTCCAATTCCGATGCTGTGCTTGGCCGCGCCGCAAAGGCGCTGAGCGAGGCGGCTGGCCTCGTACGCGGTCCGCAGCGCATTTTTCCGCTGGTGCGGAGACTTGCCGCCGACAGGCTCGCCACCTTCGAACCGCGACATCTCTACTCCTACACAACAACCGAACGCGCGACCGGAGATTCATTGAAGTTGCTGGTGCGCTGGATTCTGGACGCGCAGCGGCCCGATGGTGGCATCGCCGCCTATTACAGCTTGCTCACCGGATATTCAGATTCGTATCCCGAGGTCACTGGGTACATTGTTCCCACGCTTTACGATTTTGCGCATGTAACTGGTGACAACCACGCGGCTGTCGCGGCCGAACGTGCGACCCGGTGGCTGCTGTCGCTGCAAATGCCGTCCGGCGCGTTTCCCGCTGGGCTGCATGGCGGCGATCCCCAACCATCAGTGTTCAACACCGGCCAAATCCTGCAGGGGCTGGTTCGCGCGTATAGAGAGACCAACAGATCAGAAATCCGAGACGCAGCAGTCACCGCCGGCAACTGGCTGGTCCGCATGCAGCAGTCGGACGGATCGTGGTCCGGCCCCGGAACCTATCAAGGTGTCGCGCACACTTACTACAGCATGGTGTCGTGGGCCCTTGCCGAGTTGTCTGCAGCCGTAGATGACGAGCAATACGGCCTCGCCGCCGAAAGGAATCTGGACTGGGTCTTGCGACACTTCGCGCCGAGCGGCTGGGTTGACGGCATCAACCTTCGCGGCCATCCCAACTATTTGCACTTTATCGGGTACGTACTTCAAGGCGTCCTCCAATCTGCCATTCTGCGGCGGCGGGAAGATGCTACGCGCGCGGTCGCGAAATCGGCGTGGGTACTCCTGCGGAGATTTGAGCGAGATAAGTTTCTCCATGGCGCTTATAAGCCCGACTTCAAGGGCAACCGCAGGTATGCCTGCCTCACCGGCAACGCCCAGATGTCGTGCGTGTGGCTGCGCTTGTTTCAACAAACCGGCGATTTGCGTTACCTCAACGCCTCGCTGAAAATGAATGAGATGCTGAAACAGCTCGTGCCCGCCCGCGGAGGGAAGGGAATCGTGGGCGGAGTAAGCGGTTCTTACCCGGCGTGGGGCGCCTACCAGCCGCTGCGCTATATCAGTTGGGGATGCAAGTTTCTTGCCGACGCTCTCCTGCTGGAACAGGCTCTCACGCGGCAATTCGAGGCTTCCGCATGCGCGTCGTAATCCTCTGCTCCAGCATATATAGCGAAACCAGTTGTGCCATGGCAATGCGTCTGGCGCAGTTGGGATACGTCCCAACCGGTGCAATCACGCTTCCCAGCCTGGATCTTCACACTGTGTTGCGCAAGGTCGGGCAGTGGGGTGTCCCCGAGGTCGTGCGCTACGCGCAGACCAAGGTGATCTCGCGTGGCCGCACGGAGGCACAACTCCGCAATCCCTATCTCGAGCAACTCCTCCAACACCGAACGGGAAGTTTTCGCACTCTGCGGGAAGTTGCGGCGGGCTATGGTTTCCCGATCGTCACGTGCCGAGATCAGAACGCCCCGGAATCGATCGAACAGATCAGAGAATGGTCGCCCGACCTGATCGTTTTCACAGGCGGCAACATCCTGCGAAAGCCGCTGTTGCAGGTGCCGCGCCTGGGCGTCATCAACGTGCATCTCGGCTTGTTGCCGGAGATTCGTGGCATGAGCAGCCCGGAGTGGTCGTTGCTGAACGGCGTTCCCGTCGGCGTCACAGTTCACTATATCGATGAAGGCATTGACACCGGCCCCATCCTGCGGAGGAGCGAGTTTCCCGAAGCTGCGCAGTGCTCATCCCTGGATGATCTGCGCAACCGGCTCATTGCTTTCGGCATTGAAAAGGTCAGTGAGGTCGTGACCAGCCTCGACCGCGGTACCATCTCCGCGACGCCTCAATCTGAACTCGATGAGGACAACCAGTACTTTGTCATGCATGAATGGCTGCAGGCGCAGGCTGAGCGGCGCCTCAACGAAGGCCACCTCGCGGCTGCGGCGGTGAGGGCCCATGGGTAAGATCGGCACCGCGCTGCAGATCGGACGCACCTTCGGCATGCGCGACGGCATGCTGCGCCTGGGATACGAGCTCCAGCGCGGCAGCGGCTGGATGTCGCGTCGCCTGCAGCCAGTGCAGGGGTGGCGCTCCTGGGAGTTGAAACACATCGCGCCGGATGCACGGCTGGAGGATTTGCTCGCATCCCGCCGTCGCGCCGACCCGACGTTCTTTTTCTGCGATGCGCGGATTTTAGGGAGCAAGATCAGAGATGCGGTCGGAGTCGCCGGGGAAGAGTCAATTCTTGCCCAAGCCGAGAGCATCCTCGCAGGCAACTTGCCCTATTTTGGACAACTCTCGTTTGCGTGCGGCTTCCCTCCACAATGGTTCCGCAACCCGGTCACGGGTCAGCGCGTCTCGCCGAAGCAGCCTTGGACCCGAATGCGCTTTGCCTCGGCCTCCCACGGCGATCTGAAATTTATTCTCGAGCCCTCCAGGTTCTTGTTTGTCTACCCTCTTGCCCGCGCCTATGCCCTGAGCGGCGACGAACGCTTTCCGCAGGCTTTCTGGAACGCGATTGAGGACTGGGCGCGCAGCAGCCCGCCCATGTCAGGTCCGCTGTGGATCTGCGGCCAGGAATGCTCTCTCAGGATTTTTGCCTGGTCCTTCGCGCTGTACGCGTTCGTGAATTCCCCAGCCACAACCAAGGAGCGCGTAGCGCTGCTGGTGTCGATGATCGCCGCCCACGCCTGGCGTACTAGCCTGACGCTCGCCTATGCGCGTTCGCAGCGTAGCAACCATCTGGTCAGCGAGGCAGTCGGACTCTGGACTGCCGGCACGCTCTATCCGGAGTTGAGCGAAGCCTCCACGTGGCGGAATGTGGGCGCCCGCCTGTTGCAGGAAGCCGTTTTGGACCAGATCACTCCCGAGGGCGTCTCCCTGCAGCATTCGTTCAACTATCAGCGGATGGTGCTGCATCTCCTTCTGTGGACACTGCGCCTCGATGAGCTCCACGGTTCACAACTTGACGCCGACATTCTCCACTGCGCTCAAGCGGCCTTTGATTTCATGCGCACCTGGGTCGATCCGGTGGGTGGCCAGGCGCCGAACTACGGCTCCAATGACGGCAGCTTGATCTTTCCGCTTTCACTCGGCGAGTACGGGGATTTTCGTCCGCTGTTGCAGGTAGGTGCCGCTGTTCTGGGTCGCCCCGCCCTGCCGCCGGGGCCTTGGGACGAGGCCGCGCTATGGTTTTGCGGCAAGCCTCCCGTAGCCGAACAAACGAAGCGAGCCCCAGTCCTTTCGACCGAGACTGGCTATCATCGTTTGGGAGACGAGACTTCGTGGGCGATGGTGCGCGCAGGGCGATATACGCGGCGCCCGTTTCAGGCGGATCAGCTGCACGTGGACTTGTGGTGGCGCGGCCTCAACCTGACTCGTGATGCCGGCACCTATCTCTACAATGGAGAACCACCGTGGAATAATGGCCTGTCGCGCACCGCGGTTCACAACACGGTCACGGTCGACCGCCGCGATCAGATGCGCCGCGCCGGGCGGTTTCTCTGGGTGGACTGGGCGCAAGCATCGGGGCGTTCCTACGCTTCGCAGAATCAATCCATTCCTGATTCTTTCGAGGGGGAACAGGACGGCTACCGGCGCTTTGGCGTAAAACATCGACGGGCAGTCCGGTGGCTTCCTGGCGCAGGCTGGGTTATCGTGGATGATCTGCTCGGCGCGAGCGAGCACGATGCTTGCCTGCATTGGTTGGTGGCTGACTTGCCGTTTGACATTTCTTATTCGCCATTTCAAGTGACATTCGGATCCCAACTCGCGCGCATTCGCTGGTGGATATTCTCCAGCGCGCCGGGCGAGGGTGGCATCGTCCGAGCCGGGAAGAGCTCTGCTCCCGAAGTCGCGGGCGCAGACGCGCAAGTGCTCGGTTGGGAGTCTCCGACCTATGGCGAACTTCGGCCTGCTGTTTCGCTTGTCTATCGGACACAGGCGCGATTGCCGGTTCGCTTCGTCACCGTGGTTCTGACCGACGAAGAATGCCGGCTCGACGCGAAACATGACCAGGTGGTTGTTCTTCATCACGGGAGCGAAGTTTATCGGACGGCCCTCGCTGCCGAAACGAGCCGCCGCTCGAAACGACGCGGATCCGAAGCAAAGGCGCTGAACTCATGAGACAAGTCCTGCAGGATGCCCGCACCGGTGAAGTCGCTGTCGCGGATGTTCCTGCGCCCAAACTGCTCGCGGGATGCATCCTGGTTCGTACAGCGGCTTCGCTCGTCTCGGCAGGCACGGAGCGCGCGTCTTCCGAGTTTGCCAGAAAGAATTTGTTGCAAAAAGCGAGAATGCGGCCGGACTTGGTCCGCGAAGTCCTGAGCAAGATCAGCCGCGATGGCCTTGTCGCGACCGCGGCAGCGGTGCGCAGCCGCCTCGATCAGCCCAGCGCATTGGGATATAGCAGCGCTGGCACCGTGGTCGCTGTTGGGGAGGGCGTCACCGATGTTCAGCCCGGTGATCGAGTAGCCTGCGCGGGAGTAGGTCACGCCGTGCACGCCGAGTTTGCCTGCGTTCCGCGCTTGCTCGTGGCGCGTATTCCATCAGACGCCGTGAATTTTGAGGAGGCCGCCTTCACCACGGTCGGGTCCGTCGCAATCCATGGAGTACGCACCGCAGAGGTGGGACTCGGCGACGTGGTAGCCGTGATCGGTCTCGGCCTGCTGGGCCAGTTGACGCTGCAAGTTCTTAAGGCCGCCGGATGCTGCGTACTGGGGATGGATCTCTCGCCCGAGCGGTCTGCACTTGCCCTGCGTCTCGGCGCCGATGCCGTGACCCACTCGCCTGCCGCGTTCCGTGATCTGTGCATGCTGCACTCCAGCGGTCGGGGAGCGGACGCCGTTCTCATTACGGCTCAAACCGCCAGCAATGATCCCGTCAACCTCGCTGGTGAAGTGGCGCGCGACCGTGCTGTGGTCTCGGCCGTAGGCACGGTCGGCATGGACATCCCGCGGAGACTGTTTTATGAAAAGGAACTCGACTTCCGCGTCTCCCGCTCCTATGGTCCAGGCCGCTACGACTCGGCCTATGAGCAGAAGGGCATCGACTACCCGGTTGGGTATGTGCGCTGGACCGAAACCCGCAACATGGAAGCTTTTCTCCAGCTTCTCGCGGACCGAAAACTTGATCTGAATCCGCTAATAACCCATCGCTTTCCAATCGAACGTGCACACTCTGCCTACGAGCTGATCACGGGAAAAGACAACGAGCCGTTTCTTGGCGTTCTGATTACGTATCCGGACCATGCCCAGGAGAATCGCCGCATGGAGATCGGAGCTTCGCCCCGACCCATCTCTGACCAGAAACAGGTTCGGATTGGCCTTCTCGGGGCAGGAAGCTTCGCCACAAGTACGTTGTTGCCAGCGATCCAACGAATCGGCGGAGCCGAGATGATCACGGTCTGCGCTGCCAACGGTTCGCATGCCCGGCACGCCGCAGAGAAATTTGGATTCCGGAATTGCGCCACTGAGGAATCGGAGGTCTACGACGATCCCGCGATCAATACCGTCGTCATCTCCACTCGGCATCATTTGCACGCCCGCCAGGTAATCGCCGCCATAAGAGCCGGCAAGCATGTTTTCTGCGAGAAGCCGCTGTGTCTGACCGAAGAGGAATTGCTTGAGATTGTCGCCAACCGTGATACGCCGGCAGCGAGAGGCCAGATTCTGACCGTTGGATTCAACCGTCGGTTCGCTCCGCTCGCGCTTCGCATGAAAGGATTTCTGAACGAACTGCACGAGCCGCTGGCGCTTCACTACCGGGTGAATGCGGGTCTCCTTCCTGCCGATCATTGGCTGAACGATCCCGTGCAGGGTGGCGGGCGCATCCTCGGTGAGGTCTGCCACTTCGTCGACTTCCTGGGCTTCCTGACGGGCGCAACTCCCGTCGAGGTTCAGACGCGCATCTTGCCCAACCCAGGCCAATACAGCAACGACAATGTTGTCTGTTCGCTGCGCTTTTCCGACGGCTCTCAGGGTACAATCGCCTACCTCGCCAATGGCGACAAGTCCTACTCGAAGGAGCGCGTGGAGGTGTTCGGCGGTGGCCGTATCGCTGTACTGGAAGATTTCCGTCGCCTCGAGTTGATTCAGCATGGGAAGAAGAGCGTGTTCCGATCGCGCTGGCGTCAGGACAAGGGTCATCGCGGGGAATGGGAGGCGTTCGTCAAGGCCATTCAGACCGGGACGGAAACGCCGATTCCATTTCACGAACTTGCCAGCACGATGCTGGCTACGTTTGCCCTCGAGGAGTCACGCTCGCTCGGGCAGCCCGTGGTGGTGAAAGCTCTTCCCGGGGACGATCAGTCTCGGGCTGGCAGCGGTTTTGATCGCGCTTCCTGACAAGATTCGGAAACTTCGCATGAAGATCCTGTACGTCTCGCAATATTTCCCCCCGGAAATGGGAGCGCCCGCCGCGCGAGCGGATGAGCTGTCGCGGCATTGGGCGAACGCGGGACACGACGTGACCGTGCTCACCGGCTTTCCTAATCATCCCACCGGGGTGGTTCCTGCGGAATATCGCGACCGGCTCCGGCGGCTTGTGGTTCGTGAACAGGCAAATGGAGTCGAGATTGTTCGCACCTGGCTTCTCCCTTTTCCCAACCGGAAGTCGCACGAACGGATGCTGAACTACAGCTCATTCTGCGCATCCGCTGCGACTACCGGACTTTTCCTGTCCCGGCCGGACGTTGTAATTGCCACCTCGCCCCAATTGCTGGTCGGACTTTCCGGGTGGTGGCTGGCGCGCTGGAAGCGCGTGCCGTTCGTTTTCGAGGTGCGCGATCTGTGGCCTGAATCACTGGCCGCGGTAGGCATGGGTGCCGACCATTCGATGTTGCACCGGTCTCTGGCGAAGATTGCCAACTTTCTCTATCGCCACGCCGAACGCGTGGTCGTGGTCTCTCCCGCATTCGAAGACCGCTTGGTGGAGCATTGGCGGGTGCCGCGGGGAAAAATCGCGGTCATCGAGAACGGGGTTGAGACTCAGCTTTTTGCCCCGCGCGCAAGCGGTGGTTTGAGAAGAGAACTGAATGCCGAAGGGAAGTTCGTCGTCTCTTACATCGGCACGATGGGCATGGCGCACGGACTGCAGACGATTGTCGATGCGGCCGCCCAGTTGCAAGATTCCAACCCAAGAGTTCTCTTCCTGATGGTGGGAGAAGGCGCCGAGAAGGAACACATCATCACCCTTGCCAAGACGCGCCGCCTGCGCAACCTGCGCTTCGTCGACCAGCAGCCGCGTGAACGAATTCCCGACTACATCTGCGCGTCGGATGTCTGCCTGGTTCCGCTTAAGAAGACCGAGCTGTTCAAAACGGTCATTCCCACCAAGATGCTGGAATTCATGTCCTGCGCGCGGCCGGTGATTCTCGGCGTCGATGGCCAGGCGCGCTATATTCTGGAGGAGGCTGCGGGCGGGCTGGCGGTCGAACCTGAGAATCCCGCCGCTCTCATAGGCGCGATTCTTCAACTGGCGCAGAATCGCGGCCACGCGCAAGAAATGGGGCGCAATGCCAGGGACTACATTGTGCGCAGGTTTTCCCGCCGTCAGACGGCAGAGAACTACGTCCGCATGCTTGAGGAACTGCTGAAAGTCCCGCTGTCCCGCGATTCGCAAGTCGCGGCCTGAAACTCAGGCCCGCCAAATACTTACGGGTGCACCGTGTAGATCGATACGGCCGTGGCTGCAGACATGGCAGCTTCGAAAGTTCGCCCCGCCAGCACCCTGGCCCCACTGATCGGCACGAAAAGAATATCGTCGGCCTGCAGGTTGAGGTCAGGGGCTTTGGCCTCCAGCATTTTCTTCAGCGGAACCCGCGTCTCGGTCATGCCCGTCGGACCCTTACGCACGATGCGTACACCGCTCAGCTTGGCTGTGTGGTTCGTTCCGCCGGCCAGCGCGATCGCTTGCAACACCGTCAGGCTGCCATTGTCCACCAGCAAACCGCTGGGGCGTCCCACATCCCCAACCACGTAAATCACCGGCGCTCGCGGCACGGTGATGGTATCTCCCGGGAGTATTTCAACATTCCCCTGCAGATCGTCGGCCAGGTTTCTGGGCAGCTTCACTGTAATTGGCTCGCTCCGGTTGTGCCGGATGATACTTACGTTTCGTCCGGCCGTGGGTGTGAAGCCGCCCGCCGTGGAGAGCAGATCGTAGAGCTTGCGGTCTCCCAGCAACGGGTAAATTCCGGGCTTGGCCACGTCTCCCAGGATGGTGACTCCCTGCGAGTTGGATTCATCCAGGAAGATTGTGACGTGAGGGCTGCGGACAAAGCCACCGTCCGCCAGACGCTTTTCGATCAGCGCCTGCGCCTCCTCCACCGTCAGGTCGGCAACGTGCACGTAATCGACCAGCGGAAGATAGACGTCTCCCGAGTTTCCTATCCTCGCCTTCGTGGTTAGCTCGGGCACGTTGTAGACATTCACATCCACCAGATCGCCGGCACTCAGCCTGAGCAGGGAGGGATCCGAAGTGTCCGGCACACCAGGAGCTGCGGAAGGTGTCCTCTGGGGTGGCTTCGCAGAATCATCGCTCTTCGGCGTCGTTCCCACCGCTGCCTGAGAAACAGGTTGAGCAGCGGGAAGCGCGGGATTGGCGTTTTGTGCCGGCGGAGCCGGCTCCTGCTGCGCCCAGCACTGGAATCCCGCTCCGGCTATAAGAATAACGGCGAGCACAACTGGACCATTGCGGCGGGCAAGGCGGAATCGGCCGGGCTCCATCACACTCCCCATAATCTGCATGAAAGGATCGCTAAGCAGTTTAGCACGCAGGTCGAGAACCCTTAGGTTTTACTTGCTCCAGGCCGAGAGTGGCGGGGCGACTTTTCCACAGAATATTCACCGGAAGGCAATTGAAAGTCGCCATTGCCTCCTGTTAGATTCCCAGCAATTCCTCAAACGCAGACAGAACCCGTTAACTAACTCCCCGCTCGCAGAATGCCGTCGCATACTGTACGTGGGACAAAAGCATCGCGCCAATGATCGGTGATTGCTGGTCGAGGGAGGCCGGTTGACCCTAGTTTTCTTCGCGATCTTCTTCCTGTCGCTCCTGGGTTCTTTCGTCCTGACGCGCTACGTACGGGACGCGGCCACGGCGCGCGGATGGGTGACGGTTCCGTCTCAGGGCAGACACCTTCATAGCAGCCCGCTGCCTCGTCTGGGCGGAGTCGCTATCTTCCTTTCGTTTCTGCTCAGCATCTTGGCGGCGGTCGCTTTAGCCGCGTATAGCCCCCACCTCAAGGAAGCGCTCTCGCTCAGAACCCTGCTGACCATCCTGGTGCCGGCTTCGCTCGTGTTTCTGCTTGGCGTCTATGACGATCTGCACAGCGTCGGCCCTTACGTCAAGTTTGCAGTGCAGGCGTTGGCCGCCACCATGTTGTTCATGGGTGGTCTGCAAATTCTCAATGTTCCGGTGATTTTTGGCTCCCACCAACTGCCCTGGTTTCTCGGTTTGCCCCTCACGATTGTGTGGGTCCTGGCCATCACCAATGCCTTCAACCTGATCGACGGACTCGATGGTCTCGCTGCCGGCTCCGCCCTGTTCTCAACCCTGGTTGTGTTTGTGGTTGCACTGCTGAATGGGCAATCCCTGGTCATCGTAATCACCATCGCTCTGGCCGGCGCGATCCTTGGTTTCCTGCGCTACAACTTCAATCCGGCCACGATCTTTCTGGGAGATTCCGGCAGTCTCTTCATCGGTTTTCTGTTGAGCGCGCTCGCGCTCGAAGGCGCCCAAAAGTCTCCGACCATCGTGGCAGTCGCCATTCCGATCGTCTCTTTCGGACTGCCAATTCTGGAGACGTCGCTCTCCATTCTCCGGCGTTGGATCAGTGGACGCCCCGTCTTCACCGCGGACCGGGAGCACATCCACCACAAACTTCTCCAGCACGGCCTGACTCACCGGCAGGTTGTCGTTGTACTTTACGGAGTTTCGGCCATATTCGCCCTGCTCAGCCTGTTTCTGTTGTGGCCCACCGGCAGTTCGTTGGGCCTGGTGCTCGCCGTCCTCGGGACCGGCATCTGGATCGGCGTCCAGCGCCTGGGCTATCTCGAACTGGGAGAACTCGCTCGCGTAGCCCAACGCACTTTGGAGCAGCGTCAGGTTTTTATCAACAACCTGGCCATCCGGCGGGCCACCGAGGAGTTCAAAGCGGCTCGCGACTACGAGCAGGTATGCCGCATTCTCGAGGCCGCTTTCGCTTCCAACGATTTCGACGGGCTCGACGTCAAGTTCAAGCTTTTCCCGGGAGAGTACTTCTCGTTAAGCGCCGCTGATCCCAGTGCGCAGCCGCGTCGCGCAGACGCCTCGTTCCATTGGACCAGAAGCGGCGGGGCCAAGTCTCTGGAGGGTTTGGCCGTCTGGACTCTATCGCTCGACTTGGTCAGTACATCCAACCGCCGTCGGGGTTCCCTGGCGGTGCACCGGCTCTATTCGCAACGCGACCTGCAGTTAGACATCAATCTTTTGACTGCAGCATTTCCCAGGGCGCTGGCCGACGCTCTCGATCGGGTTCTGCAACCGGTGGTGCAGATCATGCCGCATCCGGATCAAAAGGATCCTGGATTTGTCGCGGCTCAAGCCGGATAGGTTCACTTTCAAGGTGTGAGCGCACCGATGCCGGTGCTTGGTTCAAGGCAGGTGGTTTCAGAGCAAGTTGAGATCTAAAGCGTCGCGCTGGCGTAAGAGTTGATTTCGCAGTTCAAGCAAACTTCTTCAAAAGCAGGTGCTGTCCACTCCATGATTACCCCCAGTTGTTCAGGCGTTGGTTGCCTTGAACGTGTTCAAAGTCTACCTTAGCGTCCCCCGACAAATCAATACCCCCGAAGCCGGAACCTCAGACTGGACGGCCCTCCTGGCCCGATCTCGCGCTCGAAAGTAACCGCGACCGGCTGCAAGTCCGTGCACACCAAACTAAAACCTTCCGCCACTATGAGTTCAGCATGGTAATCAGGACACGTTTTCCACACCCGGAACCAGTGCCGCCACTTTTTCCTCGCAGTCAAACCTGTTTACCTAATTTTCGCCCATCATAGAGAGGTTTATGCAAGCATGTTTCGCAAAACGATCGACAGCGGTGATTTTAGCAATGTTCATTTCGTTCCTCTGCAGTCGGCCACTTTTTGCGTCCAGTGCGAGCTGATCAGCACCAATAGCACGCCCTGTTGTCTGGCGTGTGGCAGTCAGGCGGTGCTCAATCTGTCGCGCGTGCTCGGTGGTTCGCTGGGAAGCCAGCAAACTGCTCATCTGATCACAGACATGGAGCTCGACAGCCTGGTTCGTGATCTCCTGCGCACGGTGCCCGTCCCGGAAGGATTACCCGCCGCCGGCCATCATGTGCGCATGCCCTCAATGGCCCTGCGCAGCCAGCTTCGAGTCGCCAACGCTGCCCATCCCGTCTCGGGCTTTCATGCCGTCCTCGCTAACGAGGAGATGGACTTGCACGCGGCCGAACTCGACTTGGAGCCAGCCATCAGCGCCATCACGGAGCGGGCGCGGCACCTCACGGCCGCCACCGGAGCGGCCATAGCGCTGCGCCTGGGCGAGGAGATCGTTTGCCGGGCCCGCGCCGGCCGCAGCGCGCCCGACTTAGGCGTCCGCCTGCAAACCGATAGCGGTATTTCCGCCGAGTGTGTCCGCACCGGCGAAGTGATGGTATGCCACGACGCGGAACGCAACCCGCGCGTGGATCTGGCCAGTTGCCGCCGCCTGGGCGTCCGCTCCATTCTGGTTTCTCCGCTGCGCCACTACCGCCGCACCCTCGGGGTCTTTGAGGTTCTTTCCTCGTCCCCGTCGGCGTTTGATCAGCGCGACGTTGCCACTATGCAACTTCTTTCCAGCCTGATGGTCGCCGCCATCGCTCGCATCTCCAGCCTGAACCGCGTGCATCCATCCCGAAACCTGGCAGGCTAGCGGTGCGTCCCGTAAATTCGCAGAACAGGTATGAACTGTCATCTTGAGCGAAGCGAAAGACCTATGTAGTGTGCCGTCAGGTACATAGGTCCCCTTCGGCTTTGCTCAGGGCAGGCTTTCGGCTCGCTCAGGATGACAGTGTGGACTTCGGCAGCGAACTTGAGGGACGCGACAACTAGTTACCTCTCCCAGACGCCTCGGGAAGTTGCCTCCTCGTGCGTGCGGATGCCCCACTCTGCAGTCCGCGCTGCTTGGCCCTTCTGATTTTCTTCCTGCTTCCTTTTCCACAGTCTCGGGTTAATATGGAACAGCACGGTCTACAGGCTTTACCTGATTGGTTTTCATGGTTCCTGGAGCCAAACCCGATCGCACGAACCGCCGCCGCTGTGTGCGACAAAAGATCCATGCTCCTGCCTATGCCACCTTCAGCGGAGCTTCCCAGGGGATCATGCTTGACCTGCACGAGGTTCTCGACATCAGCGAGAACGGCGTCGCCATCCAGTGTCCATCAAAACTGGAAACCCGCGGCTCGGTGCCGCTCTGCCTGGATCTTTGGGGAGGCACGGGCCAGATTTACGCCACCGGCGTGGTTGCATGGTCCGATGGCGCAGGGCGCGTCGGCTTGAGTCTGCCCAATCTGTCGGATACTACTTTGCAGCGGCTGCGGGAGTGGCTGTTCTTCAACGTGATGGTGGCGGCGGCCAATGCCGACTCCTCCCGAGCCACAGCCGCCAGGGCCTCCCTTGACCATCCCCGGCCGAACTATACCGACACCCTTGCGGCTGTTTCTGCCGTGCAGAGGGAAGCCGAGGCCCTCGGAACTGATCTGGATGCGGTGCTCCAACTAGTGGTTTCCCGTGCGCTGACTCTGCTCCGAGCCTCTGGTGCAGCCATCGCTCTGGCCTCGCAGGATGCCGATACTCTGATTTGCTCGGCAAGCGCCGGCGATAGCGCCCCGCCCGTGGGTGCCACATTGCATACCGGGTCCGGTTTCTCTGGCGAATGCGTCCGCAGCCGACAGCTCTTGCGTTGCGATGACGCGGAAACTGATTCTCGCGTGGATCGAGAAAGTTGTCGCGCGCTGGCCATTCGTTCCATGATGGCCGCTCCCGTGCGCGTGGACCAGAAGGTGACCGGGCTTATCGAGGTTTTCTCCGCGCAGCCCGCTAACTTCACCGACCACGACGGCGGCGTGCTGCAGCGCTTCGCGGAGACCATTCTGGCCGCCGTGAACCGCGCCGCGCGTTCGAACGATTCCCCTCCTCAAGCTTCAAGCCTCGTGTCCGAGCCCATTCCCTTCACCTCTCCGGCCGGCAATGTCCTCTTTGCTTCCGAAGCAAAAGATGGTGGGATCGAAGAACACGCGTCCGGGGAAGCGCAATCCGGTGGTATTCGTCTTCCGCGTTCGCTTCTGATTCTTCTGTTCTGTGCAGCTGCGGCAATTTTCCTCGCGATGGGCGTCGTCTTCGCCCCCTGGCTCCAGCAGCAAATGCGGGCGCGCTCCCGGCATTCGGAGCAAACCGTTTTCGCTTCGTCTCCCGCTCCCAATCAGGCGACTGCCGCCCAGCCCAGCGTGAGCGTCGAAACCGCAACCCTCGAACAGCTCCAACACCTGGCGGCGCAGGGAAACTCCGCGGCCGAGAATGCCCTTGGCCTTCGCTACGCTACCGGCGACGGCGTGAAGCGCGACGAAAAAGAAGCAGCCCACTGGTTCACCAATGCCGCCGAGCACGGAAATGTTGCCGCGCAATCCAAACTGGGCCAGCTCTACTGGACCGCTCGTGGCGTGCCCGGCAGCTTGAACCAGGCTTACTTCTGGACGGTTCTCGCTAGGGCCGGGGGCGACAAAGGGAGTAAGGCAATCGCGCCCATCATGGCTTCGAAAATGACGCCTGCGCAGGCCCAGGCCATCGAGGGCCAAGCCGCCGATTGGTACAGCCAGCACGAGTCCAGTGCGAAGCCAACTCCCGGCCACTAGTCCCAGTCTCAAAACAGTTCGAAGAGGCGCAGTCTTCACGGAGGGCACCCAAGATTCGAATCACGGTATGCCCAGGATTCGAATCAGGATAGGTCCTTAGATTCGTATCAGGGTATGCCTTCAGGCATACCGTAACCGCCGCGATTATCAATCGCGCCTTTAGGCGCTGCGATTCGAAAGCCGACTCCGCCTCGTGAGCGCTAGAATAGCCACAGAGGCCTTCTGTGCCCACCCTGCGCAATATTCTCGATGCTCGAGTCCGCGAGGGGGAACTCTACGAAAAGCTGGCAAACAACCGCGTCCGCTGCTTTGCCTGCGGACACTGCTGCCCCATCCCCGAAGGCCAGCCGGGCGTTTGCAAAGTGCGCTATAACCGCGGCGGCACGCTCTACGTTCCCTGGGGATACGTCGGCGGAACGCAATGCGATCCTATCGAGAAGAAACCGTTCTTCCATGCTTATCCCGGCAGCCTGGCGTATAGCTTTGGCATGCTCGGCTGCGATCTGCACTGCGGATATTGTCAGAACTGGGTGACCTCGCAGGCGCTGCGCGATCCCAACGCCGTCTCGCCGCCGCTCGATGTCTCGCCGGAACTCCTGGTGCGCGACGCCATCGCGCAAGGCGCCAAGGTGCTGGTCAGCACTTACAACGAACCGCTCATTACCAGCGAATGGGCGGTGGCCGTCTTCAAGGAAGCGAAAGCCGCCGGCCTCCTGACCGGCTTCGTTTCCAACGGCAATGGAACGCCGCAAGTGCTCGAATACCTGCGTCCCTGGCTCGACCTGTACAAGGTGGATCTCAAGAGTTTCGACGATCGCCACTACCACGAACTCGGGGGCCGCATCGGCCCCATCCTCGACAGCATCCGCCGCATCCACCAGATGGGGCTTTGGCTCGAGATCGTCACCCTGCTGATTCCCGGCTTCAACGACTCGGACGACGAACTGCGCCGCCTCACCGAGTTTCTGTCCGGCATCTCCACCAACATTCCCTGGCACGTGACCGCCTTTCACGCCGACTACAAAATGCAAGACGATGATCAGCGCGACACCAATCCCGAAGACCTGCTCCGCGCCGCTGAGATTGGCCGCCAGGCGGGCCTCCGCTACATCTATGCCGGCAATCTTCCCGGCATGGTCGGCCACCGGGAGGACACGCGCTGCCCGCAGTGCAACCAGACATTGGTCCAGCGTCACAGCTACCTGATCGAGGACTATCGCCTGACGCCCCAGGGCACCTGTCCCAAGTGCGGAACATCGATCCCCGGCCGCTGGGCCACTCGCTTCGATGGCCAGGTTGCCTCCCACCCTTTCCTGCCGCGCCGAGCCTCGCATTTGGTTACAATCTTCAATCGGCAATAGAGCGGTGCGTTTGCCTAGCAGAATGCCAAGGCCGCGCCAACCCTGGCCAACGACAACGACATGCGAAGACCCGGCACCCTTACCCTCGTTGCTCTCGTTCTCACGGTGCTGCTCCTGGTTTCCCTGGCGTGGTCTCCGCGCGATTTCCTTACCCGCCGCCTGGCAGCGGCCCTGATTGCCGGTTCTGCTGCTTTCAAGACTCCGCAGCAGTTCTGGCTGCGTACCGGCATCGTCTCCAATCAGGATTATCTCTCGCCCGAGTATCTCGTTCTGCTGCGGCGTGGCTGGCTCTCCGCCACCAGCGCGCGCTGTCCCGCCGAGGTTACGCCCCCGCCGTGCTGGGATATCGCTCTTACCCCATCCGGCGTGGATACTTTTCACGCGCTGATGGCGCCGGCCGACACCGGCAAACCGCTGTTCAGCATTCCCGCGGCCAGAAGGGAACTCGTCGCCATCACCGGCATCAGCAAACAGGGATCCGCCGCCGATGTGGATTTCATCTGGAAGTGGACACCCATGAACGAGGTCGGATCGGCCATCTACTCAGCGGATTTGCACTACCGGTCCACCGTCGGCTTCCGTTCCTTTGAGGACGGCTGGCACTTGGTGCAGTCCCCATTCCGCCCCAGCCAGCCCATCGACGACGCGCTCAAGAATGCCGAGCCGGCGCGATGAAATTGCTTTCGTGCCGCCGCCCGACAGCCGGCAGAAAATTACGAGATTGGTATGCTGAAAATTGGAATGCTCACGATTCGTATCAGGGTATGCCTTCAGGCATACCGCAAGAGCCACCTTATCAATCGCGCCTTCAGGCGCTGCGACCACAAACTCATCGTTGTATAACCCTACTCCCCGAGCTCTTATGAAAACGCCGAAACTCTCGCTGTCGCTGCTTGTAGTTCTCTGTTCCACCTTCGTCGCCTTCGCCGACGGCAAGCCCAAGCTCACGCTCGACGAATTTTTCAACTCCGTGAGTTTCCCGTCCATCGAGATTTCTCCCGATGGCAGCGCCGTGGCCATCGCCACCGAGCGCGCCGACTGGGACCAGCAAATCTTCCGCTCGGACTTGTGGCTCTATCGCGACGACGGCAAGGGCGGATCTCTCGTCCAGTTGACGCAGTCCGGACACGATTCCGAGCCGAAGTGGTCCTCCGACGGCCGCTGGATCGCGTTTCTCTCCGAGCGAAAAACGTCTTCCGAGAAGGACGCCGACTCCGGCGACGACAAAGACAAAGACAGTGACAAAGAAACCAGCCAGATTTACCTGATCTCTCCCAACGGCGGCGAGGCCTTTGCCGTGACGCAGGGAGACGAAGAGGTCCATACCTTTTCCTGGTCGTCCGATTCGCGCACTCTTTACTTCGCCACGCGCAACCCGTGGACCAAGACACAAAAAGACGACTACAAGAAAGCATGGAAAGACGTGGTGCAGTACCGCACCGCCGAACGCGGAGACACGATTTTCGCCCTCGATCTGGCCGCCGCTCTGGCCAGCCACTCCGCCGCCCCCGCCAAGGCCGAAAGCGACTCCGAGAAAGACTCGGACGTCACGCCGGGAGCCCGCGCCATCGCCACCTCTCCGCTGCGGGTCGAAAATCTGATCGCCGCGCCCGACGGCACCAAACTCGCCTTCACCACCAACGCCATCAATGAGCGCCAGGAAAAGTACGAAGACGTCGAAATCTACGAGGTAGATCTGGCAAGTGTGGCGCGGGCACTCTTGCCCGCGAATGCCGGCAGCGAAAACAAACCAGCCCCAGCACAACTCCGCCAGCTCACTCACAACCAAGCGGTCGAAGTCAGGCCCCGCTGGGCCGATGACAGCCGCCACATTTTCTTCAGCGTCGAAGTCGGAGACGTCACCGGTCCCTATCGCGATCTCCAGCCCCACCTGTACTGGGTCGACTGCGAAACCGGCTCCATCGAGCAGTGGAGCAAAGACTTCATCGGCCCCGTGGAGCACTACGCCGTTGCCGCCGACACCGTGCTCGCCTCTGCCCGCGCCGGTACCGAAGTCCAAATGTATTCTGTCGGCAAGCCTTCGCAATCTCTGCACCGACTTAGCGGATGGCCGGGCACGTACTCTGACATCTCATCGGAAGCGCACTCGCCCCGGGTGGCATTCGTCTATTCCTCGCTGGGCCGGCCTGAGGAGGTTTATCTCGCCGACAGCGTCACCGCGCTCGATCAGGCCCGCCCCATCACTTCTTTCAATAAGCTCTTCACTGAGCGCGATTTGCCGCAAGGCAAGCCCTACAAGTGGAAGGCCGACGACGGCACGACCGTTGAGGGCATGCTGATCTATCCTCCGGGCAAATTTGAAGCCAAACATCTTCCCATGTTCACGTTCATTCACGGCGGCCCCGCCGACGCCGACGGCAACCACTTCGAAGCCGACTGGTATCAATGGGCCGCACTCGCCGCCACTAACGGATGGCTGGTCTTCGAGCCCAACTACCGCGGTTCTACCGGATACGGCGACAAGTTCCTCGAGCAGATTGTTCCCGTCATCGTCTCGCGCCCCGGCAAAGACATTCTTGAAGGCGTCGACGCGCTGGTGAAAGACGGCATCGCCGACGCAGATCACCTCACCGTCGGCGGTTACAGCTACGGCGGATACATGACCAATTGGCTCATCACCCAGACCACCCGCTTCAAAGCCGCAGTCACGGGAGCGGGCGCGGTCGAGCATGTCGGCAACTGGGGCAATGACGACTCCACTCTCGACGATGCCTACTTTCTCGGCGGACGTCCCTGGGAAGCGCAACAGCGCTATCACGACGAGGCCGCCATCTTCCAGATCGACAAAGTTCGCACGCCCACGCACATGGTCGCCGGCGCCGACGACATCCGCGTCGCCGTGCTGGAAGACTATCTTCTCGAGCACGCCCTGTATTCCCTGGGCGTTCCGAACAAGCTGCTGATCTTCCCCGGTGAAGGCCACTCGCTGTCGAAGAATCCCTGGCACGGCAAGATCAAAGTGCGGGAAGAATTGAAATGGCTGCAGAAGTACGGCGGCGCATCAGCAGGGAACTAATCCGCGATCTAGATCGGTATCCGAGGGTGCCCCATCCTAGTCGCGCTTTTTGCGACTAGGGTGGGGATTTTGACTTTGTATCTTGGATGGGCTCACGTGCGAACGCTTGGTTCCATCGGCAGGAACTCTCATCCGCGCGCCCTTCCCGGTTTTTCTCGGTCCCCGGTACTCGACCCTCGCTACTACTTTCCCGCGCTGGCCACCTTCACGCCCCGCGAGCTCGCCGCATACCGCGCAATGCCTTTGTACAGCGCCTCCGCGATGTGTTCGCGGTAGCCGTCGCTGCGCAGCTTTTGTTCGTCTGCGGGACTGCTCACGAACGAAACTTCCGCCAGAATTCCCGGCATCGCCGTTTCGGTAAGAACCACATACGACGCTTCTTTCACGCCCCGGTCGCGCAGGCCCGGATTCTGCCCCACCAGCGTTCCATACAGCGAGCGCTGCACGCTCGCCGCCAGCCGCCGCGATTGCTCAACCTTGTCGTGCAGCTCCGCCGGTGCGAGGACGGCAGCCGTACTCTTGCCGCCGCTCGCGTTCTGGCTGGACTCGCTGTTGTGAGTGTCGGTGTCCTTCGCTCCCGGCGTTACAAAGAAATTCGTGTAGTAAGTCTCCACGCCGCGCGCCGAAGGCAGGTCGCTGTAGTTGGCGTGCACCGAGACGAACAAGTCCGCCTGCGCCTGGTTGGCAATGCCGGCCCGTTCATCCAGCGGAATGTAGTTGTCGTCGTTCCGGGTGAGGATGACTTCCGCGCCCAGCCGGCTTTCCAGCAGCTTGCCCAGCCGCTGCGCGATCTCGAGCACAACATCTTTCTCCAGCAATCCGCGCCGGCCCACGGTTCCGAGATCCCAGCCGCCGTGACCCGCGTCCACCACGATGCGCATCCGCGGCACCTTGGCGCGCAGTTGCAAATCCTCCCGCGTGGGCGGAGGCACCACGATTGCCATCTTCTCTTTTTCCGCCTCGGCCGCTCCCGGGAAAAGATCGATCCTTGCCTTCGGTACCGCGCCGATCCTGCGCACTTCCACCACCAGCCGGTAGGGATTCGGTTCCAGGCTCACTGAGAAGTTTGAGTTACCTCTCGTCTCCAGCACAACCCGCGTCATGCCGGGAACCGGTTGCGCCACGCGAATGCGGGTCAGCAACGCGTCGTCCACATCGATAATCTTGCCTGCAAGCTCGGGAGGCAGCGCCGTATCGTGCAAGTCAAAATAAATTCGATCAGGGGTTGCCAGGCGGTGCGCTTCGTATTGCACCTGATCCTGCAGGTCGAGCACCACTGTGCTGGAGTCCGCCGATGACCAGTGCCGGATCCCGGTGACGCGCGGCAGCTTCGAAAGTTCTTGCGGATTTACGCCTGCGCCCGTGCTATCCGCCGGTACGCCCGCTTCAGGAGCTGAAGAGGTGACCGCCGGGTTCGCAGTCCCCATCGCGTTGGAACTGGGCGGTGATATTGGATTCGGCAGCTTTGAACCGCCGTCCGCCTTGGCGATCGGCTTTGGCGCATTCTGCACCATGGCGCTTCCGATCTGCGCGTTCTTGGCCTTCCACCACCAACCTACCCCGGAAAGCGCAGCGACCACCACCAGCACCAACACCACCAACGCTCCCGGATGCCGGTTGCCTTGGGTCTCTTCAGTCGCAAAAGCAGGGGTGGCCGTTTGTTCCGCTACAGCCTCACGTTCTCTTGCAGCGGGCGCTAACGAAGGCGGCGGCTGTTGCGTTGATGCCGCTTCCAGTTCCAGGAGAATTGGTTCATCGTCCACCGCCGCGGAAGCGCTCGCCTCTTGCCATGACACCGGCCCCGGCTCTTCCAAAACGGTTTCGTCGTCAATCGCGGCGGGAGCCGCGGCCGCCACCGCCGGAGCTGCCATTGCGGTAAGCTCCTCGAAAGCGCCCTTGGCCACCGGTTCTTTTTCAATCGGCGCATCCGCTTTCGCCGCAGCGGGCGCTGAATCCAGCGTCGATGCCGCTGCCTCCGCGGACTCCGCGAAGCGATCTTCATCTTCCGGCTTGAGCGCGCCCACAACCAGTTCGGCCAGCAGTTCCAGACTGCGCACATCGCTGTCGTTGAAGCCAAACGGCTCTGCCGAAAACGCCTCCAGCAATCCGATGACGCGCCGCCGTCCGCACAACGGCACAGCCACCATGGAGCGCGCGCCCAGAAGCCGGCACGCGTGCCGGTTCACCCGGTCATCGGTCTCGGTATCGTCGCAGCGGATAATCTGCGCCAGGCGGAAGCAGGCTCCGGAAAATGCCGAATCCCGGTCGATGCGCGCGCCCACGTCCGGCTTGATCGCGCCCGCCGAAGCGCGCAACACGATCTCGTTGTTCTCCGCCAGCGCAATCGCCAGCCCATCGGCGCCAGTGATTCCAACCGCCCTCTCCGCCACCAGCTGCAGGATGTCGTCCAGGACAAACTGCTCGCCGGACTCGAACTCCGGCGCGGGCGTGACCAGCTCGAATCCCTTGTGCTTTGACGCTAGCGCCCTTCGCCGCCGCACCTGCTCGTGCAACGCCGAAAAGGCGAGAAGGGCCTGCAGCGCATCTCGATGAGAAGGTCTTTGGCCGGGATCGTTACTCGGGCCGGCCGACACGACCGCGGATGGATTCAGGCCTCGCGGCCACGCCGGCGTACCACTCCCCTGTAACTGTGGAGGTATCTCAATCTGCGCTTTGGTGGGAGTCGTGCCCATTCCAGGTCTGCGTCCAGGTTGAACCTGTACACTTGCAACCGGGCAAAGTCCTTATCCAGCCCTCACTTGGCCCGATTGATTCAGCCGAAAGCCGTGCCCCGCCTGTCTTTTGGCGGACCGCACACTCGCCGCACTGCGTAAGCTTATACCATAGGTTCACTACTAAGTTATCGGGCTTTTGCCTGAGTTTCAATTGCCTGGACATGCCCTCCCGGACACGGACTTTGGTAAGGTCTCTTCCAGGTTTTTTTCGCCTCCAGACAGGGGTTCCCGGCTCGCCTCATCCCGCCATGTGTGCAGGAAGTGTCACACTACGCGGGCCACATCCTGGCGCCGCCACCATCGGTAACCAGCCAAGTCACTCCAGCGCCGCTGCCCCGGCGACATAAGATTCTCAAATATACGGTCCCGTTCCGATGGGATCGCTCCCGGCGGCGAGTATGCAGGCAGTTCCATTCCCAGCGCGGCCAGCCCGAGCGCTTTACCGGCACGAGCTCCGGACTTTGTCTTACGCAACCCTCGACGACGCCAACGGCGGAATCGTGCGCAATCTCAACCCTCACGGAGTGGGCATCCACGCGGTAGGTGCCCTGCACCAGAACCAGCGCGTCCGCGTGCGCTTCGAGTTGCGCTATCCTCGCCTCCGGTTGGACTCGCAGGGCGAAGTTGCCTGGGCCGACCCATCCGGGCAGTGTGGCATTCGCTTCGTCGGGTTATCGGAACGCGCTGCCCATCAGATCAACGAGTGGATCTTCGGAAACCTTCTCGATTCCATCTCCCGGGATACGGTTCACAATACCCCGATTCTACAAGCCGCCGCGGTGCCGACCGCGGCCGAAGTAGACGACGGCTTGATTCTCTCCGCGGCGCCTCGTCCCGCGATCCAGTTGGAGCCAGCCGAAATCTGGCCGGACTCACCACCCTTGCCGTTGCATCGCGATGCAGCGCATGACGAAGATTTCGCCCGGCGCGGCTCCAATGCAGAGCCGGACTGGCTTTCCCGTCCGCTTTCCGGGCGCACCCTGGCCTGGCTGATCGACTCCCTGGTGATGGTCGCGGGTTTGCTGCTCTTCGCACTCATCTTTCTCGCCATTGCCCACGAACTTCCGAAATGGCCGCTGACCCTGGCAGGCGCGGCTGGCGCCGGGGTCTTCGTGGTCGTCGTCTACTGGGCGATGTTCTCCACGTTCGGAGGATCGACACTGGGCGCACGCTTGGCCCGGATCGCTGGAACTGCTTCTGAGGAGGAGGAAGAGAGCATCGAGGACGAAGTCCGCCTTCGCTGAGGGCGAAGGGCCAAAGGCTGAGAACTGAGAACCAGCTCCCTAATTCCCAAAAAACTGCTGTGCCAGCCAAAGCCGCAACGTGTGATGCATGGGCGGCGCAATCTTCACAAACCGGATGCCCACGTTGCCGCGCTCATCGCTCCACGCCACTTCCGCATTGGCCTGCAGGTTGTGCTTGGTGCGGGGCAGCACGAAGGAAACCCGCAGCGGTTTGGCCGTATCGAATTTCTCGTCCACATGAACTTGCAAACCGCCCTGGCTCACATTGATCAGTTGTGCTGCGACGCGTTTGTGTGAGTTGGAGCTGAGGCTCACCGGAACTTCCAGCCCCACGCGGTGGTAGCGGAGGCGTCCGTCCAGAATCATGTTGCGCGCCGCCGAGAGCGTGCGCACCGCTTGCTCCACGGAGATCGGTTTGTCAAAGGCAAAGATCGCGCCCGTGCCTTCCATGTCGCGTTTTCCCTGAGGCGCACCCATGATCACCAGCGGCACGGTGTTCACGTGCGCCGTCTCCCGTTGCAGTTCACGCAGGAACTGGCCCGTCCCGTTCAAATCGCAATCGACGATCAGGGCATCGATCTTCGAGCGGTTCAACCGCGCCATCGCTTTTTGCGGTTCGCTCTCGACCGCCACATCCATGTGAAGACCGCCGAGAATGCACTCCAGAACACTGACTTCCTGCCAATCGCGCGAAACCACCATCGACGAGAGTGTCATGTCTTCACTCTACCCACGCCCGTAATCGATCCGTAGATAACTAACGTAATGAGGCTTCAGGCTTGGCTTTCAGGCGTCGGCCGCGGCAACATCAAGCCGAAAGCCGGAAGCCGAACTACGAACTCCGATACCATTCCACCGTCCGCCGCAGGCCTTCTTCAAAGCTCACCGTCGGATGGTAGTTCAATCCTTGCTGCGCCTTTGAGATATCGGCCAGCGAGTGTTTGATGTCGCCGCCGCGCTCCGCGGCATAAGCCGGCGGTCCGGAGTATCCAGTCAATCCCTGCAGCAGCTTGTAGGTTTCGTTGAGGGTTACCCGGCGCCCGATCGCCACATTGAACATCTGTCCCGCAGCCCGATCCGCGGGAGCGCGGCAGGCCAGCAGGTTGCCTTCCACGACATTGTCGATGTAGGTGAAGTCGCGGCTCTGCTCGCCGTCGCCAAAAATCGTGGGCTGCTCTCCGCGCAGCATGAGCGTGATGAACTTGGCCAGCACGCCGGAGTAGGGCGACGATGGATCCTGCCGCGGACCGAACACATTGAAATACCGCAGCGCCACCGTCTCCAGCCCGTAACAGCGGTAGAAGGAAATCATGTAGTGCTCGCCGGCCAGCTTGGCGACCCCATACGGCGAAATCGGATCGGGCGCCATGCTTTCGTGTTTGGGCAGCGTGGGCGTATCGCCATAGGCCGACGATGACGCCGCATACACCACCCGTTTGACCTTGGCATCGCGCGCCGCGACCAACAGGTTCACTGTGCCATCGAGGTTGGCGCGGTTGCTGCCGAGCGGATCGAGCACCGACTTAGGCACCGAGGGGATCGCCGCCTGATGCAGGACGTAGTCCGCGCCGGCACACGCCTTCCGCATCGCGTCCAGGTCCAGTAGATCGGCCTCCCGGAAATCGATTCGCCCGAGAATCTCCGCAATGTTGTCTCGTTTTCCGGTGGAGAAGTTGTCCACCCCCCGGACCTGCTCGCCGCGTTGCAGCAATGCCCGCGCCAGAGACGATCCGATAAAGCCGCCGATACCCGTGATTAAGTAGAGCGCCATGATGCAGTCCATCATAGCGAATCCCACCTCCGATCGAGGATGGTTGCCGGCAAAAATCGCTGCTGCGTCGTTAAGTTGTTGATTCTGCTGGAAGCTCGTTTACGCGGGTTTCATATATATCTCCTAGCTATATAAACACCACTTCTAACGCGTTGATTCTAAATGTCCGATTCGGAACCGGGAGGTAAATCGATTTAGCTTGCCCGTGGTGCCCCTGCAGCAGATTGGACAGCCCCCGAGGTAGTCCGAGGCCTGTATCGGCGATCCACGGGCCTGCCAGGGGCCTTCGCGGGCCCTTTCTCGCGACGACCGGAGGGCCCGGCAGTAAGTTTCTCGATCTGCTCCCCAACCGGCCGCCCGATTTGCCAGAGGCTATGGTAAAGAGAACGTTCGGGCGCAAGGACAATCCTGAGGAGAGCTCGGGTCACTCTCCCTGGCTCTTACGCAAAAGACGGGAGAACTCTTCCCGAGTCAGAAGCGGCCGCTCGTCAAAGAAGTCGATTACCGCTTTGATGGCAGCTTCCGGTTTCGTAACCGGCGGCAATGACTCCGATCGCTTCAGGACAGACGCGACCGAATTTGTGCCTGATCCCAGAATCACCGAAGGCCGCGAAATCGATCGCAGCAGCTCACGCAGCCGGGAGCGGTCCTCCTCCGAGATCTCCGTGAAGGCGATGCCCATCCCCAGGTGGGGGTAGCTCACCCGCACTTCGCCTTTGGCGTTGACCTTAAAGCCGTTGGCTTCGAGTCTTATGTGCAGGTGAGTTCCCACGGGGTAGGTGGCCGTCGCTTCCACGTAACACCCGTGGAGGCTGATGTCGGTGAAGCTGGTCCAGGTGTGCAGCTCCACACCTTCCTCGCTCATCTCGGCACTGCCTTCGCACCTGTATCGCGGGCTGCGACGCTTTTCCAGGCCGCTGAAGCGTTGCGAGTCCGGTAAGGCCCCGGAAGGCTTCGCAGTGGAGGATGCCGCCGGCTTCGACTCGCGTGCCGGGGCCGCAGCGGCTGCTTCCGACGCCTGCTTCAAGGACGCGAGATAGGAAACGTTGTTGCCTTCCTCAGCCATAGTCTCCGCAACACGCACCGGTTCCATCTCAGCTCGCGGGCAAGACGAGTCTGCGCACCGGGAACCTTCCCCAATCTCTATCGGAGCTTCTCGCGAAACGGTTTAGGCGGGCGGATGCTGGGGTCGTTCTGAGGTATTTCTAATTTTCAGCGTGCATCGGGGACGTTTCCGCTGCCGACGGCTCTATGGCGTGCCGAATGTGCTTCCACAACTCGTCGCGGCCGGCTCCGGTTTTGGCCGAGAAGGGCACAACGGCCTCCGCGGGATATTCTTCGGCCATGGTTTTCAAGGCATTGTGCAATTGATTGCCGGAGAGCCGGTCGCTTTTAGTGGCCACCACGAGGAAACGCCGGCCGGAAGCCTGCAGGAATTCGAGCAGCTGGCGATCGCTGGGTTGCGGGGGAACGCTGACGTCCACTAGTGTGACGCACAGGGCGAGCCCGGCACGTTCCTTCAGATAGGGCTCGATAAACTTCGGCCATTCCTGGGAAATCGAGCGTGAGAGCTTGGCGTATCCGTAGCCGGGAAGATCGGTAAAAACCAGCTCCGGGCGCGGCTTTCCGGGCCAGCGAACTTCAAAGAAATTAATGCTGCGGGTGCGTCCGGGGGTGGAACTGGTGCGGGCCAGCTTGCTTCCCACCAAAGAATTGATCACGCTGGACTTGCCCACGTTCGAGCGGCCGAGGAAGGCAATCTCCGGCAGGCCGGTGGAGGGGAAGTGCGTGACCTCGGTCGCCGCCGCCAGGAATCGCGTCAGAACCCTCATGCTCCAGTGTGCTATGGAGAGACGGACGTTGGCAAGCGGATGGAGAGGGCAGCGGGTCAGCGTGATTTCCGTACCTAGGCAATGCGTCGCCTAGTTACACAGGCAGGACAGTAACACTCTTGATAGTTAGAGACGAGATGAACCAAACCGTGTAACACACCACTGGAAGAATGCTGGAACTTGCCGATAATCCGATCAAAAAACGATGCATCGGAGTGTTGATAGCGCCGAAAGACGGCGTAGGCAACAAAGTCGGCCCATTGCAACATGCGGGTCAGTTTAGAATCGGTAAACATCGGGATTTCGGCGAGGTGTTTTACTTTCCCCCAGCTAGCTCCAGTACTACGGAACTGGGCAACATAAGAGTGCAGCGTCTTCTGGTGGGCGGTTTGGTCGAAAATCATCAATCCGCGTTCTTTGTCTGCACCTTGCCTCATCTCCAAAGTAGTCAAGTAGGCATCGAAGTGCCCGGCCACCTCTTCGCATGTACGGTGGACCGGGTCTTGAGAAAGGAACGAGGGCTTGTGCATCGCAACGGCAAACAGGCTGACCGTATCCGCCGACACAGTGAGAATCTGACACATTTCATTCATAAGCTTTAATCGGTCCCCCTTCGACATCGATTCCCACGGCTCTCCCTTGCCATTACGGATATGGGAAGCGTGAAACTCAATCGGGTCGGTAGCTGTCGGGAACCATTTTTGCTGTAGTTCATCAAGCTCCTTACCCATGAAGAAGGGCTTGCGCTCATGAACGGAAACACCGCCTAGGACGTAGTAGTCTTGGTCGACTTCGGTCGGGCCTCCAGACTCGTCAAGGTAAAGCAGGTACATATACGGCCACCTTGTTCAATATGTTTGGGAGACAAAAAAAAGAAAGGCCGAGTTGGGAAGGTCCCAAACGAGCGACTGAATGTCGCCCTCTCAGCCGAGCGTCGCCAGATAATCCAAGGATCAACGGGCCGCTTGCGCGGCTCTTCTAGCGAACACCGATATTAGACGCTAAGTTTCGATGTGAGGATACATTACCAAAGTACGATACTGAAAACAAAGGAGATATTTGTCTTGACAACTATTCCTCCAGGCATTTTTCCACATGTTTCCTCTTTCGCCTTTGCTTTGCTTTCGTTAAACTAGGCGACTTGATTCATCGACGCCGCGCAGCCCTGTGGAAATCGTACTGACCCATCGCGTCAGAACCCGCATGCTCCAGTGTGCTATGGAGAGACGGAAGTTGGCAAGTTGGCGACATCTGTCGGCTTGATTTGCCGGAAGACGTTCCCGAATCAACGCACCGTTTCGCGACGAAATTGTTTGCTCAGAGTGAGCGCCTGGTGTTGGTAGGACGACCCTATATTCGTGCCGTAGATCTTGTCCGGCCGCGACAGCAGAGGCATATAGTTCAGCCGACCTACCAGCTGCCCGTGTTCCATCAAGAAGGGAACCTCATGGGCTCGAACTTCAAGCACAGCGCGGGTTCCCTTGATATCGCTGGAACCATACCCAAAGCCAGGATCGAAGAAACCTGCGTAGTGAATGCGGAACTCACCGTCGGAAGGATCAAAGGGAACCATCTCCGCCGCAAAATCAGGGGGAACTCGCACCCTTTCCCTGGAGGCGAGAATATAGAAGTCCCCGGGCTCGAGAATGAGATTCTTATGGGAGCTCTGATGACGAGTCTCCCAGAACTCTTCCGTCGAATAGAAATCAATCCGGTCCAATTCGATTGTCGGAGCATAGCGCTTGGCTTTGTAGGCAATGATTTCGTCCGCTTCAGAGCCTTCCAGGTTCACGGTTATTCTTAGGCCGCGGTGAAGCCGGGCTTTGCCGGGGCTGTCCTCGTCCATGTAGACGAGCGGTTCCTCCTGGTCCAGGTCTCTGATCGTTTTGTCCCCGGAGACCGGATTCCCTTGCACAAACCGCAGTTGACTCAGCCTCATCCCCGCGCGCATGGCGACGGTAAATGTCCGGGAAACAACTTCGGCGTACAGTTTGCCCTTGTATCCCGGGGGCACGCGGTCGAACTCCGTGCCGTAATCCGTGATCAGGCGCGTGAAAATATCGAGGCGACCGGTTGTACTCTTGGGATTCGCCTTGCCGGAAATGTTTTCCGGCAAATTCAGCTCTTCCAGTAGAGGGATGATGTAAACGCAATCTTTCTCGAAAACGGGCGCGGCCGTCAGATCGACTCGCGCCATCCGGAGGTCTTTGATTTTGGATTCGACCGTGCTATTCGGCCCTGGCAGAAAACTGGCGCGCACCCGGTGCGCCATGTCGCCCAGGCGCAGGTCGAGACTCGCCGGTTGGATATGGTCGGGGTCTATGGCGGGCGTGGCGCTGATGTTTCCACGGGCGATCAGTTTGCCGATGTCCTGCGAAGGGAGAATTCCGGTGGTCCGGGTCTGAGCTTCCCCGGTGGGCGCCTCCGGTCCATTTTCAAACGCAATCTGACTTTGATTGGATGTGGACATCTTCCAAGATTTCCAATGCTTTATTGAGGCAAGCGACAGATGTCAGGTCCGCGACACGTTCGGTACTGGCTGAATTCAGCCTGCACGCATATCCGCTCCCCTACTGATGCGCGGCTGGACCCTCTCCGGTCCCTGAGGTCAAGGGCGCGATGGGCCGCGTGACTTCTTCTTCCATCTTCGGCAGTGGGGATTCAAGCGCAATCTGCAGCACCTGGTCCATGGTGTCGACGAAATGCAGCTTCATGGCGCTGCGCAGATTCTCGGGAACCTCGGCCAGATCTTTCTCGTTGTCCTTGGGCAGGATCACTTCAAACAGGCCGGCGCGGTGCGCGGCCAGAAGCTTTTCCTTGAGTCCGCCGATGGGCAGGACCTTGCCGCGGAGGGTGATTTCGCCGGTCATGGCGAGATCGCGGCGCACCGGAATCTTGCTTAATGCGCTGGAGATGGCGGTGGCGATGGTGATGCCGGCGGACGGTCCATCCTTTGGAATGGCGCCCTCGGGCACATGCACGTGCAGATCGAGATTGCGGTAGAAGTCGCGGTTCAGGCCGAGGCGATTCGCCCGCGAGCGCACGTACGACATAGCCGCTTGCGCCGACTCCTGCATCACGTCGCCGAGTTTTCCGGTCAACGTCAGCTTGCCCTTGCCGTCAACCACGGTAGCTTCGGTGCTCAGGATCGAGCCGCCGACTTCCGTCCATGCCAGGCCCGTTACCAGGCCGACTTCGCTCTTCTCATGCGCCAGGGTGTCGCGGAACTTGATGACGCCGAGGAAGTCGTTGACGTTTTCGCCGGTTACGGTGACCGCGTAGCTCTCGCCTTCCTTGACTACCTTGCGCGCGACCTTGCGGCAGACGTTGCCGATTTCGCGCTCCAGGTTGCGCACGCCCGCTTCGCGGGTGTAGGAGCGAATTAGGCCGGTGATGGCCTCGTCGGTAAACTTTATGTTCTTGTCTGATACGCCGGCCTGCGCCATCTGCTTCTTCACCAGGAACTGCTTGGCGATCTCAACCTTCTCCTGCTCGGTGTAGCCGTGCAGCCGCAGCACTTCCATGCGGTCCTGCAGCGCGGGAGGGATGGTGTGCATGACATTGGCGGTGGCAATGAAAAAGACCTGCGAAAGATCGTATTCCACGTCGAGGTAGTGATCGACAAACATGAAATTCTGCTCCGGATCGAGCACCTCGAGCAGAGCGGCCGAAGGGTCGCCGCGGAAGTCCATCGACATTTTGTCGACTTCATCCAGCATGAAGACCGGATTCTTGGTGCCCGCTTTCTTCATCATCTGGATGATCTGGCCGGGCAGGGCGCCGATATAGGTGCGGCGGTGGCCGCGAATTTCGGCCTCGTCGCGCACTCCACCCAGCGACATGCGGACGAACTTGCGGCCCGTGGCCTTGGCTATCGACATCCCCAGCGAAGTCTTGCCGACTCCCGGAGGCCCGACGAAACACAGAATCGAGCCTTTGGGATTCTTCACCAGCTGCCGCACGGCGAGGAATTCGAGGATGCGTTCCTTGATTTTCTCCAGACCGTAGTGATCCTCGTTCAAAACCTTCTCGGCGCGGGAAATGTTGCGGATTTCCTTGGAGCGCTTCTTCCAGGGCACGGCCAGCAGCCAGTCGAGGTAGTTGCGTGAAACCGTGGACTCGGCCGACATGGGCGGCATGGCTTCCAGTTTCTTCAGTTCCTGGATGGCCTTGTCCTTCACTTCCTTGGGCATGCCGGCGGCTTCGATCTTTTTCTTCAGCTCGTCGAATTCGCTCTTCTCGCCCCGGCCCAGCTCCTTCTGGATGGCTTTGATCTTTTCGTTGAGGTAATACTCTTTTTGCGCCTTCTCCATCTGGCGCTTCACGCGCGACTGGATGGTGCGGTCGACGTTGAGTTTTTCGATTTCGATATCGAGCACGTCGGCGATGCGGGTCAAACGCTCCGCGGGATCGAAGATCTCGAGCAGTTCCTGCTTTTCTTCAATGGAAAGCTGCAGATTAGCCGAAATCACGTCGGTGAGCTTGGCGGGATCTTCCATGCGCACGGCCGAGATCATGGTCTCGTAGTTGAGCGCCTGGCAGAGCTTGACGTACTGCTCGAACAGGGAAGTGACGCGCTGCATGCCGGCTTCGATCTGCGGATTCATCTCGGTGGAGTAGCGGGCCACCCGCACCGAGGCCTGCATGAAGCCTTCCGTGTCCATGACCTGGAGAATGCGGCCGCGCTCGATGCCCTCGACTAGAACCTTGATGTTGCCGTCGGGCAGTTTCAGGCTCTGCACGATGTTGACGATGGTGCCCACCTGGTAGATTTCGTTGGCCTTGGGTTCGTCGATGGAGGCGTCGTGCTGAGTGGCCAGGAAAATCTTCTTGTCCGCCGCCAGAGCCTCTTCCAGCGCGCGCACGCTGGACTCGCGCCCCACCACGAACGGCGTCATCATGAAAGGAAAGATGACCACGTCCCGGATGGGCATCATGGGCAGCTTTTTGCTCTCGAATTTTTCCTTAGATGTGGTCACTCGCTCTCCCCGGGATTTGACTATCTGCTTCTGTTCTTCAACCTACGACAGGCGCGGGCTCTATTATCCCGCTTTTTCCATCATCGCGAATGATGCGCTTCGCTTTTCCACCATTTCTCGCGTGACTTCAAATTCCTTGAGCTTTTTCTGGCTGGGCAAGTGGAACATGAGATCGAGCATGAGCTCTTCCAGAATCATGCGCAGCCCGCGGGCTCCGACCTTGCGCGCCATGGCCTGGCGCGCGATGGCGCGCAGGGCCTCGTCGGCAAACTTCAGCCGGACATTCTCGAATTCAAACAGGCGCTGGTACTGTTTGACAATGGCATTTTTGGGCCGGGTCAGGATTTCGATCAGGGCGTATTCGTCCAGATCCTCCAGCATGCCCACCACCGGCAACCGGCCGACGAACTCCGGAATCAGCCCAAACTTGATCAGGTCTTCCGGCTGAATCTCGCTCAGCAGTTCGTAGTTGCGCTTGCGCGATGCGCCGGTCTCTTCTTCCTTTGCTTCTTCGCCACCGCGGAAGCCCAGAGATTTTTTCCCCACGCGCCGCCCGATGATTTTTTCCAGGCCCACGAAGGCTCCGCCGCAGATAAACAGAATGTTCGTGGTATCTACGGGAGTGAATTCCTGGTGGGGATGCTTGCGGCCGCCCTGCGGCGGGACGTTGGCGATGGTGCCTTCCAGAATCTTCAGCAGCGCCTGCTGCACGCCCTCGCCGGAGACGTCGCGAGTGATCGAGGGGTTCTCATCCTTGCGGCCGATCTTATCGACTTCGTCAATATAAATGATGCCGGTCTGAGTGCGGCTTACGTCGCCTTCGGCGGACTGCAGCAGCTTGAGGATGATGTTCTCGACATCCTCGCCCACATAGCCCGCTTCGGTAAGCGTGGTGGCGTCAACGATGGCAAAGGGCACGTCGAGCATGCGGGCCAGGGTTTGCGCCAGCAGCGTCTTGCCGGTTCCGGTGGGACCGATGAGCAGGATGTTCGACTTGGTCAGCTCGATTCCGTCGCCGGTTTTCTGCCGGTTCATGAAAATGCGCTTGTAGTGGTTGTAAACCGCGACCGCGAGCTTCTTCTTGGTCTGCTCCTGTCCGATAACGTACTCGTCGAGGAAGGTCTTGACTTCCTGCGGTTTGGGCAGTTGATTGGGCGCGGCGGCCTGGGGAGTCGCGGTGCGGTCATCTTCCAGAATGGAATTGCAGACCGCGACGCACTCATCGCAGATGTAAGCGCGGGGATAATCGCTGGGCGACGAGATCAGCTTGGCCACCGCGTCCTGAGACTTGTGGCAAAACGAACAGCGTAGTATCTCGTCAGAGCCCGACTTGTTTTTCACTCGGCGCCACTCCTGACCGGCTGGGCTGGCAGAGGCGGAAAACCGCCCGCCGTGCCGCTTTCCGCCGGTACCAGTTTACCGCCCGGCGAAGCAGCGATCATACCGCTTTTGCGGTCTTATAGATGATATCGTCTATGATTCCGTATTCCTTAGCCTGTTGGGCGTTCATAATGAAATCGCGCTCGACGTCCTTTTCCACCTTATCGAGCTTCTGGCCGCTGTGCTTGGAGAGTAACTGATTGGTAATCTCCCGCATGCGGAGAATCTCGCGGGCGTGGATGTCGATGTCGGTGGCCTGGCCCGACAGTCCACCCATCGAAGGCTGATGGATCAGAATGCGCGAGTTGGGCAGCGCCAGACGCTTCTTGGCCTCGCCCGCCGCCAGCAGCAATGCCGCCATGGAGGCGGCCTGGCCCACGCACAGCGTCATAACATCGTTCTTCACATACTGCATGGTGTCGTAAATGGCCATGCCCGCCGTGATCGAACCGCCCGGCGAATTGATGTAAAGCTGGATGTCCTTTTCGGGATCTTCCTGCGCCAGGAACAGCATCTGGGCGATCACCAGGTTGGCGATATTGTCGTCAATCGGCGTGCCGATGAAAATAATGTTATCGCGGAGCAACCGGGAATAAATGTCGTAGGCGCGTTCGCCGCGCCCGGTCTGCTCGATGACCATGGGTACCAGCATCATGCGTTCTTCATTTTTCACGTTCAGTCACCTGTCACACTGCGCCCCACAGAACGATTTTACGCTAAGGGGAGGATTGAAAGTGGTCCACGTTTCCTGATTCTTACGCGGACTGCTGATACAGAAAATCGAGGGTCTTCTCGCTGCGGATTCTAGTCCGGATTCTATCGAGGCCCCCATCTTGTGTCAAACGAGCGCGCACCGCTTCCGAGGTCTGTTTGGTCTGAGTGGCCAGCGCTTGCACCTCCTTGTCCAGCGCCTCGTCGCTGACTTCGATCTTCTCCAGTTCGGCGATGCGGTCCAGCAACAGAGACGACTTCACATCGTGCAGTGCCTGCTCGCGCTGGCCCGCGCGCAACCGGGGCAGATCCATTTTCTTCAGGTCCTCCATCTTCATGCCCTGGGCCGCCAGCGCGCGCAGGCCGCGTTCCAGGCGCAAATCAATCTGGCGCTCCACCAGCGACTCCGGCACCTCAAAATCGTTGCGGCGGATGAGTTCGGCCAGCAGCTTTTCTTTGGCTTCGTGCTCAGCCGTGTGCCGCTTTTCGGCCTCCATGTTCTCGCGAATCTGCTTGCGCACCTGATCCAGATTGGTAAACTCGCCGAGCTCCTTGGCGAAATCGTCGTTCATGTCGGGCAGTTTCTTTTGTTTGATGGCCTGCACCTTCACGGCGTAGACGAAGGTCTTGCCCGCCAGCCGTTTGTCCGACGAGTCGGCAGGGTAGGTGACGTCGAACGTACGCTCGTCGCCGGCCGAGGCTCCGCGCAGGTGCTCGGTGAATTCGGGCATGGTGTTCTTGCCGCCGATTTCGATCAACACTTCGTCCATGCGAACGGGCTGGGCGCCGGAGTCGGGGGCGCTGTCCTTGGGCTTGCCGTCCATCGAGGCCTGGGCGAAGTCGCCGTCCGCCAAGGGGCGTCCTTCGACGGAGCTGAAGGTGGCATGCTGCTCGCGGACGTTGTTCAGCGCCTGCTCGACTTCTTCGTCGGTCACGGAAATTTCGGGCTTGTCGCTGCGCAGCTCTTTGTAGCCGCTGACCTGAATTTCAGGCAGAACTTCGAAGCTGGCCTTAAAACGAAGGGGTTCGCCGTCGTGAATATGCAGGTCGGTGACGCGGGGCTGCGAAACCGGCGTCAGCCCCATCTTTTCCGTTTCGCGGCGGAAGTACCGCGGGATGAGAGTCTCGGCGACGTCGCTCTTGAGATCTTCGGCGAAGCGCTGCTTGATAATCGACGCCGGCACGTGCCCGCGACGAAAGCCGGGCAGCCGGGCCATCTTCTGATATTTCTGGATGATTACTTCGGTTTCGCGGGTCACTTCGTCGGCGGGTACTTCGACGGAAATCTCGCGCTTGACAGCGTCTTTCGTATCCGTGGGGCTCACACTCTCAAGTGTAAAGACTAGGGGAGGGGGCGTCAAACGAGGAGAGGCACGAACCATGTGGGCGGGAGCAAGAAGTGTGTGGGAACGGGCGCCTCGCGGATCAGCCGAGCGAAACGAGGCCTTTTGACCCGGTCCTAAACGCGTCAGGACATGAGTGTAAGGACAGGTAAGTGCCCGCCCACTTCTCGCAAAGAACGCGAGAAATGGGGCACCCGGCGGAGCGGGATCCAACATTCTCTCAAAAGCGTTGGGCAGGAGTGTCCGACCCACACTGGCCGCGCACTTTTTCCTTGACACGCTACTACGTACCACGTAGTATATCACCATACGTAATACGCACCACGTATTACGCAGGACGATAGCCATGCTGCGGAAGCCAAAGAACGAAGTTAAAGACGACGCCGAACTGGATGATTTTGGCCGCTTCTCGGAGCCGGCCTTGCTGATCCTGGTGAGCCTGGCCGAGGAACCCCGGCACGGCTATTCCATGACCGAAGACATCGAAGCCGTCGCCGGGGTGCGTCTGGGGCCGGGAACGCTGTATGGAGCCCTGGCCCGGCTGGAGGCGCGCGGGCTGATCGAGCCGCTGAAAAGCGAGGACCGCCGCAATCCCTACCGCCTCACCGCGCTGGGCACACGGGCCTTGCGCGCGCGGCTCGATTCCATGATGGCGGTGGCGCGCACCGGCCAGCGGAGACTGGCCAGCGCATGAACTGGCTGCTGCGGCTCTATCCCGCCCGCTGGCGCGAGCGTTACGGTGAGGAGTTTGCTGCCGTGCTGGCCAGCCAGCGCGCCTCCGTCGGCCTGGTGTTGGACGTGTTCGCCGGGGCCATCGACGCGCACTTGCACCCACAGATTCAGCAGTCGCGCGCAGAACAGATCAGTTCGAAATCGACTCAAGGAGAGGACACGATGACACTCGCAATGTTGACACGATGCGCCTCCGGTGGGCCAAAACTTTCACCGAGCGAACGGCGGATCGCCTTCCGGCTGTCGATATTGAGCGCTCTGGTGATCGCCGCGCTCTATATGGTGCTTACGAAAATCTATCGCCAGGCGCCAGCGGTCCAGGCTGTGTACTGGACGTCGATTTTCTTTCCCAACTTCATCTACCAGCAAACGGTATATCTGAAGAAGCGGTTGTGGCTTACACAAGCGATTGTCCTGGGAGCGGGACTTTCAGGGATGTACCTGTTCATGCTGACCGTCTGCGAGTTGGGCAGCAAATTGTGATGCAGCAACTGGAGACGGAGAGATCAGGCCCTTTCCAGTGCCTTCCGGGTCCCTTGCGCGAGATTGGCTCCGGTCTCCATTTGCGCTCTGGGGGTTTGCGGCCATGGTGAAGCTCCTAAGTACGGCTCAACGATTGGAAAAGGGTAACATCCTTTGAGGTCTGGTCTTTTACCCATGGCTGCAAAAAAGGCTAACGACCAACGACGAACGAGGAACGACGATCCCAACGACCGATGTCCTGGCTGACCATCCTCAACCGCGAAGTGATCGCGTGCACCCGCTGTCCGCGGCTGGTGGCTTATCGCGAGCAGGTCGCGCGCGAGAAACGCCGCGCTTATCTCGACTGGGACTACTGGGGCAAACCTGTGCCCGGCTTTGGTGATCCGGACGCGCGCGTGCTGATTATGGGCCTGGCTCCCGGGGCACATGGTTCGAACCGCACCGGACGCCCGTTTACCGGCGATGCTTCCGGCAACTTCATGTACCCCGTCCTGTATGAGACCGGATTCGCCAGCCAACCGACCGCGACTGATCGCAACGACGGACTCCAACTGAAGAACCTGTACATCACGGCCGCCGTCCGCTGCGCGCCACCCGACAACAAGCCGCTTCCGCAAGAACTGGCCGAGTGCTCGCAATTTCTCGACCGCGAGCTGGCAGGATTAGAAAAAGTAAAGGTGGTGGTGGCGCTGGGGAAGATTGGCTTTGACGCTTACCTGAATTATGTAAAACGCCGCGAACTGATTGCCAGCCGCCAGGGTTATCCCTTCAAACACGGCGCCAGTTACCGGTTACCGGACGGAAAGGTGCTGCTCGCGTCGTACCATCCGTCGAATCAGAACACCCAGACGGGCAAGTTGACGCGAAAAATGTTGGTGGAGATCTTTCAAGAGGCGGCAAAAATTGCCGATGAGTAAGTTGGGCGCCGCCCCGAGCCGGATCGAACCGACCCTCCCCTATGAATGGGGGTCATGAGAAACCAGGGGTCACGAACCGGGGGCGGCGGCGCCGTGTTGCCTGTGTGGCGCGGGCGCCCACGCCCGCGCAGTGTTCTCACGGCAGGATCAGCGACGGCGTGCGGATTCACGTGCGACAGGACATCCCGCCGACCGTGGAGTCGCAGGCATTTCGCGGGCGGGGCGCCCGCGCCACACAACCTACGAGCTAGAAGCCCACGAAAACCGGCTCGGGCTCCAGGCGGATACCCCAGATTTCCTGCACGCGCTGTTCGATTTGTTCCTTCAGGGCGAAGACTTCCGCGGCGGTGGCTCCGCCGCGATTGACGATAGCCAGAGCATGCTTGTGCGAAATGCCGACGCGGCCAAAGCCGTATCCCCTGGCGAAGCCGGAATGCTCTACCAGCCACGCCGCCGAAACCTTCTTGCGCGTTTCCAGCGCGGGATAGCTGGGTAGGGTCATGCCGCGGGCACCGGCGCGCTGCTTCAGGTCGTCGTGTTCGTGTTCCGTGAGCACCGGGTTTTTGAAGAACGAGCCGGCGCTCTGGCAGTCTTCCTCACCGGCGACGATCAGCATGCCTTTGAGCGCGCGAATGTGGCGCACGGCTTCGCGCGTTTCGGCAAGGTTGGGAGCATTTTCCCGCCCGTCGAAATGACGTTTGAGGTCGGCATAGTTGATGGCCGGTTGTCCGTCTGGCGTGAGCGCGTAGGTTACGCGCAGAATAATAAAGCGCCCGCGCTCGGTCGTGTTGAAGATGCTGGTACGGTAGCCGAATCCGCAGGCCTCGCGGCAGAGTTCGCGAATCTGGCTGTCTTGCACGTCCAGGGCCTGCACCGACTCGATGGTCTCGGCGACTTCCTGCCCATAAGCGCCCACATTCTGCACCGGAGTTCCGCCGACGCTGCCCGGAATTCCGCTCAGGCACTCCACGCCGGCGCAGTGCGCCATCACTGCGTGGGACACAAAACGGTCCCAGGATTCGCCAGCTCCCACATCGAAAAGAACTCTGCTTTCTTCGTTGTGTCCGCCCCTCTGCTCGATTCCCGGAAGCGCAACCTTCAACACCAGGCCCGGCCAGCCTGCGTCCGCGACCAACAGATTGCTGCCGCCGCCCAGGGTAAACAGAGGCAAGTCGCGCGAGCGCGCGAAAACCACCGCCTCCTGAACCTCGCCGGCATCTTTGGCTTCGACGAAATAGCGCGCCGGGCCTCCGATCCTGAGGGTGGTCAGCGGGCCGAGCGGAATGTTCTCGAGGAGCAGCACGAATTTTCAATATACAAGGCTTCGGGAGTTCACAGGCGCCCGAGCGATCACAGCACCGCTGTGCAATAAACTCAATTTCCAGGAACCTGTGAGCGGAGTTGTTTTGCGGTCTGCCCGCGCGGAGGTTGTTCAACTCGCGCCAAACGTGCGGAACAGGAAGGTGCTGCGGGCATCCGGCAAAAGCGGGTTGCCATTAAAGGAGGCAGCGCCGTTCTCATAGCCGCCCACCACATACTTCCATCCGAACAGATTCCCCCCGCTCAGCCGGATGCTGTAGAACTTCCCGGGCGAGACCTCCAAACCGCCGTTGGGCAGGACGAACCGTGTGTGTCCGCAGTCGGCGTGGGGTACGGTTTTCGAGATAACCGCCAGCAGCGTTCCACTCGCATCCAGCAGCGTCATCGTAACCTCGTCATAGGATTGGTCAGGGTTGCCCTCGATGAGTTCCACCTCAACCGCCGTGAGCCTGGGCAGCGACGGCGTGAAGGTTTGTCGCACGTCATTGACCAGGTTCGTCCAGCCTTTGTCCCACGGGGCGGTGTTTGCCTGGTCCGGCGTCCTGGAAGCGTACGGCGTGGGCGGCTCGCCGGCGGCTCGTCCGACACGAATCGTTGCCGCAAAAGTAAGTCCTTCGGGCAAGTCTGGCTTTAAACAATCGGTAATCGGTACTTTGATCTCCGCCTCTCCTTCGGCGGCCGCCTCGAAAATGTAGATATAAGTCGTGATTCCCGGGGTCGGCGGCCAAGGCACAGCGACGTTCTCGAGCCGGATTGCAGGGGAAGAGATCTGCGGGTCGCACTGGGCCATCGCTCGGAGGCTTATCTCTATCTGTTGACCCACTGTGGCGGCCAAGTGTTGGCCATTGTTACTTACATCGAGGGACACTACCTGCTGTTCAACGCTCGTCGAGGGGATGCCGGCCTTCTGGGCGTGAGCATTCCCGCAAGAGATCCCTAAGAAGGCCAGCGCTAGCAGGGAGAAGGCTGATCGTGAGCACGTCATAGTTTCACCCTCGGGATAAAGCTACGTACCCTTAGAACCGGCGTGGCACAATCTCTTGCATGCATAGTTTTTCAGAGTCTCCCTTGTCCACGCCAGCATAGTTTTTCGGCAGCTTGCCAAACGACGCTCTCAGATTGGGCCGGCGGGTACGGTTGGCCCGTTGACCATCAGGGTACCGGCGCGGCGTTTGCGCTTCCGCCGCCAAACCAATTGTGTTTTCATTTTTACAACTGCAAGCGACTAGACCCTCTGCCGTGATCAGTCGCCCCATGTTCGTGACTACAGGTGGCTTGATGAATCGTCGGTTGCGTCGCATATGCAGGAGCCTTCCGGTTGTCTTGTTCGTCGCGCTGATGGGCCTGTGCCCGCGCGCAACGGCCCAGCCCAGTCTGACGGTTACGAGTATCAGTCCATCCTCAGTTCCGGCGGGAGGGCCGAACTTCACGCTAACCGTAAACGGCAGCGGGTTCATTCCGACTTCCGTGGTTCGAGTCAATGGGAGTAACCGCACCACAACGTACAGGAGCTCACTGCAGCTCACGGCAACGATTTTCGCGTCCGACATTGCCGTGCCAGCGACGCCCCAGATCACCGTTTTCAATCCGTCCGCCCTGGGAGGCCTGACCTCCAATGCGGTGCCGCTCACGGTGAGTACTGCGCCTTCGCCGAGCCTTATCAGTGTTTCCCCGGAGTTCACGGGGCAAGGTGCAGACCACTTGCGGATGACGCTGGTGGGAGCGAATTTTCGGCCGGGCGCAACCGTAGTTATCTCGCCGCCGCTGGCTGCCGTAAGCAGTTCGAATGGCCACACCCGCGCCGGAGATGTCGCGCTGCTTGGCGTGACGGTGGTGAATTCGGGGTTGATGACGGCGCTGATCAGCGTGAGTCCCAGAGCGACTCTGGGTCTGCGAGCGGTCGACGTTTTGAATCTCGATGGGACCAGTACTGCGGGCGTTTTTACCAATGGAAATGGGGGGACGTCTCAGCCAGTCCGGGTGCAATCGTCCAATTCTCTAGGAGCGCCGCTTTCCGTACTGAATATGGCGCTGACGCACCCGCGAGACGGGACGGTCGTGACGCAAGGACAGGAACTGAATGCCGAGGCCATTCTGGCGGGGACGGGGACGGGAACAGTGATCGGCCAGTGGGTGTGGGACGGAAATGTGGTCGAACAATTTTCGGCCGCGATCGTGGGTGGCCAAAGCACGACGATACAGACGCGCCAATCGCTGCCGACCTGGTATCTGGGCGCGCACACGCTGCAGTTGCGCATGGTTCAGCCCAATCAGGTGGCGAGCCGCCCCATCGTGGTGGTGGTAAATCCGGGCGACTGGAAACTCGAGCAGATCATCCAGCCGGAATATGGCGCTGTGTATCCCTCTTACAATCCGCCGCGGCTGTTGTGGGCTCCAATGCCCGGCGTGGCGAAATATCAGGTGGGCTTTTCCAGCCAGCCGTATCTTTCGACCATCCACGAGTGGTTTGATGTGGTGGACAATCGCTGGGAGATCCCGGATCGAATCTGGCAAAGTCTGCCGGAGGGAGAACTTTACTGGACGGTGCGTGCGATCGAATCGTCGGGTGAACCGCGCAAGCCGCTGCCGATGAGAAGCGTGTACCGGCTTGCGGACGGCGGTCTGGAGCCGGCGCGCAAGGTGCCTGCACGAACTGCTGCGGGCAATACGCTGCTGGAGTGGAAGCCCGCGCAGAAGAACGGTTTTTATTTCGTCACCATCAGCAGCGACTTCGCGGCCACCCAAGTCATCCGGCAATACCTGACGGCGGACCCGAAACTGGACCTGCGAGTGGCGGATCGCAAACTGACTCCGGGGACAACTTATTACTGGCAGGTGGATGCCATCGCGCCCAACGGCCAGCTGCTCATGTCAGGTGCGGTGCAGAGCTTTGTGGCGGAGGCGGTGCCGCAGTCGCGTCTGAATAGCGATGGCCGCCTGGTGCAGTTGGCGTCGCTGGGAGTCCCCGAGGCCCTGCCGGCTCCGCCCGACCTCGCCGGCGAGATTTCCGGCCGCACTCCCTCTCCCAACAGCAGCACCAGCCAGTTGCAACCTACGATTTCTGTGAGCTTCCAGGCTCCCATCAATCCTGCCGACGTGAGCATGATGGTCGACGAGGTGGATATCACTTCGCTGGCCCAGGTGACGGAGGCTAAAGTTGCGTTCACGCCGCCGCTGGCGCTTTCGGGTGGAGATCACAATGTGAATCTCACTGTGGGGAACGAAGCTGCGACATGGAAATTTACTGTTGCCGCTCCGTCTACTCCGGCTGCGCCCAGTGTGCCGGCGGCCGCGACATTTCAACCCGGGACGGACGCAGAGCTTCCGCCCGTGGTGCCAGGTGTGCTGCCCGGCCCCGTCACCATCGCGGCGGCGCATCGGGGCGCGCAAGCCAGGGCAGTAGAGCTTCGCAAGGAGCAAGGTCCTTCCGAGGAGGGCCAGATCAGTTCGACCACGCAGTGGGCCTCGGGATCGAATCCGCCCGACTCGAACGTTTTTTCGGCTTCGGAACGGATGATGTACCAGAACGGCCCGTGGCACATGGAAGTCAACGGTAGCGGCCTGCTCAGTTCGACCTTGAATCCTGAAGTGCAGCGCACCAGCCATGGGCTGGTGAATGACTACGTCATTCAGCTGGGCTACAAGCGAGGAAATTGGGCAGCGAATCTGCGCTTCGGCATCGTGACGCCGGTCTTGTACACCGACGCGCAATTTGTGACGGCTGCAACTCCACGGCAGGGCGCGGAGATTACGCTCAAGACGCCTGCGGGCACCTTCGGATATTTCGCGAATACCAACGACCAAGCGCTCGGCGGCGGCGCGGGAATTAATTTTCACCAGCAGATGATGGGGGCCAGCTGGCAGGCTCCCCTGCCGAAGTGGGCGCAATTTCGCGTGATGTGGCTCAGCGCACAAGATATTGGTGCACCGACGACCGTATCCTTTGATTCAATGGGCAATCCCATCATCCTGCCCAATCCGATTGCGCCAAAGTCGACCGGCGACGTGTACGGGGCGCTGCTCAACATTCACCTGAATCAGAAATGGCTGTGGGCATCGGAGTACGCGTTCAGCCGCGACAATCTCAACACCGCCGACCCAACCTCCAAAAGCGAATTTGGCCGGGCCTGGCGTACGGGCATCTCCGGGCAGGCCGGCAAGACGAATGTCAATGTGTCATACCGCGATGTGGGGGAGAATTTCGGGAACCCGGCGAATCCAAGCCTGACGCAGGCCAGCCAGCCCAACTTGCGCGGTGTGGATTCCGCGATCACGCAGAGCACGACCTCCGCAGGAACTTTCGGATTGACCTATTCCTTCCTCGCGAACAATGTTCATCCCACAACGACCGACGAATTGTTTCTGCACAGTTTTGACGAATCCTGGAGCAAGCCCTTCGGAGTGAAAACCAACCTGGTGGTGGATGCGCGCCAATCGCTGACCCAGACCGGCACGGTTCCGGCATCGCTCGAAGGCATGCCTCCCGAGCAAACGGGAGCGCAGGATCAGCGAGATGTATCAGGAAATATCAACCTGAGCCGCCAAATCGGCACGGTGACCATGTCGGCGGGCGGCACGCGCGACTGGAATCACAACAATCTGTTTCCCGAGGCCGACACGATTACTTCTTCGCTCACCTTCGGCACGAATCTGGTCACGAAAACTTTCTTTCAGTTGAATGGACAGGTGAATGCGAACTGGGTTGCCGCTGACGGTTTGACGACGGGGACCACGCGCAACATCACGGTGTACGTCCAACCGGCATTTACCTGGAAGAAGCCGGCGCTGCAGGTTTCGCCTCTGGTGACGCTGACGAAGGGCCGGACGATTCTGGCCAACGGCATGCTCACCACCAACACGCTTACCGGACAATATGGCGGCAGAATTTCCTGGACTCTCCCCGGTGCGCTGAAGTTCAGCACGTTCTCGGCGCAAGGGAACTACAACCAGAATCGCGACACGATTATGAATATGGACCAGAGAAGCACGCAGTTGCTGGTGATTTGGACGGCAACCTGGGGGCATAAGCATACTTTCTAGAACTGTTTCGCAAAGGGAGGTCCCTCAGGGGCTAAAGCCCGAATTCTTATTGGGCGCTGGCGGCGCGGCTGAAAGCCGCGCCCTTTCAAGACTTTTTGTTGAGGCCGCGGCGTATTTTGCGTTAGTGCGGTTTATGGGGCGACAAGGATCTACGGGACCAGGTTTAGCGTAAAACGAAGCACATCCTCATGAGTCTTCGGCCAAGATCGAGAGTGGTTTACCTGTCAGTGCTGTGCCTCGCGTTGTGCGGGATCGGACAGGCGCAGTTTGCTCCTCCTTCACTGATCAGCTTCAGCCCCATACAAGGCGGAGCCGGGTCCACGGTCACGATCACGTTCACCGGGGTGAACTTTGTTTCGCGCGCTTTGAACTTAATATTCTCGCCGTCGCAGGGAATTACGGTGAGTAATCTCCGGGTGGTCTCTCCGGCGCAGATTACGGCGCAGTTGCAGATCGATGCCAGCGCGCAGCCGGGCAGCCGGCAGGTGATTCTGATCGACGCTGACCACACCCTGCGGGCGCCTACCACCTTCACCATCACGGCAGCTACCCAGAATTGCGTTCCGGGGATGCCCAACTGCGGTACACAACCCGGTTTGCCTGCGCTGCGTGAATTTTCTCCTCTGCAGGGAACGCAGGGGGCGACTGTGGCGCTTACGCTCACCGGAGTCAATTTTTCTGCGCCCGCCACACTGCAGTTCATGCCCAACAGCGGCATGACGGTTCAGTCCACTACCGTTGCGAATTCCAATGAGATTCATGCCCAAGTCAGCATCACTCCGAACGCTTCTCTGGGGCCGCGGGGGGTTGTCCTGGTGGTGGGCGGAAAGACGCGGCTTTCGGCGTCGAACACATTCACCGTGGTTTCCGGCGCGAGCCTTGCCCACATTGCGCCCATGCAGATTCTGCGGGTGGTTCCAAACCAGATCGCCGCCGGAAGCCAGAATGTTGACCTTACGCTGCAGGGTACGAATCTTGTTCCTGGAACGCAGGTGACGTTCACGGTGGGCGCGGGAGTGCCGGCGAACGTTTTTGCCAATGGCCCGGCGCGCTACGTCAACAGCACCGAGATCCACGTGACGGTGAACGCACTGCCGGCCGCGTTGCCCGGAGGACGCGACATCAACTTGCAAGTGACGAATCAACCGGCGGTCGTGGGCAAGGGCATGCTGAATGTGCTGGCGGCGAAGCAATCCGGTCCGCCCACCATTCTGAAAATTCCTCCCATCACGCTGCAGAACTTTCCGTTGGGCATCATCCATCTGGATGGGCCGCTTGGGCCGGAAACCTCCAGCGACGGATATGGGACCTATTCTGTTCCGATGCTCAATGACGATTCCGTTTTTCAATGGCACGAGCAGAATCCTGGACTCGCCGACTATTACGAGTTGCGCATATATGCGAAGGACGGAAAGACACTGGTAGCGACGCAGAAAATTACCGGACACAGGATGCCTGCTATCGGAGGATGGGTCACGGTGGTACCAACCTACTTCCGCCCTGATCCGGCTTTCTTGAAAGAGGTGTTGGATCCGGTGCAGCGAAGGATGTTTCCCGGCCTGGTTGGGATGATGGGGCCGCCGGTGCTGGGAAGTAAGACGCCGATTGTGGCGATCGCACAATCGTCGGGCAGCACCATGCCGAATTTTCCTCCGGACCAGTTGAGCGGACAGTTGAGCCAGGGTCAGTTGCAGTGGGAAGTCGCCGGATTTCATACCTACAACAAAAGCGGAGTGACGCCACAGGCGAATCCGCAGGCCCTCAAGATCAGCGCGCAGAACCTGACGCAGAACCTGAATGCGCAAAACAGCGCTGCCCAGAATGCGGCTAGCCAGAACTCAACAAACCAGGCTTCGGGCGGGACGGTGGATATCGAAGTGGAAATCTCAGACCGCTGGCCGCTGCTGGCGCCGAAGCCGCCGACGGGGATGCAGTGCAACGGTGGATTCGGCTCGGGACTGCAAGCGCAAAACATTGCGGACAAGACGACCTATGACGCGAACGGAAAACCTAACGGGACCGATCCCATGGACTACGTTGGCGACTCGTTTGCGCTGGGTGGCACCATCGATCTGTCGCAATCGCCGTATGAGATCAAATTCACGCCGCAGACGGCGGATCCGCCGAATTGCGGTCAACCGTGCCTGGCCAAGTACGTGGCGCAGGTGCAGTTCGACAATGTTTTTGTGGACTGGGGTGACGGGACGGTCGACCATTTGACGGCGCCGCCGGCCGTGCCCGCTGCGGGGCCGTATTCCGTGGGCAATTGGACGCCGCAGATACCGCTGGTGCTGCCGTCGAACAAAAGCAGCCCGGTGCAGCACGTCTACCAGTCACCGAACAAACACACGGTGCGCGTGTTCGTGCTTTCCGAAGGAGATTTGCAGCATGTAAGTATCGGCTCCGTCTCAGCCAGCGTGGATGGGCCGACGACGCCGTTCATGCAGACGGCGTTGCTGACGAAGTTGACGTCGCAAGGGGGCGGCGGGGTAAAGAGTGGGCTGACGCTGTCGGGCGTGCAATCTGGATTTCAGCAGGTTCTGCTTGGAAGTAAGGGAGGCGGCGGCGCGGCGGCGCAGGCCGCGACTCCGCAAGGGCCGTCGCCCAGTTCGGTGGCGAGCGACGCTTACATGATCTATTGCCACGACTTCTACATCAGTGTTCCAGAAGATTTGGCGGCGCACGGGCCGCTGCACCTGATCTCGATTGCCGATCCGGACTTCGGGGCGTATGACATCGGCCCACCGCTGAAGGCCGCCGGCATGGTGGGGAAAAGAATTGCCCTCGGAGAGCAAGGCGCAAAGGGCACGGAAACCGGGAAGGTCGAGAAGATCGCTCCGCAAGCAGCCGCGAATAATCCTGGCGTGAACAATGCTAATCCTAAAGAGCCGGGGAAAGTTGTTTTGGTTCCGATCAAGCCCGAGATGACGCCGGTGGCGGTGTGCAGCACTTGCGACGATGGCATGGACGCGACGAGCTACCTCCTGTATTACGGGACCGGACAGGCGCTGGTGACCTGGATGGTGGACGGGACCCAGTCGCAGCAGGTCATGTCCATCCCACCTTCCACGTCGCGCATGAACCTGAAGCGGCAAGGGTTCGAAACGATAGGGTTCCCGGGCGGGCTCGTCATGCAGATTCCGGTGCCCGAGCCTCCCATCATTATTTCCCAAAGCAAGCCCATCTACTCGCCGGGATTGCAAGTGCAGCCGGTGGGTGATCACGCGGTGATGGTGCAGGCTGACGTGCTGCCGCAGCCGACAGCGCCGAACCTTGGCATAGCCGTCAGCCGGGCGCTGGGGTCGCTGATGCCGATGGGATTCGGGGCTCCTGCGGGCGGAGGGAGCGGAGGCGGCAATCCACAGAAAGCGGCTGCGCCAAATGTCGCCGACGCGCAAGCTCTGTTGAATACTCTGGCGCCGCCGGCGGGCAGCAATCTGCCGCCACTGAAAGTCGGAGTGCTTTCGCCATCGAAGCAAAGCTCGGTCGGGTTGGGCGCGGTGCAATATGTGAACGGCGCGTTGCAGCAAGTGGTGGCGCAAGCGACCAGCAACCTTCCGGACCAGCACGTGGCCTCCGGGCCGCGGGTGTATGAGGTGGTGGCGTCCGATCCCAAGAAGGCGTGCAAGTTTTTGTTTCCGGTCAAGAGCGGTGGAGCGTTTGAGATCAGCGGACTGCAGAACCACGTGACCCAGCAGGGCACAACCTACAACGGCACCGGCAATCTGATCATTCACATGGCGAATACCGGCAGCCTGAGCTACGACGAGTATCCGCCGATCCCGGTGAAGATCAGCGACTGGAGCGTGCCCGACGGACTGCATGTGCAGACTGGAAGCATCCAGGTTTCTCCTGACATGGCGCTGGCGCTGAGCTTGCCTGCATTGCAGGGGACCATTGCGACGCTCTCGGGGCAAGCTGGCGGTGAACTCGACGCAACCTTGAACCTCACGCTCAGCGATGACACGTTGCGTCTGCCGGGCGAGAAGCCGGTTACGTGGAACGGAGTCACGGCGGAGTTGCATGCCAACGGCGACTGGATGAAAGACGGCCTCACCTTGCCCTCCACGCTGATTGGCTGGAGTGCATTCACCATGCAGTCCAGCAGTGTGCGGCTGGATTTGAGTCATCATGACGGCGACGCGGCGGGACCGCTTTGCGGAGGCCTCAGCGGAGGAGATTGGGTGGGCGTGCGCTTCCCGACCCTGGCGATCACGCCGTACACCATGGATCTGGTGGCGAGTTCATCACTGCAAGCCATAGTCAACGATTGGGGCGTGGTGGGCAGCACCGGCAGCGCTCACTCGGGCAGCGGGCTGTGCGGACATCTTTTAGCCGGACCCTTCGACGCGACCGTGGGCAGCGGTTCCGTTCACATCACCACGATCGATGCAACCGCCTTCAACGGAACCTTCAACGCGGCGTACAAAGGCATGGATATCTACGTGCCGTGGCTCGATGTGCACTTGAAGGGGGATGCGAGTCTGCAATCTGGCGGAGGCAAGCAGGCGCGCATCAGTTTCCCGTTCACCGTTCCGCCCGTTTCCAAGACTTATGGGAACTTCGCGTTCACCGCGAACAACCTGACGTTCATGGAAGAGCAAGGCATTGGATGGTCGGTGCAGGCCAACAAGCTGCACATGGTTTTCTCCGCCGAGAACAAGCAGTTTGCCGCCTTCGATCAGGTTTTCTACTTCGGAATGGACGGGCGAGGCTACTTCGCGCAGGCGAATACATCGGCGGACGTGTCGCTTGGCGGCAGTTCGCAACTGGGACAAACGCCGGTCGATCTGGTCTCGGTTCATTTGACGGCGCCTCTCCAGGGCAGCCAGGTGCTCGCCGCCCTGTTCAGTACGAATGTTCATCTTTCCGAAGTGATGCCGGCGGCTGCGGTGCAGGTGAATTATCAGGTCAATGTTGCGGGCAAGAATTATTCGACGGTGGGGCCAACCAATGCTCCGTTCGTGATTGACGTGCCGTATCCATCGGGGCAGCCGAGTTCAGAGGGGAAGGTTCATCCGGTTTATTCCGGAACGAGCGGCAGCGAATATTCCGGCACGGTGGATCTTTCTGAGTTAGGCGGCCCGCCAATCACAGGAGAATTTCGCCTGGGTTATCAGGGCGGGCACGATTACTGGCTGACTCGCGTCAGTTACGCGCTGGGACCGACCGGGGTGCCTCTGATTCCAGTGCCGCCGGTGATGAACCTTTACCGCGTGCAAGGCGGACTCGGCCACAATTTCCCCATCAGCGCGTTCGAAGATACTGGCTCGCTCAGCGCCGCGAGTCCGGTCATGGATGGTTCGTTCCTGTTTATGGCGGGACTGCGTGTGGGCATGCCCGACCAGTTCACTTACACGCTGGATGGTGACCTGGTCATCAAATCGAGCGGACAGGATGCAGGCGCTCGCATGGATTTCCACGCCTGGCTGCTCAAAATGGCCGACAGCAGCAACGGCGATTTCCAGGGATATTTTCAGTATGCGGGCAACAACTTTGATGGGCGAGTGTGGGGCCATTTGAACTTCATGGGCGGGCTGGCGTCGGTGGACATGGGCAACGGCCCGAATAATGCCGCAGTCGACATCCACTTCGGCCCGAGCGGTCCGTGGCACATCGATGCCGGCAAACAACAAGGGCCACGGATTGACGGCCATCTTCTGGTCTCCGATGCGAACATGTACGTCATGCTCTCCGACGCAGGCCTGTCAATCGGCGGCGGCGAGAGCATCACTTTGAATGTGGGCGATAATTCGGTCGCCTCCGCTTACATTAACGGCAATGTGGACATGGGCTTGACGATCACACCGCAGCCCCACATTTCCGGCGATTTCTCGGCCAACGTTTCAGCGGGCGTTTGCGTAGACAATGTCTGCGTGTCGGCGGGAGTCTCGGCGCAAGTGCACGCCGAGGCGTTGCCACTCGAGATGAACGCCAGCGCCAGCATTGGATTGCCTTGGCCGCTGGGTTCGATTTCGTTCTCGGTGCACTTGTGAGACACGACGGTTCCAGAGCAGTGCCGGAAAGAATGATCGCGAAAAAATGACAGGTCGATCGAAAATCTCGCTCCTGATTTCGATGGCACTCTGGCTGATTGCCGTTGGGCTGAGTGCCGCTCAGGAGGCTCCTGGAGCGCTCTTCGCCGCCTCGGACGGCAAGGGACACATCTCCTTGCTCTGGTTTCCGCCGCCTTCCAAATGGCCAGCGGGGGGATGGAAGTTATCCGATTCCACCGGACAAGTCCTCGTGCAGCAAATCGGCATGGGCGATGGCACGGCTCTGCAGTCTCTTTCTGTGGAAGACGCCGATGCGATCCGCCAGCTGCCCGCGGTTTTGGCGAAGCCTGATACCACGCCGAAGCGCAAGCAGCTGATCAATATCATTGGCCTGCGGGCATTCAGCGAACCGGGCTATGCGCGAGCGCTTGGCCTCTCCTGGACGCTGGACAATGTTGCCTCCGGCAGCCGGAGCTACAAAGTGGAAGGGCTCGACAGCGCCGGAAAACCAACCGGATTGCAACTGGCAAGTTCTCCAGTCGACTCTTCTCAGGCCACGCAACTGGCCCCCGCGCCCGCTGGCGTCCAAGTCAAGGTCGAGGAACGCGGCGTCTCACTATTCTGGGAAGCACCGGCAGAGAATCGTCAACTGCCGGTCATCGCTTATGCCGTCGAACGCGATGGTGGAGGCCAGTCGGGCGCCGCCGTCACCGCCAAGCCAGTGATCCCCGGATTGCGCTGGGACCCGAAGATTCCGCTGATTCTCGACCGGAATGCTCCGCCGAACGAGATGTTGACCTACCGGGTGTTCAGCGTGGATGCCTTTGGCCGCCGGAGCGCGGGAACTTCGATTCGCATCTTCTATCCCGACTTCCGCGCGCTGGAACCGCCGCAGCCGGTGACGGCTACGGCTGGAGTTGGAAAAATTGTGGTCAGTTGGCCGGCCCAGCAGAAGCCAAATCTTGCCGGATATATCGTGGAGCGCGCGCATCTGTACGCCGGTCCATATGAAGCTCTGGCGGCTCAGGCGTTGCCTCCTGCCACCACGCAATACGAAGATGCGACGGTCCGAGGCGGCACAACTTATTACTACCGTGTGCGCGCCGTGAATTCTCGCGGAGACCTGGGGGATCCCTCGAGCGCCGCTGTAGCGCAGCCGCAGAGTGCGGGGGCCCCCGCGAAAGTCGATGGGCTCGCTACCGATGCCGGCCAGACGCGAGTTCGCCTCACGTGGAAGCCCGTCGACTTACCCGTGGCAGGATACTTCGTGGAGCGTCGCGCTTTGACCGGAGCCGCCGGCGTCGAGAACTGGGTGCGTTTGAATCCCCACGTCATGCCCGAGCCGCTTTATGACGACTATCTCGGCCTCACATCCGACGCGAAGATGGAATACCGTGTCCTGGCCGTGGGATTCGATAATGCGGAGGGCTCGCCCAGCGCTTCCGTTCAGGTTGTGCTCGCCGATCGATCGCTGCCGGACGCGCCTTCGATCATGGAATCGAGCGGCGCGGACGGCAAGACTGTGCTCAACTTTGTGCCTGCGGATCAGAAGGCGGCGCAGTTTCTGGTGTTGCGATCGGGGCGTGAGGGCGATCTGGGAGTGGTGATTGGCGATCCGCTGCCCGGTGATGCCCGCCAGTTCACCGATCTTTATGTGAGCCCCGGCGAAAAATACTGGTACCGGCTGGTGGCAGTCGACAAGAACGGAAATCGCAGCGATCCGACGCGTCCGGTCGCCATTCGTATTGGCTCGCCGCAGATTCCCGCGCCTGCGGCTCCGACCGTGCAGTTCGCGGGTACGCCGTATCCTCATGTGGTTTTGCAGTTCCAGCAACCGCCCGCAGGCCTCAGCCTGATTGTGGAGCGCCAGGATCAGCCGGACAGCGGCTGGATTCGCATTGCAGGCCCGATGACCACGCAGACTGCTACAGACAACAACGTGCCAGCGTCCGCAAGCGTGGGATACCGAATTTCGTACGTGGCCGCCGACGGCAAGATCGGCCCCGCCAGCTCCGTGGCGACAATTTCACCGACGGGTAAATGAGCCGGCCGAAGGGCGCGCGCGTTTCGCGACTTCGCGATAAGCGGGAATTCTCCCGTCTTATTTTTCTTCCTTCATCTTCTTGCAGATCAGTTTGGTGTGGCCGGTTTTTGAATCGATCACGGTGGTCGAGGGTACGCAACTGCAGGTGACGGTGTTGGCGTTTTCCTGCTTGACGACGACACAGTGTTCGATGACTTCGGCAGTCGGAGGCGGTAATTGGCTTCGGATTGGGGCCGGCGGTGGCGGGGTCGCCGCAACCGGCTGCTTCTTTGCGGCGCAACCGGCCGGGAGCAGACAAACTACGAGCCATACTTTCCTCATCTCCATTGTTTTCGCTCTCTGGTGCCCGCTTTGTCGATGGCGATCTTGATTACACGGCTGGGCCAGCGTCAAACTCGTAGACGGGTACTAAGTCGTTGATCGATTAAAAGCCGTCATTTTCTATACTGGGCAAGGCGATGTTCACGGCGAGGATCCCTATAGTTCTTTCCTCTGCGGTGCCTTGACCGAAAGCAGTCGATGGACGATCGCGCCGATGTAACTCCGGAGTATGAGATGAAGAAATTCGCATACCTCGTCGTTGTTCTCGGATGCAAAGGCTTTGGGAAATTGTCAGCTTCAGCCGTTTTGCGAAAACCTGGTGAAGCCTTCATGCCGAGTCCGATGTGAGTAGCGGGGACGACGAGACTCAAACCCGCGGCCTCCTGCCAGAAATATCTCATACTCAGGGGACCCCAACGTGATGCGAAGGTGCGGTCGTGAGCTCTTTTCGGACGATCGGAAGGCTTTCTCGAATTACATTCCAGATGGGCGTCTCGCATCAAGCCCAGGTCCACCGAACCAGGCGAACAGTTTCTGAGTACCGTGCGCAGGCAAGGTTAGCCCTAATGTCACTCGCAGAATGAGAAGCCCGATTTCCATACCGATGTCCTCGTCCGATTTGATTTGGCTTTACGTTCGATTAAGCCGGAAGGGCAGAGACGAATCTATTGTACGAAGGTATCGATCAATACCTTCGCATCAGTTGATCGCGTTGCTGTCAACTCTGGTTGGTTCGGGGTAAACAGCATTCTCTGATGAGCACATTAAAGAAACCCGTGTTTCGCAGAAGGGCGATGGCCAGGTGGCTGATCACCGGAACACAACTGGATCAAGAAAGCGATGTGACCGCCCCGTTCAGCAACCCCCAGCCAGATTTGGTGAATGAGTTAGACACAAAGTATCAACCTACACCATCGTCTAATCACAATATGTTGCGCACCATCGAAGATCAGATTAACTCCTTGATTGCGTCTCGTGTGCCGGTTAGCGAAATCCTGGCGGCCGCACCCACTGCTGATTTCGATCCCATGTGGGGACTCACCTGAATCCTTCGGCTCCAAGTGCGGCATTGAGCGCCTCAAGCAGAGCCGTGTCGCTGAATGGCTTGAACAGGCACTCCACGGCACCCTCCTCGAGTAGCCGCGGGCGAACATTCTTATCTCTGTTCGCGGTGATGAAGATGGTTGGAATCGCTTGTCTCCGACGGATCAATTCGAGCTTAAGTTCAGGCCCCGTCATCCCCGGCATGGCAATGTCGAGGATCAAACATCTGGTTTGGCCTACGCAATCGGAGGCGAGGAACTCTTCCGCCGACGAGAAAGTGCGGGTTGCAAAGCCGAACTCATTTAGTAAGTCGGGTAGCGACTCTCGAACAGATTCGTCGTCATCGACCACTGATACAAGCGAACGTTCGATGGCGCTTCCTTCTTGGCGGGACTCCATGGCCCAAGCATGCGCCACTGCAGCGGAGAGCGTCCATTGTACTTTGGTATTGGATGACAGCCGATAGCATCAGTCCGACCCGCGCCAGCGGGTTAAGCTTCTCCAACCCGGTTTGAGGACCAATTCACCTACCACCCGGCAGATACTTGTTCGCTTGGTGTCAGCAGATATACCGGCATTCTCACGCAGCATCCTCGGCGCGAGCCAAACCCTCGGACGCACGAGGAATAGAAAATGAAAACGCGGCTCCCGGACCATCATTCAGTGTCGCCCAGAGACGGCCATCATGACTCTCGATAATGGAGCGACTGACGGATAGTCCGATTCCCATGCCGTCGTTCTTGGTGGTATAGAACGCTTCAAAGAGTCTATCCATCGCCTTGGGATCAAAACCGACTCCCGCATCTTTCACGCTAAGGCGCACCCGATCCTCTCCTTCTCGCTCAGTTCTGATGAGCAAGTGCCTCGGACGATCGTCGACACCGCTCATCGCGTCCGAGGCGTTGCGGATCAGGTTCAGAATGACCTGCTGAAGCTGCACACGATCAGCTGTTACCCGCGGGAGGTCGTCGGCAAGTTCAGTCCGCAGAATCACCCGGTTTCGCTGAAGTTCACTCAACGACAGCGCAATCACTTCTCGTGTAGCCTCATTCAGATCCATCGATTCGGGCGTGGGCTCCTTCTTGCTAAAGAGCGCACGCAACCGTGTGATCACCTCGGACGCACGGTTGCCATCGCGAATCGTGCGCCGAGCGGTTTCGCGAGCGCCATCAACATTGGGAGGATCGGCAGCCAGCATCCGCAGACAGGTGTTGGCGTTAGTCATGATGCCTGACAGAGGCTGCCTAACTTCGTGCGCGATCGAAGCCGTCAGCACTCCGAGGCTCGTGACCCTAGCCACGCGTGCGAGCTCGGATTGGGCCTTGGCGAGTGCCTCTTCCGAGAGTCGGCGCTGTGTAACATCCTGAACTGCGCCGATGTACTCCAATTGACCATCTCGGTCTCGGGTCGCGTGAGCGACCAAGTGCACGTACTTGACCGAGTGGTCGGGCATCAGCAGCCGGTGGTCGTATTCGAAGTCTCTGCCGGCTCGCGCCCGTTCGATCATGTCATACATCAACGGGAAGTCTTCCGGATGGACTCGAGAACCGATAAGTCCGAGCGTCACGGACAAATTCAGATCAAACTCGAAAATTCGATAGACCTGCTCTGACCAGGTTATTTTTTCCGTCGCCACCCGCCAGGAAAAGGTACCGACTCGAGCGAGGTGTTGGCCTTCTGCGAGGAATGCTTCACTGCGCCGCAAGTTTTCCTCCGCCTGTTTGCGTTCCGTAATGTCCTCTGAGAGCGCCATGAGGAATCGCGGCACTAGCTCAGTGCCCGGCACGACAGAAACGTTGTTGCGCACCCACACCAGAGTGCCGTTTTTCCGCCGATATTGCTTCTCGATCTGAAACTGCTGGCGCGTTCCCGCCAACAGTTCCCCGATGAGCGTCCGGTTAGGATCTTGGTACTCTTCATGCGTGATGTCGAGAAAAGTAAGTTTCTGCAGTTCCTCCCCGGTATAACCGAGCATCTCCTGGTACACGGGGTTCGTGGCGATAAATCGGCCGTTCACGTCCGTAAGCGCAACGCCGATGGCGGAGTTCTCAAAGACAGAACGCCACCGCTCTTCGCTGTGCGCGACCTGCGCGTGCGCCTCACGTAAAGCGCTTTCGTTTCGCTTGTGTTCAGTTAGGTCGCGCAAGTAGCCGGTGAAGGACGGCGGTCCGTCCAACGGGATGCGTGTGATTGCGAGTTCGACCGGGAATTCGCTCCCGTCAGACCGCACTGCCGTCATCTCGACACGCCTCCCGAGTACTGCCGCCTGACCCGTGGCGAGGTATCGGGCAAAGCCCCGGCGGTGCGCCTCGCGGAGTGACGGGGGGATGATGACGTCGGCCAGTTGCTTGCCAACGACCTCGTCCCAACGGTAGCCGAAGGTTCGCTCTGCAGCCGGATTAAACTCCGTGATGCGGCCCTCGTGGTCGATCGTCACAATGCAGGAGAGGGCTGCCTGCAATGTAGCCGCCTTGCGCACCTCACTCTCCTTCAGGGCGGTGTCACTCTGCATGCGTTCGATGGCAATACTTGCGATGTGTGTGAATCGGTCGATGAGAGCTTGGTGCTGCGGCAGGGGTGTTCTGGGCTGGTCATAGTAGATCGCGAACGCGCCCAAGACCCTGCCGGCCGTGGACGAGATCGGTATTGCCAAGCACGCCCGTAACCCATGCGCCATGGCCATGGGGCACCACTCGGACGCCAGCCATCGCGTCTCCGACGTGAGGTCAGCCGAGATAACTTGCTCGTTCAGACACGCCGCCATTGCTGATGGGCCCGAATCGATACTTATGGGCCGGCCAGTAATGGAAGTGATAAAGCTGGTTGGTAGGCTGGGTGCGGCTACGTGTTCGAGACGCATGCCGCTGGGATCGACTAACACGACGCTGCAGTAACACCCGCTGGCCGTACTCTCGACGAGCTTACAGAGCGCTTCCAGTGTTGCCGACAGCGAATGGCCGCCCGCCACCATCTCGAGCAGCCGCTTTTCACCGGCCAGTAAGGCTTCAGCCCGCTTTCGGTCATCGATATCGATTATCAAGTTGAACCAGCGGAGGATACGCCCGTCCGTATCTCGCAACGGCAAGCCAAGGACGTTGAACCAGCGGTAGACGCCATCAGCGCGGCGGTGGCGGCTCTCAACGTCGTACGGACGGCCCTTTGCGTGTGCCTCCATCTGCGCAGCGATCGTGTGCTGAAGGTCATCCGGGTGAACGACGTCGGAGGACTTCCAACCTTTCAACTCCTCGAACGTCTTGCCGAAGTATTCGAGAGTCGGTCGGTTGAGGCCCTCGACTTCGCCGGACGGTGTCGTCACTGCAACCTGGACCGGAATGCTGTCGACGATCAAGCGAAAACTAAGATCGCGTAATCGTAAAGCCTCCTCAGCCCGCCTGCGGTCCTCGATATCGGTATTCACTCCATACCATCTGACGACCTCTCCCGCTTCGTCGCGCATCGGATTGGTGGAGATTGAGAACCAGCGATACTCCCCATCGAAGCGGCGCAGGCGCACTTCCATTTCACCGGGGTAGCCGGATGCCAGAATGGATCGCCACCGTTCGACCAGCTTAGGCAGGTCTTCGGACTGGATCGCGGTCTGCCACCCATGGCCACAGGCCTCGTCAAGGCTGAGGCCGGTGTATTGGCACCAGCGCTGATTCAGGAAGTCGATGTGCCCATCAGGAAGTGCTGTCCACACCAACCCTGGCAGCGCATTAACGAGGCGACTGAGCTCGTCTCCCATGGCAGTCCTTTCGTGGCGGCGCTCCGTGGCACTAAGCTGCGGTACGACCTAGCTTCGGTTGTACTTCTGTGACGCGAATGACGTATTTTTCAGTGAGAGAGAAACGGTGAGTGGCGAATCAGTGACACTATGATGCCACCGCTCTGGGCGCAATGTCCACCATGCCTTGCTATTTGTCTGCAGGCGATATCAGCATCAGCCTGCCCTGCGCCAGCAATGTCTCCGGCATAGTTTCAGAATTGGTGAGTCCGCCACATCAGCAAACGGCCGCTGCGCCGGATGATTCCCAAGTCTTCCGACAGGAAAGCTAGTGGGGCGGTGGATCTCGTGCCGCTACCTGTGGCGTCGACTGATGCGAAGGTATCGATCGATACGTTCGTCCAATAGACTTGTCTCCGCAATTCTGGCTTAATCCGAAGTGTGTTGGATTGGAACGAACCGAAAACAATGAATTCTCATTCGGGGTCGCTTGAGAAGGTGACGCGCGTCGTCCGACTCGGCTGTCCGTGGCCACCTCGGGAGATGTCCGCGACCGAAAGTCGCTGACGCCGCTTCGGAGTTATTGCAAAACGTCTTCGGCAGAGACAAGGGCCCTTGCTGCCTTGTGTACGGCGTCGCAAGCCTTTCACTCGGCGCGCCAGTCCAACGAAAGGAACGTTCTATGAATCCGACCTTTTATCGCACGGCACAGATCAATGGGTTGTCCATCTTCTACAGAGAGGCCGGCCCGAAAGACGCGCCGACTCTTCTCCTGCTGCATGGACTTCCGTCCTCATCGCGAATGTTCGAGCCGCTGTTCCCACGGCTCTCGGATCGCTATCACCTGGTCGCGCCGGATTACCCAGGTTTCGGACACAGCGACTGGCCGGACCCGAAAAAATTCGCGTACACGTTCGACCACTACGCCCAGATCATGAATGAATTTACCGAAGCCCTCGGGCTCTCGCGCTACACGCTCTATATGCAGGATTACGGCGGTCCGGTGGGTTTCCGCATGGCGGTTGCGCACCCGGAGCGTGTAGAAGGTCTCATCGTTCAAGATGCGGTCGCTCACAACGAAGGGTTAGGGGCGAATTGGAAGACACGGCGGGCTTTTTGGGCTGATCGCGCAGCCAACGAGAGCGCGCTACGCACGAATCTCCTGTCGCTCGCGGCCACGCGCACGCGCCATGTTGGAAACGACCCGAATGTCGAACTCTACGATCCCGATCTCTGGGCCGATGAATTCTATTTTCTCAATCAGCCCGGCCAGGCCGAGATTCAAAGCGACCTGTTTTACGACTATCGAACCAATTTGGATGTCTACCCGAAGTGGCAAGCATGGATGCGCGAGAAGCGGCCACCTCTGCTGGTGATCTGGGGCAAGTACGATCTGTCGTTTGACCTCGGCGAACCGGAGCGGTACCGGCAGGATGTGCCGAACGCCCAGGTTCACGTTCTTGACGCCGGTCATTTCGCATTGGACACGGCCGCAGATGCTATCGCCGCATTGGTCCAAGAATTTGTTGGGTCTTCACGTTTAGAGTTGCTCACGCGGCGCGTTGGTTGAGGACGAGGTGAGAACACTCGCCACCAACCGAGAGGAAAAGAGACGAAGTCGCGATGAGTGCCAAAGGCACCACTAGGTCGGTATCAGCCAAAAGTTCGGAGAGTTTATGCTTTCGAAGTGCGCGAGTCCGGTCTGTTCCACCACATTTCGTTATCTCCACGAAGGGAAACTCTTCCTGATCGACTCCAACACGGCCTCGGAAGGGCGCAAACGGCCGGCTCATTTGAACTAGGCAAGCAAGTGTCGCACGCTTGAGTTTGTTTGGTCGTGCTCCTCGTGACTCGTCAGGCCCACTTTGTCGGTATAGACAAACCGGAACTCAGAATCAAGCTAGCCCGAAGTTTGCCATGCTACATTTACCGCAATGCGTTCTGAGATAGAACAAGCCGTGCAACTCCTGCAGCGGGGTGACGATGCGGCGCTGGAGCAGGCTCTGGCTCTGCTCCAAAATACCGTGTTCTCCTTTAGCATGCGCGTCTGCGGTCAGCGCGAGGACGCGGAAGACACCATGCAAGAAGTGCTGCTGAAATCGGTTCCGCACCTGCCCAAGTTCGACAGTCCCAAAGCCCTCGTGGTGTGGCTCTATAAGGTGGCAAAGAACCGCTGCCTGATGAATCGGCGCCGGAGCAAGTTTGCTCCCAATCCAGACCTCTCTCTGGAAGAACTCATGCCGGATCGGAAGGAACTTGAGCAACTGGGGACCGATGGCAGCATCAACCCCGAAGCATTCGCCATTCGGAGTCAAGAAGCGGGGCGGTTGCGAGACGCCATTCAGCGGCTGCCGCCACAATACCGCATTGTTTTGGTGCTGCGCGACATGGAGGGGCTGACCGACGAAGAGGTTGCAGAGATCACCGGACTACGATCTGGGACAGTGAGGGTTCGTCTCCACCGTGCCAGGCTATTTGTCCGGAAGGAATTGATGAAAGAGCTGAAACCAGGCTCCAGGAAAGCAGCCGTCGCTTCGCGGGCATCTTCCCAAGAACAACGGCTTGGCAACGAACAGCCCAGACCTGCTCGCTGCAAGGCCATGTTTGCGGAACTCTCGAACTATCTCGACGAGCAGTTGGATGACTCACTTTGTGAAGAACTGGAGCGGCACCTGGGCGGTTGCGAACCGTGCAAGGCGTTCCTCTCCAGTCTCAAGGCAACTGTCGAACAGTGCCGACAATCACCCACGGAAAGCCCTGACCGCGAGAAAGCGGCCGAACTATGCATGAAGGTACTTACTGATTACGAACGCTTGGTTGCGAAAAACGTAAACCCGTAGTCGATGGCTACGACTCTGGATACCTAGAAGCAGCTCTGCTTCACAGCACGTTTTTAATTTCTTTTTCAAAGACTGAGATGTCGGTTGCGCCAATATGTTTGGCACTGATCCGGCCATCCCGCCCGATCAGGAACGCGATCGGCAATCCGAGAACTCCTCCATAGAGTTCACCCGTCTTTGCATTGCCCATCACAACTGGGTAGTTCATTTTGAAGCGCTGGTAGAACTCAAGCACAGGTTCCGGTCCGTCATCCATGGAAACGCCAATGATCTGCAAGCCTTGGCCGCCGTACTTGTTTTGTAGTTCGACGAAATGTGGAATCTCGTCCCGGCACCGATCGCACCACGTTGCCCAGAAGTCCAGAAGGACGACCTTGCCCCGATAGGATGAAAGATCGAGTTTTTGTCCCGTTAAATCGGGAAGAGAGAAATCGGGGGCTTGGGACTGTCCGGCGATACCCTTGCCCCTCGTGCCGGGGAACACGGCAAGATGACGGGTCACGAAATAGAGTCCCGCTACGATTAAGATCAACGCCAGGCCGCGGAGCGTCCCTTGTTTCAATATGCCGCCCCCAGCCAGGAAGCTTTCAGTTCCCTAGTCTCCCTTGGCAACTGGAAAACCTTTCTCGACCCAGTCCGCCCCGAAATTGTTTGAGATATAGAGAACTTTCACATTGGTGAAGCCCATCGTCTTGAGCGCATCGTCGGCAGGCTTGACGTTGGGGCAGTGGCTCCATGGACAACACCCGCAATAAATGACGATGAGTTTGTTTCGCGGCAGAGGTTCCACGCGCTTGCGCAACAACTGCAAGCCACTCTCACTGGATGCCGGACCAATGTATTCCGAGCCGGGAATGTGCGCCTGCGTGTAGAGGACGTGGGAACCCACTTGAATCATCAGCGGCTTCGTACTATTGGGAGACCGAAGAATCTTGACCAGGTCGTCTGGGTTGATCAGGCGCGAGCCCGGAATGAGGCTCGCCTGATAAGCGAGAACCCCAGATGTTAGTGCAATGGCGACGGTCCCAAAGATAAAGATAAAGATAAGGAGTATCGGGCGAAATTTGATAGGAAGACTCATTTGAGTTCTCTCCGCATTATCAATTCCTGATCATACAGTCCGCAAGGAGAGGCACTGAGTTCGCAAGCCATCGGATACCGAAATTTTTCCTGTAACAAAATCTGTCCGTCTGCATTTATTCCTGTGCATGGTCGATGCGAACAGTAGGAGGCAATCATGATCACAGCCAAAGTCGAACTGGCTCAACCACTTAAGCAGCAGCGTCAATTTGTGGCCCACACCGGAAGCGGCCATCACCTTCTGTTAGACGACGCCGCCGGGGGCACTGGCCCAAAGCCGATCGAACTGGTCGCCGCCGGATTAGCCGGGTGCACGGCTTTCGACGTTATTACCGTCCTCCGCCAGAAGTACCACCAAAGAGTGACCGGTTACGAAGTGCGGGTCGAAGCCGAGCAAGCTGAACGCCCACCCCAGGTGTTCACGGCAGTGCGAATCCACCATGTGGTCACCGGCTTTGAAATTGACATGGCGGCGCTGGAAGAGGCAATCCGTCTCTCCGAGGAAAAGTATTGCTCAGTTGGGGCTATGGTCCAGAAGACGGCAAGTTTTCATACAACCTACGAAATCGTGGAAGACAGGACGGAGTGGATGAAGCCGGCTCAAGCCGCGGGAGTGCAAGGTTGAAAACCTTGTTCAAAGTGGTCGTGAGCGTCGCCACGTTGAAGCGGCTGCCGAACGAAATCGAAGAGTAGCCGACCTTGGTCGGATCGAAGTTAGTTTCATCCTGAATCTGGACGCCAGGTTCAAGCTGCGCGAGATCAAGGAAGTTGCGGCCGTTCACGGGCAGGTTTGAAATTTGCGACGCAGTGAGGACGCCTTGCACTTCCGCCTGTTCGGTGTTCACGGCAACTTCACTGGACTGCACTTCAACTACCGTGTTTTCCTGGCCGATTTCAAGCTTAATTTGCGGCAGAACCCTCCCACCGCTCCCGCGACCGCCCGTCACTGGCTGACAAACGTTGCGAGTGCACCCGCGTAGAGTGTTGGTGTGCAATAAGGCAAACCGGGGGCCGTCTTTGGAGGGAAATACGATATCCGTAGAGATCGCCGGGGATGCTCCGAAATTCGGGAAGCCGGAAGAACATTTGCCTTGACAATCGCAGTCGTTGCATACTAGTTGGTATGTTAGTAGTTAGAAAAAGATCGAGTCGCAGCGGGGCCACAACGCGCGATCCAGAGCGCACGCGAGGGCGCTTGTTGCGGGCTGCCTTCCAGGAGATGCACCGCTCAGGATTTCGAAGCGCTGACCTGGACGTCATTCTGGCCACCGCAGGCGTGACCAAGGGCGCGTTGTACTACCACTTCGATAACAAAGAAGCCCTCGGGTATGCGGTAGTGGACGAGGTCGTCGCGAGTCTTACGCGCGAAAAATGGGTGCGGCCGTTGCAGAACGCGAAGAATCCCATCGACACCTTGATCCGCATTGTTCAGTCCACATCGCTGAAGCCCGAATACCTCCAGTTCGGCTGTCCGCTGAATAACCTGTCCCAAGAGATGTCGCCCCTCGATGCGGGATTCCGCAAGCGGACGGCAAAGGTTTTTACGGACTGGCACGACGCAATCGCGGCGGCATTGCGGGGAGGTCAGAAACGTGGGGTGGTGCGGAGTGATGTAAACGCAAACGACACGGCGACTTTCTTGATCGCGGCATACGAGGGTTACGTCTCTTTAGCGAAGAATTCGCAGGAAGCAGGGATGCTGCAATCAGGAAAAAGGAGGATGAGCCGCCACTTGGAGTCGCTGCGCCCGGCGCGCGGCCGGGCGCGAGCGGCAGACCGAGACTAGTCCGCCGCTTTCGTGAGGGTTGTAACATGCTTCGTAAATACCATAGTGCAATCACGCCGGCTTTGCGCGAGGAACGGATGGTGAGGGTTTTTGCCCTGATATTCATGCTCTCCAAAACATACGTACTGGTACGGATGATAAAGGACAACGATCCCCGGCGAGTGCCGCATCATAGGTGAAGGTGTACTGGAATCCGTATCAAGGGGGAAACTCAATGAACCGAAAGATAGTCAGGACTATCGCACTAGGAAGCTTCGCGCTGGCGGTCGTGGTGTGCGCGGCGCGGCCAGGACGCGCAGCAGACGCCAAAACTCCGTATCCCAGCATGGCTCCGCTGGATCAGTACCTGATAGCGGACCGAGACGCTGAGATTGCTCTGGCACGGACAGCGGCTCCGCCATCCATTTCCCGCGACGCCACAGTTATGGTCCTCGGAAGGCATGGCTATGAAACTGCGGTGGAAGGCAAGAACGGCTTTGTCTGCATCGTAGAACGGGCATGGATGGGCCCATTCGATGCTCGCGAGTTTTGGAACCCTAAGAATCGAGGCCCGCTCTGCTTTAATCCGCCAGCCGCACGATCTGTTCTGCCACTCACTTTGATGAGGACAAAATTTGTATTGGCTGGACAATCGAAAGATGAAATCCACGAGAGTATGAAGGCCGCGGTTGAGAACAGGGATCTGCCGGCCCTCGAGCCTGGCGGGATGAGCTATATGATGTCGAGGCAAGGGCACCTGAACGACTCCGCCGGGCACTGGGTTCCCCATCTCATGTTTTACGTTCCCCTGACAGAAAGTATGACTTGGGGTGCAGGCGTGCCTGGCTCCCCGGTTCTGCTGAACCCACACTTTAATGGTGCTCCGGAGCCAGTGACCGAGTTCATGATTCCGGTGTCCGAGTGGTCGGACGGAACGCCGGCGAACGCGGATGCTCACTGACGTCCGATCTTAACGCGAATTCAAGTCATGACTATCCGAACAAGTATCCGAAGAAGATCGGTGAAATCTTAGGGCTCCGGTCCCGAGCGGTCAGCCAGGACGTTTATGCCTGGTGGAACAGAGATGGATGGTGGGTGGACACTATGCGAGTGCTGCTCGTGGATGATGAGCGCCTGGCCCCCATGGCTTTGGCGAATGTCCTGTCGGCAAGGAGCGACGTGGAGCACTTCGATTCGGCCAACGATGGGATCGAAGCGCTCGAGAAATTGGCCACGGGCTCCTACGATGTTTTGCTTCTCGACATTAATATGCTGGACCTGTCTGGCTCTCAACTCGTAGACCAGCTTCGGGAACGAAACCTTCCGTTGCCGTCTATCGTGTTTGTAACGGCACACGTTGAACACGCGGTCGCAGCCTTCGAGAGGTACACCGTAGACTACGTGCTAAAGCCTTTCTCGAACGAAAGCATCAACGAAGCCTTGGACCGGGCCTCTCGCAGAGCAAAGGGCGAGCGAGCCGCAAAATTGATCGAAGCTTTGCCGCAGTTGCAGAAGCTGTCTCGTCCGGGGCACCCGATGATCGCAATCAAAGCTAAAGGAAGGATTCTGTTCATCAATCCTGGCGATGTGGTCGCAGTTCAAGCTGAGGGCAATTATGTGTCACTGCAGCGGGAATCGGACTCCTATCTCCTGCGCGAATCAATCTCGATGGTGGCCGAAAAACTGAAGCCGTACGGATTCATTCGGATCCATCGATCCGCGCTCGTGAATACGTCGTTTGTGGTAGAGATCAAGCCGTACTCGACGGGAAAGTGTGGTGTCCGCGTAAAAGGTGGGAAGGAATACGCAGTTACTAGCGGTTACAAGAAGAATCTCAAACCCCTCACAGAATTCCGGATCGGTGGCGGCGCGTTCCTTGCGGAATAGCCTACTCATAGACGCAACGTGGACGTGAGCACCTGCCACCGACTCCGAAAAGCATCTCTCTGTTGCAGCCGCCAACCATGAATACCGCAGCGTTCCCATCACTGCGGTTGCCGAGTCAGCAACCAATCCTGGCAAACGCTTTGATGCCAAGAGCCTTGAAGACTCACCGCCAGCAAGTTTTATGGCTCGCAAGATATTGATAATAAAGGAGATGGTGGTGGAGGCGGCGGGAGTCGAACCTTTCATCCCCATTTAGAT
>Ga0209517_10000166_pt1 | contig 118039 bp, 120 predicted proteins | sample PeaSoiMetSII2010_FD_187695 | JGI IMG/M metagenome (GOLD analysis project Ga0209517, IMG submission 187695) | Peat soil microbial communities from Weissenstadt, Germany - SII-2010 (SPAdes) (version 2) | ecosystem: Environmental > Terrestrial > Soil > Wetlands > Peat | place: Germany...
GCCCCTCGCGCCGATAGTGTCGGCGAGTGATCTCGGTCCAGGCCATTGTGAACCCCACCGTTGGTGTCGCAACTGCGATGGAATCACAACCTATTGAGATCACTCAATTCCTTTTCAGTCAGGCTCTCAAGCGCTCTTGTTGCTCCGATACGCTGGGACACAGGTTCCATGGATGAGTATATTGCGGTTTGCCCTCGCGTAACCGGCTCGTCGCCCTACCTTCCACCGCGCTGATAGGCGCTCGCGCCCCCTAATTTCCGGCCCGGTCTGCCTCCGCTTGCACCCATTCAATGACGCGCACGGCCTCCGGCCCGGTGATATGGCCGGTAAGAACAGCGTCCAGGGCGAGGCTCTGTACCTTGCCCACCAGCTCGTTGAGAATGCAGGTGAGCGCTTCTGCGAACTCGGCCAGCACAGGAAAGCGCTTGGCCGACTGCCAATCAACCGCCTCGGCGGATACCATGCGCTTGATCACCGCGGCGGGGCCGGTCTCATCGTCGTGATAGCCATGTTCCACGTATGTGGCGAGGTGGCGCGTGAGCTCGATGCCGCTCCGGTTGCTCTCAGACAAGCAATGTCGCTGAAGCTGGCCGAGGGCGTATCGCTGCTCTGGATTGCTGACGCTGCTAAACCGCCATGACGCCGGGGTGATCGTCGCGTATTCGGGATGGTCTAGAACCCCAAGCTCGGCCAGCGCCTCACCGACCAGCTTGGTATCAAGGATCGCGGCGGCCATGTCATTCCTCGCGGGCGGCGCGGCGGACATCCCGCTTGGCAAACTCGGCCGCGCGATTGGGGTAGAGCGCCTGAACCGCGCTCGGCGGCGGGGCGTCAACCATTCGGTTCCTTCCTCGGCCGCGGTGTACGGCCAGCTTTGATGCTGCGGTGTGCTTCCTGGCGAAACATGCCTTGGCGACGGCCCTCGGCGAGCCGTGCCACCATCGCGTCTATGTCGGGTTCGTCGAGGGTCAGGACATCGGCATGGAAAAGCTCCGCTGGCGGGCGGCGGTCGGTCATTTGCCCGCCCCGGCCATAGAGCCGCTAGGAGCGCCGCCGGACGCGATGATCCGAGTCGTCGAACGGTAAAGACGCCGGGCAAGCCGGTCGGAGCGGGCAAGCGCATCCCTTTGACACCGCCGAGAGCAAAATCGAGCCCACGGCCGACCCGGCTCGAAGATGAGGCCGCAATGCTCACAAACGCCGAAGGGCTCGGATGACATGCCCGGAATTCTATGCCAGTTGCGTCGCGGCGAAAAGCGAAACCGTGCCGACATGGTGCCGATATCACTAATCGCTTAGTGGCTCTGTGTGGCCTAACTATCTGAAAAGATTGGCTGGGGGACTAGGATTCGAACCTAGACTGGCGGAGTCAGAGTCCGCTGTCCTACCGTTAGACGATCCCCCACCAGCATGGGGCAGACGACATCGGCCGAGGGCATGGGATTTCGCCAGCGACGCGGGCGTCCTGATACCATAAGCGTTCGATATTGGGTAGCGGCGCCGGTCGCGGCCTTCCGGTCCGGCGCGCTTGTGCTAGATTACGAAATGCTCGAAGGAGCGGTACGCGGTGGCCGTTGATCGCGGCGCAGAGACTTACCCACCCGGGGTCGATGGAGCGGCGCCGCCTGCTGTGGCGCTGGCTCCGGATGCACCCGTGCGCCCAGGTTTTGCTAATTTCGCCGCACTCGATCTCGGCACCAATAATTGCCGGCTGCTGGTCGCCCGGCCCGCCGCGGGCGGGTTTCGCGTGGTCGACGCGTTCTCGCGCATCGTCCGCCTCGGTGAGGGTCTCGAAGCCACCGGCGCGCTCGGCGAGGGCGCGATGGCGCGTACCCTCGACGCGCTGCGGGTCTGCGCCGCCAAGATCGCGCATCGCCACGTCGCCAGCGCGCGCTGTGTCGCCACAGAGGCCTGCCGCCGGGCCGTCAATTGCCGCGAGTTCCTAACCCGGGTGCACGACGAGGTCGGCCTCGAGCTCGAGATCATCTCGACCGCCGAGGAGGCGCGGCTCGTCGTCTCCGGCTGCGCGCCGCTCCTCCATCCGCGTACCCCGTACGCGATCGTGTTCGATATCGGCGGCGGCTCGACCGAGATCGTCTGGCTGCGTCATATCGCGTCCAAGACCGAGATTTTCGGCTCGATCTCTCTGCCGTTCGGGGTTGTCACCTTCACCGAGCGCTTCGGCGGGATCGAGGTATCGCCGGCGATCTACCGGGCGATGGTCGCCGAGGCGGAGGCCGCGCTGGCGCCGTTTGAGAAGAAGCACGGCATCCGCCGCGAGGTCGAGGCGCGCCGGGTGCAGATGATCGGCAGCTCGGGCACGGTGACGACCTTGGCCGGCATCCATCTGGCGCTGCCACGTTATATCCGCGCCATGGTCGACGGCAGCACCCTCACCTTCGACCAGATCGACAGGGTGTCGCGGCACTTGGCTGGGCTCGACCTCGCCGGCCGCGCCGCCAGCCCCTGTGTCGGCCGTGAGCGCGCCGATCTGGTGCTCAGCGGCTGCGCCATTCTCGACGCGATCTGCGCGGCCTGGCCGGTCGGCCAGCTGCGCGTCGCCGACCGCGGCATCCGCGAGGGGATCTTGTTCGATTTGATGCAGGCCGGCGCCGGGCATTAATGGCGCGCACGGGAAAGAGCGGCGGGCTGACGGTCAGGGTTCGGCGCACCAAGCGACGCAAGCCGTCCTCGACCGAATGGCTGACCCGGCAATTGAACGATCCCTACGTCGCCGAGGCGCACCGCGTCGGCTACCGCTCGCGCGCCGCCTTCAAATTGGAGCAGCTCAACGAGCGCTTCCACCTGTTGGCTCGCGGCATGCGCGTCGTCGATCTCGGCTGCGCGCCGGGCGGCTGGAGCCAGGTCGCCGCGCGCGCCGTGGGCTCGAAAGGCACCGTGGTCGGCGTCGATCTCACCGCCACCGATTCGCTTCCTGGCGCGACCCTGATCGAGGGCGATTTCCGCGACGAGGCGACCGTCGCGGAAATCCGAGCCGCGTTGGGCGGGTCGGCGGACTTGGTGCTGAGCGACATGGCGGCGCCCGCGACCGGGCATGCCGCGACCGACCATCTGCGCGTCGTCGGGCTTGCCGAGGATGCATTCGCTCTCGCGCAGACCCTACTCAAGCCGGGCGGAGCCTTTGTCGCCAAGGTGTTCCAGGGCGGCGCCGAGGGCGCGTTGCTGGCGGTCTTGAAGAAATCCTTCGCCGAATTGCGCCATGCCAAGCCAGCGGCGAGCCGCGCCGAATCGGCCGAGACCTATGTCGTCGCCAAGGGGTTTCGCGGCGGCGCATAGCTGCCCATATAAGCCGTTCTCGGGGCGGTTGTTTCGCCCGCGAGCCTTCGGTGTATAGTGCGCCGCCATCGATAAGGAGATGGCATGGAGATCCGGCAAGCGTTCACCTTTGACGACGTCATGCTGGTTCCGGCCGCCAGCAGCATCCTGCCGGGCGACACCGACACAAAAACGCGCATCACCCGAGAGATCGAGCTCGGTATCCCGCTGATCTCGGCGGCGATGGATACGGTGACCGAGGGCGCGCTCGCCATCGCCATGGCTCAGGCCGGCGGATTGGGCGTCATCCACCGCAACCTGCCGATCGACCAGCAAGCCGCCGAAGTGCGCAAGGTCAAGAAATTCGAGGCCGGGATGGTGGTCAACCCGGTGACGATCCACCCCGACGAGACCCTGGCCGATGCGCTGCGGCTAATGGCCGATTTCCGGATTTCCGGCATTCCCGTGGTCGAGACCGGCGGCAAGCTGGTCGGCATCCTGACCAACCGTGACGTGCGCTTCGCCACCGACCCGCGCCAAAGGGTCAGCGAGCTGATGACCCACAAGAACCTCGTCACCGTGCGCGAGAGCGTCGACCGCGATGAGGCGAAGCGCCTCCTCCACCAGCACCGCATCGAGAAGCTGCTAGTGGTCGACGAAGCCTATCGCTGCACCGGGCTCATCACCGTCAAGGACATCGAGAAGGCGCAGCTTTTCCCCAACGCCAGCAAGGACGAGCACGGCAGGCTACGTGTCGCCGCCGCCGCCGGCACCGGTCACAAGGAGCTGGAGCGCGCCGAGGCGCTGTTCGACGCCGGGGTCGACATCATGGTCGTCGATACCGCGCACGGCCACTCGGCGCGGGTGCTGCAGGCGGTCAGCGAAGTTCGTAAGATGTCGAACTATACCCAAGTCATCGTCGGCAATGTCGCGACCGCCGAGGGCGCGCGCGCGGTGATCGAGGCCGGCGCCGACGCCGTCAAGGTAGGTATCGGCCCGGGCTCGATCTGCACCACCCGCATGGTCGCCGGAGTCGGAGTGCCGCAATTCACCGCGATCACGGACGCGGTCGAGGAATGCCGCAAGCACGGCGTGCCGGTGATCGCCGATGGCGGCATCAAATTTTCGGGCGACCTGGCAAAAGCAATCGCCGCCGGCGCCGATTGCGCGATGCTCGGCTCGCTCTTCGCCGGCACCGACGAGAGCCCGGGCGAGGTGTTCCTCTACCAGGGCCGCAGCTACAAATACTACCGCGGCATGGGCTCGATCGGGGCGATGGCGCGCGGCTCGGCCGACCGCTATTTCCAGCAGGAAGTCACCGACACCTTGAAGCTGGTGCCCGAAGGGGTCGAGGGCCGCGTGCCGCACAAGGGCCCGGTCGGCAACATCATCCACCAGCTGATCGGCGGCCTCAAAGCGGCGATGGGCTACACCGGCAACCGCACCATTGCCGAGATGCAGCAGAACTGCCAATTCGTCCGCATCACCGGCGCGGGGCTCAGAGAGAGCCACGTCCACGACATCGCGATCACGCGAGAATCGCCGAATTATCGGCAGGACATGTGATCTGAATTGACTCCGGGGGCCCGCATCGCCGCCGCGATTGACATCCTCGAGACTCTCGCCGCCGGCAGCCGGCCAGCGGATGATGTCGCCGCGGGCTATTTTCGCACGCATCGCTACATCGGCTCGAAGGACCGCGCGCAGGTGTCGCGCCACGTCTACGCCGTGCTGCGCCACCGCGCTGCGCTTGACTGGTGGGTCGAGCGCGCCGGCCGCAACAACATCGCCCCGGCACCGCGCGCCCGGATGATCGCGGCACTGGCGGTCGCAGAAGGCGAGCCGGCGGGCGAGATCGCCGGCAGCTTCGACGGCGGGCGGTTTCGCCCGGCCGCGCTGTCGCCGGTCGAGGACCGCTTGGTGAAGGCGCTGGCCGGTCGCAGCCTGCGCCACCCGGCGATGCCGCGCGCGGTGGCCAATGACCTACCCGACTGGCTCGAACCCTACCTTGAAGCGGTTTACGGCGACCGACTGGAAGAAGAGATGGCGGGTCTCAACGCGCCGGCGCCGGTCGATCTCCGGGTCAACCTCATCAAGACCGACCGCGATGGCGCCCGCAAGGCGCTGGCCGCCGAGCATATCCACGCCGAGCCGACGCCCTGGTCGCCGGTCGGGTTGCGGCTCGCCGAGCGGGCACCGCTCTCAAGCCTCGCGGCGTTCAAGGAGGGCCTCGTCGAGGTGCAGGACGAAGGCTCGCAACTTGCCGCCCTCCTGCTTGGCGCCAGGCCAGGGATGCGCGTTGTCGATTTCTGCGCCGGGGCCGGCGGCAAGACGCTTGCATTGGCCGCGTCGATGAAGAACCGCGGCAAGCTCGTCGCCTGCGACACGGCGGACTGGCGGCTCGACCGCTCGGGCCAGAGGCTGCGCCGCGCCGGCGTGAGCAATGTCGAGCGTCACGCGCTCACCAGCGAGCGCGACCCGTGGGTCAAGCGCCACGCCAAAAGCTTCGATCGGGTGCTGGTCGATGCCCCCTGCCTAGGGGTCGGCAGCTGGCGGCGCAACCCCGACGCCAAGTGGCGCGCCACGCCCAACGACCTCGCCGAGCTGCAAATCCGCCAGCACGACATCCTCGGCAGCGCCGCGCGCCTGGTGAAACCGGGCGGGCGGCTCGCCTATGTCACCTGCTCGCTGCTGCGCGAGGAAAACGAGGCCCAGGCCGAGCGTTTCCTCGCCGAGACGCCGGATTTCACGCTCCATCCCGCGAGCCAAGCTTGGGACGAGGCGCTCGGCACTCGCTGTCCCGGCGGCAGCGACTACCTCCGCCTCACCCCGGCGCAGCACGGCACCGACGGCTTCTTCGTCGCGATTTTCGAGCGCAAGCCCGCACCACCCGAACCCGGGACCACCGATACCGATGACCGCCAAAACGATGACTGACCGCATCCTCATCCTCGATTTCGGCAGCCAGGTCACCCAGCTCATCGCGCGGCGCGTGCGCGAAAACGGCGTCTACAGTGAAATCCACCCCTACACGATAAGCGCGGAGGCGATCCGCGCCTTCGCGCCGAAAGGTATCATCCTCTCCGGCGGGCCGGCCTCGGTGACGCAGGCGACGACACCGCGCGCGCCTGATGTCGTGTTCGACCTCGGCGTGCCTATCCTGGCGATCTGCTACGGCATGCAGACGATGTGCGCGCAGCTGGGCGGCCGCGTCACCCTCAGCGACAGCCAAGAATTCGGCCGTGCTGTCATCGACATCGTCGATGACAGCAAGCTGTTCGAGGATTTGTGGCCGAAGGGCTCGCGCGCCCAGGTGTGGATGAGCCATGGCGACCGGGTCGACGCGATCCCTGGCGGGTTCCGCGTCGTCGCAGCGACCGACAGCGCGCCTTATGCCTCGATCGCCGATGACGAGCGGCGCTTCTACGGCTGTCTGTTCCACCCCGAGGTGGTGCACACCCCACAGGGCGGCGCGCTCCTCAAAAACTTCACTCACCGCATCTGCGGCTGCTCGGGCGACTGGACGATGGCGGCGTTTCGCGCCCAGGCGGTGCAGCGCATCCGCGACCAGGTCGCCGGCGGGCGGGTCGTCTGCGGCCTCTCGGGCGGGGTCGATTCGGCGGTCGCCGCGGCGCTCATCCACGAGGCGATCGGCGAGCGCCTCACCTGCATCTTTGTCGATACCGGCCTGTTGCGCCTCGGCGAAGCCGAGGAGGTCGTGCGCCTGTTCCGCGGCCATTACAACATCCCGCTCGTCCACAAGGATGCGGGCGACTTATTCCTGGGCAAGCTCACTGGCGTCACCGACCCCGAGCAGAAGCGCAAGATCATCGGCGCCACCTTTATCGATGTGTTCGATGCCGAGGCGCACGGGATCGGCGGCGTCGAGTACCTCGCGCAAGGCACGCTCTACCCCGATGTCATCGAGTCGGTGAGCGCCACCGGCGGCCCCAGCGTCACGATCAAGTCGCACCACAATGTCGGCGGCCTACCCGAGCGCATGAAGCTGAAATTGGTCGAACCTTTACGCGAATTATTTAAGGACGAGGTCCGCGAGCTCGGCCGCGAATTGGGCCTGCCCGAGCATTTCGTCGAGCGCCACCCGTTCCCCGGACCAGGCCTGGCGATCCGCATTCCCGGCGAGGTAACGCGAGAGAGAGTCGAGATATTACAACGCGCTGACGCCGTATTCCTCGACGAGATTCGCAAGGCTGGGCTCTACAACGAGATCTGGCAGGCCTTCGCCGTGCTGCTGCCGGTGAAAACGGTCGGGGTCATGGGCGATGCGCGCAGCTACGACAACGTCTGCGCCCTACGCGCGGTGACCTCGACCGACGGCATGACCGCCGACTACTACCAGTTCCCGCACGAGGTCTTGGGCCGTACCGCCACCCGCATCATCAACGAGGTGCGCGGCATCAATCGCGTCGTCTACGACGTGACCTCGAAACCGCCCGGCACGATCGAGTGGGAGTAAGCCGAGCGAGCGTCCTTAGCATCCACTTGCGCCACAACGGGCAAGGCTCACTCCACACGACTCCGATTGGCGGGTCGAGTTCGGTGCACTGGCTGAAGGCGGACTCCTCAACGCATCGGGCCTCCGCTTCGGCTATCCAGTGAAGTTGGGTTTTTGCGCGCATGGCTGCGGTTCCTCGTTCGAAAGGAAGTGCCGTTGTTGCTGAGGGCGCCCGTGCCGCTCAAACCACGGCCTTGGTCACCAGGCTCGCGCCGGAGACAATGAGAAGGATCGGCACCGCAAGCTGGAAATTCCCATCATCGAGCCGGCGAGCCTGTTCACCGCCCCCCGCCAGGAACAGCACGACCGCGACGAAGACAACGCTGCCAGACGGTCTTCTGAGAGTGATTGGAGACATGCCGCTCTCCTCATCTCGCGGCGCCAGGGCCGTCGATGGGAGGAACATGGCGGTTCGCAGGGCCGGATACTTGAAGGGGGCCTTGATTTACCCTTAAGACGAGCTTGTCTTTTTCTTACGATCGCCGCGGTCGCCAGGGAGAGCATAGTGCGGTTCGAATTTGACGAACATTTGCTTGATGTTGACCGCCACGAGCTACATCGCGACGGCGAGTAGATTGCGGTCGAACCAGGACAAATTTTGATCTTTGCGTGTCGCCTGTCAGGTGTACCATCGTGTCGAGAGGCACCGCGCGATGGCAGATGAATCGCCGCTGACGACCTGGGCCGGGGGCACGCGGGTATCGCTCGCCATCGTCTTCACCGATGTCGTGAAGGGGACGAGCCTCGGTACAAATCTCGGCGACGACAAGATGAACGCGGTAAAGGCTGACCATTACAGCCTCGCTCGCGCCAAGATCGCCGAGCGAAACGGGCGATTCATAAAGACTATCGGCGACGCGGTGATGGCTGTCTTCAAAGCAGCTTCGGACGCCGTCGAGTTCGCGCGGTTATTCCATGACGAGCCAGGCGCGCCGGACCTTCTGAGAAGGGTGCGCGCTGGTGTTCACATCGGGGAAGTCGACGTCAAGGATGCCGACCACACACCGGCCGACGTGTGGGGTAGTGAGGTTGACTTTGCTGCGCGCGTCGTCGCTGCCGCCGAGGGAGCCGAGATCTGGTTGAGCGACCAAGCGATGACCGCGTTCCGCCGCCGCATTGGAAGATTTGATCCGGCGATGAACGGCTGGGTCAAGCAGGTCGCCAGAATCTTCCCGGGGTTCGAAGACGAGCCGCCGGCAACACTTTGGTCCCTGTCGTCGCCCGCTACCGGGGCTCGATCTGGACCGGCCGATGAGCCCTTAGCCCAGCAGGTTTCCCCATCGCTCGCGAAAAACACCGCCCGGACAATTGTGGGATTCGAATTCGGCGACTTTCTGCTCGATATCGAGCGCCACGAGCTTCGGCGACTGGGCGAGCAGATCCCGATCGAACCGCAGGTATTCGACCTCCTTGTCTACCTCGTGCGAAACCGCGAGCGCGTGGTGAGCCGCGACGACCTGATCGACGCGGTGTGGGGCGGGCGGATCGCGTCAGATTCGGCCGTCACCACGCGGATCAATGCGGTGCGCCGGGCGGTGGGCGATAGCGGCGCGACCCAGGCGACCATCCGCACGGTAGCGCGCAAAGGCGTCCGGTTTATTGCGGCGGTGCGGGAACGTGGCGCGGACACGGTGCCGCAACCGGACGCGCTTCCGGCGATGCCCGAACCGGCGCCGGCGCCCACCCGACCCGCGATCCTGGTCCTACCGTTCCGCAACGCGACCGGCGATCCCCGGCAGGATTATTTCACCGACGCGGTGACCGCCGATCTCACCGTCGATCTGTCGCGGATGCGGGACATTGTGGTGATCTCCGCGGCCAGCGCCATGACCTACAAGGGCAGCACCCTCGATACCCGGCAGATCGGCCGGGAACTCGGCGTTCGCTACCTCCTCATCGGCAGCATCGCGCGCGTTGGCGAGCTGGTCAGAACGAATATCCAGCTGGTCGATGCCGCGTCGGGGGAGCAGCTTTGGGGTGATCGCTTTGAACACGAGTTCGTCGATCTGGGCGGCCTCGAGAATGCCATAACCGGCCGGATCGCGGCCTCTCTCAATGTGCAGCTGGTGCGGGCGGAAGGACGCCGCGCCGAGAAGACCGTGCAGCCCGGCGCCCTCGACCTGCGGCTGCACGCGACGAGCCTATTCTTCGGATCGATCGCACCCGAACACACGATGGCCGTGCGGGAGCTCTTACAACGGTCGGTGGACCTCGACTCGACCTCCGCCGAAGCCTGGGCGCGCCTGGCTGAGGTAACCGTGTCGGACCATCTGAACCAGTGGAATAGCACCGGCAAGGAGCAGGTCCGCGAGGCGGAAGAAGCGGTTCACAAGGCGCTGCTGATCGACCCGAACAACGCGTTGGCGCACGTCGCGAGCGGCCTCATCCACCGGTCGCGCGGCGAACATCATTCGGCGCTGGAAGCGTTCAGCCGGGCCATCGAACTCGACCCGAACTTCGCCTTTGCCCACGCGCATAAGGGCAGTGAACTCATCTATGTCGGGCGCCCGGCGGAAGCCGCGCCTTTTGTCGAGCAAGCGTTGCGGCTCAGCCCCCACGACCCGCATATCGGCATTTTCCACTGGATCCTCGGCAGGGCGCATTTCTACGCCGGACAATACGGCGAGGCGGTGTCTTGGCTGCACAGATCGGTCCGGGCGCGGCCGAACCTCTGGTACAACCGGCTACACCTAGTCAGCGCCTACGCGCTGCTCGGGCAGGTTGACGAGGCGGCCAGAGCGTTGGCCGAGTTCAATCGCCGGTTTGCGCAGCCGCCATACACGCTGGCTCTGGTCAAGCGCCAGGAAGACACGAACCCGAACAGCAACCCGACCGTGGTCGCCGCTCGCGAGAAGTTCCATGAAGGGCTGATCGCCGCAGGCATGGCAAAAAGCTGAGCGTCGCCCTTCGCGATCGCCCCGACAAGGAGGCGTTTGCACGGACGCCTTCGCTCGCGTAAAAGGTGAAACCGACAAACACGGAGATTGGCGATGGCCACAAGCCCGCAGAACTCCATCGCTCGAGCCCGAGCAATCTATGACAAGCGGCTCGATGCGCAGGGCACACAGCAAATGCGCGGGCATCTCGAGGCTCATGCCGCCGACTCCTCAGCATTGCTCGCCACCTCGACCCTATGCGACTACCTCAACCGCTGGAACGACGCCGGAGCGACCGAAATAGCCAAAGCCGAGACGGCGGTGAAGCATACGCTGGGGATCAAGCCCGACCATTTCCTTGGGCACTACGCAAAGGGTTTTCTTCACCGCACTCGGGGCGAGCATGACGCCGCTCTTGCCGCGTTCACCGAAGCGGTCAAGCACAATCCCGACTTTGCCCGCGGGCATGCGCAAAGGGGCGCCGAGCTGGTCTATCTCGGACGCGCGGAGGAAGGGATCGCCGAGGTCGAGAAGGCGATCGAGCTTGATCCGAAGAGCCCGTCGCTCGGCATGTTTCATTGGATCATTGGGCGCGGCCGGTTTTTCATGGGCCAATATGCCGAAGCCATACCGCCGCTGCAGCGCTCGGTCAGGCTGTGGCCCAAGGTCTGGTACAATCGCTTGTATCTGGTCAGCGCCCACGCACTGTTGGGGAAAACCGCGTCAGCGCAGCGCACTCTGCAAGCTTTCGATAAGCTGTTCCCCGGCTATACGCTCGCCCGGGTCGAGGTGGAGGAACGTACTAACCCCAGCAAGAACCGCTTCATGGTCGCTGGCAGGCGCAAGTTTCACGACGGGTTGCGGCGCGCCGGGATGGCGCCGGGGTGATGGACGCGCCACGCGCTGCCGTCTCACCGACAGAATTTCCCGCCCTGCGGCGGTCTGCTGATTTCTGAATCAACGGGCGCGCAGTTAATGCGCTATGGTGCTCGCTCCGACGGCGCACATCGCCGGTTAGAAGGAGGGCGGACGTGAAGACAAAACTACGCGTAGCGGCGGCGGCAATCGCCATGTTCGGCGCGGCAGCGGCGCTGATTTCACCAGCCTCGGCGGCCTCGGGCGTCGCGGTCGGGATGTTGACTTGCAACGTCTCGAGCGGCTGGGGTTTCATTTTCGGCTCCTCGCGCGATCTCAACTGCACGCTGACCGGCACGAACGGGGTATCGGAGCATTACACCGGCAGCATTACCAAGTTCGGCGCCGATATCGGCTACACACAGGCGGGCGTCATCGTCTGGACCGTGTTCGCGCCGCAGGCGAACCTGCAACCGGGCGCACTGACCGGCGGCTATGCCGGCGGCACGGCCAGCGCCACCGTCGGCGTCGGCGTCGGCGCCAACGCGCTGATCGGCGGCTCCGGCAATACGATCGCCTTGCAGCCGCTCAGCATCTCGGGCTCGACCGGCCTCAATGTCGCGGCCGGCATCGCGGCGATCAGCCTGACCTACACCCCGTAGGCCGCAAGCGAATAGCGACAGCACCGGCGCCGGGCTCGCCAGCCCGGTGCCGGTCGCTCGCGCGCCGGCGGGCATCCCGCATCCCTAGACGCTTGTGGCTGACCGCAAGCCGGCGCGATATCGTGCCGCCGAGGGAGGGCCCGCCATGCCGCAAACCAACCAGCCGCCGCGCGTCTCGGTCCATGACATGGCAGCCGGTACGTGGGTGCCGTCCGGCCCCGCCGGCGTATCGCAGCAGAACATTCGCAGCGACCCGGCCGCCGGGCGCTGGTTCGGCGGGGTGCGTTTCGAGCCGCTGTCCAGGTCCGGGGTGCACCGCCATCTCGGCCCCGCCGCCAGCTTCATGCTGTCCGGCTCGTTGACCGATCACGTCACCCGCATCTGCGGCGGCCAGGCGCTGATCAATCTCACCGGCGCCGTGCACGACGTGATCTGCTACGACGCGGCGCTGGTCGTGGCCCGGGTCGACGGGCCGGTGCTCTATCCCAGTGACGAGGACGGCGTGCTCGGCGAGCTCGGCCGCGCTGCCGGCCGGGCCGGCGAGAGCGTCGACACCACGCTCGGCCAGCCCTCCGATGTTCTCATCAACCCCGACGCCATCACCGCGGTGCCGGGGCCGGCGCCTGGCCTTACCCGGCGCGCGCTCTTCGATTATGCCGGCCAGGCGCACCGCGCGCGCTTCGCCCAATTGCTGCTGGCGCCGGGGACGCAGGTGCCGGCGCATGTGACGACCGGGATGACCGATCTCTTCGTGCTCTCGGGCGAAATCCGCGCCGGCGACGCGGCGGCCGGCTCCGGCTGCTATGTGACGATCGACGCCGAGACCGAGCTCACCCTCTCCAGCCGCTACGGCGCCCGCCTGCTCGCCTGGGCCGACGGCCCGGTGCGCTGGCTCGATGGCGCCGAGCGCGGGGATTTGTACGGGTGGTGAAGTCGGCCGTTCGGCGACGAGGTGTGCGGCATGACCGCGGCATCGATGAATTTAGCGTCTTGCCGGTTGAACGCGGGGTCGCTGGCGCGGTCGGCAGGTCGACAGATGCCGTTCAGCCGGTCAAGAAGCCAGCAGCTCCTTGACCGCGTCGTTGATGAACTTGGCGTCTTCCGGGTTGAACATCGGGTTGCCGGCGCGGTGGCCCCAGATCGACGGGATTGGCCGTAATTCGGCGTTCGGCATGCGGGCAACCTCGCGGCGGCTGTCCTCGACCGTGAAATAGAGGTCGGTCTCGCACGGCATCACGATCGCTTTGGCCTTGATCGCGCCCAGCGCCTTCGGAAAATCGCCGCCGTAGAGCTCGTTGGCGCTGATATCGGCGTGCTGCCACATCCACAGCATCGCCAGCAGGTCGTTCGCGTCGCGCCGGCGGAAGCCAGCCTCCCAGCTGCCGACGAGAAAATCCTCCAGCGAGGAGAAGCCGATCTTGCGCCATACCTCCTCGCGGTAGAAGGCCTGGGAGAGGCCCCACCCGGCATAGACCCGGCCGAACGCCTGAAACCCGCGCACCGGTTGGGTCGCGAACCAGCCGTCCTGCCACGCCGGGTCGGCGATGAGCGCCGTCTTCACCCCTTCGAGAAAGACGAAATTATGCGGTGAGGTCTTGGCCGAGCCGCAGATCGGGGCGATGCGCTCGACCCGGTCGGGGAAGAGGGCGCCCCAGTGGAATGCCTGCTGAGCACCCATCGAGAAGCCGTAGACGAGACAGACCCGCTCGATGCCAAAGACCTCCTGCATCAGACGCTGCTGCACCCGCACATTGTCGGTCATGGTGAAATGCGGGTAGCGGCCACGATCGAACGGCGGCGGCGTGTTGCTCGGGCTCGACGACAGCCCATTGCCGAACTTGTTGATGATGACGATGAAGTATTTGGACGGGTCGAGCGGCTTGCCCTCGCCGATCTGCCATTCGAGGTCGGTGTGCTGGGCGCCGAACGAGGTCGGGTAGACGATCGCGTTCGACTTCGCGGCGTTAAGCGTGCCGTGGGTCTTATAGGCGAGCCGCGCGTTGCGATAGGTCAGCCCCGATTGGAGGACGACGTCGCCAGCCTCAAAAATGCTGTAATCCGCCATGCTCAGCTCGTCTTGTATTTGACGCTGCAGCCATAGTCGTGGGTTGCCGCGACCGTCACCGGCTTGCCAGCCGCCAGCTCGTCGAGCGCGGCGGCCACGTAATTCTTCGCGGTTTTCACGTCGTCGAGGTCGGTCGAGCGCTTGTCGTCGATCGCCCCGATATAGGCGACAACGCCGTTGCCATCGATCACCACCATGTGCGGCGTCGCCCGCGCGTCGTAGAGGTGGCCCACCACCCCGTCCGGGTCGAGCAGATAGTCGCTCGGCGCCGCGTTCCACCGGGTGATATCGGCGCGCGCCTGCTCCGGGTCGACAAAGCCTTGCTCGCCCGGTGCCGACGACGCGATCGTCAGCCAAATGTCGCCCGCTGCGGTGAAGCGCCGCTGCAATTCCTGCATGTTGCCACTGTTGTAGTGCTTGCCGACGAACGGACAGCCGTCGTTGGTCCATTCGAGGATGACCGTCTTGCCGGCGTAATCGGCGAGGCTCACGGCGTGGCCGGCGATGTCGGTCGCGGTAAACGCCGGCGCCGATGCGCCGGCCCGGGCGATATCCGCAGCCTGCGCGCCGGTGATGAGCGCGGCCATCGCCGCGGCACACAAGATTGCTGGAACAGGTTTCATCTTCCACCTCCTACGATGCGAAAATCTCGCCGAGCCGCTTGATCGAGGCCAGCGCTCGTTCCTGCGGCAGGCCCGGCCACTGGCAGCGCATGATGAAGTGGTCGACCCCAAGGATTTCGCGGTACCGCGCGATCTCCTCCTTCACCGAAACCTTGTCGCCGATGATGAAGCGGTCGCGGGCGAAATCCGGGAACGACGACGAGGTGCGGTCCTCCAGACCCCAGGCGGCATAGGCGTCGTATTTGTATTCGAGCGGGCCGCGGCATTCCTCGTGCGCGGTGGCGTGGCGCTCGCCGACATAGCACTCGACGGTGATCGGGAACTCCTTCGGCGCGCGACCGAACTCCTTCAGCGCCGCGCGGTAGGTCTGCATCAGCGGCGCGATCTTGGCCAATCCGCTGCTGTTGACGATGAGCCAGGCATCGCCGATCCGCGCCGCGCGCCGCACCGACACATCGGCCTGCGCGGCGATGTAAAGCGGCGGCCCGCCCGGCCGCACCGGCTTCACCCCGATCCCGGCATCGTTGACGGTGTAGAACTTGCCCTGGTGGGTGACGCGATTCTCGGTCCATAGCCGGCGCATCAAGCCGATCGCCTCGTTGAAGCGAGGCGCGCGCTCGTTGAGCGGAATGCCGAACGCGTCGAATTCCGGCTGGCGGTAGCCGAGGCCGAGGCCGAGGATGTAGTTGCCGCCGGTCAGGACATCGAGGGTCGCGGCCTCCTCGGCGACATGCATCGGGTTGAGCGGCGGCAGGATCAGGATGTTGGGGCCGATCGTCATGCCCTCGGCATGCGCCGCGATGTAACCCATCAACGGGGTGATCTGCAGCATCTGCAGCGGGTAGGTCAGCCAGTGATGCGGCAGCCACAGCGAGGCGAAGCCGGCGTCGCGCGCCGCGCGCACCTGCTCCACCATCTCCGGCACCCGTTCGCCGACGTTGAAGCCCTCGGGGAACTGCGTGTTGATAAACAGACCGACCTTCATGTCCGGTGTTTCCCTCCGCTTGCCATGCCAAGCCTAGCATGGTCCAACGAGGCGCGATGACCAGAACGAGCCTGACAATTGCCGATATCGCCGCTGTCGCCGAGGTGACCGCCAACGCACGCGAGCCCGACGCCGTGTTCCGCGCGGTCGAGGCGCTGGCGCAAAAGGCGATCGGCTTCCGGCTGTTGACGATCATGCGCCTGCATGGCGAGAGCCAAGAGGTCGAGCGGCTCTACAGCAGCGATCCCCATGCCTACCCCGTCAGCGGCCGCAAGCCCAAGCAGGGCACGCCCTGGGGCGAGCAGGTGCTCGACCGCGGCGAGATATTCGTCGCCAATTCGGCGGACGAGGTTCGCGCCGCCTTCGCCGATTACGAGCTGATCTTCAGCCTCGGCATCGGCGCGGTCATGAATGTGCCGATCCGCTTCCGCGGACGCTCACTGGGCACGATGAACATCTGCTCCGAGGCCGGCTGGTTCATCGACGCCGACCACACGCCGGGTCGTCTGCTGGCATCGTTGCTGGTGCCGCCGCTGCTCGCTTAACTCGCCAGCGCCTTGATCGCCGAGGCCCAGGCTTCGCGCGTGAGACGAATATCGTCCGCCGTATGCGCCAGCGACACGTAGTATTTCTGCTCGCCCTTGAGGATGCCGCGCTCGCGCAAGAGCGCGTTGAACCGGCGGGCGATATCCATGTCTCCGCGTAAGGTGCCGGCGTAATCGCGGATCGGACTGGTGTCGGAGGTGAACACGACCTCGAACAACGGCGGCTCGCCGATCACCTGCGCCGGGATGCCGGCTTGCTTCAGGAGCCCGTCGAGTGTTTGCATCAGCTCGCGGCCGGTGGCGAAGATCTGTTCGTACGCACCGGGCCGGCGCAGGATGTCCAGCGTCGCCAACCCGGCTGCCGCCGCGACGGGGTTGCCCGATAGGGTTCCTATTTGCATCAGAAACCCGGCGTCGCCGACCTTCGCCTTGTCAAAATGCGCCATGATGTCAGCACGCCCAGCGATCGCCGCCAGCGGGAACCCGCCGCCGATGACCTTGCCGAGCGTGCACAGATCGGGGACCACCTCGTAGTATTCCTGCGCCCCGCCATAGGCGAGGCGGAACCCCGTGACCACCTCGTCGAAGATCAGCGGGATATCATTCTCGGCGGTGAGCTTGCGCAGCGCCTGGAGGAAGCCGGGCGCCGGCGGGATGATGCGCTGAAACGGTTCGAGGATTATCGCGGCCAGCTCGCCCTTATGCTCGCGGACAATGCCGGCGACGGCCTCGATATTGTTGAACGGCGCGATCAGCATCTCGTCGCGCAAGCTGCGCGGGATACCGGCGGAATCCGGCACCGCCGCCGGGAAGTTGGCGGAGCGCTTCGGCGCCAGGCTCATCAGCGAATAATCGCTCATGCCGTGATAGCCGCCCTCGAACTTGAGGATCTTGTCGCGCCCGGTGAAAGCGCGCGCGGCGCGCATCGCGTAGAGATCGGCCTCCGACCCGGTTGAGACAAACCGCACCTGCTCGGCGCATAACACCGCGGCGACGATCGCTTCGGCCAGCTCGATGCCCCAGCGGTTGTTGGCAAAGAACGTCGTGCCCTGCGCGATCCGCGCCTGGGCCGCGGCGGTGACTTCGGGGTGCGCGTGGCCGACCAGCATCGGCCCCGAACCGAGCAGGAAATCGACGTATTCCTTGCCGTCCTCGTCCCACACTCGGCCGCCGCGCCCCTCGCGGATCACGACGTCGCCGGCCATGTTGCCGAACGTGCCTCCGGGCAGCACGCGCTTGGCGGTGTCGATCAGCCCGTCCTGAACGGTGCCTGCCATTGGTGCGCTCATGATTGGCTCTCCGGCACGGGCGCGTCGGGGTGAAGCAGCTCGGCTTGCCGCAGATCGGACCATAGCGCAGCAGGGATAGTATGTCGTAACAAGCCGAGGTTCTGGGTGAACTCGGCGGCGTTGCGCGGGCCGGGGGTGATCGCGGCAACCGCCGGGTGCGCCAGCGGGAATTGCAGCGCCGCCGCGGGCAGCGGCACGTTGTGGGCCTCGCAAATAGCGGCGATGGCCTTGACCCGCGCCATTACCTCTGGCGGGGCCGGATTGTAGTTCCAGGTGTCGCGGCCGGCGAGGATGCCCGAATTGAGCGGCCCGCCAACGACGATCGACGTGCCGGCGGCGACGCATTTCGGTAGCAGATCGTCGAGCGGCGCCTGCTCCAGCAGCGTGTAGCGACCGGCGAGCAGGAACGCGTCCCACTGCCCCCACTCCATCGCCTCGAGCAGCACCTCGCGCTCGTTGACGCCGATGCCGATCGCCGACACCGCTCCCGCCGAGCGCAACTCTTGCAACGCGCGGTAGCCGCTCTCGCGCAGCGTCTTCATGTGGCCGGCATGCGCCTCGGGCCCGTGCTGGTACACGCCGATGTCGTGGACATAGAGGATGTCGATGCGCGCCAGGCCCAACCGCTGCAGACTGTCCTCGATCGAGCGCATGATCCCGTCATAGGAGTAGTCGTAGACCGGGTCAAACGGCAGCGGGTGGATGCGGCCGTCGGCATGCACACCGGTCGGGTTGGGGCGTAGCAATCGACCGACCTTGGTCGACAGCACCCATTCGTCGCGCGGATGGTCACGGGTCGCGTCGCCGACCGCGCGTTCGGCTTGGCCGACGCCGTAGAACGGCGCGGTGTCGACATAGCGCACCCCGGCGTTCCAGGCGGCGGCGACGATCTCTTCCGCCGCCTGCCGCGCAACATCGATCCGGCTGCCGCCCAAGGTCGCGCAGCCGAGGCCCAGTTCGGTCACCCGCAGCTTGGTGCGGCCGATCTGGCGTGTCGCGAACTCGGCCATCCCGATCTCCTCGATCTTGGGGGCCATCATACAGCGATGCATCATCGAGAATAGAGCGGACGATCGCTTGACCGATCACGATGTTCTTCTTATGTTCTTTATCTCCGGCGATATTGTCTTTGACATACCCTGATTATGCATTATGATATCTCCTACAAGGAGATAGACAATGGCTAATTCGGTTTTCGACCGCCCGCACCTCACCAACGAAGAGGCCGCTTATGCCTACGTCGAGGCGCGTATTTGGCGAAACGGTCGGGTATGCCCGCATTGCGGCGTCGAGGATAAGAGCGGCGCGTTGAAAGGCAAGAGCACCCGGATCGGCCTCTACAAGTGCTACGCCTGCCGCAAGCCCTTCACCGTCAAGATCGGCACCATCTTCGAGGACAGCCATGTAGCGATGCACCTGTGGCTCCAGGCCATCGGTCTGATGTGCTCCAGCAAAAAGGGGATCAGCACCAATCAGCTTCACCGTATCCTCGGCGTGACCCTGCGCACCGCTTGGCACATGAGCCATCGCATCCGGCTCGCGATGGCGGATCATTCCGACGTGTTCGGCCCGGTTGGCGGTGAAGGCAAAACTATCGAAATCGACGAAACCTTTTGGGGGCGGAAGGAAAACGCTGAGCAGGTCGATCCGTGGCAATTCTCGAACGAGCGTGGGTGGTGGAAGGGAGGCCAAGGCGGTCCTGGTCGCGCTCGCACCAAAATCCCCGTCGTAACCCTCGTCGAGCGCGGCGGCATCGCCCGTTCGATCAAGGCCGAGAACGTGACCGCTGCCGAGTTGCGCCGGATCGTTCTCGCCCATGCGACACCAAAAGCGATTTGATGACCGATCAGCTTTCCGCTTACCGGGGGATCGGTCGCCGTTTCGCCAGCCATGAAAGCGTCAATCACGGTGCTGAGGAATGGGCGCGCGGCAAGGCGCACACCAATACCGTCGAGGGCTTCTTTTCGATCTTCAAGCGCGGGATGCGAGGTATCTACCAGCACTGCGAAGAGCGGCATTTGCACCGCTATCTCGCCGAGTTCGATTTCCGGTACAGCAACCGGATCGCGCTCGGCGTTAACGATGACGAGCGCGCGGATCGCGCCATTGTCGGCGTCACCGGCAAGCGGCTCACCTATCGAACGGCTCGTAGCCAAGCCTAAGAAGCCGGAACCGCCTAGACCCCTGGCACTCAACGCGCCATATAGGGAACCTATGCAACTGAGGCTGCCGTTCGATGGTGACGAAGACGAAGAAGACACGGGCTGAGCCGAAACCGCCGAGCCGCAAGATCGCGGATAAGGCGCAGTTCGAGCGCTTCGTCGAGGCCGCACGGAAAGCTGAAATGGACGAAGACCCGGAAGCGTTTGACCGGGTGTTCGATAAAGTCGCGCCCACAAAGTCATAGGGGTGACCATCGTGACTGCCGCTGCGAGCGCTCGCGGGATGTCAGCCTGCGGGCGGGTTTAATCTGTTCGGCGGCGGAGAACTCCTTTCCAGTCTGAAAGGTTATATGCGGCTCTAGCAGATTATAAAATTTATCAGAGTCTGTCTTTCTTGCGAGCCGTCTCCGGACAAAGAACGCAGCAACATCAGCTATTTGCAATAGAATTGAAGACCTCTTATCGGCAAAATGGATAGTATCAACTATGCGGCTAGATTTAAAATACGCTTGCTGAATTATATTATTTTCTTCGGCGCGATGTAATGCATGTAAAGCCTTTAGCGCCTTTTGGATTTTTCCGGTCTCCTCTCCGATTAACATTACAACTTCGTCTGGCGCGTGATTCTTCATCCAGTTATCAACAGCCTGCGCTGCTTGCAAAAAGGCAAAGGCATGCGCGGCATCGCGAACATCAGATGGCGAAACCTCAGGTCGCTGTTTTAATGTTTCAGCTAGAAATCGCCTTCTGTTTATATATCCGACCGCCAAGGGGATTTTAAACTTACTCGGCACTTCGGCAAGTTGCGTTAAAATTTCAAGCCGTCGCTCGCGTGACCATTCGGCTCGCGGAAAAAAGCCGTTTCCGTGCCAGAGTTCCATCGTATGAAAGAAAAAACCCGACGGCAGGCGATCACTAAAACAGTCGCGCGCTATTGCTCGAAGATACCCCTCTAGCGGAATCCATTCGCGATCCGGGTAAATGATCGGGCCTGCGACCACGAGGTGTGGCTCATGCGCGATGTTCGATATGCCCGCTTCGTCCAAATAGGCCAGCCGCACGATATTCGCCCTCAGAAGAGGCGCGCCGCCAAACCCGCGTGCGCAAGGCGCGATCATAGCGCCCCCCGGTCATTATGGGTATGTGAAAGGCAATATCCCCTTATCTCCGACGGCGGCCCGACGCAGTATCGCGATGCCCCCAATCGATCTCGACACACGCCCATGCCAAGGAGTCCTGTGGCCTGAGAAATCCCGTCGCCAGCCCATTTCGGGAGTCGATACGGCGCGATCGTCGGATACCGTATTCCTTGCGCTGCAGCCGCCACCGGACATCGCACAACGGCTTTCAAAGCTTGCTTGGCATTTGCACGACAAGCATCGGCTGAAAGGGATGCCGCTCCGGGCTCGATGTTTTCACGTCTCGCTCCTCGGCATCGGCCATCGCGGGCAATTATCTCGGGAAACGATGGCCGTGATCTCTGCAGCCGCCGCGTTCCTTTCGATTTCACCATTTCGCGTCTGTTTCGACCGAGCCGTCTCGTTCCGAGGCGTGGCCAAGCGGCCACTTGTGCTCGTTGGCGACGATGGTGTCGAAGGCATCCGAATACTGCGTCGCGAACTGGTGACAGCACTGCACGAAATCGGCTTTAGCACTCGCGGAAAGTCAGAGCTCACCCCGCACATGACTCTGCTCTACGACAAGCAGGATGTCGGTGAACAGGCGGTCGAGGAGATCGGCTGGACGGTACGCGAGTTTGTGCTGCTCCACAGCCTGCGCGGCCACGGTCAGCACGTTGTATTGGGGCACTGGGCGCTGCGCGGCTGAGTCACTCCGCGCTGAGGCGCTGCCAGGTCAGCTCGCGGTACTCCTCCTTGCCGCCCGACTGGCGCGGCGGCGGGGTAAGCACCACCAGCTCGCCTTCGAAGCGCACGCCGCGCACCTGGTCGCTGCCGATCCGGCTGGGGTCGGAGGCGGCGTCAACACGGGTGACAAGCCGCGTGCCGTCGAAGGTGTAGTTGCCGCAATAGGAGCTGTAGTCGCGCGCCACGCCGGGCGGCATTTCCTTGCGCCCGTCGCAGACGACCGACTGCATGCGCCCGTCGGAGGTGAAGGTGACGCGGCCGATCCCCTTGCCGCCATAGGGCTCGGGCAGAAGCGTGCCGCTGCCATCCTTGGCGGTGGCGCGGACCAGCTTCCAGGTGCCGACAATCGAATTCATCGCGTTCTCCTATAGGGTCGCCAGAGCCGGGCGCTTGCTGATCCAGCCTGCTTCCTGCTCGTAGGCGTGGCCGACGCGCAGTAGCGTCGCCTCGTCGAAGTGGCGGCCGACGAATTGCGCCGAGAGTGGCAAGCCGTTGGCGGCAAAACCGCAGGGCTGCGCCATCGCCGGGTGGCCGGTGACATTGAACACCGAGGCGAGCGGCAGTTGCCGCCGCCACGGGCCGTCATCGGTCTCCTCGAGCACCGGCGCCGGACCGGGGATGACCGCGGTCAGCAGCACGTCGCAACTCTCGAACAGCGCATCGACCTTGCGCGTCAAAATGCGGCGCAGCCGCTGCGCCTGGACGTATTGCCGGGCGCTGACGAAGGCGCCGAGCGTCAGCCGCTCGCGAGTGACACGGGCGTAAAGCTCCGGCCGCTCCTGCAAGTCCTTGGCATGGATCGCAAAGCTTTCGCTGTGCGAGATCGTCCGCGCGCAGGCTTGGAACTGCGCGTTGGGCGGCAGCGCCACCTCGCGCACCTCGGCGCCGAGCTTGGCGAGGGTTTGCGCCGCCCGGTCGAGCGTCGCGGCCTGCTCGGCTCCGACCTCACCGTCAGCGTTGAAGGCGCGGCAATAGCCGACGCGCAAGCCTTTGACCCCGTCGCGCAGCGCCGCGGTGTAATCCGGCACCGCCACCTCCGCCGAGCCAGGATCCCGTGGATCGTAACCGGCGAGTACCTGCAGCGACAGCGCCGCATCCTCGACCGTCCAGGTCAGCGGCCCGGTGGTGTCGAGGCTGTAACACAACGGCGCCACCCCGCGGCGGCTGACCCGGCCATAGGTCGGCTTCAACCCGACCGTGCCGCAATAGGCAGCCGGCAGGCGGATCGAGCCGCCGGTGTCGGAGCCCATCGCCAGCGGCAGGATGCCTGCCGCGACCGCGGCGCCCGAGCCCGAACTCGACCCGCCGGTGAAATGCGCGGTGTTCCAGGGGTTGTGCGCCGGTGGGAACGGCAAGTCGAACGCCGGCCCGCCGGTGGCGAACTCATGCGTCGCCAGCTTGCCAATGAGGATCATGCCGGCGGCTTCAAGCCGCGCCGTGGTCTCGGCATCGGCCGAGGCGACGTTGTCGAGCAGCAGCCGCGAATGCGCGGTCGTTCTGAGCCCGGCGGCGTCGTAAATGTCCTTCAACCCATAGGGGATGCCGTGCAGCGGGCCGCGGCGGCGCCCGCCGGCGATCTCCTTCTCGGCCCACCTCGCTGCGGCGCGGGCGCGCTCGGCGGTGATCTCGATAAAGGCGTCGAGCTTGGGTTGCAGCGCTTCGGCGCGCGCCAAGGCCGCTTCGGTCAGCGCGACCGGCGACAGCTCGCCGGCGGCGATCTTGCGCCCGGCCTCGGCGAGGGTCGGCAGCGGTGCGGAGCTCATCGCTTGGCCCCCAAATCGTAACGCGGCAATACCGCCGGCTCGTCCTCATAGGCGAGCGGGTCGTCGAGCACCTTGAGCAGCGCCTGCATCTTCTCGACCGCGTCGCGCATGATCTCGCGGCGCTCTTCCGGGATCGTCAGCCCGTTGCGGCGCAGGGCAACGGCGAAATCCCCCAGGGAATTAGCGTCGCGCTCGTTGGCGGCCATGTCGCGCCTTCCTGTCGTTTGCCGGTCGAAGGCGCTATGGTGCGCTGTGCGCCTTGCGGGCAGCAAGCTTGGAAAACGATGACCGACTCGATCGCCGATATCGCTCAATCCGTCACCCGAACCGGGTTCGCGCTGGTCCGCGCCCCGGAGATGGGCAGGGTGCTGGATGGCGCCGGGCTCAGCGATTGGGATGAGTTCGCCAAAAGTTGGGACGATCTCGGCGTCGACACCTATATGGCCGATGGCGGGCGCTACCGCCGGCGCCGCTTCGCGGTGTTCCGCGCCACCAACGAGGACATCGCGCGCAAGCCGCACCAGCCGCATTACCAGAGCCGCGACTACAATCCGTTGAACGGCGACATCGAGCGCTGGTTCGAGCCGGTCAGCGACCGGATCGCCACGCACCCGGCGCTGCGCGCAATCCTTGGCACCTGCCACCGCCTCTTCAACCGGCTGACCCCGGAAAAGCTGCGCCCGGCGGTTTGGCATGTCGAGCTGCACCAGTTCCGCATCGAAGCGCGCGCGGGGGTCGAAGGCCGGCCGACCCCGGAAGGCATGCACCGCGACGGGGTCGATTGGGTGCTGGTGCTGCTGGTCGCCCGGGTCAATGTCCGGAGCGGCGAGACGACGATCGCCGACGCGCGACGCCACCCGATCGGCAGCTTCACCCTGACCGAGCCGCTCGACGCGGCGGTGACCGACGACAACCGCGTCTACCATGGCGTGACCCCTGTAACCCCGCTCGACCCGGCGCGGCCCGGTCACCGCGACGTGCTGGTCGTGACGTTTAGACGCGAGTAAAGCAGGCGCGAACAGCGCCTCAAGCTCAGCGATTATTCAGAGCTTGCCGCTAGACCCTAGCGGGATGAAGGGTTTGTCGATCGCTGCTGCCTTGCTCGTTTCGGTGGCGCTGGCGCTGGCGCCGACGATCAGCACCGTTTATCGCGAGGCGTTTCCCGCCGAGCCGACAAAGCGCGCGGCGCTCGCCGCCTGCGCGCAGGCCGATCCCGGCTTCAACCGACTGATCGCCGGCGAGCGCGCCAAATGCTACGCGCGCCAGCTGCAAGCGCCGCCCCCGCTCGACCCCGTGCCACGCCGCGACGATATCGCGGCGTCAGGAGCGCCGAAGCCGCTCACCTTCTAGGGGTACTGCGGCATTTCTGTTACGGTTGCGGGCCCCCATCGCGACAATTGAAGTGCCCGCGCCGTATCTCATCTCTTGCGCCAGCCGAACCGATCTGGTCAACCACGACCGCCGCATCCTCCGCGTCGGCGGCGTCAACCCAGACGGCGCGCGCTGGCACATCAGCCACGACACGGCGATCGCCGCGATCGAGGCAGGCCGCTGGAGCTTTTATATCGAGCAGCGCGGCCGGCTAGTTCCCGTCATCGTCGCGGTCAGCAAATACGGCAGCAAATACCTGAAGTGCAGCCGCGACCCGCTGCAGCCGGAGAGCCTGCTGGCGCTCCCCGGATGCGCGTAAGCGGCCTGGCTATTGAGCCGCGCTTGCCTCCGCCACGGCATCGCGCGCCGCCGGGTTCGGGATCTCGAGGAACAGCGCGCAGACGATGGCCGACATCACGCACAGGAAGGCGAGGCCATAGACGCCGCCGGCATAACTGTTCGTCCAATCCTTGATGACGCCGACATACCAGGGCCCAAAGAAGCCGCCGAGATTGCCGATTGAGTTGATCCAAGCGATCGAGGCCGCCGCCGCGGTGCCGGTCATGAACATCGGCGGCATCGACCAGAACGGGCCTTTCGAGCCGTAGAAGCCGAAGGTCGCGATCGACAGTCCGACAAGCGCCCACCATGAGCCGATCGTCATGCCGGCGATGACAAGGCCGATGGCCGAGACGACGCAGGCGGCGAGCAGGTTCCAGCGCCGCTCGCCCATGCGGTCGGAAACATAGCCCCAACTGACAAGGCCAAGACCACCGAAGGCATAAGGGATCATCGTCAGCCAGCCGACGGTCATATTGTCGCTGACGCCGATCGACTTGATCATCTGCGGGACGAAGAAGAGGATGCCGAGACTGGCGACGACGATGCCGAAATAGTTGAGCGCCAGGAGCAGCACCTTGGGGTTGTACATCGATTCGAGGAAGCTGAACTTTCGCACCTTCTCCTTGGCCTCGCGCTCCGAGGCGAGTTTGGCGGTAAGCCAGGCTTTCTCCTCGTCGGTGAGAAACTTCGCCTGCGCCGGCTTGTCCGTCAGGACGAAGAGGGTGACGAGCCCAATCAGCACGGTGGGGACGCCCTCGGCGAGGTACATGATCTGCCAGCCTTTAAGGCCCCACAGCCCATCGAGACCTAACAGCGCCGTCGACACCGGAGCGCCCGCGGCAACCGCGATGGGCAAGCCGACGAGAAAGCCGGAAACGATGCGGGCGTGATGGTAGGTCGGGAACCAGTAGGTGAAGTAGAGCACGATGCCCGGGAAGAACCCGGCCTCGGCGACGCCGAGGAAGAAGCGGACGAAGCCGAAGCTGACCGGACCGGTCACGGTCGCCGTCAAACCGGCGAGGATGCCCCAGCTGATCATGATGCGGGCGATCCACAACCGCGCGCCGACCTTTTCCAGGACGATGTTGCTCGGCACCTCGAAGATGAAATAGCCCCAGTAGAAGGTGCCGAGCGCGAAGCCGTATTCGGCGGCGGTAATCTTCAGATCGCCGCGCATCGTCAGCGCCGCGAAGCTGACGTTGATCCGGTCGATATAGGCCAGCAGATAGCTCAGAACCGCGAACGGCAGCAGGCGCCAGTAAATCTTGCGCATTGCCGATTTTTCGATGACGTCGTCCATAGGTGCTCCTCCGCCTGGCTCCAGCCGGTGAAGCTACCCCTGCTCGATTTTTGTTTGAAAGCGACAGACAACCTGTCGTAACCGGCGTGCGCGTTCAAGTACATCGCTGCCTGCAATGGGCACCAAACGGCGCTAGCACCCATGCAAAATCGGCGATCGCTAGCGGTCGGAGATAATCTCATCAATCAGCGGTCGAACCATGGCCACTCCGCACCACCCGGATGGGTGACGGCGCCCTTGTTGGCCTGACCGACCTGGGCCGCATACTTGGCGAGAAGGCCGGCCTTGTGCCGTGGTGGCGCGGGTTTCCAGACGGCGCGGCGGCGGGCGAGCTCGGCCTCGTCGACGACGAGGTCCATGCGCCGCGCGGCGCAATCGATGCGGACGATGTCGCCATCGCGCACCAACGCCAGTGGCCCGCCGATCGCCGCTTCCGGTGCGACATAGCCGACGCAGATGCCGCGGGTCGCGCCCGAGAAGCGACCGTCGGTGACGAGCGCGACCTTCTCGCCCATCTTCTGCCCATAGATCAGCGCGGTGACGCCGAGCATCTCCTGCATTCCCGGACCGCCCACCGGCCCTTCGTTGCGGATGATCAGCACCTCGCCCGCCCGGTAGTCGCGCGTCTCGACCGCGCGGGCGCACTCGCCTTCGCTTTCAAAGACGCGCGCCGGGCCTTCGTGAACCAGGGTCTTGAGGCCGGCGACTTTGATCAGCGCGCCGTCGGGACAAAGATTGCCCTTGAGCACCGCAACCCCGCCATCCGGCGCGATCGCGCTCCCCGCCGCGCGCACCACCGCGCCGTCCGGAGCCGCCGCGCCGCCATAGACCTCGGCCAGCCTCTCGCCCGTCACGGTCAGGCAGGAGCCGTCGATCGCGCCCAATTCAATGAGCGCGCGGATGATGACCGCAGTCCCGCCGATCTCGTGCACGTCGCGCGCGGTGAAGCGGCCGCCTGGGCGTAGATCGGCGATCAGCGGCGTGCGGGCGAAAACCTCCGCCACCGCGTCCATGTCGAATTCGATGCCGGCCTCGTGCGCTATCGCCGGGATATGCATTGCAGCGTTGGTCGAGCCGCCGGTGGCGGCGACGATGGCGCAGGCGTTTTCCAGCGCCTTGCGGGTGACGATGTCGCGCGGACGGGGTCCGTTGCCGAGCACCGCCTGCATCACGATCGCACCGGCACGGCGGGCGTGGCCAGCGCGCTCCGAATAGACGCCGGGGATCATCGACACGTTGGGCGCGCTCATGCCGAGCGCTTCCGACACCATCGCCATGGTGTTGGCGGTGAACTGGCCGGCGCAGGCGCCGACGGTCGGGAGACACGCGCGTTCGAGCCGGGCCAGCTCGGCCTCGTCCATCTCGCCGGTTAGCACCGCGCCGATGGCCTCGTAGGAATCGAGGATGGTGACATCCTTGCCGTTGAACCGGCCCGGCAGCGCGGCGCCGCCATAGAGGAACACCGCCGGCACGTTGCAGCGGACCATCCCCATCAGCACGCCGGGCAGGGTCTTGTCGCAGCCGCCGAAGCCGACCAGCCCGTCATAGGCGAGGCCGTGCACGACCGCCTCGATCGAGTCGGCGATCAGCTCACGCGACACCAGCGAGAACTTCATCCCTTCGTGGTTCATGCTGATCCCGTCCGAGACCGAGATCGTGGTGAACTCGCGCGGTGTGCCGCCGGCCTCGGCGATGCCTTCCTTGGCGGCGTCGACCTGGAAGCCGTGGGTCATGTTGCACGGCGTCTGTTCGCCCTTCATCGAGACGACGCCAATCATCGGCCGGGCAATCGCCGCGTCGTCCAATCCCATCGCGCGCATGAAGGCGCGATGCGGCGTGCGGTGCAGCCCGTCACGGGTGATGTCGGAGCGGAGTTTTTTCGCCACTACTGTTCTCTGTGCCGGCCGATAATATCTAAGCGCCTGATATAACGACCTTTTCGATATCGAAAAAACAGCGAAATTAACAGCGAGAAAACAGCGGGTTAACAGCGGCGGAACAGCGGGATTAACAACGGGAGATCAGCGAAGGTTTTTGCTGTTCCGGCGCGGATTTGGTCTCCGACGACGACCCCAGATCACGCGGCTCAGGACGTCGAGTTCTCCCCGCTCGACAAATAACGCCTCTCCTCCGTTGCGTTTCGCCTGTATTTGCTGGAAAATAACAGGCGTCCGCACTCCTATTTCCGCCGCTCCAGCCGCGATTTCTCACGGTCAGAATCAGACGGTTGGCGGCGAAATTCAGGCTAGAACAAAACAAGTACATTTGTCAAGAAAATTCGGTAGTGTCTCAGTTTGAAATGCAGCCCCAAAAAAACGCTATCGTTGCGAGTGAGCCGAGAACCGAACGAACGGCATGAAGGGTGCCCCATTTGAGGATCAGTCCTCTGGTTTGCGGGGTTGAGCCTGCCGGATCGGTCGCCATCAGAGCGTTGTTCGTGGGCATGATAATCAGCAGCGTCCAGGGCCAGTTCGCAATCATCAAGATGGCGCCAGCCAAAAAGCCAAGCTCTCCGGCCTGCCACCAGGCAATCAGCCCAAACACACAGCCTACGACCGCGAGAGGGGCCTGCATCGCAAAGCCCCGCTTATAGGAAAGTTTCCATTCCGAAAGCAGCGCTCGATCATCAAGCGCGAGACGCGCCGGCTGCTCGGCGACGTTGACGTAGAGCGCAGCGCCCGCAAAACCCGCGGCGGAAATCAATGCCAAATGACCAAAGACCATATCCGCTCCAATGGTAAACGGACTCGCTCTTCTCTTTCCCAAGCACCTTCATGATGAACGGGTCTGCTTTCAAACTGAGACATTACCGAAAATTCGCAGGCGCCCCTCCATGAGCCCTCGTCGCGCAAAGACGTGGATGCCCGGATCAAGTCCGGGCAAGGGGGTCTAATTCGGTATGACCGCCAGATAGTGGCCCCTCACCCCAACCCTCGCCCCGCGCAAGCGGGGAGAGGGAGGGACCCAGCCCCCCAGGGCTGGGAGGGTGAGGGGCAGCTTCAGCTTTGGCTACTTGGCGTATTTGCCGGAAAGCTGCGGGGTGATGTCGGGATAGTTGCCCGCCGTCTTTTCCTTGGCTTCCTCGTGCATCTGGAGGCGGGTTTTGCGCGCCCAGGTGCGCTTCAGCTCATCCTTGATGGTGAACTTCAACCGGCCGAGGCCTTCGGTCTCGAGTTCGACCGTGTCGCCGTCCATGAACGGGTTGAGACCGCGATGGTTGGTGCCGCTGGCGATGATATCGCCCGGGTACAGGGTATGGATCGAAGACAGCCAGGCGATGCATTTGGCGATCTTGTGGCCCATGTCGTCGGTGTTGAAGTTCTGCTGGATGACGCCGTTGTTCCACAGCCTAATCTGCAGCTTGAGCGGGTCCTTGATCTCGTCTGCGGTGACGAGATAGGGGCCGATCGGCGCGAACGTGTCGCGCGACTTCATCTGGAAGAAGACGTTGCCCGGCGGCGGCAGGCCACGGGCAGAGCCGTCGATGAAGTTGGTGTAACCGAAGACGTGGCTCATCGCGTTGGCTTCGCTGACGCTGGTCGCCTTCTTGCCGATGACGACCGCCATCTCGGCCTCGCCCTCAAAGATCGAGGCCGGCACGTCGGGCAGCACCATGGTGTCGCCATGGCCGATGATCGCGCCCGGCGATTTGTGGAAGGCGTTGATCGGCGCCGGTGCGCTGCGCGTGCCGTCTTCCATGTAGTTGACCGCCATGCAGTCGATATTCTTCGGCGCCGGCAGGGGCGGACGGATGCGCACGCTCGCCAGCGGGACACCGCTGCCGCGCGCGACCGCCGCTTCGAGCCGTGCCTTGTAGCCATCCCATTGCTCGATCAGCGCGTTGATCAGGTCGCCCGGACCGGTATGGGCAATGCCGCTCACCTCGGCCGACAGGTCGACCACCGTGTCGCCCTTGAGCGCGCCCAGCTTGAAATCGTTGAAATACAATAGCTTCATGGTGTGCTCCCTAACCTTTTGTGCCGAGCTTGCGTTGGCCGCGCCAGCCCCTCCCGGTGGGGAGCTTATACGGCTCCCAGCGCGGCGAGAACCGGCTTGTTACGTATCGCCGGCAACGGGCGAAGCGTTGCCGGGCCCGAGCCACGGGCATATGCTAAGAACGCGGGGAGCAACCGCACTCCCGCTTACATCGAAGGACACCAAACCATGGCACACGTGCCGCAGGGCCATGGCTCGCTCGCCACGGTGGTACAGACGCCCGAAGGCGTCGCCGCCTGAGGGTTGCCGGCGCATCAGGCCGGATCGCCCACCTGCGCTCATGACCGCCGAATGGCTTCTCGCCGCGCTGCGCCACGACCGCGCCGCGGTGATTGGTAGTCTCGCGCTCGTCATCCTGGTTGCCTGGGTCTACCTGCTGCTCGGCGCCGGCGTCGAGATGGAGACGATGGATATGGGCGGCGGCCAGCTGATGCTGATGCTGCCCGAATGGTCGCTCCGTTACGGGCTGGTCATCTTCGTCATGTGGGCGGTCATGATGGTGGCGATGATGCTGCCGAGCGCCGCGCCGGTGACCCTGCTCGTCGCCGGCGTCGCTCGGAAGCGGGCAGCCGCTGGCGGTACCGCCTCCGCCACGGCGTTGTTCGTTGCCGGCTATCTTATCGTCTGGCTAAGCTTCGCCGCCCTCGCGACACTGTTGCAATGGGGCCTCGACGAGGCCGGCCTGATGTCAGACACGATGGCTCTCGCCAATCGGGTCGTCGCGGGCGCCGTGCTGATCGCCGCCGGCGTCTATCAATGGACGCCGCTCAAGGAAGCCTGCCTCAGGCACTGCCGCTCGCCGCTCGATTTCCTGCTGTTTCATTGGCGCGACGGAGCGCTCGGCGCGGTGGCGAGCGGGATTGGCCACGGCGTCTTCTGCCTCGGCTGCTGCTGGATGCTGATGGCGTTGCTGTTCGTCAGCGGGATCATGAACATCGCCTGGATCGCCGGCATCGCGCTCGTCGTGCTGATCGAGAAAACGCTGCCCTGGGGCGGTCGGGTGAACCGGGTGACGGGCGCGCTGCTGGTCGCGTGGGGCGCTATCACGCTGGCAATGGCCGTTTGAGGGCAATCTCGGCTACCATCGCCGGCAATTATCCGCCCGAACAGGGAGAGAGCCATGCCCGTCGCCAAGGTCCGCGGTCTCGACATCCATTACGAAATCCTCGGCGAGCGTGGTCCGTTTGTCGCGCTGCAGCCGGGCGGGCGGCGCGCCGGTGCTGCGGTGAAGCCGCTCGGTGAGAAGATCGCCGAGGCCGGCTATCGCGTCATCGTCTACGACCGGCGCAATACCGGCGCGTCGACGATCTCGATCGAGAGCGATAGCGAGAACGAAATCTGGGCCGACGATCTGCATGCGCTGTTGGGCGAGCTCGACGCGCTGCCGGCCTATATCGGCGGCAGCTCGTCGGGTTGCCGGCTGGCGATGGTCCTGGCGCTGCGCCACCCCGAGGCGGTGCGCGGCCTCTTGCTGTGGCGGATCACCGGTGGCGAACACGCCGCGGTGCACCTGGCAAACCAGTACTACACCTCGCATATCGAGGCGGCGAAGCAGGGCGGCATGGCGGCGGTCTGCGCGATGGAGCATTGGAGCGAGGTGATCAAGGCCAACCCAAAAAGCCGTGAGACCCTGATGGCGATGGAGCCGGGGGATTTCATCGCGCGCATGGAACGCTGGCGGCGGAGCTTCGATGCCGGCGCCGAGCACCCGGTGATCGGCCTCAGCCCGTCCGAGTTGCGCGGAATGACGATGCCGGCCTGCATCGTTCCCGGCAAGGACCCGGTGCACCCGCTCCCCGCCGGCCAAGCCGCGCACCGGCTGATGCCTAACGCCGAATATGTCGAGGTCGTGACCGAGCAGAGGGCGACGCTCGACGAGGCGTTCGCCGATTGGGACGCCAAGGAAGGGCTGCTAGCGGCGACGTTTATCGACTTCCTGAGGCGGCAGCGGAGGTAATCGCTAATCTTATCACCTCCGCATGCGGGGGTGATCGTTCGGAGGTGCCGTCGGTGCGCGCAAGAAACGTCTGGCGGCTTCGCGTCATCGTCGGCGTGACGTTGGTGTCGGCGCTCGCAGGCAGTGCCTACGGGGTCAGGTTCGCTTCGACCGGCCCCAATGTTGCGCTCGGGGCGCTGGTTGGCGCCATGAACGGGCTTGTCGTCACCCTGCTCGAAATCTTTCTGCAAGGCCCTGGCGCGGCAATGTTGCGCCGGCTGTCGCTGGTGCTTGTGCTTGCGTTGCGCACGCTTGTGTATGGGGGAGTGTTTCGGCTCACGGGCATGGCGGCAAGTGCGCTCGTCGGCGTCATGGCGCCGGGCTCTCTCAGCAGCGGAATGGTGATGCAGCCTAGCCTGCCGTTCTCGCTCGCGGTCGCGCTCGGGTTCAATATGGTCTTCGTGCTGAGTGGCCTGCTTGGCCCGCGAGTCCTGATCGCGCTGTTCACAGGGCGCTATCGCCGACCGCGATCGGAACAGCGTATCGTCCTATTTCTCGATCTCCACGACTCGACCCGCCATGCCGAGAGGCTCGGTGACGAGGATTTCCACCGTTTCCTCAATCAGGTATTTTTTGACATCTCCGACCCGGTGCTTGCCGCGGGAGGCGAAATTTACCGGTATGTCGGCGACGAGATTATCATCACCTGGCCGCTGGGCGCGCGGCGTACGGGACGCAGACTGCATCGCTTGCTTCTTCGCCATCGAGGATGCGCTCGCCCGCAGGAGCGGCGCCTATCTTCGCGCTTTCAACACCGAGCCGCGCCTGCGTGGAGCGATCCATGCCGGCGCTCTGGTCGTGGGCGAGATGGGCGATCTGAAACGCGAGATCGTCATGCTCGGTGACACCATGAACACCGCCGCGCGGATCGAGGAGATGTGCCGCAGCACGGGGCACAACTTCCTGGCCTCGGCTGCGGTGCTCGACGCTATCTCGCGCCTGCCGCCCGGAGTGAAGGCCGAGCCGCTAGGCGACGTAACGCTGCGCGGCAGAGAAGCGGATATTCAACTCTTCGCCCTTGGCCGCTAGCACGAGCCGCCCGCCCCGTCCGCTAAGGTTCGATCTCCTGCACGATTTCGAACACTTCGCGGCGGCGCGTCACTCTTCCCTGCCAGGTCTTGTCGAAATCGGCGATCAGCGGCGTGGCCGTGTCCGATTTATGGATCGCCTCGGCGGCCTCGACCGAGTCGAATTCGTAGAAGGCGACGTGCGCGCCCGGTTCGCTCTTGCTCCAGCAGCGCCAGGCGCGTTTTGCGCCGAAAACCCGGAGCGCCCAGGGCAAATGGTCGGTTTCGTACCAGTGATCAAAGCGCGCGCGGTCGGCTTCGGGCACCTCCGCCCGCACCGCCAGATAGGCTTTTGGCATGTCAGTCCTCGTCGAGGGTGAACCCGACCTTCAGGGTAACCTGAAAATGATGGATCTTGCCGTTGTCGATGTGGCCGCGCGTCTCAACCACTTCGAACCAACGCAGCCCGCGCAACGTCTTCGACGCGCGGGCGATCGCCATATGGATCGCATCGTCGATGCTCTTTTCCGACGAACCGACGATTTGAATAACGCGGTAGACATGGTCGTCCATCGCTGCCTCCCTGCCGTCGTGGTCACCAGTCGCAAGAGTGCTGGTGCGACACTATCAGCCAACGTTCGGTTCGGGACAACGATCCTGCGCCGCCGGCGCAATCAGCTCGCGACGGCCTCCCGGTCGAATACGGCGCGCAGCTGCCGTGCCAGCAGGGTCTTGGTATAGGGCTTGGCGATAAAGGCGAAGCGACGCCCGCGATCCCCGAGGTCTTCGGCGCGAACCTCGCTGTAGCCCGAGGTGCAAAGCACCGGGATACCCGGCCGCAGCTGGCGCACGACAGCCCCCAGCTCGTTGCCGTCGAGCGCCCCCGGCAGCATGACGTCGGTAAAGAGGAGATCGATCTGGGCAGCGCCCTCGATGATTTTAAGCGCCTCCTCCGCATCGGCGGCGGCGAGCACCTGGTAGCCGAGATCGCTCAGCATGCGCGTCACGGCGCGGCGGACAAGCGGGGCATCCTCGACCAAGAGGACGGTTTCGCCGCTGCCGCCGCTCGGCAGCGCGACCTGATGCCGGGCCGGCTTGGCAGCGCGGCGGCACGGCAGGAATAGCCGGACGGTCGTGCCGCTGCTCTGGCTGCCGATTTCGGCGTAGCCGCCGGATTGCTTGGCATAGCCGTAGACTTGGCTCAATCCGAGGCCACTGCGCCCGCAATCCGACTTAGTGGTGAAAAACGGCTCGAAGGCGCGCGCCGAGACCGCCGGCGCCATGCCCGTCCCGGTGTCGCGCACGGTGATCAGCGCGTAGTCGCGCGGCGCCAGCCCGGGCTGGATCGCGGCATCGCTGTCGCCGGCATCGATCCGCGCGGTCTCGATCGTCAGCGTGCCGCCGCGCGGCATCGCATCGCCAGCGTTGAGCGCGAGATTGAGCAGCGCCATTTCGAACTGGCTGCGATCGGCGAAGACCCATGCGGCGTGCGGGCTGAGGTCGGTCTCGATGGCGATATTCGCCGGCAGGACCAGTCGCAGCAGCGTGCGGGTTTCGACGACTGCCCGGTTAACGTCAAAATCGGCCGCGTCGAGCGGCTGGCGGCGCGAATACGCGAGCAGCTGCAGGATTATGTTGGTCGCCTGCTCGATCGCTGCCTGCGCGCCATCAAACAACGGCTGCGTCGCTTCGGTGGGCAGGACCTCCTGGCTCAGCGCTTCGAGATTGAGATTGATCGCCAGCAGCATGTTGTTGAGCTCATGCGCAATGCCGCCGGTGATCTGGCCTAGCGCCTCCATGTTCTGGGCCTGGCCGAGCTTGTCGTTCTTGCGGCGGCCGGCAGCCGCCAAAAATGGCACGACCCGATCGACCTCGCTCACCACTTCAGCTCCACCTCGATATCGACAAATAAAGACACGCTAACCGCGCATTTCAGACCTTTTAGGAGATGCACGTGAAAAATTGTGTTTACGCCTCCAGCACAATTCTACCGGGACAGCCCTGTGGCGTTTGCGCCTTGTTAACCCTATCCGGCTAGCCTCGCTCGCGCCGGTGCCCCCAGAGCAGGCTCCAGACCTTAGCCTCGCCCCGCCGCGGATGTCGCATGAGACTATTGCTTGCCGATGACCATCATCTCGTGCGCGAAGCGATCGCCACGTACCTGACGCGCGCCGCACCGGATATTTCCTGTGTGGAGGCGGCGGATTTCCAGCAGGTCCGCGAACGGCTCGCCCACGACGCCGATTTCGACCTCATCATCCTTGATTACCGGATGCCGGGTATGAACGGGCTTGCCGGGCTGGATGAAGTCAAAACCAAGCTGCCCCAGGCGCGGGTTGCGATCATGTCGGGCGTGATGGATAGCAGCGACGCCGAGCGCGCGCTCGAACGCGGCGCCGCCGGCGTCATCATGAAAAGCCTACGCGGAACGGCGCTTTTGACGGCGCTACGGCTCATCGTGGCGGGCGAAACCTACGTGCCGGGCGCGGTGGTCAACGCGCTTCCCGGCCGCCACACGGCGGCGCGCCCGTCGTTTGGCAATCTCACCCCGCGCGAGATGGACTGCATCGAACAGCTGGTGCGCGGCTCACCCAACCGCGAGATCGCGGACAGACTGGCCATCTCAGCGACGACGGTGAAACTGCATCTCAACAGCGCGTTCAAGAAGATCGGCGCGCGCAACCGCTCCGACGCCGTGCGCATCGCGATGCTGCAGGGCGTGAGCGGGGTCTGAGGAGGATCGACAGATGAGCGTGGTGTTGGTGATCGATGACGATCCGGCGGTGTGCCTCGTGATGCAACATGTGCTGGAACGCCACGGCTTTGAGGTGAAGACCGCCTCCGATGGGCTATCAGGCCTCAGCCGTTTCGCCGAGCTTAACCCCGACCTCGTCATCGTCGACATCCTGATGCCGGGCAAGGAAGGCATCGCCACCATTCTCGAAATGCGCGAAGCTCGGCCCGAGGCGCGCATCCTAGCGATGACCGGCGGCGGGACTTTCGCCGCCAATGAGGTTTTACGGATCGCCGAGCTGATCGGCGCGGACCACAGTCTCAAAAAGCCGTTCGCGCCGGCCGAGCTCGTCGCAACGGTTGAGCGCTGTCTGGCGAGCTAGTTCGATCCGCGCCGTCGGCAAGACCGCCTGAGTACCCCATACCAAAGGTCTAATCCGCGACGCTTCGGCCAGGGGCCGGACGGCTGCGCGCCTTACGGCAGCCGAATAAAGTCGGGCCTCGTTCAAACAGGACCCGCCATGTGCGATACCGCCCGACCGCCGAGTGGCCCTTCGCCGCACGAATGACAACGGTTCTGGTCATCGACCGCGACGCCGAGACAAGGCTCGTCGCGCAGCGCGTGCTCGAACGCGCCGGGTTTGCCGTGTCGACCGCAGGGGGAGATGGCTACCTTCCCAGGGGTGTTTTCGATCTCGTGGTCGCCGATCTCGCTGAAGTCAGTCTCGGATACCTACAGCGGCGGTATCCTCAGGTGCGGGTTCTCTCCTTAGCGAGTGAAGGCGGCGCCGACCTGTCGAAGCCGTTCACTCCAAGCCAGTTGCTGTCCGCAGTTCGGCTCTGTCTGGCACGGCGTTGAGCCCTAGCCCGCGCGGCGCCACCACGGTATAGCCACGACGCTGACCGCGACGGCGATCCCAACCAGACGGAAGACGGCGCGGAACGCGTCGAGGAAGCCCGCCGCCGTGTCGGCGGCTTGCACGACATGAAACAGCAGCGTTAATAGCGCTGCCCCGGTCACGGTGCCGATCGTACGCGTGAGGATCGCCAGGCTCCCGGCGACGCCGCGATCAGAGACCGGCGACGAGCGCATGACGATGTCCATGTACGCGGTCTGAAACAGACCGACCCCAAGCCCCTGCACCGCCAGGGTCGCCATCATCACAGCCGGAGAGACCTCGGCTCCCCACAGACCGATCAGGAACAGCCCGCCACCGACCGTGAGAAGCCCCAGCGCGGCAACCCGCTCGGCGGCGACGCGGGCGATGAGCCATCCGGCGCCCGGGGCGGCGAGCGCCATCGTCGCCGAGCCGACCGCCAGCACGGCGCCTGCCATCGGCAGCGGCATCAGTGCGAACCGGGCGAAGAAATAGGGCACGAACAGCAGCACCGAGAATGTCGCCAGGTACATCAGCACGGTCACGAGATTGACCGCGGTGAAGCCGATGTCGCGAAACATCTCGATGCGCACGACGGGCCGAGCAGCGCGGCGCTCCCACCAGACGAAAAGCGCGAGGCTCGCGACCGCCGCCGCAAGCAGCGCCGCGGGCTCGATACCGCCGACGCGCGACGCGGCATTGATACCGAACAGGAGCGCCGTCAGTCCCACGGCCAGCAACAGCGCACCAAGCACGTCGAAGCGCTCGCCGGTGCTGGCTCTCGGCGGCGGCAGGCCGCGCAGCGAGAGAAGGCTCGCCAGCGCGATCGGCGCGCGGAACCAGAACACCGCCGGCCAGCCCCAACGCGCGACCATCGCGCCGCCGATCAGCGGACCCAGCGCCGAGCCGAGCGCGAAGATCAATGTGAAGACGCCGATCGCGTGGGCGCGGCGCGCTTCCGGGTAAAGCCCGGTCACCAGCGCGGGCGCGCAGCTGATGACGAGCCCCGCGCCGATCCCCTGCAGGAACCGGCAGAATAACAGCCAGCCGAAACTCGGCGACGCGGCGCAGAGCAGGAAGGCGACAACGCTCCATCCGAGCCCGGCGCGAAACACCCGCGCGTGACCGGCGATATCGCCGATCCGGCCGAAGGCGAGCATCAGCGCCGCATAGGTCAGCACATAGCAGATGACGACCCATTGGATCATCGAGATCGGCAGACCGAAGCTGCCGGTGATGTCGGGGAAGGCGATATTGACCGCGGTGTCGAGCGGCACCACCGACATGCCGAGCCCGAGCATCACTAGGCGGGAACCATGCCCCGGCGCGAGAGTTTGCCGCTCAGCGATATCGTGCGCAGCAGGCGGCAAGGCGGTGCTCTCGCTGGTGGAAATGCCGCGGCGGGCGGCGGGCCACCATACCGTGGCGGCGGACATCGCGGTAAGTTGATTGCCGATTTTGCCGGCAGAACACATCTATCCCGGCGCACAAACATCGGGTGGAAGCGCAAATGACCTCAGCCGGCAGTGCCTTTGCGCTCGCGCTCCTTGGCGGAGCGGGGACGCTCAGGCGCGGCGACATGGATGCGGAACGCGACGCGCGCTACCGCGCGGGGCTGCGGCGGGCGCTGGTCGCGGGGCGCGACATTCTCGCCGTTGACGGCAGCGCGCTCGATGCGGTGACCGCGTCGGTCTGCGCGCTCGAAGACGACCCGCTGTTCAACGCCGGCAAGGGCGCGGTCTTCACCCGAGCGGGGACGCAGGAGATGGACGCCGCGGTGATGGAAGGGCGCGAGCGCCGCGCCGGCGCGGTCGCCGGAATCTTCGGCCCGAAGAACCCGGTGCTGGCGGCCCGCGCGGTGATGGAGCGCTCGCCGCATGTGCTGCTGATCGGCGAGGGCGCGGTCGCGTTCTGCCGCGAAGCGGGCCTCGCCTTCGCCGACCGCGACCACTTCTTCACCGAGGCGCGCTGGCAGGCGCTCCAGGACACGCTGGCGCGCGGCGACGACGGCGAGAGCGATGAGGCGCGGCGTCACGGCACGATCGGCGCCGTGGCACGCGACCGCGCGGGCAATCTCGCGGCCGCGACCTCGACCGGCGGCATGACCGGCAAGCTGCCAGGGCGGGTCGGCGACAGCCCGATCATCGGCGCCGGCACCTATGCCGACAACGCAACCTGCGCGGTGTCGGCGACCGGCCACGGCGAATTCTTCATCCGCTACACCGCGGCGCATGAGATCGCCGCGCGCATCGCCCATGCCGGCCAGCGGCTCGCCGCGGCGGCCGCGGCGGTGGTCGCCGAGTTGGGTCGGGTTGGCGGATCGGGCGGGCTGGTCGCGGTCGGCAGCGATGGCGCCGTCGCGCTGCCGTTCAACTACGCCGGAATGTATCGCGGCTATGTGCAAGATGATGGAATCGTGTACACCGCGATCTACGACGAAGCCTACGAAGCGTCATGAACCAAAAACGACATTTCTGGGGAGCCATCGCGGGCCTAGCCGCGGCGCTTTATGCCGGCGCGGCAGATGCGCAATCGACGCCACCCAACCCGGCGATCTCCGATGGGGTGGTCAAGATCGGGCTCATCCTCGATATGAGCGGCCCCTATTCGCAGCTGACCGGAAAGGGCAGCGCCACCGCGGCGCAGATGGCGGTCGAGGATTTCGGCGGCAAGGTGCTAGGCGCGCCGATTCAGGTCGTTATCGCCGACCATCACAACAATACCGACCAAGCGGCCGCGATCGCTCGCGACTGGTACGGTGATCAGCACGTCGACGCGATTATGGATGTCGCCGGCTCGTCGGAAGCGCTGATCGTCCAGGCGATTGCCGGGACCCGAGACAAGATCGTCATCCTCAACGCGCCCGGCGCCAACCGGCTCACCGAGGAAGGCTGCTCCTCGACCTCGGTCCACTACACCAACGATACTTACTCGATCGCCCATTCGCTGGGCCGCTCGATCGTCTCAAACGGCGGCGATACGTGGTTCTTCATCACCGTCGATTACAGCTATGGCTACGACCTTGAAGACGAGACCGCCACGGTCGTCAAGGCGAATGGCGGCACGGTTCTCGGCCACGCCCGCCATCCGCTCAACGCGCCGGATTTCTCCGCCTACGTGCTGCAGGCGCAGCAGTCGCACGCGAAGGTCGTCGGGCTTGCCAATGGTGGCGCCGACACCAGCAGCACCATCGAGCGTGCCGCCGCGCTCGGCATGATCCCTGGACCGCAGCTTTTCGCCGGGCTGTCGCTACGCATCAACGGGGTCAACAATCTCGGCCTTAAAACCGCACAGGGAATACGGCTGGCCGAGGCGTTCTATTGGGACACCGACGACGCCACGCGCGCCTGGTCGAAACGCTTCTTCGAGCGCGTCGGACTGATGCCGAATTCGCTGCAGGCTGGCGTCTATTCGTCGACAATGCACTACCTCCAGGCCGTCGCCCAAGCCGGCACCGACGCGACCGACCCGGTGATGCGGGCGATGCGGGACACGCCGATCGACGATTTCTTCGTGCATGGGGGGCGCATTCGCGCCGACGGGCTGATGCTGCACCCGATGCGGCTGTTCCGGGTCAAGGCCCCGGCCGAATCCAAATATCCGTGGGACTACTATCAGCTGATGACGACGATCCCCGGCGATCAGGCCTTTGAGTCGCTCGCCCAGTCCAAATGCCCGCTGGTGAATAAACCTGCTGCTGGTGAATAGATAAGGGCTACCCGATCCCGAGCCGGGCGCGGGCGGCGGCCAGTTCGGCCTCGTCCCAGTAGCCGATCAGGATGCCCGAGCGGAGCTGTTGGCCGCGCGCGTAATTGTCGATCCGCTCGTCGGTCGTGGTGATGCGGTTGTGGTCGGTGAGCGCCCAATCGAACAGCGCCTCGCGCATCCGGGCATGCTGATCGGCATACGCCAAATCACCGCCGAGATCGTTGAGCTCCTGCGGGTCGCTCACCAGATCGAACAGCAGCGGGCGGAAGCCGGTGGCGTGGATGTATTTCCAGCGCCCGTCGAACGCCATGTAGAGCCGGCAGTCGCGGATCGGCTGGTTCAAGGTGAGCCGCGCCTCGAGCATCGCATAGTCGTATTCGGAGAAGATCGTTCGCCGCCAATCCTCGGGCGTCTCGCCGTGCAGCAGCGGCAGCAGGGAGCGGCCCTCGATGACGTTCGGCAACGGCGTGCCGCCGCAATATTCGACAAAGCTCGGCACCAAATCGATCGCCTCGACCAGCGCGTCCGACGCCGTACCGCGGGTGGCATCCGCCTCGGGTGACGGATCGGCGACGATCAGCGGCACCTTGACCGTGCAATCGTGGAAGAAATCCTTTTCGCCGAGCCAATGGTCGCCAAGATAATCGCCGTGATCGCTGGTGAAGACGATCAGCGTGTTGGCCGACAAGCCGCGCTCGTCGAGAAAACGGAACAGCTGGCCGAGCCAATCGTCGATCTGCTTGACGAGACCCATATAGGCCGGGATCACCCGCTCCCGCACCTCGTCGCGCGAGAAATTGCGCGCCACCCGCTGCGCCATCAGCGCGCCGTAGACGGGGTGCGGGTCGGCGCGCTCGGCCGCGTCGCGCACCGGTGCGATCACATCCTGCCGCCCGTACAAATCGTGATACGGCGCCGGCGCGATATAGGGCCAATGCGGCTTGATGTAGGAGAGGTGCAGGCACCAGTTGCGCCCGTCCTTTGCCGCCTCGTCGATGAACTGCATCGCCCGGCGCGTCGTATAGGCCGTCTCCGAATGCTCCTCGGGGATGCGTGCCGGCTTATCGCCATGCGAAAGCAGCCAGCCGTTCGCACCCTCGGCTGAATTGGCCCATTCCTCCCACGGGTTCTCGGCGTCGTATCCGTGCGCGCGCAGGTAATTGTCATATTCCGGCCGCGGCCGGCTCGATGGATGCAGCCCGTCGTCGCGCTCGTAGGGCTCGAACCCGCATTCCGAGAGATGCACGCCCAGCGCCGACCCCGGATCGATACCGAGCCGCTTCAGCCCGGCAAGGTCGGCGGCCATGTGCGTCTTGCCGACCAGCACCGTGCGCATGCCCAGTTCGGCGAGGTGGTCGCCGAGGGTCGGCTCGTCGACGCGCAGCGGGAAGCCGTTCCAGTTGGCCCCGTGCGAGCGCATGTAGCGTCCGGTGTAGAAGCTCATCCGCGATGGCCCGCAGACCGGCGACTGGACATAGGCGCGATCGAAACGCACCCCGCGCGCCGCCAGCGCGTCGATGTTCGGCGTCTTCAGATGCGGATGGCCGTAGCAGCCGAGGTAATCGAACCGCAGCTGGTCGCACATGATGAAGAGGATGTTCTTGCCGGGCATGGCCTTCTTTCGTCATACCGGCGAAGGCCGGTATCCACTTATACCCTTCTCCGGCGCCGATAAGTGGGTCCCGGCCTGCGCCGGGACGACGGCTACGCCGTCGGCTTCTCGCCGAGCGCCAGGAGTTCCATGCCGAGCCCGTAGCCGAGCAAATCGTGCATCTGCCGGCGCAGCATCTCTGTCAGCAAGAGCCGGGTGTAGCGCAGCGCGAGCGTCGGCTTCTTCGCCAAGTCCTCGGCGATCTCCCAGGCGCGCGCCACCAGCTTGTCGGGGGCAAGCACCTCGGCAACGAGGCCGAATTCGTGTGCCTTTTTGGCGTCAAGCGTTTGCCCGGTGAGCAGGTAATAGCGGCCCCGATTCATGCCGAGCAGCAGCGGCATGACGATGTGCATGCCGTCGCCCGGCACCACTTCCGAGGCAAAATGCGCCGAGTCCTGGAATTGCGCGGTGTCGGCGGCGAGGACAATGTCGCAAAGCAGCGGGATTTCCGAATGCCGCCAGGCCGGGCCGTTGATCGCGCTGATCACCGGCACCTCGATGTCGAGGAGCTTCATCAGCAGGTGGCGGCCTTCCCAGTGGATGCGATCGATCCGGTCGATGCCAGGCCGGGTCGGGAAGGACGAGGTGCCGGGGGTCGCGCGCGGACCGGAGAACTCGGCGCCGGTGCCGGTGATGATGACGACCCGGTTCTCGCGGTCGTTGCCGACATCGTAGAACGCGTCGGGCAGCTCGCCATGCGGCCCGAACCCCCAGCGCAGCGACCCGCCGTCGGTGTGCAAGGTCATCTGCAGGATGCCGTCGCGGCGCTCGAAGCGGACGCATTGGTACTTGTTGGCGTAGTCGTCGAGCCTGGTTGGCATAGCGCGTCCTCCCCTTGCTAACCTCTCCCGCTCGCGGGAGGCGGGCAGGAAAACGGTCACTAACTTTCTCTTGATCTTGGCCGGTCCCTTTCCAGAGTGTCTTGTATCGCGTGTAGCGCTGCCGGCGCATCATCTTCGGCCCCGAGTCTTGCACCCCACGCGGCGGCCCACTCGTGAAGCGGCATGATGAGGCGGACCAACGCCTTCCCTTCTTCGCTCAAGCCATAGCCGCCAGTGTGATGGACTACGATGGCGGCGGCCCGCAGTTCCTTGAGGCGTATGTTTAGGAGGCCCGGATTTGTTTCCGCGACCGCTTGCAGTTCCCGAAACGTTAGAGGTTGTCCGGCTTGAGCAAGCTCCCACAAAACGCGCAAACTCATGCGCCGCCCCAGCAGATCGAGAAGCACCATAATTGGGCGCCCGGTTTGCGACCCGCGTACGGGCTGGCCGGGTTTGGGAAATTTCATGCTATACTTTTCGTAGCGGTCGAGGTAACTTTTTTGCTACGAGAATGATAGCAGAAGGACGCGCAAAATGGTACCTCGCATCGAGCCGGCCGGAACGCCCACACGGAAAGACGCGGTGGATCGGGCAACTCGTTTGCCTTCATCCCTCGCGGCTGATGACACTTTAGGAAAAGCCGGCGGCATGATCAAAGCCCATGCGGTGCCCGTGCCGTCCGACAGCGTGCTGGCGCCGCTTTATGTGGGCGCGGACCTGCTGGATGCGTTCGCTGTTCACCTGCCGGCGGGGGCGAGCGACAATCTCGAAGTGCTGGCGTGCGTTGCGTTCGAGCGGCAGGCGGGGTGGATTCGCGCGCTGACCTGGGTGCGCGATGCGGTGATGGCGACGGTCGGCGTCAAATCGTCGCGCGCGATCGGTGCTGCCGCGGCGGCGCGGGGGCTACAGGTGATCGGCTACCTTCCGCTGCTGTCGAAGAGTGCGGGGGAGTTGGTGATGGGCGGGGACGACCGGCATCTTGACTTCCGAGTCGCGGTCCTGCTGCGCACGGGCGCGGCGGGCGGGCGGGCGCTAGTCGTGGTGACAGTGGTGCATTGCCATAACCGGCTGGGGCGGACGTACCTGGCGGTGAGCGCGCCATTCCACCGCACGATCCTGCGGGCGAATTTGGAACGGGCGGTAAGGGTGATGGAGGGCTAGATCGGTTCGACGGGGATGCCGAGGATTGGCGCGGCTTCCGCCACCAGGTCCGCAGCAGGTCGAGCAGGCTCGGCGAGAGCATGACGTACGGTCCTTGCCGCCTTTGCCCTGCTCCACGCGAATGATCATTCGGTTGCTGTCAATGTCGGAGATCTTGAGCGAGACCACCTCGGCGGCGCGCAGGCCGGCGCCGTAGGCCACGCTCAGCGCCGCCTTGTACTTGAGCCCCGGCTTGGGTCTTCGGCGCTAATTTGCGGATGTCATGTCTTCGATCATACGCTGCCGCAGCGGGCTTATGGCCTTGTCGGTCATGAGGGATGCTCCTGTCTTGATGGAGGTTGCGAACCCCTCATCTCAAGACAGGACGCCCCGTCGCGCTATCGTGTTGGCTGTGCTGCCGGCCGCAGCGCCCTACCTACCGCGCGAGCGGTTTAGTCCTGTGACCCTGAACGGACCTCCTCCCGCTTGCGGGAGAGGGGAAATTCTTACCTCGTCCACCCCAATATCGCCGCCGCGACTTCGTCGGGCTTATCGAGCTCGGCGAGGTGGCCGGCGCCGGGGATCACCTTGATTTCGGTCTTGCCGGTGATGCCTTTGGCAAATTTACCGGCGTAGCTGCGCGGCATCACCTTGTCCTCGCCGCCCCAGAGCAACAGGGTCGGCGCGGTAATCAGCGGAAGGCGCTTTTCGAGCTTGGTGTTGCCGAGCGGCCAGAAGATGCGCGCCGCCGCCTCGCTGGCGCGGACCTGCTCGATCGGCCATTCCGGCGAGTTGAGCCCCTCGGGCTCGGCCTTGAGCATCTCCCAATTCGCCGGGTTGGCGCAAAAGAGCGCCGGCACGTCGGGCGGGCGCTGCGCCCACGGGTCGGTCGCCGGGTCGTTCTCATCGAAGAGGCCGAACGGCGCGATCAGCGCCAGGCGTTTGACCATCGCCGGCCACAGCGCCGCGACCTCGGCGGCGAGCGAGCCGCCGACCGAACTGCCGGCGAGATCGGCGCCGGCGAGCCCGGCGCCTTCGAGGATTTGCCGCACCGCCAGAAGCCAATCGAGATGGCTGTCGAGCGCGAGATGACCGCGCTCGCCGCCCGGGAACCCCGGCAGCGACGGCACGATTACGGTGCGCTCCCTGGCGAGCGCGTCGAGGAAGGGCACCCATTTCGGCAACCCGCCGAACCCGGCGAGAAAGCCGAGCTTCGGCCCCGACCCAGCGGTCCACACCCGGCACGAATAGCCGTTGACCTCGACGGACGTCGTTTTTGGTTCGGTCATGGCGCGGCGATTATTCCGCCGCCGCTTGCGCGGCCGGATGGAACGAGGCCGGTTCCGCCCGCTCCTGCTTCTCCATCGGCTGCGGCCACCAGTGGTCTTCCCATTGCGAGTGGACGTGCTGCAGGCGCGGCATGACCTTCTCAGCGAAGAGCTGCGTGTTGTACTTGGCCAAGTCCTTGCTCATGTTGCCGAACTGCAAAAGCATCATCAGGTGGCCGACATTGAGGTTGGTCGCGACTTCGGTCAGCTGCTCGACGACCTCGTCGGGCGAGCCGATGATGACGTAGCCCTTGTCGACGATCGCATCCATCTCGCGCGCGAGCGTCTGGAACTTGGTCTCGTAGCGGGCGGTGTCGCGGCTGGCGTCGGCGGCCTGCGAGACCATGCCCTTGATGCCGCGGCGCTGGGTCTCCTCGGTGGCGTAGCCCGGCGGGCCGGCGAAGCGCGGGTCGATGTGCAGGCAGCGGCCGTAGAAATACTCGGCCGGCTCGGCATAGAGCTCGAGCGCCTGCTCACGGGTTTCGGCGACGCCGACGAACTGCAGGAAGCCGGCGCGGTACGGATTGCGGTCCTTGCCGAGCTTGGCCATCTCGTTCCAGAACCCGGTCATCGTCGCCTGCCCGGCCTTGTAGCCGTAATAGCTGAGGTAGCAGTAGACGTAGTCCATCTCGGCGCACCACTGCCAGGTCTCGACCGAGCCGCCGCCGGGGATCCAAATCGGCGGGTGCGGGCGCTGGATCGGGCGCGGCCAGATGTTTACGTAGCGCTGCTGGTTGAAGCGGCCGTTGAAGGCGAAGGTCTTCTTCTCGGTCCATGCCTTGAGCACCAGATCGTGCGCTTCGAGATAGCGCTCGCGCAGCATCGACGGGTTCTGACCGTAGGCGTAGCAGGTGTCCATCGGCGAGCCGACCGGAAACCCGGCGATCAGGCGTCCGCCGGAGATGCAATCGATCATCGCCATTTCTTCGGCGACGCGGGTCGGCGGGTTGTAGAGCGCCAGCGAGTTGCCAAGGATGCACAGCGCCGTATCGGTGGTGCGGCGCGCCAGCGAGCTGGCGACCAGATTTGGCGACGGCATCAGGCCGTAACCGTTCGAGTGATGTTCGTTGACGCAGATCGCGTCGAACCCGCAGTCGGCGGCGAATTCGAGCTCATCCATGAAGTCGTTGTACATGTGATGCGCGCGCCGCGGGTCGAACAGCGACGAGTGGATGTCGACCCACACCGAGGGGTTCTTTTCCCGGAAATCGTCGGGAAGCTCGGTGTACGGCATCAGATGGAACCACATCAGCTTCATGGCTCACTCCCGAGAATGTGCGCGGAGAAAGTTAGCAAGGCTTACGTTTCGGTCAACCGTAACCTCTGAGACCATCTCGCCAAAACACGTCCGCAGATTGCCGCCGCCCGCCTGCTGCTCTACCCTTGCCGCCCATGTGCCGGTTTCGAACCTGCGCCGTCCTCGCGGCGTGGCTTGTCGTCATGCTCGCGCTGCCGGCGTGCTCGCTGCTCCAGCAGCTGCAACAGGTCTTTCCGCCCACGCAACTGCCGCCCCAGCCGCCAGTGCCGGTCGAAGCCGCGCCGCCACCACCGCCGGAAAGCCAAAGCCTGGCGCCTCCGAGCCCCGACGAGGCGCAAGCCGAGATGACCCAATGGCTGCGGGACCACGGCTACAAGAGTTTCCAGATCTCCGCCATCCTCGGAGACGCTCGCGACGAGAGCGGGTTCAACCCGTGCATTCAGGGGCCGGGCGGTTTCAGCTACACGTTCCAGTGGGCTGGTCGGCGGCTGGCGCAGCTCCACGAGTTCGCCCACTCCAATGGCTGCCCGCAGCTGCACGTGCAGATGGCGTTCGCCGATTGGGAGCTGCGCAACCAGCCGCAATTCGCCTGCTTCTGGCAGGCGACGACCGCCGCCGGCGCCTACGCCGCCTTGCGCCGCGGGTTCGGGCGGGGAAGCTGCTGACTAGCGCCGTCTGGGCGACGCCTCGTTGGCCAGCGCCGAGGTGACGTCGGCGAACGAGGTCTTCAGCGAGGTGCGCACGTCGAGCACGGTCGGCTTGCGCGAGACAAGCGCCTCCTGCAACGCCGGCCCGAGATCGTTCGCGTCCTCGATCCGAGTGCCGTTGCAGCCCATCGCCCGGGCAATCGCGGCGTGGTCAAAATCGTTGAACTCGGCGGCGAACGGCCCGCCGCCATGCAATACCCAGCCGAGCGCGTTGTTGTTGAAGACCACCGTGGTGATCGGGATGTCGTGTTCGATCGCGGTCATCATCCCGTTCATCGTCATCGCGAAGCCGCCATCGCCGCACACCGCGACGACCGGCCGGTCGGGATGCACGAGCTTCGCCGCCAGCGCCGCCGGGATGGCGAACCCCATGGGGCCGGAGCCGGCCGCCTGCAAAAAGCCGCCGGCCATCTTCACCTGGTAGAAATGCGTCATCAGGATGCGGTTCTCGCCGGCGTCGCAGGTGACGATGGCGTTCTCCGGCAGGTTCTTCATCAATTCGCCGATCACCCGCTGCGGCAGGATCGGCTTGTCGTCGGACTGGTACTCCGACACGTTGAAAAAACCCTGTTCGGCGCGGTGCAAGGCGACGCGCTTCTCAGCGTCGGCGCGGCGATGCCCGGTCTTGGTGCGCAAGGTCTCATGGAGTTGGCCCAAGAACATCTTGACGTCACCGAGCACGATTTGCTCGGCCGGGAAGGTCCACGACGCGTTGCGCGGCTCGATATCGACCTGGATAAAGCTCTGCCGGGTCGGATCGAGCAGCTTGCCGTTGGCCCAGGCGGTGTCGCTCGGGCTGAGCTTCGAGCCGAGCACCAGCACCAAATCGGCCTCGCCGATGCAGGCATTGGCCGCGGGGGTGCCGAAAGTGCCGAACACGCCCAAGGCTAGCGGGTGGGTCTCGGGGAAGACGCCTTTGCCGGCCGCGGTGGTGCCGACCGGCAGCCCGGCGGTCTCGGCGATCTGCCGCAATTCCTCATAGGCCTGAGAGATGCGCACGCCATTGCCGGCGATGATGATCGGCTTGCGCGCGGCGAGGATGCGCGCGGCCGCGGCGTCGATCTGCGCCGGGTCGATCGGCGGCGCAGGTGGCGGTAGATAAAAGCGGGTCGGGTAGAGCGGCGGTTGCTGTTCCGGGGTAACCGTGCCGGCCAAGGAATCATGGCTGAAGAGGATCGCCACCGGTCCCATCTGGCCGCTGAGCGCGTGCTTGATCGCGAGCTGCGTCGCCTGCACCGCCTCCAAGGGCTCGTGCGCCTGCATCACCTGCTTGGTGACGCCGCCGAAGGCGCGGCGTGCGTCCCAGCTGCCGTAATCGCCGGTCGCCTGCTGATAGGGCGCGTGCAAGTGGAAATGCGGCGCGTCGGAGAAATCGGTCAGCAGAACCATCGGCGACGACGACAGAAACGCCTCCAGCGTGCCGATGAGCCCGTTGCCGAGCACCCACGGTCCCTGCCCGATCATCACCCCGGGCCGCCGAGTCAGCCGCCCGTAGACCTCGGCCATCACCCCGGCCAGCGATTCCTCGCGCACCGTGACCATGCGGACCTGGTTTTGCACCTGGGCGAGGCCCGAGATGATACGGCCGGTATGGCCGCCGGAAATGCCGAAGACGAACTCGATGCCGGCCTCGGCCAAGACCCGCGCCACCAGCACCCGCGACGGCGTCTCCTCTTTCAGCATCCGCTCGACCGGCATGGCCATCCTCCCTGGGGTTTGGCGGGAGCTTGCTACCGACGGAGAGCGATGACAACGCCCGGCGGCAATGCAATGGTTAGCGCATGGTTCCGCTCTCCATTCTCGACCTGTCGCCGATCGTCGAAGGCGGCGATGCCGGCCAGTCGCTGCGCAATTCTCTCGACCTCGCGCGCCACGTCGAGGCGCTGGGCTATCCGCGTTATTGGATGGCCGAGCATCACAATTTGCCGGGCATCGCCAGCGCCGCGACGGCGGTGGCGCTTGCCCATATCGCCGCCGGCACCAGCACGATCAAGATCGGCGCCGGCGGCATCATGCTACCCAACCATGCGCCGCTGATGATCGCCGAGCAGTTCGGCACGCTTGCCGCGCTGCATCCCGGCCGGGTCGAGCTCGGGCTCGGCCGGGCGCCGGGCTCGGACCAGCTGACGATGCGGGCGATGCGCCGCAACCTGCTCGCCGGGCCGGAGCAGTTCCCGCAGGATGTCGTCGAGTTGATGGGCTATTTTCGCCCGTCGGAGCCCGGCCAGCGGCTGCAGGCGGTGCCCGGCGCGGGGCTCGACGTACCGATCTGGATTTTGGGTTCGAGCCTCTTCGGCGCGCAGCTCGCGGCGATCCTGGGCTTGCCGTTCGCCTTCGCGTCGCACTTCGCCCCAGCCGCATTGATGCAGGCAATCGCGATCTACCGCGAACGGTTCGAACCCTCGGCGCAGCTGGCCGCGCCGCATGTGATGCTCGGCGTCACCTGCGTCGCCGCGGAGACCGACGCGGAGGCGCGCTTCCTGTTTTCGTCATTGCAACAATCGACCCTCAATAACCGGATCGGCCAGCCGAGCCGGGTGCCGCCGCCGGTCGCCGATTTCGAGGCGAGCCTCGACCCCTACAAGCGCGCGGTGGTCGAGGACGCGTTCGGCGCCGCAATTGTCGGCGGACCGGAGACGGTGCGGCGCGGCCTCGACGACCTCATCGCCCGCACCGGCGCCGATGAGCTGATGGTGACGGCCAACATCTTCGACCACGCCAAACGCAAGCGCTCGTTCGAGATCGTCGCCCAACTGCGCGACGGGTAACTCCGCCTCGGCGGTCGGCTTCTCTCCCTCGCTGATTGCTGTCATAAATCCGTCATGTCTTTTATCAGCGCGACCCTCGGCAGGATCGCGGCGCCCGAGCGGCGCACGATGGCGGTCGCTTGCGCCGCCCACATCCTGCACGACGGCTACACCGACCTGCTCTACGTGCTGCTGCCGCTGTGGCAGGCGCAATTCGGGCTCGACTACGCCGCGGTCGGCTTGTTGCGCGCGCTCTATGTCGGCGCGATGGCCGGGTTCCAGATCCCGGCCGGGTCGATTGCCCAGCGTTTCGGCGGGCCGCTCGTCCTCGGCCTCGGCACCGCGCTCGCCGGGATCGGCTATCTCGTCGCCGGGGCGAGCGTGGGCTTCGCCATGCTGGTGGGCGCGCTGGTCATCGGCGGGCTGGGCTCGGGGGTGCAGCACCCGATCAGCGCCAATTTGGTGTCGCAAGCCTTTCCGGGACGCCGGTCGCGCCAGGCGCTCGCCGGTTACAATTTCTCCGGCGACCTCGGCAAGATGGCGTTTCCCGCGGCCACCGCCTGGCTCTTGACCCTGATGAACTGGCGCGCGGCGACGACGGTGATCGGGATCGTCGGCCTCGTCGTCGCCGTCGCAATCCTCGCGGCGCGCGGGCTGCCCGGGCGGGCAGTGAAACCCGGTGAAGCCGCCGATTCGCCGGAAACTGCGGCGCCGGCGCCAAGCGGGCGCGGCTTCCCGCTGCTCCTATCGATCGCGATGATCGACAGCGCGACCCGCATGGGCTTCCTCACCTTCCTACCCTTCCTCTTGAAGCTGAAGGGCGCTGGGCTGGCGGAGATCGGCGTCGCGCTGACCCTCATCTTCACCGGCGGCGCCTGCGGCAAGCTCGCTTGCGGCTGGCTCGGCGCGCGCGTCGGCGTGGTGCGCGCAACCTGGATCACCGAGGGCGCGACCGCAGCGGGAATCCTCGCGTTGCTCCCATTGCCTCTGTTCGCCGGGATGGCGGTCCTGACGTTGATCGGGGTCGCGCTCAACGGCACCTCGTCGGTGCTGTACGGGACGGTGCCGGAGCTCGTCGCGCCCGAGCGGCGCCAGCGCGCCTTCAGCATCTTCTACACCGGCGGGGTCGGCGCCGGGGCGCTGTCGCCGGTGCTCTACGGGATGATCGGCGACGCATTGAGCGTGCCGGCGATGATGGTGCTTGTCGCCACGGTGGTGTTGATTACCCTACCGCTGTCCTGGCGGTTGAAGCCGGCCCTGCAGCACCCCTGAGCCCAACTTTCCGGCGCGATAGCCAGAAGCCTCTCGACAAACTGTGCCATAGCGCTATTCTTGTCGAGAACAAAACAGGAATATACCGTGACGCGGGGAGCTCAAAGAATTCAGCGCGAGGCCGAGCGGCAATTCCCGGTACGGGTGCGGCTCGCGGTGCCGCCCGGCGGGTTTGGCCGTCAGCTTGAAGTCATGCATGCCTGGCTCGACGAGGTTTGCGGTCCGACCGGCTGGATCTCGGCGCCGGCCGGTCTTATCGGCGTAATCAATGACGCGGTCGCGTTCTATTTCGACGACGCCGCTTTCGCTCATGCTTTCGTCAATCGCTTTTGCTGCGGCTACCGTCCGGTTGAGGTCAACCGCGCCGTCGAGGGCGCGTTTTCGCTGCGCACCGAGATGCCGGCGCCGCGCCGGGTCGCGCTCACCCACAAGACGCCCTAGCGAATGACTCTGTTGGCCTGGGCTGGGTTAGCGGCGACGTGCCTTAGTGCCGCCCTGCTGCAGGCGACCAACGGGTTCGGCTTCGCCGTGCTGGCCGTGCCGTTCTTTCTGCTTCTCGTGCCGGCAGAGCAGGCGATCCAGCTCGTCATCATCCTCAGCCTGGCGATCTCGCTGGTGATGATCCCGCGCCTGCGCGACGCGGTCGACCCGCGCCTGCTGCTGCGCCTGGCGGTCGGCAGCGCCATCGGCCTGCCGATCGGCCTTGTCGCCTTCGGCTACAGCAACCCGCTGATCGTGCGCCTGGCGGCGGGAGTCGTTATCACTCTCTTCGCGGCGATGCTGGGGTGGAACCGCTATCGCCGGCACCCGCCGCTGGTGGCGATGCGCCTCGGCCTCGACCTGGGAGCCGGAACCGTCGCCGGCGCCGCGACCGGGCTTGTCGGCATGCCGGGGCCGCCGCTGATGATCTACCTGATGCTGGCGTCGGCGCCGATGCGGGCGGTGCGCGCGACCTTGGTCGCGTTCTTCGTGCTGGTCTATGCCGCGACGCTCTTGTGCGATGTCGTCTTCCTCGGCGTGCCGGTGAGCGATTGGGCGATCGCCGCGAGCCTTCTGCCGCTGGTATGGGTTGGCGGGATCGTCGGGCTGCGCATCGCCGACCGCCTCCACGAGACGGTGGCGGTGATCTTGTCGATCCTGGTGCTCGCCGTCGCCGGTCTTTATACCCTCGCCGCGGCAGCGACGGCCGCGCTATAGGTCGTACAAGAAAGGAACCGAGCATGCCGGTTGTTGATCAGATCACCGCGAACCATAACGAACTGACCGGTTGGCGGCGTGACATCCACGCGCACCCCGAGCTCGGCTTCGAGGAGACCCGCACCTCCGACCTCGTGGCGCAAAAGCTGGAGCAATTCGGCATCGAGGTCACTCGCGGCGTCGGCAAGACCGGTGTCGTCGGCCGGCTGCGGGCCGGCAATTCGCCGCGCTCGATCGGCCTCAGGGCTGACATGGACTGCCTGCCGATCCTCGAAGCCAACAGCTTCGCGCATCGCTCGCAGAACCCTGGCAAGATGCACGCCTGCGGCCATGACGGGCACACGACGATGCTGCTGGGCGCCGCCCGATACCTCGCCGCGACCAAAAATTTCGACGGCACCGTGCATTTCATCTTCCAGCCGGCCGAGGAAGGCCTTGGCGGCGCCGAGGCGATGATCGCGGATGGGCTCTTCAATCGCTTCCCGTGCGACGTCATCTTTGGCATGCACAACCGGCCGGGATTGGCGATCGGCAAGTTCCAGATCCGCCCGGGCGCGATGATGGCGGGCGGCGCGTTTTTCGACATCAACGTCACCGGGGTGGGCGCCCACGGCGCGCGACCCGAGGCCGGGATCGACCCGGTCATCGTCGCGGCGCATATCGCGACCGCGCTGCAGACCATCGTCTCGCGCAATGTGCGCCCGACCGACACTGCCGTCGTCAGCGTCACGCAAATCCATGGCGGCGACGCCTATAATGTGATCCCGGAAAAGGCGGTGCTGCGCGGCACCGCGCGCTGTTTCAGCGAGGCAGTGATGAGCCTTGTCGAAGCTCGCATGCGGCGCATCGCCGAAGGGGTCGCAAACGGTCTCGGCGCCAAGGCCGAGACCAATTTCCGCGTGCTGTTCCCGCCGCTCGTCAATCACGCCGACGAGATGCAATTCATCGCCGATTGCGCCGCTGATGTGGTCGGCGAGGCCAATGTCAATCGCAATTCCAACCCGGTCATGGCGTCGGAGGATTTCGCGATCATGCTGAAGAGCGTACCGGGCGCCTACATTCAGATCGGCAACGGCGACGGGGAAGGCGCCTGTGAGGTGCACAACCCCGGCTACGACTTCAACGACGGCGCGCTGCCCCTGGGCGCGAGCCTCTTCGCGCGCCTCGTCGAAAAACGGCTCGACCGGCTGGGCACGAGCTAGATCAGATCATCGGGCGGCGCGATGGCGCCCTTTGCCGAGCCGCGCTACTCTGTCGGCAATCTCTTTGGGAGGAACCGGAAATGACAGAACTCGGCGTCGAGGTCGATTGCCTCGCGGGCGTCAAAATCGTGGATTTCACCCAGTTCGAGGCCGGGCCTTCGTGCACCGAGTCCCTAGCGTGGCTCGGCGCCGAGGTGGTCAAGATCGAGAACCCCTCGGTCGGCGATCCCGGCCGCCGGCTGCAAGGGCCAGGCGCGCCAGACAAGGATCCCTGGTATTTCCACCAATTCAACGCCAACAAGAAGTCGCTGACGCTCAATCTGAAATCGCCGCGCGGGCTCGAGATCGTCCGCGAGCTGCTGAAAAAGGCCGACGTCACCATCGAGAACATGGCGCCCGGCACGATCGAGCGGCTGGGCCTCGGCTACGACGAGGTCAAGAAAATCAACCCCGGCATTATCTACTGCCAGGTCAAGGGCTTTGGCACCGGCAGCCCGTACGAGAAAAACCTCGCCTTCGACATGATCGCCCAGGCCGCCGGCGGCCCGACCAGCGTGACCGGCGAAGCCGGCCAGGCGCCGGTCAAGCCCGGCCCGTCATTCGGCGACACCGGCACCGGCATGCTGATGGCGATCAGCATTCTCGGGGCGCTCTACAAGCGCGCGCAGACCGGGCAGGGCCGCCGCCTCCAGGTAGCGATGCAGGACGCGATGATCCACTACATGCGTGTGCCGTTTTCGCGCACGCAGCTCTCCGGCAAGGCCCCGGCGCGCGGCGGCAGCAGCCGGTCGGCTCCCGGCGGGCTGGTGCCCTCGGCGCTCTATCCGTGCAAGCCCGGCGGGCCCAACGACTACGTTTATGTGTTCTGCAGCCGCGGCAACGCCGACCACTGGCAGCGGCTACTCAAGGCCATCGGCCGCGAGGATTTGAAGGGCGACGAGCGCTACGAGACGCAACAGGCGCGCAGCCAGCGGGCCGCGGAGGTCGACGAGATCATCGCCGGCTGGACGCGCAAGCACTCGAAGGAAGAGGCGATGAAGCTGATCGGCGAAGCCGGGGTGCCGGCGGGCGCGGTGTTCGACACCGCCGAGCTGATGGCCGACCCCTCGCTCGCCGAGCGCGGCATTATGCAGACGATCGAGCACCCGACCACCGGCAAGATCAAGATGCCGGCCTGGCCGGTGCGCTTCGACGGGCGCCCGAGCAAGGTCAAACCATCGCCACTCTTGGGTCAGCACAACGCCGATGTACTCGGCAGCTGGCTCGGCATGTCCACCGCCGAAATCGACGGCCTCAAGGCGGACGGCATTCTCTGAGCATAACCCCCAATCAGCGAGGCAACCCCATGAAGCTCTATTACGCCCCCGGCGTCTGCTCGATCGGCATCCACGTGCTGCTCGAGGAAATCGGTAAGCCCTACGATCTCGAGGCGGTCAATCTGCGCGAGGGCGCGCAATACAAGCCCGAATTCACCCAGGTGAGTGCGAAATCCAAGGTGCCGGCGCTGCAACGGGACGACGGTTCGATCCTCACCGAGTTCCCGGTGATCGCGACCTACCTCGCCAAGACCAACCCGCAAGCCAAGCTCATCCCACAAGACCTGGAGACTGAGGTGCGGGCCTATGAGGCGATGGAATACGCAGTCGCCACGATGCACGGCCAAGGCTTCGCGCGCATCTTCCGGCCCGGCAATTTCGGCCCGGCCGACCAGGAAGACGCGGTGAAGGCGCGTGGCCGCGAGATGGTCGAGAAGGGCTTTCAGATTCTCGACAAGGCGCTCGCCGGCAAGAACTATCTCGGCGGCAATGAGCTCTCGACCGCCGACGCGGCGGTGTTCTATGTCGAGTTCTGGGGCGCTGGCCGGCTCGGCATGAAGCTGCCGTCCGATGTCGCCGCCCACTACGAGCGGATGAAATCGCGCCCGGCGGTGCAGCGGGTGATGAAGCAGGAAGGCGTGGCGTAGTTCGCGGCGGCACTCCCATGCCGGAGGCAACCACCGCTAATACGGCGATGCAGCGCCACTGGAACGAGGTCGCCGGGCCGCGTTGGGTGGCCCGCGCCGGGTTGCAGGAAGCGCGCAATATCGAGGTCGCGCATCTGCTACTGGCCGAAGCCGGGCCGCAGCCTGGCGAAAGGGTGCTCGATATCGGCTGCGGCACCGGCGCGACGGCGATCCCGTTCGCTCAAGCGGTCGGGCCGGGCGGCCATGTCACCGGCGTCGACATTTCCGAGCCGATGCTGGAGCAGTGCCGCAAGAACGTCGCGGCGGCAGGCGCCGGCAACATCACCCTGGTGAAGGCCGACGCGCAGGTCCATCGCTTTCCGGCGGACAGTTTCGACCTGCTGATCTCGCGCTTTGGCGTGATGTTCTTCGCCGACCCCGCCGCCGCCTTCACCAACCTCCATGCTGGGTTGCGCCGAGGCGGGCGCCTGTGCATGGCGGTGTGGGCATCGCTCAACGAGAACACCCACTGGAAGATCCCGTTCGAGATCGCGGTGAAGCATCTCGGCGCGCCCAAGCCGGTCGACCCGCGCGAGCCGGGGCCGATGGCCTTTCGCGACCCGGGCTACCTCAAGGACATCCTCGGCAAGGCCGGGTTCGCGGATATTTCGGTTACGCCGCGCGCCTTTCATGTGCGCGGCGCTGCCGCGGCGAACGAGGCCGAGCACGCGGCGCTGTTCGGGCCGGCCTGGCGGCTGATGGAGGAAAAGAACGCGCCCGAAGCGGCGCGCCAGGCGATCATCGCCGAGATCGCCACCGCCTTCGTGCCCTATGTGGCCGCGGACGGCCTGCGCCTGCCGGGCACGGTGCTGATCGCCAAGGCGACGAGGGCGTAGGGCGGAAAAGCGGAGCGCCTTCCGCCATTTGGCTGCAATCACGCGCTCTTGGCGGATGACGCTGCGCTCATCCGCCCTACAATCTTAATTTCTGCTCCAAGAGATCGGGCAGGTCATTTTCGAGCAGCACAACGTCGTCCGAGCCGAGGTGGTGCGCCATCCAGTCCTGCGCCTCGGCGAAACCGGCGCAGGACACGATCTCCGCCTTGGGCGCGGCGGCGGCGAACGCCTCAGCGAGCGGCGCGACCCGGTGCGGCGCCACCGCGACCAGCACATCGACATGGGCGGCGGCGAGGCCGCCGATGCGTCGGTGTTCCTCGTCGTGCATGGCGCCGAGCTCGACCATACCGGGGGTGACGAGGATGCGGCGCCCGCCGGGGCGGCGTAGGACATCGAGCAACTCCAGCGCCGAGGCGAACCCGACCGGGTTCGAGTTGTAGGCGTCGTCGATCAGTACCGCGCCGCTGCCCTGGCGCTTCACCTCGAGCCGGTGGGCGATCTGCGGCGTGGTCTTGAGGCTCGCGACCACATCCTCCGGCGGGATGCCGAGCGTGCACGCGGCGGCGAAGGCGAGCGCGACATTCTGCCCCTGGTGCAGGCCGTAGAGTGGCGCGCGCAGCTCATACGCCCTGCCCTGCCACGCGACGGTGACGGCAATCCCGTCGGCGTCCTGGCTTAGATCGGTCATCGCGACAGTGGCGTCCGCCTCGGCGCCGACCGTCACCATCGTCCCGGGATACGCCTCGGCGAAGCGGCGCGGCGCGGCGAAGGCGAGCGTGTCGGCGGCGGCGATCACCGTGCCGCCCTGCGCCGCGACCGCCTCGGCCAGCTCGAACTTGGCCTCCGCCACCGTCTCCAGCGATTTGAAGCGCTCGTAATGCGCCAGGCCAATCGCGGTGACGATGCCCATCTTCGGCGGGGTCAGCGCGCACAGCCGCCGGATCGAGCCCGGCCCATAGGCGCCCATCTCGACCACCAGATAGCGATGATGCGGCTGCAGTCGCTCGCGGACGACCCGGGCGATCCCCATCGCGGTGTTGACGCTGCCGGGGGTGATGAGCGTCGGCGCCGCGGTTTCGAGAATGTGCCCAAGTATGTGCTTGACCGAGGTTTTGCCGTACGAGCCGGTGACGGCGATCACCATCGGGTTAATCTGGCGCAGCCGCGCGTGCGCCTCGTCCCAATAGCGCCGCTGCGTCCGCGCCTCGAATGGTGACAGCAGGAGATTGGCAGCGACCAGCGCCAGCGGCACGAGCTGCACCGGGACGAACCAAATGAGGGCTTGCCCGGTGGCGATGGCGGCGAGCGCCGCGACAATAGCGATGAGCACCAGGGCGATCACAAAAATCCGGGTCGCCCGCGCGGTCATCGCCAGGCGCTTCTTCGCGGTCTTGCGCGGATCGCGCTCGAACGCGGCGACCACCAGGCAAGCGCCCCCGGCGAGGACCGGGAATAGCCAGTTCGGTAGCACTATCGGCACGAGCAGTTGCACAAGACCGAGCGCGATCAGCGCCACCGACAGCCGGCAGTCGAATGCCCCAGTCTTAATCAACCACCGAAGGAATCGATCGTTATCGTATTCATCCTGCTGAAAAAGATGAAGATAAGTCAGCAGCCTTCGTCCCGCGAAGATGACGAAGGCAAAAACCGGGAAGATGCTGCTCATTTGAGCCCGCTCAACATCTCGCCGAGCAGATGCGTCACTTGATGGCGCCCATCGGTGAGGATCGTGTAGTGATCGAAGCCGCGCAGCAGATGAAGCTGCGAGCCGGGGATCAGCGCGTGGAAGCGCTCGGCGATGTCGGGAGGGCTTTCAGTATCATCCTCGCCATGGACGATGACCGCCGGGCAACGCACCGCCCGAGCGACGTCGCTCAAATCTTCGTTGACCGCCCTGACGAGCACCGGCCGCATCGCGCCGGCATTGCGGTAGTCGCTGCTGCCGTAGCACTCGCGCAGCCGGTCGCGGGCCGGACCCTCCGGGGTCAGCGCCCGCATCACCCGAAAGGCGACTCGGCGCGGGAAACGCCTGAGCCGCGCGGCAAACGAGCGATGCGGCGGCAACCCCGCCGCGGCGATCAGGAACAGCGCGTCGACCGACTGCGGGTGCCGCGCGGCGAGCTGCAACCCCACCCGGCAGCCGAACGAGTGGCCGACCCAAATCTTTCGACCAGGCGGCAAGGTCGCGAGCCACTCGGCCATCGCGTCGGCATAATCCTCGGTGCCCCAGGCGAAAGGCGGGAGCGGCGAGGCGCCGAACCCCGGCAGGTCGACCAGCCACGAATCGGCGGCTGACCGCATCGCCTGCGCCAGTGGTAGCAGCGCCCGATGCGTTTGGCCCCAGCCATGCGCCCAAATCAATTCTATCGCTCCGGACGGCGCTCCACCGCTCACGCGATAGGCGGCGAACGGAGTTTCCCCCGCGCGGCAATCCTCGCGCTTCGGACTGGCAGAACTCATGCGCGTATAGGATAAGACGCCGCGATGAAAACCCGAATTGCCGTGTTTCTCGGCGGCCGCTCGCCCGAACACGACGTCAGCGTCGTCACCGGGCTACAGGCGCTGCAGGCGCTCGACCAGTCGCGCTTCGATGCGTTCGTCGTCTATGTAACGCCGCAAGGCGATTGGCTGATCGGGTCCGGCCTCGAAGACCGGCGCAACTACCTGCCAGACCCGACGCTGCGGGCCAAGCTCACCGACGTCACGCTCGACATCGCTTCCGGGGGCACCGGCCGGCTGCTGCCGCGCAAGAGCGGGTTGTTCTCGCGCCGACCGCCCATCGAATTCGATGTCGCGCTTCTCGCCTTTCACGGGCTGGGCGGCGAGGACGGCCAGTTTCAGGGCCTCTTCGAGAGCGCCAACATCCCTTACACCGGCATGCGGACCCTCGCCTCATCCGTATTGATGGACAAGGTCGCGACCAAGCGAATGCTCGCTGGAAGCGGCATCCCGCTGTTGCAGCACGCGCTCGTCGAGCGGCCCGAAACCGGGCTGCCGCCCGCCACGGCGCTCGAAGCCCCGCTCGCCGAGATCGGCTTCCCGTGCTGCGTCAAGCCGGTGCATCTCGGCAGCAGCATCGGGGTCGGCAAGGCCGACACTATCGACGAGGTCCGCGCACTCTTGGCGGCAATCTTCCGGCTCGACACTCAAGCGCTGGTCGAGCCGTTCGTGCCGAACCTCGTCGAATACAACGTCTCGGTCGCGCGCTTTAGCGGGACGCCGCGCTGCTCGGCGATCGAACGCCCGAGGCGGGTCGAGGACCTCCTCGACTTTCGTCAAAAATATTTGTCGGGCGGCGGCGCCGACAAAGCCGGTGGCAAAAATCTGGTGCAGCCGAGCGAGGGCATGCTGTCGCTGACCCGCGAGATCAACCCGGTGCTGGTGGGACAGCAGGCGCCCGACATCCGGCGCTGGGCGCTTGCGGCGTTCGAGGCGGTCGGCGGGACCGGCGCGCCGCGCATCGACTTCCTGTGCAATGAGGTGTCGGGCGACATCTGGCTCAACGAGGTCAACCCGTGCCCCGGCTCGTTCGCCTTTTATTTATGGGAGGCAGCTGAGCAGCCGCTCGGCTTCACCGCGCTGTTGTCAGCACTGATCGATGAGGCCCAGGCGCGTCACCGGGCGGCGCAGCTGCCTGACGACCCGGTTCCGCAGGACGCGCGGCTGCTCAAGCGGCCGTAGCACAATTCCAGTCAGCGGCGACGCCCGCCGCCGTGAAATGTCCCGCCGCCATGGAACGTGCCGCCGCCATGGTAGTAGCCGCCACCACGGTAGTAGCCACCGCGGTAGCCGCCTCCATAGAAGAACCCGAAGCCTAGATCGGGCGCGGCAAAGGGGTCGTAGTAGGACAGCGGAGCACAACCATAGCCCGCGACGTAATAGTAGCCGTAGGGGCATGAATCGGTTTGGGCCGCTGCCGGCGTCGGCGCCAAGGTTACGGCGCCAAGCCACACCGCGCCGAGCAAAAGTGCTGCCTTGGGCAGAAGTCTGTGCTGCCTCATGATGACCTCCTGAAGCGCCGTCGCTGTGCGGGGCGGCCGCTCCGTGCGTGAAGGGACGGCGGACCGCTGTCCGCGCAATCTCGCTATTGCCTCGGGAACCGCCGCTGCTGCAGCGCCTCGAAGTGCCGATCGGCCGCCTGCTTTTGGCTGTCCGACAGGCTCTGGTAGAGCGCGTTGAACGGCGCGAGCAGATTGTTGACCGCGTTGGCATGCGTCGCCGTGAGCCGGGCGTACCAGCCCAGCCGGGCCGGAGCGGTGAAGTCAGTCGCCTGGGCGCGTTCGACAAAGAGCGCGTGGATCGCCTGGGCGTTGGCTCGCATCGTATCGGCGTAGGCGCGGAACAGCGGCTCCTGGTCCGGAGTGACGTGCAAGGCGATGTGCAGCTCCGCGATGTGGATCTCCACCTCGTCGGCGAACCCGCTCGGTATCTGCCAGACCGACGCAGGCGCGGTTTTCATGTCGGCCGCTGCCGACGGCGCCCCGAGCGCGGCCGACGCGGCGAGGAGCACGATCGCGCCGAGCGCGCCCTTGAGCGAAGGACGGTTCTTGCCTGTCATTGCTGATGCCTTTCCTGGAATGTGGCCAGCTTCGAGCCTGCTTGGCACTCGGGCCGGTCAAATCGATGGCGCATCCTCGGCGACGGCGGGATGGCGCGCCTTGACCCAGATCAATTCCCGGCAATGGCTGCGGATACGCCGTAGCCGAAGTGCTCATAGGTTCGTATCACGCCGCAATCTCCCCATTGCCAAGCATGCCCGTTTCGCCCCAAAGTCCGGGCAACAACACGGCCGCCAAGGCTGGCCGGCCGCCATAAACGGCGGCGGATGGCGGAGCATTTTTCCGCGCAAACGGGGAGACGTAGATGCCTGATATGCCAGCTATTGCCGTACTGGGCCGCAAGCTCGACAGCATTCCATTCAGCCGGTACCACATCGCGGTGATCCTGGTACTGGGGCTCGTCGGCTTCACCGATGGCTACGATCTGGCATTGACCGGCTCGCTGCTGGTGCTGGCCAAGGGGCCGCTGCACATCACCCCCGATCAGATCCGCCTCCTGACCATCGCCGCGACGATGTTCGTCGTCGTCGGAGGCTTTATCTCGGCGGCGATTTCCGACCATGTCAGCCGCAAGACGATCATCCAGATCGGCGTCGTCAGCATGACGTTTTTCACGCTGCTGATCCCGTTCGTGCAGACCGCCGAGCAGCTGATCGTCGTTCGCCTTTTGACCGGCCTCGGGCTTGGCTTCGCGATCACCGCGCCGTTCCCGGTCGCCGCCGAGCTGATGCCGGCGCAGCACCGCCGAACCTATGGCGCGATCTATGAGATCTGCCTGGCCAGCGCCTTCGTCCTGTTGCCGTTAGTCGGCGGGCTGCTGGCCGGCAGCGAGAATGGCTTTCGCTGGATCGCCTTGCCCGGCGGTCTTGCTCTCTTCATCGTGCCGATCATGGTTCATCTGGTCATCCCGCAAAGCGCGCGCTGGCAGTTGCGCCATGGCCGTACCGAAGAAGCGGTCGCGACCGTGAACCAGTACATCCGGCGTTGCGGCAATCGTATACCGCCGCTGACGGTCGCCGAGCTTGGCTCGAACCTCGCCGAAACGCGCGAGAAACTGCCGCGCTTCGTCGCCTTGTTCGCGCCCGGCCAGTTCCGCTGGACCGCAGTGGGGATACTCACCTCGATGTGCGCGGGGACCGCTTACTACTTGATCGCCATCCTGCTGCCGAAGGCGCTGATCGAACAGGGCTCGGCGGTGACGACCGGCTTTGCGATCACGACAATCGTCTTTCTGGCGACGATTCCCGGCAAGGCGTTCAACGCCGTTCTGATGGAGCGTTGGGGACGCCGCTGGGCGATCGCTTACGCCATGTCGGGCGCATTCCCCGGGCTGATACTGATGGCGACTGCGCATCTCGGCGGCGACTATGCCGGCATTATGATGACCGCGGGCGCGGTCGTGCTGGGCTTCACCGCGCTGTCGTCGTTCACCATCGTGCGCGTCTATTTGTCGGAGCAATTTCCAACCGCGCTGCGCGGCCGCGGCAACGTTTTCGGCGAGGCCTTCGGCCGCATCTTCGCCGGCGTGCTAGCCCCGTTCCTGATGGAGCCGCATGTCGGCGAGCCGTTCACCTTCTTCGGCACCATCGTCATCGTCGTGATGTGCGGCGCGTTCATCCCGGTGCTGTTCGGCAAGGAGACGGTTGGCCAGCTCGAAGCCGTGACCGAGCGGGGCATGGCGCTCGAGCCCGCGGAGTAGGCTCGATCAAGGGCGGCGGCACATCCGCGCCGCCGCCTACATGGCGATCACGACCTTGCCGACGTGGCGGTCGGCCTCGACATAGCGTTGGGCTTCGGCGATGCCGTCGAGCGCGAAGCTGCGGTCGACGATGGGCTTGATCCGCCCATCGCTCAGCGCCGGGAAAAGATCCGCCATGAAGCGCTTTGCCGACTCCGCACGCTGCGCGGCGTTACGCAGCCGATTACTGACTCAGTAAAGGTGCAGCCGCCTCTCTGCCAGCCGGTCGATATTGAATTCGGCGATGTGGACACCGCTCATCCGCCCGATCGTGCAAAAGCGGCCGCCGACATTCATCGCCTCCAGGCAGGGCTCCAGCGCGTCCGCCCCGATATTGTCGACGACCATGTCGATGCCGGCCGGCCCGGCGGCGGCCTTTACTGCCTCGGCCATGCCGCCGACCCCGGTCTCGACCGCGACATCGAGCCCGTGCGCCTTCAGCTTTGCGAGCTTGTCGGCCGAGCGCGAGGTGCCGATCACTCGCGCTCCGATGAATTTCCCCAACACCAGCGCGGCGGTGCCAACGCCAGATGGCACCGCCGTCACCAACAGCGTCTCGCCCTTTAGCCGCTGGCTGCTGGCGAACAGCCCGTCATGGACGACGACGAACACGACCGGAACCGACGCCGCCTCTGCCCAATCGAGCGCCGCCGGCGCCGGCATCACCTCGCGCGCATCGACCAGCGCGAACTCGGCGAAGCCGCCGGCGCAGCGGCCCATCACCCGGTCGCCTTCTTTGATGCCGGCGACATCCGACCCCACCGCGACCACCTCGCCCGCCGCATCGCCGCCGCCGGTGCGCGCTTCCGGTGCTGGCTTTCCGGGTTCGAGCTTCATCGTGTGCAGCCGGCGGAACTCGGCGCGGTTGATCGACGAGGCGCGCACCCGCACCAGCACCTGACCCGGCCCGACGACCGGCCGCTGGACGTCGCGCACCTCCCACATCCCGCCGGCCGGCCCAGGAACCATGATGGCTGCCTTCATGAAGACTCCTTTGTCGCCGTAGTGACGCTCGCGAAATAATGCAGAATCTGACGCCGCCGGCGACGCGCGACAGTTTGGCGTAACGGCGACGGCCTATATATGAGGTGATGGAATCTCGCTTTTCTTTTCGCATCAAGGCCAGAGCCAGGCTCATCCCCGCTATCGTCGTGGGCATTGTCGTTGGGATTTTATCGGCTCCGGTTTCGGTGGCGGGACCACCCGCGCCCTGTGGATATTACCCCAACAGCCTGGTTCCTCGACAATGCGGGAATTTCAACCGCCAGCCGGCGAGGCCGACGGCGCGGTGCCGCGATGGAACCTATAGCGCTGACGAACCCGATCCCTGCGCCGGTCACGGCGGCATCGAGAGCTGGCATTAGCGCCGCGTAAATACCCTCCTCGGTGCGGGACGCCGCAAGAGTCCTGCTGAAGCCGCTACCCGCCATCCTGGCAATAAGGATAGACTGCGCGATCCATCCGCCGTTTGGACAATTCGCGAGGACGCCATGATCCATCATCTGTCGATCGCCGCGCACGACCCGAAACACGCCGCCGATGTGTTGGCCGAAATGATGGGCGGCACGGCGGTGCCGTTCCCGCCCAACCCGGGAAGCTTCTTCGCGCTCCAGCTCGACGATCACGGCTCGGGGGTCGAGGTCTACCCGGCCGATACCGTGCTCCAGCCTAATGGCGATGTCGGCGGCACCTTCGCCAAGCGCGACGGATTGAATGGCTACGGCTCGACCCATTTCGCGCTGAGTGTCGCCACCTACGCCACGACCGTAAAGTCGATCGCCAAGCGTGAGGGCTGGAATTGCTTCGACTGCAACCGCGGCCCGTTCCACGTCATCGAGGTCTGGGTCGAGAACAATCTGATGGTCGAGATCCTGCCGCCCGAATACGCGCGCGAATACCTCGCCTTCACCCGCCCGGACAAGTTTGTCGCCGCGCTGTCGAACGCGCCGCGCCAAACCGCCCGGCACCGCCAGACGGCGTAACCTGCGGCAGCGCCCGGGCCGCGGTTCCGCGCGACCGGCCCATCACCGCGATGCAGCGCGCTTCGCTCTGGGGAGCTTTGACGAATCTGCCTCCCGGACAGCGGCGTGGTATTTGCGCTTGATGTCTTCGATGTCGACTTGAGTTGGCGGCAGCTTCAGCCCCATTTCCTCCATTGTATCGGCGACGATCGCTGAGATTGCGAGGTCGCGAAACCATTTGTGATTTGCGGGAATCACGTACCAGGGCGCGTGGGCGGTGCTTGTCTTCTCCAGAGCGTCCTCGAATGCCTCGACGTATTTCGGCCAGAGCTCGCGTTCGGAATAATCGGCTTCACTGATCTTCCAATGTCGGGCCGGGTCGTCGAGTCTTGCCTTGAAGCGCTCGAGTTGTTCTTCAGGGCTGATATGTAGAAAAAACTTGAGGATGTGCGTGCCACTGGCGCTCAGCTCTTTTTCAAAATCGTTGATCAATTCATAACGCTTCGACCACACCGATTTCGGCGTGAGATTGTGCACCCGCACAATGAGGACATCTTCGTAGTGCGAGCGATTGAAGATGACGACCTCGCCCTTGGCCGGCGCTCTCGCGTGAATCCGCCAGAGAAAGTCATGGGCGGCTTCAAGTTTGCTCGGCTGCTTGAACCTCACGGAGGTTGTCCCCTGGGGATTCATGCTGCTGAATAGATGGCGCACGACGCCGTCCTTGCCGCCCGCATCCATCGCCTGCAGCACTACCAGTAGCGACTGGTCACCATCGGCGTAGAGCAAGTACTGCAGGCGATCCATGCGGGCGACGCTCTTCGCAATCTCCGGCGTCGCTTGCTCACGCGACAGATGCGTTCCCCTGTAATCAGGATCGATTTTATCAAGCCGGACCTTGCTGCCGGGCTTGACGACAAACTGCTTTCGGTAGTCCACAGGCACCTCCCAAGCTACCCGCCGGCGATTGAGCGACGGCCGGTATTGCGAAGCACTCGACAAGAAAAGATCGGCCAGCTCAAGATCATATCACCAACTATCAAACGGTTCTAAAAGGACAGCCAACGATCACAAGGGGCACGGCTAGCCGGGTCTGGACACCCGATTAGACATCAAAGACATGTCGTCCTAGGGCCGGAAGAAGGCTGCAACCCTCCTCGCGATTCCCTTCTTGTTTGCGCCGGTCCTCGCTACACTGCCGCTGTCCCCCGAGCACTAACTCGCTGCCGCCGTTCCCGGATAGCCCTTCCGTGCCCTGTTGCCATCAGGTCTTGTGTGGATCAAATGGCTGCGCGCCTTGGGCGAATCCGGTTGCGGAGATCGCCCGCGCGGGCGATCTTGAGCATCCCGGGACGGGGAATGTTTGCCCAAAAGGACGCCGATTTGCCGGGGAGAACCAGGGCGTGAGCACGAGCGTGGCTGCCCGCCCCCCGGCCTCGCCCCCACCGCGGATGGCGGAATTCGAGAGAGTGTTTCCGCCGCTATCGGCCGTCGTGCTGGGCGCCTTGTTCCTCGTCAATCTCTATGCCGCAGTTGAGTGGCGCAGCCTCTACGCCGACGGGGTTAATTTCTTCGTCCGCGTCCTCATCGAGAACGGCTTCAGCTTTCTCGAGCCAGCGCGGCGCACCGTCCATGTCTTGCAGGAATTGCCGCTGGTGGTGGCGATGCGGGTGGGCGTGTCGTCGCTGAGCGGGCTCGCTTTCATTTACGGGCTGACCCTGCAAATGCTGCCGTTGGCCTTGACCGCGGTCTGTTATCTCGTGCTGCCGCGCGGCGACAAGCCGCTGTTTATCTTTCCGCTGGCTCATTACCTGCTCGGTTCGATGCCGGCAGCTTACGTGCCGATTGTCGGCGGTCCGGTCGCCGCCGGCTATTTCTGGATGCTGCTGCTCCTCATCCTGTTCGGCCGTCGGCGAGGGGCGATCATGGCGACCGCAGCCCTGGCGCTGCCCGCGCTCTTGCTGCATGAAACGACGGTCCTGTTGATGCCGATCCTTGGCGTCGCCGCGGTCCTGCGGGCACGTTCCGAAACCTCGCGGCCAACACGCGCGGTTTTTGTGGCGCTGGCGGCCTGGTTCGCCGTGATCACAATCGTGCAGGCCGGGTTCATCATCAACCCGGCAGCGCCGGAGCAGCGCCAAGATGTACTGATGACGGCCTATTTCTTGTTCGGGGTGGGCAACATCCATGGGATCAACGTGCCGGCCGTGATGGCCGTCGCAGCGACAGTGGCGCTGGCGATAGCCTGCTGGCCCAGCCCGCTAAGGCACCTCGGCTGGCCCGCCGTGCTGCTCTTCGGCGCTTTCTGCCTGATCCTCGATATCCTCACGATAGGGTTGGGAGAGAGCACCCGGCTGTTCCTACCGGTCTTGCAATTCACCGCGCGCAACCTCGCGGTGATCGTATCGGCGCCGCTCTCGGTCTGTCTGCTCCTCACCCAACGCCGGCCGGCGCTGCGAGCGTTGTGGATGCAGCCGCCGGTGGCGGCGTTGGTCCTGTTCCTCGCTTTAGGGCAGATCGGATGGCAGTCAATCGGCACCCTTTATTGGGGTCGGTTCGTGAGCGACTTTGAGTCGGTCTTGGCGTCGCACGGCGGATTTGTGCCGTGGAAGCAGGCGGTCGCGGATGTGTCACGGCAGCAGGCGCACGAGATGTGGCGCCTTAACTGGAACTGGACCAATGCGCTCTTCAGCATCGTGCTGGCGCCGGAAGGCCAGGTCACCACCATCATCGGCGTCGTCGACGATCGCCGCTGGCAGCCGTTCGACCCGACGCAGCCCGACCAACTTCCGGCGGCGCAGCAATTCGACTACGCTCGCTACCTGCAGGCGTTAAGCACAACCGCGAGGTAACGGTCTGTAATGACGCAAACGTCATCACCGCCGACGGAGAATGATCGCGCGAAACAGCCGCGTCTCCTGATCTTTGTCGTCGCGTATCAGGCGCAGACAACGATCGAGAATGTCATCAAGCGGATCCCCGAGGCGCTGAAGGACGATTTCGCGGTCGAGATTTTGATCATCGATGACGGCTCCGCCGACGACACCTTCGTGGCAAGCCGCAATCTCATGGAACCAAATTCCACGCGGTTCAAGATCACGGTCCTCTACAACCCGGTTAACCAGGGTTACGGGGGCAACCAGAAAATCGGCTACCACTATGCAATCGAGCAGGGTTTCGACTACGTCGCCTTGCTGCACGGCGACGGGCAATATGCGCCGGAATGCCTGCCGGCGCTGATGCAGGCGTTGCGCGGCGCAAGCGCCGACGCGGTATTCGGCTCGCGGATGATGGAAAAGGGAGCCGCTCGCGCCGGCGGGATGCCAAGATACAAGTATGTTGGCAACCGCATCCTGACGGCGATCCAGAACAAGCTCCTCGGCACGACGCTCAGCGAGTTCCATTCCGGCTACCGCGTGTACGCGGTCGCGGCGCTTCGGGACATTCCGTTCGAACGGAATACCAACGACTTCCACTTCGACACCGAAATTATTCTGCAGCTGGTCATCGCGCAAAAGCGCATCGTCGAGCATCCGGTCCCGACCTATTACGGTGACGAGATCTGCCGGGTCGACGGCCTACGCTACGCGAAGAACGTGATTAAGGGGTCGCTGCAGGCCAGCCTTCAACAATTCCATCTGTTCTACGACCGCCGCTTCGACTGCGCCCCGCCTGGGGCTGAGCCGCGATACCCATCGAAACTCGGCTTCGACAGCACCCACTCGCGCGTCTATGAACTCGTGCCGCCGGGCGCGCGCGTGCTCGACCTCGGCAGCGGCAGCGGCGCGGTGGGCGCGGCTCTGAAGGCCCAGAAGAACTGCGCCGTCGTCGGCCTCGATACCGAGCGAGGCGAGCTGACCCAGCAGTACGACGGCTTTATCCTCGCTGACTTGAATGGGGGCATCCCCGAGATCGACGCCCCCGCCTTCGATTACGTCTTGGCACTCGACGTGATCGAGCACCTCGACAACCCCGAGGACTTTCTCGACCAGCTGCGCCGCCTCACCGCACCGTGGCCCGGGGCGAAAATCATCCTCACCACCGGCAATGTCGGTTTCATCCTGATGCGATTGTCGCTGCTGCTAGGCCGGTTCGAATATGGCCGTCGCGGCATCCTCGACATCACCCACAGGCGCCTGTTCACCTTCAACACGCTGCGGCGGGCGATGCGGGCGGCGGGTTTCACCATCGAGCTCACCGAGGGGGTGGCGCCGCCCCTGCCCTTTGTCTTCGGCTCCGGTTCGGGGCTCGCTGGGATGTTGATGGCGCTCGCCCGAGGCCTGGCGCGGCTATGGCCGCGCCTTTTCGGCTTCCAGTGCCTTGTCGTCGCCCGCCCCCGGCCGCTGCTCGCCACTCTGCTTGCGCGCGCCCACGAGGCCGCCGAAGAACGATCGATCGCCGCTTAACGGGCCGAACGTCGATCGCGGGCGGCTCGCAGCTCCTATTCCAGATCGCGAAACCTAGGGAGGTGGCAAAGCGAATTCCGGGAAACGCTGAGCGAGAAGCTTGGCCATCGCTGTGGCGACCATCTTGTTGCCGTCGCTATTGAGGTGCACGCCGTCGGCCTGATAGGCCGGTATTTGCCGGTCGCAGAGGCTTCGGCGAAACCCAACGAAATAGGGTTTAGCGGCAATCCCCTCGGTGATTGCCGTGTAGACGACAGTGAAGTTGCTCCGCATCGTCTCGAACCTGTCGCTGTCGACGATTAGGTTGCGCTCGCCCGCCTTAACCGTGGGTGGTACATCGCACGTCTCGACCCACAACATGGGCTGCCAGACGACAACGAACTTCACGCCGAACGCGTTGGCGAGCTTAGCGACAAAATCATACCGCTTCTCGGTCGCGTCCACCATCCCGCGAAGCTCGTCCGCGTCGGGGTCCAGTGGAACCAGAACCTGGTTAATGCGGTCGTAAATTTCGCGCGTAAATGACGCATAGATTGCCGCGTTCAGCGGTTTTAGCAGTCCGAACCAACTTCGGTAATAGCTCTCGATCAAGGCCTGCACCCGGCGGTAACCGTGATGCGCGTCGGCCGTGCGATGCTCGAGAAAATACTTGGTATCGTTGGCGCCGTCGTAGAAAACGATCAGGTCGGGCGGGGCCGGATTTTCAATCAGCAGCTTTTCAAGATACTTGATCTCCATCAGCGCGTTAAAGGAGTCGGTGCCATAATTGATCAACGTAAAGCGCAGTCCCGAGCCGTTGCCATTGAGGATCGCGGCAAGATGGCTAGGGATGGTCTGGTCGTCGAAATCCGTGGCCCCGCGCATCGTTGAGCCGCCTAACATCCAGATCGTGCGGTTTTTGGTCGGATCGGGCGAAACCGAATTGTTCGCTGTCGGCCGCACTGGCGTCGACTGCAGGAACAGCGTGTAGGGATCGTAGATCGCGCGGCTGCCCTCGCGTAGCTGTCCATAGATGAGGAAATTGCTGGCACTGACGAGGATGAAGCAGAGAAGCTCGACGCCGAGCGCGACAACAATCGTCCACTTGATCAGGCCGCCGAAGAATCGCAGCAATCGCTTCAACTGCGCCCCCTAGCCTTCACCACGCCATCCGGTCGTCATGCAGGATGTCACTGCGGAGTGGGCGCGGCGGGTAGCGCAGAATTTCCGCGATGGTCCAAGATGAGACGCCACGCAAGTGGTCGCGAGTGGCGCCGCCGAATGGGCGTTGCGTGGCCCCAGGCAAGCAAGACGAGAGCGGCGGCCAGTTCGGCGCCGGCCAGCACCGCCGCGAGCAAGGTCGCCTGGGGACTGAAGAACACCTGCTCCACCACGATCACCAGGGCGACATGCATCGCCAAGAGAACAGTGCAGACCAGCATGGCCCAGTTGCGATGGTGCCGGACGGGATTGCCGAGTGCTCCCAGGAGGCTCAGGCCAAACAGCGTATGAACGAGCGTCAGTAGGGGAATACCGACGCGCTTAGCCGCGTCGCGCCACCACCAGCCCGCGGTTTCGGGGTCGCTGGACGCATCAGGGCGCGCTTTGAAGAAGCGCGCTGGCCCGAGCTCGTCGACAAAGGTCTTGGTGCGAGTGGCGCCATTACCGAACATCGTCAACGGGATGCCGACCGCATTGAAGCCAACAACTTTCAGCCCGCCCTGGCTGCGATCGAGGTACTGCATCGAGCCATCGAACATTATGAAGTGGTAGGTGCTGCCTTCGCTCGTAATGGTGGCGAGCGGAGCAGAATATGATCGCTCCGTGCCATCACTTGCCATTTCGAAGAGGAAAACGTCGGTAAGCTGTTGGCCGTTTGGCGAATTCTCGAAGAAGATCACCTTGCGCCCATGATCGATCTCGTTGAACTCGCCCGGCCGTAGCAGCGCTGGAATGATGTCGTAGTCCAGCGAGAACAACACATCGTGGGCATATCCCGCGCTCCATGGCACCGCCACCCATGCCAGGATATATCCGAACCCCGTCATCCATACCGCGACGGTCACCATCCGCGCACTGACCGACCAGGGCGAAATCCCGGCCGATTGCAAAATCATCAACGTGCCTTCGGCCGAAAACTTGCTAAAGCACCAGACCGCGGATCCGGCGACAAGAACCGGCAAGGTGTGGTAGAGGATCAGTGGTATGACGCTCGCCAGCACCGGCCAGGCAAGCCGGGTGAACAGCGCGTCTCCGTGCAGCGTATTAAATAACGATATAAAAACCGCCGGACCGGTACCGGCAATACTCACCACGAGAACGGTAGATAGCAGCTGTTTGGTCAAGTATCCGCGGATGATGGGCGGCATCGAAAAACTGCACCCCGTCAGATAGCCAACAGACGCCCCAACGCTGCCTGCCTGCCCCATTTACAGTAGCAAATCGATCAATATTACTCAATCTCAGCTGGGGTTGTGGAAGGTCGAAGGGTCGCATGGCGTCTATGGACGGTTTCCTGACGACGAGTTTAGTCTCCGAGTTTTGGGGGCGAGGCGGTTACGGGGCATGAGCCAGAATGAGATGCCTCCGAAGGGTCGCGTCCGCGTGGCCTTTTTTATCGACGACCTCGGTATCGGCGGCACCCAGACGTGGCTTACCCACCTCATACCCGCGCTCGCCAGCCGCGGTTTCGAGATGCGGGTCTACAGCATGCGAGCGATTGCGCATCCCGAGAACCTGGCCCGGTTGCGCGGTCATGCCGCCGTGGAAATCGTTGGCGAAAGCCGGCTTTGGGCGGGCGTGGGGCTCGTTCATCTGGTGCGTGCGCTGCGGGCCTGGCGCGCGGATATCTTGCAGACCGCCCTCCCGACAGCCGACATTCTCGGGCGCATTTTGGCGCGGCTGTCCGGCGTCCCGACGGTCTATTCGTGTATCCGCGGCCGCGCGCTCAACAAGCCAAGCTATCAGCGATGGCTCGGCCGCCGCACCGCACGATGGGTGCGCGGCGTCGTGTTCAACGATCGTGACGCGATCCCGCGAGCCGAACGGCTTGAAGGCATTCGTCCGCATCAGGCGGTGTATATCCCGAATGGCGTCGCCGCGATCGCGCCCCGTCAGAGCGTCGGCGATGTGCGAAGGGGGTTGCAGACATCGCCGGACGCGGTGGTGATCGGGACCGTTGCCCGGCTTAATGTGGCAAAGGCACAGCTCGATCTCATCCGCGCCTTCGCGATCCTGCGGCGACACAACCCCGCTGCGGTTCTCTGGCTGATCGGCGAAGGCGATGAGAGGGCGGGCATCGAGCAGGAGATCGCCCGGTTGAACCTTGCCGCTCACGTTCGCATGCCCGGGACGCGCGACGATGTACGCGACCTCCTCGAGGCGATGGATTTATTTGCGTTGCCGTCGCATTGGGAGGGCATGCCGAATGCGCTGATGGAAGCGATGGCCGCTGGCCGGCCGGTAGTCGCGTCGAATGTCGATGCGATTCCGGAACTCGTCATCGACGGCGTCACCGGATGGCTCGTACCGCCCGGCGATCCCAGCGCTTTGGCGCGGACGATCGGCAACGTGCTCGCCGATCGCAGCCGCGCGGCGGAGGTGGGGCAAGCCGGCAGGGCTCACGTGCTGCGCAATTTCTCCATCGACGCCATGGTGTGTGCCTACGAGCGGCTCTACCGGACTGCATTGCAGAGGCCGACAGGGTCGAGGGCACCCTGCCGATGAAGCTTGTCTATATCACCGATAATCTGGACCGCGGCGGCGCCCAAACACAGCTGCGAAATCGGATCGCCGGCCTCGCCGAACTCGGTTACCGCCAGCACGTGATTTGCCTCAACGGTACGCACAACCCCGAAGTTGTCGAAGCGGTGCGGCAGGCCGGCGCCAGCGTCGACATCATCGGCAGGCCACGCCTTTATGCCCTCGTTGGGTTGTGGCGCATCGTTCGAGAGCTGCGTCGAATTCGCCCCGATCTGGTGCAAACCGAGCTGCCGTACGCCGACCTGATCGGGCGAACGATGGCGCGCATCGCCGGGGTTCGCCCGGTCGTGTCGCGGGTGAGCGGACGATACGTCGACAAGTCGCGCATCCAGCTCCTCCTCGACAGGGCGACGATCGGATGGGCCGACCGCGTCGTGTTCGTGAGCGCCGAGATCATCCCGTTTTCGGTCGCGCACGAAGGAGTGAAGCCTCACCAAATCGTCTGCATCCGCAACGGGGTCGATTCAGGCGGCCCCGACCGGGCGACGGCCGCAGCCGTGCTGCGGCGGCGATACGGCGGCGGCGCGCGTACGGTCATCGGCATGGTGTCGCGGCTGCACCGTGGGAAAGTCCATGCTGATTTGCTCGCTGCCTTTGCCAAGATCCCAGCTGGCCCGAACGATATCCGCCTATGGCTTGTCGGCGATGGGCCGGAGCGCGGGCGTCTCGGTGCTCAGGTGCGGAATCTGGGACTCGAGGACCGCGTCGTCTTTGCGGGCGACCGCAACGACGCGCGCGACTGGACCGCCGCGATGGATATTTTCGTTCATCCGACCAATGCGGAGGGGCTGCCAAATGCGGTCCTCGAGGCCATGGCGGCTGGAAAGCCGGTAATTTCCTCGCGCATCGATGGCCTCAAGGAACTCATCACTCCAGGGATCGACGGCTGGTTGGTCGAGCCCGGCGATACAGCGGCCTTGGCCGATGCCATCCAGTACGTGCTCGACCATCCCGACGAGGCGGCGGAGGTGGCACGCGCCGGCGCCGAGCGGGTGCGGACGCATTTCAGTCTCGCGCGTCAGATCGGGGCTTATGACGAGCTATTCAGATCATTGGTGGCGGAGCGAGCCGCCCCGGTCAGCGCCAGCGACCCGCGATAAAGTCGTCGACAGCCGCCAAGGCTGGCGCGTTCCCCGGCGGGCGATGTTCTGCGATGCGCTGCCGATAAGCGTCGATATCTCTCTCGAAGCCCTGCACGTACTGTAGCGAAAAGCTGGCGGTTTGGGCCCGTTTGCCGTAGCCGCAGTGCTCGACATAAAACGAGTTCATGAATTGCTCGAACTGGCCGCGTACCGGGATCGATAGGACTGGCTTGCCCAGATACAGCGCCTCGGAAATCAGCGTATGTCCACCGCCGCAGATAACGTAGGCGCAGCTGGCAAGATCGTTGAGGAAACCCTGTTCGTCGAACTCCTTGAATACCACCGGCCCATCCGCTCTGCCCCCACCCATGCCGTAGACATGAACCGGCCGGCCGATCTTACCCAAAACCTCGGAGAACGCCGGGAAGGTCGAATAGCCCTGATAAGCCAAGACGTGGTCGCCGGGCTCGGGCCGTAGCGCGACGACTTCATCACGCAGCAGCGGCGGCGTCCAACGAACCGAGGCGCTGGTCCGGCGCAGGGCGGCTTCGAAGAAGCAGGCGATCAGATATTGCGCCGGCGATGAATAAAGAAAGCGCACAGCAAACGATGCCGCCAGCCAGCTTGGAACTTCGGCCGCGGGAACGATGACGCGCCCCAACGTCATCGCGTGCTGGTTGTCGAGGGAAAGGCACGGAATGCCAAGCGCGCGCGCAACTCCGGGGACAAAGAACTCGTAATCCGTGATCGCCACATCCGGTTTGAACGTCTCGGAGGCGCGGCGCAATTTGCGGTGCCAGTGGAGGCCGCCCGACAACGCGACCCCCACGCTCGCCAGGGTGGCGAGGGGTCTAATATGGTGGCCACTCACGGGGGTTATCGGACTGGGGCACTCGACGAAGCGATAGTGCGGGCGCAGAAAGCGAGCCGAATCAGCATGACCGACAAACAGAAACTCATGCTGTGGATAGTGGCGCGCGACCGCGAGTGCCCGGATCGCGTGGCCGCGGCCACAGCCATGGACGCCATAAAGGATGCGCGCCATTATTATAGCGATATGCAGAGCGGCGTTGAGGCGGCGACAATCATGTTCGGGCCCATCGGCTGGCGCTTTGCCCCCCACTAAATTCGCGGCCGTTCGACGGCGCGACCGATTTTAATCGCATGCGTCAAGATGGTTAAACCGGCAATGACCCGGTCGCCGCCGCTCCGCCTCGCCGTTTTGCTTCGGGATTTGGAGGCCGATGAGATCGGGCGCGATGCGTTGCAGGTCCTGACGCAGCTCGACCGCGAGATGTTCGTCCCGGAGTTGTGGGTGCTGTCCAGCGGGTCGGCTCAGCTGTCCGAAGCGCGCGCTGCCGGTATCGCGGTTGTCCGCCTGTCGAGCTCGCCGCGCGTCGGCGTGGCGGCCCTGGCCCGACTGGCGCGGCGACTATGGCGCTACCGGCCGGATCTGCTCTACACGCTGGCCGCGGTGCCGAACATCTGGGGCCGTCTGTTTGCCGGAGTCCTGCGCATACCGGTTGTATCCGGGCATTACGCCACCTCGCCGCGGCAAGGCGAGCGGCTGTTATATCGCTTCTCCGCACGGGTCATCGCCAACACCGCCACACTCGCCGACACGATGACGGCACGGATCGGGATCGAGCCCGAGCGCATTTCGGTTATCCCCAATGGGGTCTCGAACGCGGAGATGACCCGGCTGACGCAGCAGGTGCTGCTGGAAGTCGGCCAACGCGGCACCGGCTGGACCACCACCGCCGACGGCCGGCGCCCGCTGGAGCTCTTGCTGCCCACGGGCTCTAGTCAAGACGCGCTCGACGACAGGATCGTCGAGCGCGGCAGGTTCCGGCCGGACCGCGCGGTTCGGCGAGTTGCGAAACCGTCGATCGCGGTGTTTCTGCCCCCCGATGATCGGGCGACGGGGGTGAGCATCGTGATCTGCCCGGGGGGCGGCTATGGCCACGTGACGATCGATCGGGAAGGCCATGATATCGCCCGGTGGCTGGCGGCAAACGGAATTGCCGGCATCGTCCTCAAGTATCGCCTGCCGCGACCCGATATCACCGGCAGCGAGACGCCGTGGCCGATGCAGGACATCGCCCTGGCACTGCAAATCGCGCGCGAGCGGGCCACGGAGTGGCGCATCGACCCGGCCCGGGTGGGCGCGATGGGCTTCTCGGCCGGCGGTCATGTGGTCGCCGCGACCCCGGGACTTGCGTTTGCCGTACTGCTCTATCCGGTCATAACGATGGAGCGCAAAGTGACGCACGCGAAGTCGCGCCTGCGGCTGCTCGGCACCCGCCCGAGCGCCGCTCTGGTCGAGCGCTATTCGCTCGAACGGCAGGTAACGGCGCAAACGCCGCCCAGCTTTCTGGTGCATGCGCGCGACGACAAGGACGTTCCGGTGGCGAACAGCATTCGCTACGCGCAGGTGTTACAGGCAGCCGGCGTGGCCCACGAACTGGTGCTGTTCGAGCACGGCGGACATGGGTTCGGGCTCGGTGCGAAGGGGAGCGAGCCGGCGGTATGGCCGCAGCGGTTGCTGGCGTGGCTACGCGCGCGGGATTTGATCAAGTAGAGTTTGCCCGCTGGCGGTGGGCCCTAGGCGGCCGTCGCCGCGATCGAGACGGGGGCCGGCTGCGACGGCCCCGGTCCGCGGGCGTTCTCCGCGTCAATCTCGGCGATCCGCGCCTGCGCACGCTCGACCATCAACCGGCTCAGCGGTCCGAGAAATATGTAGAAATGGGACATCGCAACGACCGCCCGAAGCGCGAGCGGGTTCTTGATCGCGCACTCGCCGAGAACTCGCCACACATGCCGGCGCATCTCCGGACGATACCGTGTCACATGCCACAGGATGGCGAACAACCGGTCGATCTCCCGCCAGGCTTCACGTAACCGGATGCGTAGCCCTAGGTCCATCGGCTTGAGCGCCAGAGCCATCCGCCGCACGCGTCCAAAAAATGCATTCGGCTCGTAAACCGCCGACAGCACGGCGGCGAAGTCGCCCAGAATTTCGCGGCGCGGCCGCACCGTGTCGAAATTCAATCCCGCGAGCGCGTAGTCGCCCGCGTTTCCCTTCTCGTCCATCTCATAATCGGCGTACAAGCGCCCCTCGCGCTCAAGCCGCCGGGTCAACTGAGTACCGGCGAGGGCATAAAGCAGGCTGATATTGGCGATCGGGATCATCGCATCTTCGACGCATCGCACCATCGCGTTGGCGACGCTGCCCTTCTCGGTGTCGAAGCCGACGATAAAGCCGGCCGCAACGATGAGGCCGGCTTCGTAGATCCGGTGGATGCTTTCGGGAATGCTGCGTCGCGTATTCTGCTTTTTCTGCATGTGAACAAGCGTCGCTTCTTCGGGGGACTCGATGCCGACGAACACCGCATGAAAATTCGCCTCGTGCATCAGCCGCATCAGTTCCAGATCATCGGCTAGGTTGATCGAGGCTTCGGTGGTGAACAGGAAGGGATAGTCGTGCCGCTTCTGCCAAGCGATCAGATCGGGCAGGAACGCCTTCACCGCCTTCTTGTTGCCGATCAGGTTGTCGTCGACGAAATCAAGGTGGCCGCGCCAGCCGATTTCGTACAGTACATCGAGCTCCGCCAGCATTTGCGCGGACGTCTTGGTGCGCGGAACGCGCCCGTAGAGTTCGATGATGTCGCAAAACTCGCACATAAACGGGCAGCCGCGCGAAAACTGCACCCCGAGATACAAATAGTCTGATCTCTTCAGCAGATCGAAGCGCGGGATCGGCGTCTTGGTGATGTCGGCCTGGAATTTTGGGCCCTCGAAGAGGCCACTGCGCTCGCCGCGATCCCAGGCAGCGACGAACTCGTCGATGATGGTCTCCGCTTCGCCGAGTACCCGGATTTCGGCAGCCGCATAAGCTTGCGGGCTTGAGGTGACGTCCGGGCCGCCGACAATAACGGTCTTGCCGCTCCGTTGCGCCAACGCGATGACCTTCAGCGCGTCGATCCGCTGCGCGAGCATACCGCCGGTCATAACCATGTCGGCCCAGGCAAGTTCGGCCGGTGTCTCTTCGGTATTGCGGTTAACTAGGCGGACCGTCCATGAGGACGGCAGAAGCGCCGCCAGCGTGATCATGCCCAACGGCGCCGCCGGATATCGCGCGCCCAGCATTTCGCAGGCGCCGTCAAAGCTCCAAAACGATTTTGGATTGAATTTCGGATAGATCATCAAAACGTTGCAAGAGTCCGTCATCACCAGCTCCCTCGCCGCCGCCCTGATTCTCGTTTCGAATGGCGTGAGAATTCTTTCCAAGTGTCGCGGAGTTGGCCATCCGTCCAGTAAACCCGGATAGCCTATCCTGGTTGAGTAGACCTAGTCGATTTGCTACTGTCCGTACAAGCAAAAGAGCGCGAGACGATCAGCGGCGGACGCGGGCCTGTGATGACGACGATCCTTAGTAAAACTCTCAGCGAGAACGGCGAGCGATCTTATGCTGCACCACGGGTCGCCGATTGCCGATGGCGAGCATAGTCGCTGATGCTGCTCAGCAGAGGAGACCCGTTGCTGCACAGCGTGCAAGCGGAGCTGTGACCAGCAATCCCGCTGACCCAGAGGCGGAAGGGAGCTTGGGGCCGTCAGTGCTCGCGCCTTCTGCTGCAACGGGCATTCTGGCGCGCCTAGAATCCCTCGAGGATTCATTCGCTCGCCTGATGAACGGGAAGGAAAACCCACTCTGCATCGTCATTGATGACACCCTTGATGCCGTGCGAGCGGTCATCAAAGGGCGGACGACGCTGATGTTCGGCACCAACAGCTATCTCGGCCTCAACTTCGACCCGGATTGCATTCGCGCCGCGATCGAGGCCACCCAGCATTCCGGCACCGGTTCGACAGCGTCGCGCGTGGCGGCCGGTAATCACCGACCGCACCTTGCGTTGGAGGCCGAGATCGCCGCGTTTTATGGCCGAACCGACGCGACCGTCTTTAGCTCCGGCTTCGGTGCCAATCTGGGCGTCATTTCAGCCCTTGCTCGCAAGGAAGACGCGGTCTTCGTCGATGCCCATTGTCACGCCAGCATCTTCGACGCTTGTCGCTTGAGCGGCGCCCAGGTGTCGGTGTTTCGTCATAACGATTGCGACGATCTCCGGAGGTTGTTTGCACAGAGCGCCGTTCCCGGCACGCAGACGCTCGTCGTCGTCGAGAGTCTCTACAGCGTGCACGGCGATATGGGCGACCTAAAGGCCGTCGTCGCAGTAGCAAAACAGCACCGAGCGGTTCTGGTCGTCGATGAGGCGCATGCCTTGGGCATCTATGGCCGGACCGGCCGCGGTGTCGCGGAGCATCTGGGTGTGGAGGACGATATCGACGTGATCGTCGGCACGTTGAGCAAGAGCGTTGGCGTGATCGGCGGCTATGCCGTGACCAATACGCCGGCTCTTCGGTCGTTCCGGCTTCTGGCTCGCTCGTATCTTTACACGGCATCGTTGCCGCCGGCGGTTGTCGCGGCGGCGCGGCAAGCAATTAAATTGATCGCGGCCGGCGATTCCTTGCGCGAGGCCCTATGGCGCAACGCGCGAGCGCTGCATGCCGGCGTGAGCGCCTTGGGACTGCATCTCTATGCCGCTCCGGGGCCGGTCGGCAGCATCCGGATGCCTGGCTTTCACGCAGGATTCGCGTTCTGGAAGGCGCTTCTGGAACGGGGCATTTACGTCAACCTCCTGATCCCGCCGGCAACGCCCACCGGCGAGGTGGTCTTGCGCTTCAGCACCTCGGCAGCGCATAAGCCCGAGCATATCGAAGCGGCGATTGCCGCGTTCCGCGATGTCTCGCGGATGTTGGAAACTGCCTGAACAGGGGTCATCAGCGATGATACGAACCGGCATCGGCGTTGGCACTGTGGCGCGGTACGCGAGGCAGGTGGGACCGCATTTGTGGATCGGCAACAAGCTGCTGAAACTGGAACTTGAAAAGCGGTTCTTCAATCAGTTTCACCCCCGCCGCCACGAGGGGATAGGCGGAAAGATACGACAGGCAAGCTTCCGCCTGACCGACCGGTGCAATCTGCGCTGCCACACCTGCGGGCAGTGGGGGGATAATGGGTATCTTCATAGCTGCAGCCTGAACGAGCTCAAAGAACGCGAGATCCCGACCGAACGTTACTTGCATTTGCTGAAGGACTTGGGGGCACACGGCCATCAGCCGCTGGTCTATTTCTGGGGCGGCGAGCCGATGCTCTACGAGGGCATCCTCGACTTGATTGCCGGGGCGACCGACCTCGGACTGCCGACCAGTATAGCCACCAACGGAACGCGGCTCGCCGCCTCTGCCGAGCGCCTAGTCGACGCGCCGCTATTTCTCTTGCAGGTCTCAATCGACGGCCATTGCGCGGAATTGCACAACGCCCTGCGCCCGTCCGCTGGTGGCGGCGGCGACAATTTCCGCGATATCAAGCGCGGCCTCGCCGCCGTCCGTGAGGCGCGGCAGGCCCGCGGCCGCAATCTGCCGCTGATCGCCGCGCTAACCGTGATCTCACAGGCCAACGTGGCGCATCTGAACGATATCTACGAGGCCTTTCGCGATCAGGTCGACCTGTTCATCTTCTATCTGTCGTGGTGGATCGACGAGGCGAGCGCCGCTGCCCATGAAGACGATTTCTCCCGCCGCTTCGGTTTTCGCCCGACCCTCCATCGCGGCTGGGTGGGCGGCTGGAGGCCAAGCGATGCCGGCGCCCTCGATCGCGAGCTCCAGACCGTGTTTGAGAAATCGCGGGCCTGGTCGGCGCCGGCGGTGGCCCTGGTGCCGCCGCTTACCGGCGCCGAGGAGATCAACACCTACTACGCCGATCATCGCGCGACGTTCGGCTACGACAAGTGCGTCTCGATCTACCAGGCGGTCGAGGTCGACAGCAACGGCGACCTCTCGCCCTGTCGTGACTATCATGACTACGTCGTTGGTAACGTCCGCACAGACACCATCAGCGAATTGTGGAACTCACCGCGGTATCGGGATTTTCGTCTTAGCCTCAACCGAGAGGGGCTAATGCCGGTCTGCACGCGCTGTTGCGGCTTGATGGGGTATTAAGGGTCCGGGGCGGCCGCACTTCATTGCCGTGCTCACAGGATGCCACGAGGCATTTCGAACATACGCCCTGCCCAACGAGCATTCCGCAGAAACCAGCTCCTCGCCCACAACACCGGCATGATGATCTCGCCGCACAGGCTAGCTATCGGGAACCGCCAGGACCAACCCCAGCTGTTGAGGGCGACAACGAGGCTTTGCAGCGCCAGCCAGAAGACGAGGGTCGCCGCCGCCATCAGCCACGCGGGCAAGCCGAACAGGGGGGCACCGATCGCCCCGGCAATGGTTGCGACGGCGCTGCCGAACAGCGGCTCTACGACGTAGGCAAGCGGCGCCTCGAACCGGCGAATCATCAGCCATCGGAGCTGGCGATCGCATACCTCCCGCAAACTTCGGCGGCCCAGGGTCTGACAAGTAACGCTGCCGACAAAAATGGTCCTGAGTCCGATCCGCGCCAACGCCTTGGCCAACGCATGATCGTCGCCAAAAGTGTCGGCAATAGCGCGGACGCCACCGGCCCTATAGAAGTTGCTTCGTTCAAATAGCATCACCTTGCTAAACCCGACGTTCAACCGGAACAGCGAGAAGCCGAACATCACCGGCGCCAGGTTCCCGTTCAAAATCGCGCTTTCGATTTTAGCGGCGAAACCAATGGGCGCGACCCCGATCGGCACTGAACAGACCAAGCCGATTCCCGGGGTCAGGTATCGAACGAACTCCGCAAGCTGATCGGGTTGCAGCCGCACGTTCGAATCCTTCACCAGGATCAGGTCGTGATCCGCCGCTTCAATGGCCGGCACCAAGTTGCTGACCTTGGGATTGGTGGTGAATTGCTTGTTTCCATTGAGGATACGCGACCTGACGAGGGGAAATTGGCGCGCAATCCGTCCTGCTAGCTCCAAAGCGGGCGAGGCGTCCTCCGCCGCCGACACCAACACCTCAACGAGTGGATAGTCCTGCGAGAATGCCGACGCAAAAGCCGCCTCGGCGTCGGCCTCCAGCCGCCTGACCGGGATCACGATCGAAACCGGCGGCTTGTCTTCGCGCGTTGCCCGCCAGCGCCGCAGTCGCGGCTGCACAAGGGTGGCCACCGCCGCGACGACACGCGCGCCGCATGATAGGAGCCACCAGTTCGCTGCGGCATAAGGCAGTGTCGAGGCTAGATCCATGGCGGATGCCTGCGCTCACTCCGGCGGCGGCATCACGGCCCGATCTTAAGAGGCGATGGCGGCGGTGACATGGGCTTCGACTTCACCAACACAGATGGCCACATCTCCTTCGGTCCGCGCCACGAGGCGGAGCACCAGATGCTCGGCATTACCCTCGAAGCTGGAGTTGGCAACGCGGCTGCTGACGACGATCGGAGTATCGATCGGCAGCGGCTGAACGAAAGTGCCATGGAGGCGACTAACGCGCAGATCCCGACGCCACCCGACCAGCGCCCGCTCGAATTGCCCAAGAACCAGCATGCCATGAACGATCGGCCGGTCCATGCCAATCGCACGCGTCGCGCCGAGATCGCTGTGTATGGGATTGTTGTCGAGCGACGCGAGCGCGTAACGCCGCGTTTGCGCGGGGCCGACGGGCCCTACTCGCAAATCCGGGATGACGCTGTCCGCGAGCGGTGGTAGTCGGCGCAGCGCACTCAATGTGGCACCTGCGCCAAGAAGGCAAAGGCCGGTCTCGGACAGGATGACGACGCCTCCCGAACAATCCTCGACCGTTGCCCGCAGCGTGATCAGCTCAGCATGAGCCGGGTGGCGGCGCACGCCGACCACAAATCGGTACTCGCGGCCGAGCTCCAACCTGCGGCGATAATGGAACGACTGCGACCGCTGCACCAAGAGCTCTTGCTGCAGGCCCAATCCCTCCACGATGGCGTCGTGAACCTCCGGTATGCTGAGCCAGCGTATTGCAAATGTCAGGGGCACGGCGTTGAAGCCGTCGCCCATCCCAAGCGCCGCCGCAAAAGCCTCTACCGCGACTGCGTCGGTGCGTACCGCGACCGGGCCGACTTGGAATCCCTCGTCGGCTTGCCCCGGATCCCCCATTTGGACTGCCTTTATGGGGCCGGGACCACGATCAAGCACGAGTTGATACCCCCGAAGGCAAACGAGTTAGACATTGCGGCACCGATCGGCCTTCGTCGTGCCTCGTTGGGGACAGGATCAAAATCGCTGCCGATGTTAGGATCGGGCCCCAGCCAATTTATCGTCGGTGGAACGATCCCCTCGCGCATCGCCATGATCGTTATGGCTAGCTCGATTGCGCCGGCGGCACCAAGGGTGTGCCCGTGGATCGGCTTGGTCGAAGAAATCGCGAGTTCGCGCAGGCGCGGTCCAAAGACGCTACGCAAGGCTTTGGCCTCGACGTTGTCATTCGCGACCGTGCCGGTCCCGTGAGCGTTCACATAATCGATCTGCTCAGGCACCAACCCAGCATCCGCAATGGCGATGCGCATGGCATTAGCCGCCCCCTCGACATCCGGGCGCACGATGTCGAAGGCGTCGCTGGTCGTCCCGAAACCCGCCATTTCCGCCAGGACCGTCGCTCCGCGCGCGAAGGCCGTGGCCTCGGATTCGAGGACAAAGATGCCGGCGCCCTCTCCCAGCACCATGCCGTTGCGACCGATCGAGAACGGGCGCGGACAATCGGGAGTCAAGACGCGCAATGTTTCCCAGGCGCGAATGTTCAGTGCGGTTATCGAGGAATCGCTTCCCCCAACGATTGCTCGATCGATCAGCCCCGAACGGATCAAGAAACAACCCATGCCGATGGCTTGACTCGCCGATGCGCAGGCGCTCGTCACAGCATAGGTGGGGCCGGTGCAGCCGTAGCGCATGCCGATGTGCGAGGGCGCAGAGCTACCCATGATCCGAGGAACGGATAGCGGATCGGTGCGGGCCTTGAGAACAAGGTCGGTATAGCAGAGGTCATCGATAGTCGTGATGCCGCCAACCGCCGTGCCAAGAATAACCCCGGTGCGCTCGCCCAGCCTGTGGTCGCGGCCGATGCCCGCTTGCGCCATTGCCTCGTCGGCGGCAACGATCGCCAGCTGGGCGAAGCGATCGCAATAAGGTAGCAGCTTTCGCTCGATAAATGCCTCGGGCTCGAAATCTTTGACCTGAGCGGCGAGGTTGACGCGATTCGAGCCGGCCCGGGGCAGGTGTGCGATCCCCACTCCCGACTGCCCGGTGCGTGCCGCATTCCACAGTCGTTCGACCCCGATCCCCGCTGCGGAAACCGACCCCATCCCCGTAACGACGACGCGCAACCGCTGCACGTCAATCACGCTTTTCGAGGATTCGCTCGACGACACTAGAGACGAAGCTTGTAAGGTCCTTTGCTTCGGCAATGCTCCCGTCGATTGGGATGTAGACACTAAATTTCTCTTCGATCGCCATCAAGATCATGACGACATCAATCGACTGAACCTCAAGGCTTTCCAAGGTTGCATTAGACGTGATCTTGGAGCGGTCGATTTTTCCTTCGGTAATTATTACCTCAAGGACTTCTTCGGCCAATTTGCTTCTGTCGACATCCATCTTTCGCAGATCGCTCACTATAGGTGTCGCGCCCGGCCAGCCCGCTCTAGCCGGGATCAGTTTACAAGGCGCCGTTCGTAGAGGCTATACGCTCGTGTCTGCCGAAAGCCCATGCTCCTGAGCGCCTTGAGGGGCAGATGGTTGGTCTCAACGACCCAGCCCAAAACGCACTCGCTGACGTGCCTGGCGCGCAGCCGGCGCCGCAATTCGTCAAACAGCGCGACGGCGGCCGCCGCGCCGAGTGCGCTGTTCTGATATTTCGAGATCATGCCGAGCAAGACGACCCGGAAGCAGCGATAGCGTTTCCGCCAGATCCTGAAGACCAACTTGGCCCAGCCCAAAACGCTCGGGCGGGGTCCCAGATCCGCCGTGATTTCGAAGACATTTGGGATTGCGATCACGAACGCCGCCGGTTCACCGCGAACATCGACGAAGAACGCGGTGTCGGAAAACAGAAAAGGCTTGAACTGGGCTGAAAGTGCGCGGACATCGCTTTCGGTTGCCGGCGTAAATCCCCAATTGCCCTGCCACCCATCGTTAAAGATACAACGCGCCACTTCCATGTCAGCGTCGATATTGTCGAGGCGCAGGTTACGGATGGCAATATCTCCACGCGCCGCTATTTTGGCCATGTCTTGCAAGTTCTCGTCGAATTCAAACTCTTCCTTCGTGCATTCATAGCAATACAGGCTGGTTACAGAATCATAGCCGGCCGCACGCACGAGTCCGTCCAGATAGACCGGGTGCCAGGGCAGCAATATTATCGGTGGAAGCAATTGCCCCTCGACCAGGAGGCCGGCCTCACCGTTGATCGATAGCAAGAAGGGGCCTCGCGCAATACGGCGCCCCCGCTCGTACAGCCATGCTTCGGCCGTGTGTAGCAAACCGGCGACGCACTCAGAGTCGTCGACGGCGTCAAGGCAGCCGAACAGCCCGACATTATCGGCGTCCGGGCTGTTGGCGGCAAAATCGATCTGCGCCGAGATGCGGCCTACTGGCCGGCCGTCGCGGGTAGCGGTCCAGTAGGCGACCTCGCCATGGGTAAAAAACGCACCTTTCCGCGGATCGAGCATTTGCCGCCGCTCGTGGTCGAGCGGCGCCACATAACCTGGCATTCCACTATAGATGCGCCGCGGGAGGGCGATAAAATTCGTCAGTTGCGAGCGTGTATGAACCCGCTCGATCTTCAAGACCACAAAAGTGCTCCACAAAAATTTGCTTCGCGGACGCACGCCCCCCGAGACAATCGGCACGGCCCTCGAATACCCATCCCGTCGATGGTCTGGCGCCGCACCAAAGCGTCACTGTAGCATGCCCCTGAAGGGCCAGATGGCGCAACGGACGGTTGAACCTCTTCGCCGGCACGGGCCGATAGCCGGCTCGAATGGGCAGAATCGTAGAATGTATTCCTCGAAGAATTTGCTTGTTAGCGAAGACTTGCGGGCGGACATGAGACTGTCCCCGTTCGAGCGCTTTCTTCCTGCTGCGCTTCGGTTTCGCCGCGCTTTGGCGGCACATCACGCCGGCCGTCTGGCCGGCTGTTTCACCACCGTGGCGGATAAGGCCCAGTTCGGCCCGCCAAGTCGCCCGCTACGCATTCATTTCTGGACCCCCCATTCCTGGGGGAGCAGCGCCGTTCATGTCGAGCGGGTGCTTCCAGACCTGCGCGCGCAAGCCGCCGCGTTGGATCTGTCGTGGCACGTGACTTCCGGTGCCGAGCTGCCGCCCGAGCCGGTTGATTGGCTGCTTTGTCTCAAGGCGGTTCCGCCGCGTGGGACTTGCCCGAGCGAGCGCACGGTCCTTCTGCTCAACGACGCTGCTCATCGCGTCTGGGGTCACCTGGGACGTTTCGGCCATATCGTCGTCGTCTCGTCGCCGGCGCTCGCTTCGCTGGTGGGCACTGCCCATCCGCGCGTGTGGTTCATCGAGGAGACCGAACCCGCCGAGGCGATCGCGCAAGGGCGGCGCGCCCTCGACCAGGCTCCACCATCGACGAGAGCGCCGGTTTTGCTGTGGCATGGTGAGAGCGAAAGCCTCGACGGATTGACACTGCTGCGCGACGTGCTGGAAGCCTTCGCCCGCGAAACGGACGCAGAAATTGCGATCGTGACGAACCGCGCTGAAGGCACCGAGCAATGGGGAGCCTTGAGGGTACGTTACGTGGCGTGGTCGCCCGAAGCGCTGGCGACGATGGCCGCCAAAGCCCGCCTGGGAATCGTTCCGGCGCGGCCGACTTTGGCGGATTCGTATCTCAAATCAGCCGGGCGCCTGCGCCGCCTGCTCTCGCTCGGATGCCCCGCCATTGGTGATGCCCGGTCGCCCGATGTCGCGGAATTCAGCAAGGCCTGCCAGCTGCCGGCAGCGAAAACCAGCGCCGAATGGCTAGCGGCATTGCGGCAGCTCTGGCACGATCCAGTCCGCCTCGACGAGGTCGCCGGCCGCGGTCATTCCCTTGTAAGTCAGCAATACTCGGTCGCCCGCACTTCGATGCAATGGTTGTGGTTTTTTGCCGGGGGGGCGGAGGAAGGCTCCTAGCATGGCAGCGGGGAGATGGCTGCCGCCACCCTATGCGCCGGCGTGCCGGTTTCTCTTGTCGAGATGTGCGGAAGCTGCAGATGCCGAGGCCGACACGAACCAAACCGCGTCGGCGGCCGCCCCTCGCATGAATGCGCGCTTCAGGAATACGTTCGCGCGGCCGAATAGGCGGCGGATCACAACCATCGGCGCCAAAGCCAAGGACAACAGGGCATACCCCGATCCGCTCGTGAATAGCTCACCGGCCAGGGCCACGGCGGTGCGAAACTGCCCGGTCAGCAACGCTTTCTCGAGCCCGCTGCGCCGCGCCAGGATCGATCCCTTCAGGATTTGCCGCCCGTATTGCGGATAGGCCTTGCGGAACGTTGCATGGACGGAATCCCGGCACCGCACCATCCGAAGAACATCATTCGACAAGCCGCCTGGCTGGCGATACGCGGTCAAACATTCCCTGACAACGGCGAACTCGTATCGCTCCGCGATCTGAAGATAGAGCTTGAGATCTTCGGCCGCCGGTAACGAGACGTCGTAGCCGCCAACCTCGATGATCACGGCCTTTGGCATGAGGGCAGAAGCGCCTCCGACAAAGTTGCCGAGGAAGAGGCGCGCGAATACCGGACCTTCCTCGCCTGGATGTGGTCGATCCTGCGCCGAGACGACTCGGCCGCTATGATCCACGACAGCCTGCCACGTGTAGACCAACCCGACGCGAGGCCACTCCCTCACCATCAAATCCATCTGCTTCTGGATCTTGGTGGGCCGCCACAGATCATCGGCGTCAATCGGAGCAATGAATTCGCCCTTGGCGTCTGCAATCGCGCGATTACGAGCGGCGGACGCGCCCTGGTTCGCCTGGCGGATCAGGCGCACTCGTCGATCTGCTCGGGCGTGACGGTCGACGATTTGCGCGGTGCCATCCGTCGACCCGTCATCGACGACCACAATCTCTAGGTTGCTATAGGTCTGCCCCCGGATGCTGCCCAGCGTTTCGTCAATTGTCCTTTCGGCGTTGTAAGCCGGGACAATCGCCGAGACGAGCGGGGTCGTGACCATGCGGCGCGATCTCTTGCGGCGCGGTGCCGTCACCGAGCCCTCCTTCGACGCTACGTGTCCATCGTCTCGCAGCGAGGTTGTTACAACCACTTTAGTTGGACGACGCCATGTGTTGCATCACATCAGCGATCTCGGGAACCATCGCACGTGCAATCGCTTCGTCATAATGCGTGGCATCGACAAATCTATTGACGTCGCGCGTCGTCGCATCGTCGCTGCGCAGGTTGAGGTAGCCCATTCTCGGCCGCGCGTTGACGATCTGTTGAACGCGCGCTGTACAGGCCGAAAACCGCGCCTCGGCGCGGCTTCCGGGAGCAGGCAGAAAACCAGCATATACTGGTGGAAACATCAGCAACATCGATGTGCGTGGGTCGAATTGGCCGATCTCGCTAGCAAGATCGTCAAGGAATGGAAAAGGGGCGCCTGGGTCGGGCGCGTCGGTAGGTCTGGCCATGGCGGCCATCTCTCGGCGCTCCTTTGGAACGTCAGACGGCGCCCACGGATCGGGATCGTAACCATCTGCGCGATCCGCATCGCCGACGATACCCAGCAATACCCCTAGCCGGTAGAACGCGCCATAGAACGCGACCTGCGAAAACAGGCCTCGGGCGTATTCAAAATTCGATCCTTCGTAAAGCCAACGCGGGACCTTTACCTCACCGGTAGCACGAGTGGAGGCACACCACGCCTCATCGAGGACCATGACGAGGAATACATCCTTGCCATGCCGCTCGAGTTCGAAGCGGCGGGCCAGGAACATGTGCTCCGCGGGATAGGTCTTCCCCATCGCAAGCTGCGCGAAATGTCGACCGGTCACGGCATCGAGGCGCGCCGGCTCTAGGCGAAGGGCGTGCGAATTGCCAAAAATCGCGGCATCGAAGCGAGGGTCCCGCACGCGGGCAACATGCGTATAGCCCCTGGAACCGGACGTGATGGCGATCCGCGTAAACGGTGTAAGCCGGCCCGTCGAAAACGGGTCCAGCACAACAACGAGAAACCAAACCAGGCCGGTACCAAGAAAGACGGAGGCGAGCAGCGTTATCAGCCACCGCTTCCACGCGCCCCCCTCGACGATCTCAGAACTGGAAATAGACGAATTCATGCGCTTGCTCGCCGCCAAGCTGCATCAGCAGGATCGCGCCAACCAGGCCAAGCAGCCCTGCGCATGCCATTCGCGGCCGCTCATTCAGCCATCGGCATACAATGTGGCTCGGGGGTAAGGCGATCGCGCAAAAGGCCGCTGCCCCGAATGTCGGCCCGAAACTACCGAACGCCGGTACAACGACAAAGCCGCGATAGATATTTAGGGCTGCGTCAACGTTCTTGGCCTGAAACAGGATTGCGGTGACCAGGAAGAATGCGATCGTCGTCGCCCATCCCATCACCGGTGGGATCGGCGGACCATATTTGTGCCAGACCGCCGCTATAACCAACGCGACGCCCTGCAGCGTCCCCCAAACAATGTAGTTCCACCCCGCGCCATGCCATAGGCCGCACAGCGCCATCGTGATTAAGATCGCTGCCAGCCGACGCGGTATCCGCAATCGTGACCCGCCAATTTTCAGGTAGACCAGCGGAAAGAACACATAGTCGCGCAGAAACCGCGCCAGCGTCATGTGCCACCGTTGCCAAAGGTGGCGGATACTGGTGGCGCGAAACGGCGCATCGAAATTGCGCGGCAACTCGACTCCGAAAATCAAACCTAGTCCGATCGCGATATCCGAATAGCCGGCAAAATCGAAAAAATCTGGAATCCCGAGGCGAGAGCAAGCCATGCGCGCCCGTCCAGCACGGCAACGTGCTGCGCCCGGGCGAATATTGGGTCCAATGTGTAGGCGAGCGTATCGGCAAGAAAGACCTTCTCCGCGAGACCGACGATGACAAATGTCGCACCGAGCGCTATGCGGCGTTCCCAGCCCGGGCGGATAAGTCGCTGGCCGAACTGATGCACAACCTCGTTCCACCGAGCCAGCGGTCCGGCAATCGCTCGCGGAAAAAAACAGATATAAAGCGCATAGCGATCCAGTGAGTAAATCGGCGCTCGTCCGCGCCGCAGCTCGACGAGGTACATGATATGATGAAATGTAAAAAAGCTGAGACCAAGTGGCAGCGGCAATGTCATATGGCCGATTGGTACACCGAACATCGCCGAGAGATTGTCGGCAAAGAAATTTGTGTACTTGAATACTCCAAGAACGGCCAGATTTATTCCAATCTCTGCCGTGATCAACGCGTTGCGGTGCAGGCGTGCATAGAGCTTGGAGACGATCCAATTAACCAGGATCGATCCAATCAACACCGGGAGAAAACGCACATCCCAATAACTGTAAAAGACGAGTGACAATACGATCAGCGTCCAAATCCTCAGGCGCTGATGAGCATCAACAATGAGGCAGATGACGATCGCCGCTGGCAAAAATTCAACAAGAAACTCGTAGCTATTGAATAGCATCGAACGGTCTCTGAATGGCGTCGAATGGCTTCGTGAAAATTGCTACATTTGCTTGATCGTGAGGCAACCGCACGCGACGACGCGCCTCTTAAAGGACGTTGCGCCAAGTGCCGTCAACAACTCGCGCCAGAAATGATCCTTTGGCCGGGGTCCGGACCTCGAGCTCGCGTTGCAGAGTCGTATTCCATAGATGAATGCATCTGCTGGTCGGCGTCAGGAACCGATTGATATTGCTTGCCTCTTGAAAGAACACGTCGAGATCGCGCCAGTTGACGGGGTAGAACACGTCGCGTGCGGCAACTTGGTCGATCAGGCCGTACTTGGCACAGAAATAGGTTATCGCCCGTGGTCCGGCGATGATGTGCTCCATGTCTGCGATGCCGTAGCCGGGCGTGAACCAGTATCGCCACATGTGCCGCAGGCGGTCCCTGCGGTTCTGCCACGGAGGAATCCAGCGATAGGTTTCGAATATCTTCTGCAAGTCAGCGAGGATGCCCGATGCCGCAGGGAGGTTGAGGATCGCCCCGTTGATCAGACCGGGCTCTTCCCAGCCGAAAATGTGTGGCCAAGGCTCGATCGGCCTTAGACACAAAAGGTCGCAATCGATCCAACCGCCGCGGTCGAGGCTCAAGACTTCGTAGCGGAAGCGGTCGCTGAATAGCGCGACCGAGCCCGTCTTTTTCTGTATCACGACGCTGTCCCGCGGCAGGATTTGCGTCGCGTCGACGACGGTGACGCCGGGCGGCACTCCGCGGAGCGCATTGTAAGCGTAAAGTGTCACGGGATGGCCCATTTCAACGAACGAGGCGAGACAGGCGCTGGCGAGGACATCCAGGTCCGGTCCGACCCAGAGCGCATTCAGCGGAAACGGCGTGACCGGTGCGGTCTTGCCGGAAGGAACGTCAGCCGGTGGTACCTGGGGTTGCTTTCGAGGCACGGGCTTGTATTCAATCGATCCAGATTGCGCGATAAGAGTCCGGCGCCTGTCGTGGCGCACCGATGTCGAGAAAACCTATGCCGGAGCTGATTCTCGCCATTTCTATACACCGCGAACGCGATCTATTGCAGAGATTGCTGACGCATACCGCGGGTTGCTATGCCGATCTGGTTATGGCCCATGACACGCTCGACGATATCGGGCAACTGACATGAATTCGCCGACCGCGATCAGGGTGGAAAACGTCTCCAAGGCCTACGCGATCTGGTCGTCGCCGGCGGCGAGACTGCACGGGCCGCTACTAGGTCGTCTTGGCCAGCTGCCGTTTCTGCCCGGTGGCGCGCGGGATATGTTCAAGCGCTTGTCGCGGGATTCGTTCCACAACTTCTACGCGCTACGGGATATCTCGTTCGAGGTGCGTCAAGGCAATAGCATCGGCATCATCGGCAGGAACGGGTCGGGCAAGAGCACGCTCCTGCAAATCCTCGCCGGAACCCTTAGGCCGACCACAGGCGCGGTTGAAGTAAACGGCAGTGTGGCGGCGCTGCTAGAATTGGGTAGCGGCTTCGACCCCGAATTCACCGGCCGCGAGAACGTGTACCTGAGCGCCGCAATCCGCGGGCTGACCCGGCGGGAAACCGACGCCAAGTTCGATGAGATCGCGGAGTTCGCGGATATCGGTGAGTTCATCGAGCAGGCGATCAAGACCTATTCCAGCGGCATGGCCGTCAGGCTCGCGTTCGCTGTTTCGGCCTGTTTGCGGCCGGATGTTCTGATCGTCGATGAGGCGCTTAGCGTCGGCGATATCTTCTTCCAACAGAAATGCCTGCGGCACATGCAACAGCGCATGCAGGGAGTAACCAAGGTGCTTGTTACCCACGACCTTCAGGCGGTCCTGAACGCGACCAGCTACGCCTATGTCCTCGACCGCGGCGGCATCGCATTTGCGGGGCCGACCAAAGACGCGGTCGAATTCTATATCAAGATGTCGCACAGCGAGCCGATCGAGCTTCCAACGGGCGCCATGATGCCGGTTTTGGTATCTCCCGAATCCAGCCTCGACCGCCGCAGCCTCGACCAGTTGCCGTGGCGCGAGGTTAAGTCAAGAGAGCGCAGCGGGCGCGGCGACATCCGCATCGACCGCGTCGCCGTCACCGACAACGCCGGTCTTCCGGTTGGGACCGTGCGCGCCGGCGATCGGATCGTCGTTCGCTCCTGGGTCACCTGCCTCGTTCCGAAGGCAAATGTCCTGGCCGGGTATATCCTGAGTGATCGCATCGGCAATTGGATCTGCGGGGAGAACAGCTGCAGCGTCGCGAACGGGGTGTTCCCGCTCGCCGCCGGCGAGCACCTCATCCAGCTGGAGTTCGATTGGCCGGAGATCCAGCCGGGCGAATATACGATAACGCCCGGCATTGGCGAGGGCACCGAGCCGCTCCGCCATGTCATTCAATGCTGGGCGCATAGTGTCGCCAAGTTTACGGCGGTCAGCCCGGACAAGTCCGTTCATTGCATCTTCAACAACCCCCTCCGGGGGCTGGAAGTCCACTCGCTTGACGCGTTCGTGAGCCGAGGTGAGCTTGAAACGTCGCTTCCGGCCGAATCTGGCGGAAATTGATCGTGTATCCAGACACGAGGCGGAGTGTAGGGTCTGTAGCACCCGAGCAGCGGAAATGACGACGCAATCCGCCCAACACCTTTTTCGGGAATCGCCGTTCGGCCTCCCGCGTGGCGCTCTCGTCCCCGACGGACCGGCCGAGGTCGAGCTGGATCGGCGGCTTGCACGGATGCTGCGCGCTGCGCAGGCCGTTTCATTTGATGTCTTCGACACCGCCGTTCTTCGCGCCCTGGCGCAGCCGGTAGACCTCTTCCGATTGATGGAAACAGCGGTCAGCCGGATCCTGGGTGAAGACTCCAACTTCGTTGTGGCGCGTCCGCAGGCCGAAGCCACCGCGCGCGAGCGCGCATGGCGAAACCGCCGATCGGCCGAGGTCTCGCTCGATGAAATATACGATGTCTTGGGCGAGATGATGGGGCTCGATCCCGGCACCGCGAGCCCCCTCATTCAAGCGGAATTAGACACCGAATTCGCCGTTTGCCGGGGAAACCCCTTTATTCACGTCGTTTATCGCTGGTGCTTGGATCACGATAAACGGGTCGCGTTTATTTCCGATACCTATTGGCCGCAATCGGCGATTGCCGAGCTGCTGCAACGCTGCGGCTACGATGCCTACGATGCGTTACTCGTTTCCTCAGCGGCTGGGAAATCCAAAGCCGACGGTAAGCTTCATCGGGAAGCACGGTCGCTGCTGCCGGCCCGCCGCTGGCTCCATATCGGCGACAATTACGACAGCGATGTCGTCATGGCGCGCAAGCAAAGGATGAAGACTTGGCATTACTTTCGCTGCAGCGATGTCGCGGCGCAGCGGCAGCGCGGCGCGTGCAATTGGCAGCAGCCGCTCGAGCCCGCACGGGCGGTCGCATCGGTCACCCAGGGCCTGGTCGCCAACCGTCTGACAGCGGCCCGGCCGATCCTGAGTCACGCAAAGGACTCGACCGCGTTTTGGCGAGATTTCGGGTACGCTGCGGCTGGACCGCTGTTTGTCGGCTTCACCGAATGGCTTATCGCCCAAACGGCCGCGCAAGAGCTGGAGGCGCTGTATTTCCTGGCGCGCGACGGCCTCATCATGCAGCGCGTATACGAAGCCTTGGCGCCGATGTCGGGTGGGGGTCTCGAAACGCATTATCTGTGGGGCTCGCGCCGCGCGCTGAACCTCGCGGCGATTGACGAGATCGATGAACGCGCGCTGCACTTCCTGACCGCCGGCAACGGCAGGCTCGAAGCGAGGCACTATGTCGACCGGCTGGGGCTGGATTGGCACGACCATGTCGACGCTTTTCGTGCCGCCGGGTTCGCCGACCCGCGGCAACGGGTCAACGACGACCGCAGCGAGGCCTCGTTGCGGCGATTATTTGGGCTGCTGGCCGGGCCGGTTTGCGAACGCGCCCGGCAGGAGCGGTCAATCGTGGTCGACTATCTGCGTCATACGGGTATTACCGGCGATCGTCGGATAGGACTGGTCGACATCGGTTGGCATGGGTCCATTCAGCGTTCCATCACCAACATTCTCGATGAGGACGGCACCGGTCCGCACATCACCGGGTTTTATGTCGGCACCCTCGCCCATCGAACGCCCCTGATTCATCGGAAATACCCGCACAAGGCCTACCTGTTCCGGCTGGGGCAGCCGGCAGCGTACGCGGACCTGATCGTGACGTGCATCGAGCTGGTGGAACTGCTCTTTTCCGCCGCGGAGGGCAGCATCATGAGGATCGAGCGCGATGGAAGGGGCGGGTTCACCGCGGTTCGCGACGCGGATTCGCTCGACGACACCCGCTACGAGGCCATCCGTCGGCTGCAGGAGGGCGCGATGGACTTCGTCGACGATTATGTCGAGCTCAAGCGGCGATTTCCGGAATTTGCGATGCCGCGATACACGGCCGTTGCGACGCTGCGGCGCGTCCTGCTCCACCCCACCCCTGTTGAAGCGCGATTCATTGGAGATATCCGTCACGCGGACGCCTTTGGCGAGATATTGAAGCGTCCGATTGTTCAGCAGCCAAACTGGCTCCGCTTGTTTGCCGGCCTGGGCGCCTTTCGCCGAGAACTGCGGGACGTGTATTGGACCGCCGGGCGAGCCGCCCGCGCCAATCGCATCGAGAGGGCGATCTACCGCTTGGTGACGCGTTGAATTCGGCGCCCATCACGCCGCTTGTGCGCGAAATACGGTTTCATCACAATATTTGCTGCGGGCAATCCGCTTTTTGAGCCGCGAGGAAAGCATGGCGACCATGGACCGGCCAGGTGATGCAGCTTCCCTGAGCCGGGTGCTGCTGCCCTGGCATGTATTTCGCTTGTTGAGCCGTCACAGCGTCCTCATTCAACAGCTCATCAAGCGGGAAATACTATCGCGTTACCGTGGGACTTTCCTTGGCGTTTTCTGGTCGGTGCTGCGGCCTTTGGCAATGCTGAGCGTCTATACGCTGGTGTTCGGTTTCATTATGCAACCGCGCCTCGGAGCAACGGCAAACGCCAGCAAGCTGGAGCTCGTCTTCTCGATGTTCTGCGGTCTTGTGCTGTTCGATTTTTTTTCGGAATGCCTGATACGCGCACCGACACTGGTCCTGCTGCATCCCAACTATGTGAAGAAGGTGGTGTTCCCGCTCGAAATCCTCTCGGTCGCGGCAGTTGGCGCTGCGTTGGTACAACTGGCGATCAGCTTCGTCCCGTTTTTCGCTGGGTTAGCCATCCTACGCGGGGGCCTTCCGCTGACCGCCCTCTGGTTGCCCGTGGTCATTCTGCCGTTAGCTCTACTTGCGCTCGGCTTGAGCTGGCTTCTTTCGAGCCTTGGCGTCTTTGTCCGCGACATCAACCCGCTGGTACCGGTCGGCACGATGATCCTCTTGTTCGGCAGCGCCGTCTTCTACTCGCTGGACCAGATCCCGGCCAAGTTCCGCGCATTGTTTTTGTTAAATCCGATAGCCGTGCTGATCGATGAGGCGCGCAACGTCACCCTTTTGCAAACGGCCCCAGCGTGGGACCGTATCGGTTGCGCCCTGATCGCGAGCGTCGTGATCGCCACAGCGGCCTACGCCTTCTTCATGCGCACCAAGCGGGCGTTCGCGGACGTCATGTGACCGTCGGGATGAATTGGCGGACCCGACACGATTCGAACGTGCGACCTCTGCCTTCGGAGGGCAGCGCTCTATCCAGCTGAGCTACGGGTCCGCGCCACCGCAGGGATTACCGCCACGCGCCGCGTCGCGCAAGGCGGTCGGCGATAATCCTTACCCGCCCGTCGCGACCGGGGGCCAGGGCCGGTCGGTCCCGATGGCGTCGGCGTGCGAGGGCAGTGCCGCGGCACGGTCGAGCACCCAGGCGGCGACATCGGTAGCAACCCGCGGGCCTTCGAGGTCGCGCAGTAGCATGTGGTAGCCACTCTGATAATAGCCGAAGTGGTCGTTTCGCACGCCGTCCGCCGGCAACGCGGCGACAAAGGCGCGCACCGGGTCAGCCGGGATCACCGCATCATGCGCGCCGTAGAGCAGGAAGGTCGGCGTCTTTAGGCTTGGCGCCGCCTCGATCGTCCGATCCATCAGATCGACGAGGCCGTACATCGTATCGACCCGCGCGCCCTTGATCACCATCGGGTCCTTGCCGAGGGCGATCAGCATCGGGATGTTATCCGAGGCGAGGATGTGGAGGCTCTCGCCGGTGAAAACCGCACCCGGAAACATCCTGACCCCGGCCCACAGGGCGACGCGCGGCAGGAACTGCATCGACTCGCGCGTCCACACCGCCGGGGCCGAGAGGATGACGCCGTCGACCGGGGCCGGGCGAATGCCGGTCGCGCCGCTCGCGGCGAGGATCGCCACCGCGCCGCCCATGCTTTCGCCGAGCAGGTAGAGCGGCTTGCCGGGATACGCCCGTCGCAACAGCACCGACGCGGTTACCGCATCGGTGGCGAGCGCCTCGCTTCCGGGCCACAGCGCGCGCCCCGGCGCGCCGCCAAAGCCGCGCTGGTCGTAAGCATAAGTGGCGATGCCGCGCGCCGCCCAAATCTTGGCCGGCGCATCGAACGCGTTGCCGTAGTCGTTGAACCCGTGCAGCGCCAGGATCACCGCCTGCGGCTCGCCCTGCGGGAGCCACTTGCGCATCGGCAAGCTGAGCGCGTCGGTGGTGGTGAAGCTGGCCTTTTCGATGGCCGGGCGGGGCGCTCGGTCGGGCGGCAGCGGCACCGGCTGGACTGCCGCGACCTGCATCCCGGGCGTTTCCTCGACTTTTGGCGCGCAGGCTGTCTGCGCCGCTCCGCACAAAAGAAAGAGCAGGCCGGCCAGGCCCCATCGATGTGAAACTGGCGCGGCTCCCCGGCCGCCGAAAACACCGGACCGAAGCATTGAAACTCCTCACGCAACGCGTATCATCCAGCCCAGCAAGCGGTCAACCCGCGCCGCTGCGAGATTTTCCGGATGCAAAATGCCACCTTTTGAAACCGTCGAAACCGACGAAATGCAGGTCGCCTGCAGCGGCAGCGGCGGCGCGCTCGGCCACCCGCGCGTTTATCTGAACCTGGCGCCGGCGGGACGGGTCGAGTGCCCCTATTGCTCGCGGGTCTTCGTCAATCGGAAGGTGGCGCCCCATGGCGGTGCAGAGTCGCCGCCGCGCCATACCGACGCCGATTGAGGCGCAGACCATGAACGATATCGCCCCTCCCGACAGCGCTGAGCACCGTCCCGCCCTGGGCCGCGACGGCTCGACCCTGGCGCCGCGCCACGTCTATCTGATCGACGGCTCGGGCTTCATCTTCCGCGCCTATCACGCACTGCCGCCGCTGACCCGCTCGGACGGGACGCCGACCTCGGCAGTGCTTGGCTTCTCCAACATGCTGGCGAAGCTGCTCTCCGAGACCGACGCCGACCACATCGCCGTCGTCTTCGACCATTCCGGCAGCTCGTTCCGCAACCAGATCTACGACCAGTACAAGGCCAATCGCGCCGAGACGCCGCCCGACCTGATCCCGCAGTTCAAGCTGGTGCGCGACGCGACCGACGCCTTTGGCGTGTGCAAGATCGACGTGCCGGATTACGAGGCGGACGACCTCATCGCCACCTATTCGCGCGAGGCGGAGGCGGCCGGCGCGATCGTCACCATCGTCTCGTCCGACAAGGACATGATGCAGCTCGTGCGCGACCGCGTCACGATGCTCGACCCGATCCGCAACCGGCCGATCGGCGACGCCGAGGTGCGCGAGAAGTTCGGCGTCGGGCCCGACAAGGTCGTCGAGGTGCAGGCGCTGTGCGGCGACAGCGTCGACAACGTGCCGGGCGTGCCGGGCATCGGGGTCAAGACCGCGGCTGAGCTCATCAACACCTATGGTGACCTCGAAAACCTGCTTGAGCACGCTCCTGAGATCAAGCAGCCGAAGCGGCGCGAGAGCCTGATCGAGCACGCGGCGAAGGCCCGGCTGTCGCGCGAGCTGGTGAAGCTCGACGACCATGTGCCGCTGCCCTGCCCGCTGTCCGATCTGGCGGTCAAGCAGATCGACCCCAACGTGCTGCTGCCCTGGCTCAAGGAGATGGAGTTCAGGACCCTCGGCACGCGGATGACGCAGCGCCTGGCGGGCGCGCAGCCGCAGACGGCCGAGGAGGCGCAAGCCAACGAGCCGGTCGTCCCGCCGGTAGCGCCGTTTGCGGCGGAGACGAAATACACGCTGATCGACACGCTCGAGGGCCTCGACCACTGGATAGAGGCCGCCGAGGACGCCGGCTATATCGCGATCCACCCGGCGCCCGGGCTGGCCGGGATCGCGCTGGCGTTGGGGCCGCGCCTCGCCGGCTACGTGCCGCTGGCGCGCGCATCCGCAGGCCAGGGCAGCCTCGAGCTCGCCGCCCCGGGCGCGAACGCGCTCCAGGCCGACCAGGTCATGGCGCGGCTCAAGCCGCTTCTTGAAGACCGCGGCACGTTGAAGATCGGCCATGACATGAAGGATGCTGCGCGGTTGCTGCTGCGTCACGGCATTCGCGTCGCGCCCTATGACTGCACGATGCTGATGTCGTATGTCCTCGACGGCGGCCAGTTCGACCACGGCATCGAGGAGCTGGCAGGCCGCGCCGCCGGGCACAATCTGAAACGGCTCAAGGAGCTGGTCGGCAGCGGCAAGAGCCTGATCGCGTTCGCCGAGGTCACGCCGGAGGCGGCGTGCGATTTCGCCGCCGAGCGGGCCGACACGGCGCTGCGCCTGCACGATCATCTCAAGGCCCGGCTCGTCGCCGAGCACATGACCGCGCTTTACGAAACCGTCGAACGGCCGCTGGTGCCGCCAGTCGCGGCGATGGAAGCGGCCGGGATCAAGGTCGACCGCGCCGCGCTGGCACAGCTGTCGACCGATTTCGCCCGCCGCATCGCCGAGATCGAGGCGGCGATCTACCAGGATGTCGGCAACGAGTTCAACATCGGCTCACCTAAGCAATTAGGCGACGTCCTGTTCGACAAGCTCAACCTGCCCGGAGGCCGCAAGGGTAAGACCGGCGCCTACGGCACAGACGCCTCAATTCTCGAACAATTGTTACCGCTGCATCCAGTGCCGGGGCGCGTGCTGGAATGGCGCCAGCTGACCAAGTTGAAATCGACCTATGCCGACGCCCTTGGCGAGGAGATCGATCCCGAGGATCAGCGCGTCCACACCACCTACGCGCTGACCGCGACCACGACTGGACGATTTTCCTCGAACGATCCAAATCTGCAAAATATCCCGGTGCGCACCGAGGAAGGCCGCAAGATTAGGCAGGCCTTTATCGCCGAGCCGGGGAGTATCCTCCTCTCGGCCGATTACAGCCAGATCGAGCTGCGTCTCGCTGCTCATGTCGCCGACATCCCGGCACTGAAGGACGCGTTTCTCGCCGGCCACGACATCCATGCCGCGACCGCGAGCGAGGTCTTCAACGTCCCGCTCGACCAGATGGACCCGCTAACCCGGCGTCGCGCCAAGGCAATCAATTTCGGCATCCTTTACGGCATCAGCGCCTTCGGCCTCGGCAATCAGATCGGCGTGCCTCAATCCGAGGCGGCCGAATACATCCGCGCCTATTTCGAGCGCTTTCCCGGCATTCGCACCTACATGGAGCGGATCAAGGCCGAGTGCCGCACCGTCGGCTATGTCGAGACGATCTTTGGCCGCAAATGCTTCATCCCCGGCATCCGCGACTCCAACCCGGCGCGGCGCATGGGCGCCGAGCGCCAGGCGATCAACGCGCCGCTACAAGGCTCGGCCGCCGACATCATCAAGCGGGCGATGGGCCGCATCCCGGCGGCGCTCAAAGTGTCCGGGCTAAAGGCGCGGATGCTGCTGCAGGTGCACGACGAACTTCTGTTCGAAGTGCCCGAAAACGAGATCGAGGCCACGGCGTCGCTGGTCAAGGAGGTTATGGAAGGCGCCTGCGCGCCGCATTGCGAGCTGTCGGTGCCGCTGGTTGTCGAAACCGGCTGGGCTGCCACCTGGGACGCCGCGCATTAGGCGCGACTAGCCGGTGTCCGCCACTGAAAGTTGACAATAGGATCGTTATCCTAGAGGGTCATGCTTGACCAACTTGGCATTAAAGCCGGCCCCCCCCCCGGGCCCGAGGGTGCCGCTCAGTGCTGAAAGCGTCGCCGGCCAGTCTATAAGCCTGCAGCATCGTAGACAGGCATCACGGTAGGCGGGGCGATCCTAGAGGTTTCCCCTCCACGTGCTTTTCCTGGTTTCCTTCTACTTCCTCGATCTTCGCTTCGTCATCACGCGGACGTTTGACGAAGATACGCGATACGATTGGCTCAAACCTCAATGGCTGTGGGCCAAACGAGGGGTTACGCAAGTGGGCCGTCTGGGACAAGGAAACCCTATTCCTGGCCGCGATCGTATCCTCCCGGCGTATAACCAGCATGCTACCGTCGGTGGCGGATTGCTGCTCCAAACCCAGAGCGAGTTCGATAAAAAGCGCACCTGCACGGGCGTCAAGCAGGACGGCTTTGCCATCCAAAATCGGGAGCTCGTTGCCGACGAGTGGGGTCAAGTCCGATTTGATCTTTTGTTCGAGACGCCAGCGTCGCCCTCGACGATTCAAGCCAAGCTCGAAGCGTTATTCGATCTGAGGCTGATCGCCCCGCTTGTCAACGATGGCGAAGAAGTTACGCTGTTGAGCGCTCCAGCCCTTATCGCGGGCGTTTACGAGAGCGAGTCGCTGAAGACAAGCAAGGGATATCGTGAACCGCGTATCGGTAAGGACTGCACGACGAAAGCGACCTCTGGAACCGTCTCCTCGGCGTCTGAGGCACCGCAGGTTGTGCTGATCGATCTGGAGCGCGAACTTGGCACCGAGGTCGGCCCGCCGATCCAGTGCAGCGAACCGTGTGAGGCAGAACTCCGGTTGTTCGGAGCTTCCGTCAACGGCGCTGAACTCCTGGTCTGGCATTTGACCCCGACGATCAGCGGGCCAACGAATCCCAGGTTGGCGGACGCGGCCTGGAGCGCCGCTTTCGGATTGTCCTGGTTGATTGGACAAATCCACGAGCTGGCCGTCTTCAAATCGCGAGTGAACGATTACCAAAGGACGGGGCAAAGCATTTTGCCCGATCTCGTCAGAACGTCGATTAAAAACCGGAACAACCGATTCGGTCGACAAATGTTCGGCGGCTGGGACACCAAGGAGGTTGTCTCCGTGGCGGTGCACAGCCTTTGGATCGCGCGCGGAGAAGCGGATGAACACCTCAAGGAACTTCAGTCGTTCGTTAGGGACGAGCGCGACGCCGGCGGGATCACCGGAAACCTCCGCCGGATCGTTATCCAGGCGAAGAGCCTCACCGTGAACAACAATATCAACGAGATCGTGAACGAGGGCAACATGACCAATCCAACGCAGAATACCGGCTCGACTGTTCTTTCCGGTACTTTCACCGGTTCCAATGTCAATGTGGCGTCGACGCTGACAAACGTCAGCCAAAACATCGGCAGTTTGCCAAATGCGGATCAAGCAACCAGAGACGAGCTGCAAAAACTGATCGCGTCACTTCACGATGAGCTGCAAAAACTTCCCGTGGACAAGAAAGAACTGGTGGACGCAGTTACCAGTACAACCGGCGACGTGATTGATAAGGCCAAACAGGGAACCCCTAATAGGACTCTTCTGAAAATCGCCATCGATGGGATGAAACGCGCGGCCGAAACGCTCAAGGACGTCGCGCCGCCGGTGGTATCGATTGCGACCACGATTGCTGGTGTGATCGCTAAATTGCACGGTCTTTAAGCCTGCGATGAATTGCAGGGTAACGTCGCTCGACTTCAGAATCAAAACGCCATAACCGGATAGATCGGCATCGCTCCGACCCTCATGTTGATCGCGACAACATGAGGAGCCAGCCATGAGTTTCCGGATCACCGGCCTGCCCGCGGAAGAATTTGCCCCGTTGTTTTCGATGCCCGACCCAGAACTCGCCGTGCGCGGCGCGGTGCGGCGCATCGCAGATGGGCGTTACCCCTGCCGCGTCAGCCTCACCGACTCTCGGGCCGGCGACGAACTGATCCTCGTGAACTACGAGCACCACCCCGTCGCTTCACCCTACCGGATGCGCTTCGCGATCTTTGTCCGCCAGGGCGAGGAGCGGTTCGACGCGGTCGACGAGGTGCCGGAGCAGCTTCGCCTTCGTACGCTCGCGGTGCGCGGCTTTGACGAGAACGCGATGATGGTCGGCTGGGAACTGGTCGACGGGCGTGAACTGGAAGGCGCGATCGGGCGGCGGTTCGCCGACCCAAAGGCCGCCTATCTCCACATCCATTTCGCGGCGCCCGGCTGTTACGCGGCGCGGGTCGATCGCGCCTAGATGATCTAAGGCACGACGCGGCGGGATATCGCCTCGAACAGCGGCACCACGACCCGTTGCGCGCGCGGCCCGAGGCCGAGCGGCTTCAGCAGCATCTGCACGCACATACGATGCGGGAAATGCGGCTGTATCAGCGCCCGCCAATTGCGGCGCATGCCTCGTAGCATGCGATCGTCGGGTGTGTGCCCGTCATTGCGCGCCCGATAGATGTGCCGGATCGCGATCCGGCTGTCTTCGCCATCGATCATCCGCAGCCGGTTCCACAGCGCGCGAGCGATGCCGGTGCGCTGCTGGCCTTCGCGCCGCTGATACTTCTTTAGGTAGCTGTAGAAGTGCTTGTAGTGGCGAACCTCATCGTCGGAAATTCTCCTGGCGACCTCGCACAGCACCGGCTCATTGGTCATCCGGCTTAGCGTGCGGTAGTAGCTGGAGGTGCCCATCTCGACGATGCAGCGCGAAGCCATCTCGCGGCTGTGCGTCTTCTCGACCCCATCCTCGGCGCATTGCCGGGTGAATTCGGGGAGGAAGCGCTGATAGACACCGTCCCAGTCAAAATCGGGCCAGGCGAGCTGGACATAGCGGCGCAGCGCCTTGCCGTGCTGCAATTCCTCGGGCAGCCAATGCGCGTTGAGCCAGCCGGTAATTTCGTCATCGGTAGAGAAATACTCGACCAGGTTTCGCGTATAGAGATCGGTTGCCGCCTCGACGAAAGAGGCGCTGGCCAGGAGATAGAAAATCGCCTCGTCGTCGGCAACGAGATCGCGGCGCAGGCGCGCCCAGTCGATATCTTTGAGCGTCCAGTGCCGCTTTGTGGGGGTCGTTTGGCTGCTCATCTTCAGGCGTTTTCCTTAGAGCAACGGACCAAACGTTCGACGGCAGCCTACTTCTTCAATGTGAAGGTAACTTGGCCGCTGTCGTCGTCAACCTGGAACATTACCGGAATATCGTGCTGGTCGATCCAAATTTTATAATGGGTCGATCCGGAAATCTCATATTCCTTGGTCGGAACTGCGGCGCCGTCGACGGTGACATTGGTTTCGCCGCCGTTACTGACCCTGACTTGTTCGACCTTTCCGGTGTCGACCCGCATCATCGTCGTCGAGTCGAGACTGCGCGCCGACCAGGGGTTGGCCGGCTTGATCGAGCCCGGCGCGGTGACCGTGCCAAGCGGCGAGGTGATCACGAAATTATTGCCATCGGCCTTGCCGTTGATCTCGGTCGTGTCACCGTTCTTGACGGTGACCCCGTGAAAATACATCAGCCGGCTGCCCTGCCACTGCTCGACCCGCTGGGCATCCTCGCGATGCAGCCCGACCCCCAACGCCTTCACCAGGAAATGCGCCGCGGTCTTGATCGTAATGGTCGCTCCGGCGGACTCGATGACATTGCTGTAGGTGCCGATCTCGCCGAAGACCGAGTGCTTGACGTCGTAGACGAGCTGACGCGTGTCGGCGAAGGCGGCTGTCGGCGGGCTCGCGCCGGCAAGCGCTAGCGCCAGCACCGCCGGCACGCGCAGCCTCAACCCCCATCGTCCGGACGGCCTGCCTTCGCGTGCCGCAACCCGCTCCGCTTGTCGCAACCCCCGATGAGCCAAGCTGCCCCAATTCCCCTCGCCGCCCCGGAACGCCCGCTTTCTATAGCCTGGGTGCGCTCGCGGCAAATGCTAACGGCTCTAAACCGGTAGTCTCGCCCAAGTTTCAACTTGCGGCTAAGCCCGGCCGCGGCCTCCTCGCCCGACTGCGAGCCAAGTCGGGGGCCGCCACGGCAGCGAATCATTAACCTATTAACCCTACCATAGGGCGAGGATTGGCAGTGAAATCTGCCGGTCTGCGGCTCTATATGGCGCTTGTGAGACTGCCGAGTCGGGCCACACTTTAGGTATGCATGGCTGACCTGTCGGACTTGCGTTTGTGCAATGCAACATAATCCCTATTTTGAGAGGGTGCGAGTTGCGATTAGTCGCAAGCGCCAAGACAGGAGGCTACGGTTTCAATGATGAGCTCGCCCATTGGCGAGCGGAGTGGGGACAATGCGCGTAGCAAACAAGAATATCCGCTGGCCGCGTCACCTGATGGAACGGGTCGACAAGGTCGCCGCCGATCTCAACGTCGTGCTGATCGTTTTCGCGGTCGGCCTCGCGACGCTCGATTTCACCTTCATGGTGACGCAGAAGGTCATCGACCGGCTGCCGCAAGTCACCCGCATGGCCGATGACGCGTCGCCGAGCGTGGTCACGACACCTCCCGCAGCGCAGAAATAGGACCAGCCCTAATCCTTCCGCGCGAGGCGGCGCTCGACGTACTGAGCCGCCAGGGTCAGCGGGAACAGCACCGCGAAATAGAGCCCCGCGACCATCGTGTAGACTTCGAGCGGGCGGTAGGTCGCCGCGGTGATCATCTGCCCTTGGTAGAGTAGGTCGGCGACCGCGATGGTCGACACCAGCGAGGTGTTTTTCAGCTGGATGATCGACTGATTCATGAAGGGCGGGATCATCCGGCGAAAGGCCTGCGGCAGGATCACCAGACGCAGCGCCTGTAGGTGCCTCAATCCGATCGCCCGCGCCGCGTCCCACTGGCCGCGCTCCATCGACTCGACCCCGCCGCGGACGATCTCGGCATAGAAGGCCCCGGTGTAGAGCGACAGCACCATGGTCGCCGCGACCGTCGCCGGGATGTCGATCCCCAACACCACCGGCAGCGCGTAATAGAACCAGATGATCTGCACTAAAAGCGGCGTGCAGCGGAAAACCTCGACATAGGCGACGAGCGGCAAGGTCAAGAGCCAGTTGCGCGACAGGCGCAACAGCCCGGTCGCCAGCCCGATCACCATGCCGATCGTGATCGAGCCGATCGTATAGGCGACCGTAATCCCGAGCCCCCACAGGATCAACCAGCGATAGTGCCACAGGAACGAGAAATCCCAGGCGTAAGCTGGGGCGCTGCTCATCGCCGGCTAGACGGTACCGCTACAGCTCCACATCGGGCGGGATGTCTTCCGGCTTGACTCCGTTGATCGCCAGGCCGCCATAGAGCCACCCGCGAATCTGCTGGGTGCCGCGGTTGAAATCGACCCAGGCATTGAGGAAATCCTGCCAGCGCTTGTCGGGCTCCATGACGATCCCCATGCAGGTCGGAAGTTTCACTTCCGGATGGTGCAGCATCTGGAACTCGCCCAGATCAGGGTTTTTCTTGACCGCGGTGAGCCCGAGATTGACCGCGAGGATCACGCAATCGGCGCGGCCCGATTGCACCGCGAGGATGCATTCGTCGCGCGATTTCAGCGCGATGATCGTGGCGTTCGGCGCGAAACGGCGGGCCGACAATTCGTGCACCGAGCCGATATCGACCGCGACTTTGACCTCCGGCTTGTTGAGCTCACCCCAGGTCGAGGCCTTGAACCCCTTCTTGCCCACCATGCCGAACCCGTGCAGATAGAACGCATGGGTAAACCCGATAACCAGCGCCCGTTTCGGCGTCGGGTTCAGCGAAAAGGCGAGATCGATCTTGCCGGCCTGCAGATCGAGCACCGAATTGCCGTAGGTCGATTCGAGATACTCGACCTGGCCATCGAACACGCCGGCGATGTCCTTGGCCATGTCGACGCACATGCCGGACCAGGCGCCGGTGGCGAGATCCTTGTTGAAGTACGGCGCCTCGCCCGGCAGCGCGGCGATCCGCAGCGTCTTGGTACGCTGGACCCGGTCGAGCGTCGACTCGGACGCCGGCGCGGTTTGCGCCCTCGCCTCGCTGGCGAGCAGAACCGGCGCGCCGGCGGCGGCGAGCGCTAGATAGCGGCGTGACAACATCAAAGCCTCCCCTCCGTGTCGCGCCGCCCCCGCATTGTCCGTGCCAGTTGCGCGGCGCCGGTGGCGAGCCTAGCAGCCCGAACCGATTCCACGCAGGCCGAATTTGCGCTAGATGCAGCGGGGCCGAAGGGAACCGCCATGCCAGTCAACAAGCCGCATCTTGAATTCCATCGCGTCGACATGGGCAGCGGCTGGGAAACGCCGGCCGGCTACCCGGCGGGTATCGAGCAGAAAATCCTCGCGGGCGTGCTCGACGAGACCGGCAAGACCGGCAGCCGTACCCGGCTGTTGCGATTTCAGCCGGGCATCTACACCACCGCGCCCTTTGTCCACGATTATTGGGAAGAAGTATTCCTGGTCGAGGGCGACCTCACCGTCGGCAACGACGCGCAAGGCAATGGCGGCGAGAATTTCCGCGCCGGCACCTACGCCTGCCGCCCGCCCGGCGCAGTGCACGGCCCGTTCAAGTCAAATGACGGTTGCCTGCTGTTGGAGAACCACTACTACGCCGACTAGCGCCCCTTCCCCGCCTCCGGGTTGAGCCAATGCTCGTCGAGCCAGCCGTTTTCGTCGTATTCGGCCATGCACTTGTCGACGAGATCGGTCATCGACGCCATCGCGCCCGAGCGGCGCGCGCCGGCCAGCACCTGGATGCGGATATCCTCGTGGTTGCCGGCGTAGTTGCGCTCATAGAGTTCGTGGCGCCCGCCGAACTCGGTGCCGATCGCGTCCCACAGCAGCTTCATAATCTTGATACGCTCCTTGTAGTCGATGCCGTTGGAGCCACGCACATACTGCTTCAACAGCGGATCGATCGCCGGGTTGGCGAAGTCGCGCGAGGATGACGGCAGGAAAATCAGCGCCGAGGCGACGATCTTCTCGATGATCTCCCTGATCTTCGAGTAGGCATCGGGCGCGAACACCCGGTACGCCATCGCCGGCTGGAGGTTGGGTAAGAGCGCGTCGCCGACCCAGGGCTGTGGGTTCGAGGCCATCGCGTTCGACAGCGACCAGAACAATTCGCGGTACGCGACGATCTCGCCGAGCATTGCCTGGTTGCCGCGAAATTCGTCGCCGCCAGTCGCGTGCAGCGCCTTGGCGACCAGCCCGCAGATAAAGTCGAGCTTCACCGCGTAGCGGGTGCAACCTTGGAAGCAGAACCCGTTGAGGAACCCCGAGCGCGGGTAGAACGACAGGATCTTTTCGGTGTCGCGGTGGACGAGGATGTTCTCCCAGGGGATCAGCACCTTATCGAGCACGAAGATCGCGTCGTTCTCGTCAAAGCGCGACGACAGCGGGTAGTCGTAGGGGGTGCCGAGCTTGGTGGCGATCTCCTCGTAGGAGTTGCGGCAGATCAGCTTCACCCCGGGCGCATCCATCGGCAGGATGAACATGATCGCCATGTCCGGGTCGCTGGTCGCGGTCGCCGCGTTTTGCCCCAGAAAATTGTAGTGAGTCAGCGCCGCCGCGGTGGCGACGACCTTGGCGCCGGAGACAATGACCCCGGCATCGGTCTCCTTCTCGATCGAGACATAGACGTCCTTGACCTCGTCGGTCGGACGGCCACGGTCAACCGGCGGGTTGACGATCGCGTGGTTCATGAACAGCACGTTTTCCTGCGCGCGCTTGTACCAGGACCGGGCATTGGCGGCGAACTGGCCGTAATACTCGGCGTTGGCGCCGAGCGTGTTCATCAGCGCCGCCTTGTAGTCCGGGGTGCGCCCCATCCAGCCATAGGTAAGCCGCGCCCATTCGGCGATCGCAACCTGCTGCGCCTTCAGCTCCTCCGGCGAGCGCGCAACCCGGAAATAGCGATGGGTGAACCCGCCCGAACCGGTATCGGTCGGGCAGGTCAGCGTGTCTTTGGACTTGGGATCGTGCAGCGCGTCGTAGAGCCGGGCCAACGAGCGCACCGAATTGCGGAACGCCGGATGCGTCGTGACATCCTTGACCCGCTCGCCGTTGATATAGACCTCGCGCCCGTCCTTGAGGCTCTCGATGTATTCGGCGCCGGTGAACGGGCGCGCGCCGCCGGCGATGTGCTGTTCGGGGATCATTCGGTCTGCTCCAGGGAGGGTGCCGGCATAGGGTCGGGCCGGTTGGTGCGCGAGCGCGGCGAGCCGGGCGCGAATATCGCCCGGCACCGGGTCGCCATTCAGATAGCGGTAGAGCGTGGTGCGGCCGATCGCCAACGCCGCCGCCGCCGCGCTCTTCCAGCGCCTGCCGTGCTCGAGCGCGAAGGCCTGGCGGCAGAGAGAGGCGAACTCGCTAAACCGTTCCGACCGTTCTATTTGTTCCACAGTCCATAGGAACAGATAGAACAGTGTTTGTCGAGCCGTTGCTTCAGCCGCCCGGAAACGGCAACGCTAAAATCGCCGTAATCGTATCGCATGATCCACGGTCACGCCGAAGACTGCGACGCGGCCCGGCTTGCGGCGTGGGAAGGACCTGCTTGTTAAAAGGCGGCAAATAACAGGAATAACAGGACGTCGACGTCCTGTTATTCGCAGCGGCGTTCGCCCCCTATCCGATCGCCTTGAGCGCGGTCTGCTCGACATAGGGGCGCAGCAGATCGTCCGCCGCCTTCTGAGCCGCGGCGACCGCGTCGGCCGGTGTGACCTTGGCGGAGAGGATCGCCTGGACCTGGTCCTCCATCGCCTTGCGCACCGCGACGGTGTTGAAGGTGTCGAACCACGGCACCGCGTATTTGAGCTGGTCGATCGCGATCTTGGCGTCGGGGTGGTCGATCATGAATTGCTTCATCTCGGGCAGGTCGTAGGCTGCTTTGCGCGGCGAAAAATACCCAGTGAATCGGCTCCATTCGCCGGCGATCTCCGGGCTGGTGAGCCAGGAGATGAGCGTCCAAGCGGCGGTCTGGCGTTCGGGCGTGTTGCCCTTGGGCAGCAGCAACGAGGCGCCGCCGATCGGCGCGGCGTTGCGGACGCTCTTCGGCAGGAAGGCGACCTTATAGGGCGACTTCATGTTGTCGCGGACAAAGCTCAACGATCCGGTTGAAAGAAGCATCATGCCAAGGCGCCCGGCGAAGAACGCGCCGGTGCAGGCATTGGCGTCCGAGACGCCGGGCGGCATCACCTTGGCCTTGTTGACGAGCGTGTCGAGCATCGCCAGCGCGCCCTGCGTCGACGGCGCGTTGTAGTAAACCTCGCCGCCGTAATCGTGATTGTAGTATTGGCCGCCGTTCTGCATGACAAAGGCGCTGGTGAGCCAGCCGCAATAATCGTAGGTGCAGGGGAAATTGATGCCCCAGCGGTCGCCATTCGGCTTGGTCAGTTTCTTCGCCGCATCGATCCACTCGGCCCAGGTCGTGGGCGGCTTGTCGGGGTCGAGCCCGGCATCCTTGAAAGCATCGATGCTGTAGTACATCAGCGGCGTCGAGTTCTGGTAGGGGATGCCGTAGACCTTGCCGTCGATCATCGCGTTGGGCTTCAGCGCCGGCCAGAATTGGTCGAAGAAGTCCGAGGCGGTCTTGCCGTCCTTCTCGATGATCGGGTCGAACGGATCGACATCGCCGTTGATCACGTATTCGCGGACGAAATTGGCCGACATGATGACCGCGCCGGGCGGCTTGCCGGCCTTGATCGCGGCGCGGGTCTTGAGGCTGGTGTCGTCGTAGCTGCCGGTATAAACGGCGGTCGCCTTGACCGCGCTCTGCTGCGCGTTAAAGCGGTCGATCAGCTCCTTCATCTTGTCGGCGAGCTTGCCCTGCACCGGCACCGGGAAGAACAGATCGATCTCGACCGGGTCGGCGGCCAAGGCGGTGCGCGCCATCGCCGCCGCGGCGGGTATCGCGATCGCCGCGCCGAGCGCGGTACGCCGGGTGATTTCAGTCATGGATTCCCCCTTATTTGATGCCGGAAAAGACGAAGGACGAGACGAAGCGCCGCTGGAACACGAGGAAGAGGACCAGCAGCGGCGCGGCGACGAGAAAGGTGCCGGCGGCGATGATGCCCCAGGCCGAGCCCGCCTCGGCGCCCGAGGCGAACGAGGCGAGGCCGACGGTCAGCACCTGATTGCGCGGCGACGACACGGCCATCAGCGGCCATAGAAACTCGTTCCAATGCGCGGTCACCGAGACGATGGCGAAGGCGACGAGGCCGGGCCGCGCCAGCGGCAGCAGCACATGGCGAATCAGCACCGCAACCCCGGCGCCGTCGAGCATCGCCGCCTCCTCGAAATCGCGCGGGATCGAGCGGAATGTCTGGCGCATGAGGAAGACACCGAAAGCCGAAGCAAAGTAGGGCGCCATGATGCCGAGGAGCTTGTCATAGAGATGGAGTGTCACCAGTGTCGCGAGGTTTGGCACGATCAGCAGTGGCGGGATCAGCAGCAGCTGCAGCAGGAACGCTGAAAACACCCAGTCGCGGCCAGGAAAGTTCAGTCGGGCGAAGGCGTAGCCGGCCATGCTCACCGTCACCAGCTGTACCGCCAGGATGCCGCCGCACATCAGGAGCGTGTTGAGATACCAGAGCGGGAAGCTGCCGCTGGTCCAGGCCTCCTTGAAATTGCCGAGATTGAAGGGACCACTCGGGGTCAGCGAGGCGATGTCGGGCGGCACACCGGGGCGCAGGGAGGCGACCGCCATCCAGGCGAACGGCACCGCCCAGATCAGCGCCGCGGTGCTCGCGGCGATCAGCGCAAGATGGCGGCCGCTAGCTCTCATAATGGGTGCCGCGTTCGATCAGCCGGAACGAGGTCACGGTCAGCGTCAACAGCGCCGCGACGCTAACCACTGTCGCCGCCGAGGCAAGCCCGGTGTCGTAGTTCTGCGCCGCCTGCTGATAGATGTAATAGAGCAGAAGGTTGGTCGCGTCGGACGGGCCGCCCTGGGTCATGGTCACGACGTGATCGATTTGGGTCAGCGCATTGAGCAGCGCGATCGGCACGACAAAGCCGAAGGTCGGGCCGAGGAGCGGCAGGACGATGCTGCGCAGCCGCCGCCACGCCCCGGCGCCGTCGATCCGGGCTGCATCGACCAGCTCCTGCGGCACTCCGGCAAGACCAGCGAGAAAGAACAGCATGTAGTACCCAGTGTTCTTCCAGATCGTAATCGCGATCACCGCGCCCAGCGCCAGGTCAGGATCGCCGAGCCAATTGACCATGCCAAGCCCGAGTTTGTGCAGGTAGAAGTCGAGGAGTCCGTCACCCGGCAGGAGGATGAAGCTAAACAGCGCCGCCGCCGCGACCAGCGGGATCAGCAGCGGCATCACCACTAGCGTGCGCAGCAGCGCGGTAAACCGGTCGGTCTCGCGCAACGCAAGGGCAAGCGCCAGGGCGAGGATCAGGCTGGGAATGATCGTGCCCACGGCGTAGACGACATTATTGGCAGCGGCGCGGGCGAAATGCGGGTCGGCGAAGAGCCGCTGGTAATTGCCTACGCCAAACGCGCTGTCGCCGGCGAAGCGCCCGACCATCAACGACTCGACCGTCACTCGTACCAATGGCCCATAGGTGAACAACGCCAGAAATAGCAGCGACGGCGCGAGCAGCGCCGCGACCGGCAGCCAGGGGCGGCGGCGTGCCGGGATTAGCGGCAACAGCTCCGCGCCGGCGCCGAGCGCGCGTTCGTCGATCGACATGGCATTGGTCACGCCCCGGTCTGTAGTGAGGCTCGATGAAGCCAGGATGATAGTTAGACGACAGTTTTGTTACGGCCGACAAGGATGCTGGAGAGCCGTTACATCGGCGCGAGGTGCCCAACAAACTGGTCGATGCACGCCTGCCAGCTGAAGCGCCGGGCATGTGCGAGGCAGCGCTCGCGCGGGATATCTAGCGCCGCCAGGGCAGCCGCGCCGAGATCATCGTCGATAACACCGGCACCGCTGTCGCCGATAACATCGGTCGGGCCCGCCGACGGATAGGCGGCGACGGGCACGCCGCAAGCCAGCGCCTCGAGCAGCACCAGACCGAAGGTCTCAGTGCGGCTCGGCAGCACCATGACGTCGGCGGCGGCATAATGGCGCACCAGCGCCTCGCCCGACTGCGCACCGACGAAATGCACCTGCGGATAGCGCCGCATCATCGCGGGCAGCGATGGCCCGTCGCCGACCACCAGCTTCGAACCCGGCAGATCGAGGTCGAGAAACGCCGGCAGGTTTTTCTCGACTGCGACCCGGCCGACGTAGAGGAAGACCGGCCGCGGCAGCTCGAGCGCCGGCACGCATCCCGGCCGGAACAGCCCCGTATCGACACCGCGCGTCCAAGCGACGAGCCGATTGAAACCGCGCGCCGTCAGCTCCCGCCGCACGGTCTCGGTCGCGACCATGACCCCCTGCGACGGCGCATGGAACTGCCGCAGCGCGGCATAGCTCCATGACAGCGGAAGACCACACCTCGCATAGACGTATTCGGGAAACCGGGTGTGATAAGCGGTGGTGAACGGCCAGTCCTGCGCCAGGCAGAAGGCACGGGCTGCCAGGCCGAGCGGGCCTTCGGTGGCGATATGCACCGCCTCCGGCTGGAACGCGGCGAGCTGCCGGCCGAGGACGCCGCCAGCGCCAATTGCCAACCGGATGGTTGAATATCCGGGGCACGGGATCGTGAAGTAGCGGTCAGGGCCGAACACCTCGGCCTCATGGCCGGCAGCGGCAAGACCTTTCTCCACCGCCGATAAAGTGCGGACCACACCGTTGACCTGCGGATGCCAGGCATCGGTGACGACAGCGACCCTCATGGGGCGATCCGCATGGCTTGGGCCCAGCTAGCTCTCGACCTCTTCGAGGCGGTCGATCTCCACCGTCTCGTATTCTGGATCGTCGGCGAAGAGCGGCAGCTCGGGGTTGAGCAGGTCGAATTCGCGCTTCTCGGTCCAGGCAATGATCTCGAGCCTGCCGTCGAAATGCTCGACCAGCGCGGTGCAGCTTTCCACCCAGTCGCCGTCATTGCAGTAAAGCACGCCGCCGAGGTCGCGGATTTCGGCGTGGTGGATATGACCGCAGACGACGCCGTCGAACCCGCGGCGCCGCGCCTCGTCGGACAAGGCCTCGGCGAACGAGCCGATATATTGAACCGCGTTCTTGACCCGCAGCTTCAGGTAGGCCGAAAGCGACCAATATTCGTAGCCGAAAAGACGCCGCAGATGGTTGAAGTAGCGGTTGATGTAGAGCGCCGCGGTGTAGGCATTGTCGCCCAGCGCCGCGAGCCATTTCGCGTGCTTGACCACGGTGTCGTAGGCGTCGCCGTGGATGACGAGGAGACGGCGTCCGTCGGCAGTCTCGTGCACCGCCTCGTCGAGCACCTCGACCCCGCCGAAATGCAGCATCGTGTAGTCGCGCAGCCACTCGTCATGGTTGCCCGGCACATAGATGACGCGCGAGCCCTTGCGCACCATGCGCAGCATCTTCTGCACGACGTCGTTATGTGCTTGCGGCCAGTACCACGATTTGCGCAGACGCCAGCCATCGACGATGTCGCCGACGAGATAGATCGTCTGGGCGTCGTTGTGGCGCAGGAAATCGACCAGATACTCGGCCTTGCAGCCGCGCGTGCCGAGATGGATGTCGGAAAGCCAGATCGTCCGGTAATGGCGGCCGGGCTGCGCCATGTAGCTCATTCACTCTCCCACAGCGGAATAGGCCCAGATCTGGGCCGGCGGCAGGTTACGCCACACGCGAGCGACGCAAGCGCCGGCAAGGCCGAGCGGCCGCATCTCGATTGGCGAGGAAAAGGCGTTGGTCAGTTGGAGGAATTTCCCGCCCGGTCCGAGCCGAGCGAGACAGGGCGCGACCACATCGCGCTGCGCGGTCAGGGAGAACCACTTGATCGGCAGGCTCGACACCACCGCGCAGAGCCGGTCTATGCCCCGCCTTGCGAGGTGGTCCTCAAGCGCGGTCGCATCGCCGACGATCGTCTCGATGCCGGGAAAATCGCGTTGCAGGGTTGCCGCGAGCGCCGGTTCGCGCTCGAGCCCGACGACCCGTTCCGGCGGACAGAAGCAGCGCAGCAATCCTCGCGTCAGACTGCCGGTGCCGGCGCCCAATTCGAGCACCGGGCCCGGCCGGGAAAAATCGACGAGGCCCGACATGACGGTGGCCAACCGAGCGCTGCTCGGAGTAATCGCGGCGATCTGCAGCGGCTTCTGCAACCACAGACCGAAGAACAAGGCAGCGTCGCCGAACATACATTTCCACTGACAGTGGACAATAATGAGACGCTAGCAGAGGTATGTTACAATTTTTGTGCATCTATTTGTGGTGTCCTTAGCCATCGGCGTCGCAAAATTGTCACCCTTCGATGCTAGGCCTCTTCGACCACGGCACGGGGGGTGGAGATGAGCTCGAAGCACGTCCACGAGGCCATGCACCATCACGCGTTCAAGACGGCCCTGCTAAAGGTGGCGGCGGCCAGTAAAAAATTGCGCCGGAATCGCGAAAAGCGTCAGCGGGCGGCATGGTTTTCTGGGACACCAGCACCGCGCCCGGCGGAGCCCGACCCGGTGAAAATCGTGGTGCTGGCGATGGAAAGCCTCGGTCGCGCCTCGATGCGCGCCGCCTTCACCGGGGTCGAGGTCAAGGTCGCGGTGCCCGACGACGCCACCGCGGCGATCTTCCGCGCCGCGCTCACTGAAACCGCCCGCAACCGCTCGACCGATCAGCTGGTTCGCGTCGTCGTCGATTGACCGGGGCCAATTGACCGGCGGAACGATGCCGCCGATGATCGCGGCGGCAGTCATTTCGGGGATCGGCGATGAAGGCGCTTGTCACCGGGTTCGAGCCGTTCGGCGGCGACATGGTCAATCCTAGTTACGAGGCGCTGAAGCGTCTGCCGCGGCGGCTGGGCGCGCTCCATATCGCCACGGCGCCGCTGCCGGTAGCCTATGGTGGGGCGCTCCCCACACTCAGGGAGGCGATCGCCGTCAGCATGCCCGACATCGTACTGTGCACCGGGCTTGCCGGCGGTCGCGCGGAGCTGTCGCTGGAGCGGGTGGCGATCAACATCGACGACGCGCGCATTCCCGACAATGACGGCAACCAGCCGATCGACCGCTCGGTGGTCGGCGGCGGGCCGGCCGCTTATTTCGCGACGCTGCCGATCAAGGCCGCGGTAGCGGCGCTGCGCGAGGCGGGGCTGCCAGCGGCGGTGACGAACAGCGCCGGGACGTTCCTCTGCAACCATGTCTTCTACGGGCTGATGCACGAGGCCGGGCTTGGTGGCAATCGCTTCCGTGGCGGGTTCCTGCATGTGCCCTATCTGCCCAGCCAGGCAGCGCGGATGCCGGGCGCGCCGTCGATGGCGTTGGAGCAGATCGTCGAGGCGATCGAGATCATTCTTTCGGTCGCCGCCGCCCGTGTTGATGATCTCGCCGTCAGCGAGGGCGCGGTGAGCTGATAGGAGGTGGCGATGGTCGCATTCTCGGGAGCCCATGTCGTCGTCACCGGCGGGACCGGTGCGCTCGGCACCGCGGTGGTCGGAGCGCTGCGCCGGGCCGGGGCGGTGTGCCATGTGACCAATCTCGTCGCCGCTGAGCTCGACCATTACGCCCACCGCAGCGATGCAGGCGTGCACGTAACCTCGGGTCTCGACCTTGCCGACGAGGCCGCTGTCGGCCGCTTCTATGCTGGCCTGCCGCCGCTCTGGGCGTCGATCCACCTCGCCGGCGGGTTCGCGATGGCGCCGGTGGCAGAGACCTCTGCCGCGGATTTCGAGGCGCAGCTGCGGATGAACACGCTGTCATGCTTTCTGTGCTCGCGCGCGGCGATCGGCGCGATACGCGCCCGCGGATCGGAGACGCCGGCCAAGGGCGGCCGCATCGTCAATGTCGCGGCGCGGCCGGCAATCGAGCCGCGGCTCGGCGCCGGTATGGTCGCGTATGCCGCGTCGAAGGGCGCGGTCGCAACCCTGACCCAGGCGCTCGCCGAGGAGGTCGCGGGCGAGGAGATCTGGGTCAACGCGGTGGCGCCGTCGATCCTCGACACGCCGGCGAACCGTGCAGCGATGCCCGACGCGCCGCATCACCTTTGGGTCGCGCCGGCGGCGATTGCGGAGCTGATCGCCTTTCTCGCCGCGCCCGACAACCGCGTCACCCGCGGCGCCGTCATCCCGGTCTATAGTGGCGTCTAGCGAACCCCTCACGGAAAGGAGCCGGTGATGGCCAAGGGCATCCTCATCGCATCGATGAACATGGCGAATGCCGCCGAGGACGAGTTCCACGACTGGTACGACACCGAGCACATGCCGGAACGCGTCGCCTGCCCCGGCTTTCTGCGCTGCCAGCGCTGGATCGGCGTCACCGACCGCAAGATTTCGGTCGCGACCTACGATCTTGAAAATGTCGATGTGCTGAAGAGCCCGGGATATCAGGCGATCGGCGGGATCAACCTGTCGCCGTGGTCGAAGCGGCTGGGCAGCCGCTACGAGCGGCTGATGCGCTTCGAGGGCGAACAGATTCTGCCCGGTGACCAGATCGCGCCGGAGGGAGCCGGAGGCTTCCTGCTCAACGCGATGAACTGCGCGCCCGAGGTCGAGGCCGAGTTCAACGAGTGGTACAACACGGAGCACGTCCCGCAGCTATCCGCGGTGCCCGGGGTCATCATGGCCCGTCGGTTCCGCGCCACCAGCGCCAACCGCAAATACGTCGCGCTCTATCACCTCGAGTCGCCGGACGTACAGGCGACCCCGGCCTGGAAGAGCGCCGCCGACAGCGAGTGGACGCGCAAGCTGCGCCCGCATTTCCGTGACCATCTGCGGCTCGTCTGCCGGAAATACGTGCGGGGGAAGTAGACGCTTCGTCATTGCGGGGGGTCGCGAGGCGACGAAGCAAGCTCG
>Ga0209517_10000167_pt1 | contig 117888 bp, 96 predicted proteins | sample PeaSoiMetSII2010_FD_187695 | JGI IMG/M metagenome (GOLD analysis project Ga0209517, IMG submission 187695) | Peat soil microbial communities from Weissenstadt, Germany - SII-2010 (SPAdes) (version 2) | ecosystem: Environmental > Terrestrial > Soil > Wetlands > Peat | place: Germany...
GGTCACGGGTGGCAACATTCAACCTTACATGGGTCGCGGCACAGCCGGTCTGTTGCCCTGGTGCCCGTTGGATTCGGCGAAAGCTTTCGCCAGCAGCTACACGATTGTAGATGCCTCAACGCAGCCGGTCTGCCAGAAACAGCCCGTCGGCGATGCCAGCGGCAATTTCAAACACAAATTGCCACAGTAATCCTTATAAAAATATCACCAGGCCTGAAGTTTCCACTTCAGGCCTTTTTAATTTTTACCGCCACGAAAGCTCCAAAAAATGAAAGTGAAAGTGGGATTCTTTTGATGGTTCAGATTGGTAATCGGCATTGATAACCTTCCTTCCAAAGTACACAAAAATTTCCCCCATTTCCGGCTTTTTGGGCTGACGTCTTGTGCGCTGCTTGGTATGCAGTGAGCCATCATCCGCTTATGACCCACCAACGCTGGCTGCGCATCATCCCGGTCGCGCTCATCATGTACACCATCTCGTACGTGGACCGCACCAACATCTCCCTGGCGCTGGACCCGAAGATTTCCAGCATGCTGCGGGACCTGTTGATGGATGACCGGATGAAAGGGGAGGCGGCGGGTATCTTTTTTCTGGGTTACGTTTTGCTCCAGGTTTCCGGCGGTCATCTGGCCGGCCGCTGGAGCGCCAAAAAATTAATCAGCCTCTGTTTGATTTTCTGGGGTGTCTGCGCCGTCGGCTGCGGTCTGGCAACAACGTTCAGTCAATTTGCCGCGATGCGGTTTTGCCTCGGTATGGCCGAGAGCAGCGTTTATCCCGCCACCGTGGTTTTGCTGGCACATTGGTTTCCCCGCCGGGAACGGGCGCGGGCCAATGCGCTTTGGAACCTCTGCCAGCCCCTGGCGGTGACGGCGTCCGCGCCGTTCACCGGCTGGCTGCTGGGTGCCTACGGCTGGCAGACCATGCTCGTTCTGGAAGGCGCCCTGCCGTTCATCTGGCTGCCCATCTGGTGGTTCTTTATCAGCGATCATCCGCGTGAAGCAAAATGGATTTCAACGGAGGAACGTGAATTTCTGGAATCGACTCTGGAGCGGGAAGCCGCAGAACTCGAGCCGGTCAAACCGGTTCCATTTTGGGAAAGATTCATGAGGTGGGAGATACTTGTGATGATTGTCATGAACTTCATCCACAATTCTCAGGCTTACGGTTGCATGACCTTTTTCACCGAAGGTTTGAAACACAAACAATTCAGTCCCCTGCAATATGGCCTCCTGTTCGCGGTGCCTTATGCCTTCACCGCCGTTATCATGGTGCTCAATTCCTGGCACTCGGACAACACTCAGGAACGCCGCGGGCACGTTGCGTTGGTCTATACGCTCAGCGGCGCCAGCCTCATCGCCAGCGTGCTGACGCAGCAACATTTCTGGCTCTCCTACGCGTTGATGTGTCTGGCCATCCCCGGACCGTATGCCGCCCTGGCTCCATTCTGGGCAATTCCTACCGAAACCATGCCGCGCAATGTGATGGGCCCGGTCATCGGACTGGTCAACGCCATCGGAAACACCGGTGGATTCGCTGGCCCCTTCATCGTCGGCTGGCTGGAAATGCGGTATCACAGCACTGCGATTCCCTTCAACGGACTGGGTGTGGCCATGCTGGCTGCCGCCGCGCTGGCCTTTCTGCTGCCGAATACCACGCGCCAGATTCAATCCGCCCCGGCAAAGCCCAAAGCCTGAATCAGCGCCGTCACAATTTCTTCGGGTGATTTTTTGCAACTGAAAGTCAGCGCGTCCACCGGCGGTTCCAGCGTCGCCAACTGGCTGTCCAAGAGTGTCGCGGGCATAAAATGGTTCCGCCTGGCTCTCAGTCTTTCTTCAATCAGCGTCCGTGGGCCCGTGAGATGGACGAATTGGACGCGCGCGTCGCCGCCCTGGAGCACATCGCGGTAGGCCGCCTTCAAGGCTGAGCAGGTAATCACCGTAAACGTGGCCTCGTCGAGCGCGCGCTTGATGATTTCCCTCAGGGTTCGGAGCCATTTGGTCCGGTCAGCGTCCGTCAACGGAACGCCGCGGCGCATCTTCTCGATGTTTTCCGGCGGATGAAACTCGTCGCCTTCGAAAAAAACTGCGCCGGTCTGCTGCGCAAACAACGTTCCCACCGTCGTCTTGCCGCTCCCGGACACGCCCATGAAAATCAGAACGAGCGGACGGTGACGGGCTGGCTTCATCGTATCACCGGCATTGCCTCACATGATCTTCAACTTCGGCAAATCCTGTGAGTCCACCAGCCCGACCGGCTCGCGTTTCGCGTTCACCACGATCAAATCGTCAATGTTCCGTTCGTTGAAAATTTTCAGCGCCTCGACGGCGAGCGCGGTTTCACCGATGCAAATCGGCTGGCGGGTCATCACCTTCTTCAACGGTTGCGCGAGCAGGTTTTCGTTCGTTGCCATGCACCGGCGAAAATCGCCGTCGGTGAACACACCGACCAGCTTTCCGCGTGCATTCACCACGCTCAGGCTGCCGGATTTGGCGTGCGTCATCACCAGCAGAGCGTCCCGGACCGGCAGATTTTCGTCCGCCACCGCATTGCGATTGCCGGAGCGCATGATGTCGGCGACGCGCCACAGCATGGCGCGGCCGATCGCGCCGCTGGGATGCAGCCGTGCGAAATCGCTTTGCTTGAACCCGCGTGCCTGCAACACCGCCATCGCCAGGGCGTCGCCCATCACGAGCATCGCCGTCGTGCTGGCCGTGGGCGCCAGGTTGAACGGACACGCTTCCCGGGGAACCTTCACGTTCAACACCACGTCGCTGTGCCGCGCCAGCGCGGATTTCAGGCCGCCGGTGAGGGTAATGATTTTGACGGAAAACCGTTTCAGGGCCGGCAGCAGATTCAGCAATTCCTCCGACTCGCCGGAATAACTCAAGGCCAGAATCACGTCCCCGTCGTTGACCAGGCCGACGTCGCCGTGCAGGGCGTCCACGCTGTTGAGCACCACGCTGGTCGAGCCGGTGCTGGTGAGCGTGGCGGAAATTTTATGGCCGACGTTGCCGGATTTGCCGATGCCGACGACGACGATTTTGCCGCGTTGCGCGAGCGCGGCGGCCATCGTTTCCACCGCGCGGCCAAACGCGTCGTCAAGTTGTCCGCGCACAGCTTTGAGCGCGGCGACTTCAATGTCAAAAACCTTGCGGGCCTGGGCCAGAGGGTTCATCGCGGTGAGAATGCGGCGAATGTCCATTGATTTCAACCCCGAACCGCAGGCCACCGCCGCGCGCTGGCGGTTTGCCTCGCACTATTTCGTTTGCGCGAAGAGCATGAAGACGCGCGGGCCGCGGGGGGTGGCCAGCGCATATTGAGCCTCTTGCGCGTTGCGCGGAACCGCCAGACCGTCGCAATGCTTGTCGCGGACCGGCTGGCCGTCCGCCAGCAGCATGTAATGGTGCGTGCGGTGGCCCGCCAGATGCTCCAGCGTGACATGCCAGCCACCGCGCACACGGTCATGAACCAGCGGCACCTTCTCCCAGTTCGTGAACGTGCCGGCGACTTCCACCGTGGCCGGTTCCTGTTTCTGGCCGTCCGGCAAATGCCAGCGGAAGATTTTGGTGAAGGTTTGTTTGCGTTCCACCGGACCTGGCACCAGTCCCTTGGCGCCGGCCAGACTCTTTGAAACACTCGTCGGAATTTTCTGCGTCCGTTTGTGCCCGGAAACATTCAACATATCTTGCAACATACACGTCTTTGAAACTTCACCATATAGGAGGACCGTTCACGCTTCAAGTTCCCGTTTTTTATTTTTGGCCGGCGAATTTTTCTCGCCGTGGTGCCGGAAATTTTGTAGTCAATGTCTGATCCAGCTCCAATCAAACAAAATGAAAACGATAAATCTGGCCTTCAAACTCCCGCACCGCTTCTTTCTCCTGTTGGTTCCGGCCCTGTTGGCCGCAAATGCTGGCGCCGTGCGCGCCCAGGAACGTCCGCTGTACCTCGACGACCAGCAGCCGGTTGAAGCGCGGGTGAACGACCTGCTCCCGCGCCTCACGCTGGAGGAAAAAATTTCGCTGGTCCATGCCAATGCCAATTTCGCGACGGCGGGGGTTCCGCGGCTCGGCATTCCCGAATTGATCATGGACGACGGCCCGCTCGGCGTGCGCGAGGAAGTGGACAATCATTTTCATGACCTGGGCCACGTGGACGATTTTTCCACTGCCATGCCCGGCGCGCTCGGCCTGGCGGCAACGTGGGATACCAACACGGCCAGGGCTTTCGGCACGGTCATCGGCCAGGAAGCCGTGCAGCGCGGCAAGGACATCATGCTCGGGCCGGCGGTGAACATCCAGCGCACGCCGCTGTGCGGCCGCAATTTTGAATACATGGGCGAAGACCCGTTCCTCACCTCGCGCATGGCCGTCAATTATATCGAAGGCGAGCAGGCCCAGGGTGTCTCCTCCTGCATCAAACATTTTGCCGCCAATAACCAGGAGTTTGAGCGGGGTTCCATCAACGAAATCATTGACGAACGCACGCTGCGCGAAATTTATCTGCCGGCGTTCCGCGCCGCGGTGGAGGAGGCGGGCGTCCTGTGCCTCATGTCCGCTTACAACCAGATCAACGGCCAGTATTGCTCCGAAAACCCGCATCTGCTGAAGGACATTTTGAAGAATGACTGGGGCTTCAAAGGTCTCGTCATGTCCGACTGGGGCGCGGTGCATCACACGGATTTGACCGTGTTCAACGGCCTCGACATCGAAATGGGAACGAAGCCTCCTTACGAAAGCAACTATCTGGCGGAACCGTTCCTGGCAGGATTGAACAGCGGTAAATATCCCGTCTCCGCGCTCGACGCGATGGTGCGCCGGCATCTGTATGTGATGTTTAAATTAAACCTGATTTATGACCCGTCCCACCCGCCCGCCGCCAAACCCGCACCGACCACGCCGGTGAGCACCAAAGCCCATCAGGAAATCGCCCAGCAAATCGCCGAGGAAGCCTTCGTCCTGCTGAAAAATGACAACTTCCTGCCGCTGGACGCCGCCCGCGTCAAGACCATCGCGGTCATCGGCGCAAACGCCACAGCCCGGTTCAGCCACGACGGCGGCTCGGCAAACATCAAGGCGCCCTTCGAAGTCACCGCGCTGGAGGGCATCAGCAATTATATCGGTGGCAAGGCCAAAATCATTTATGCCGCAGGTTATTATCCGCCAAAAGGCCGCGGATACGGCCGGCACAGATCCGGTGGCACCAACGTGGCCAGCGAGGATCCCTCCCGCCTGATCAAGGAAGCCGTGGCGGCGGCGAAGTCGGCCGACGTCGTGATTTATGTCGGCGGGTTGAATCGCAAGTTTGGTTTCGACAGTGAAGGCGGCGACCGCAAAGACATCAAACTGCCTGCCGGTCAGGACAAGCTGCTTGCGCAAATCGTTCGCGCCAATCCCCGGACCGTCGTGGTGCTCATCGGCGGCGGCGCGGTGGAGATGGATGATTCCTGGCTGTCGCGCATTCCCGCCCTGCTCTACGCGTGGTATCCGGGCATCGAAGGTGGCAACGCCCTGGCGCGCGTTCTGTTTGGCGACGTGAACCCGTCCGGCAAACTGCCGTGCACCTTCCCGAAACGCCTGGCCGACACGCCGGCGGCCGCCCTGGCCGCCTATCCGGGTGAGAAAGGCACGGTCGTTTACAAGGAAGGCCTGCTCGTCGGTTACCGCTGGTATGACGCGAAGGACATCGAACCGCTGTTCCCCTTTGGCTACGGCCTCTCCTACACCCGCTTTGCGTACACGAACCTGACGCTCGTTCAAACCAGCGGCGCGCCGGGATTGCCCCTCACGGTCGAATTCGAAATCGCCAACACCGGCGATCGCGCCGGTGCCGAAGTCGCGGAAATTTATGTGCAGCCCGTCAATCCCGGCGTGTTCCGGCCCGTCAAGGAATTGAAAGGGTTCGTGAAAGTCTTCCTGCAACCGGGAGAAAAACAGCCGGTCGCCGTCACCCTGGACAAAAACGCCTTTGCCTATTATGACGTCGGCACGCGCAGCTGGGTCGCCGCCAAAGGTGAATACAAAATCCTCGTCGGCCGTTCCTCGCGCGACATTCCGCTCACCGGCGATTATCGTCTGGCACAAACGATCTACCAGCCGGACCGCGTGTCGTCAGTGGTATCGCCGTCTGCGCCGGCAGCGGTTGCGACAAGTATGTCGCCCCCTTAAAGCGCGTTGGCATTTTTTTAAACAATACCGCGCATTGGGCTGTCAAATTTCCGTGTTGAATAAAGGAGAACACGGAATTTTGGATATCTGAACTATGAAAGCCATGTTACTTGGGTTGTTATTGTTGGGGTTCATCCGTCCGGTTTTGGCTGTGGACCGCGCGGAATTGGATGACCGCATCCGCCTGTTGACCGGTAAGTTCGAAGCGCTGCAAGCGCAGCCGGACAAGCGCGTGCCGGCGGATGTTTTACGCAAGGCCCGAGGCATCGTCCTGTTGGACACCGCCAAGGCGGGTTTCATGTTCGCGTTTCAAGGCGGCAACGGCGTGGCCATGGTCCGGGACAAGTGGGGAAACTGGAGCCCGGTGGCATTCCTCAACCGAACCGAAGGCAGCTTCGGTTTCCAGGCCGGCGGCGAACAAAATTTTTACGTCATCCTGCTGATGGATACAAACGCGACCCGCGTGCTGCTCAAACCGGCCATTGATTTTGGCGCCGAAGCCCAGGGCACCGCCGGCGACAACTCCTCCCGGGCGGAAGGTAAAATTGCCTCGCCGTTCCAGTCCGTGCTGGTTTATGACGAGCACAACGGGTTCTACGGCGGTGTGGCCTTTAAAAACGGCGCGCTGGCGCCCAACGAAAATGACAACCAGGTGTACTACGGCCAATACGTCTCCATGCGCGACATCCTGTTTGACAAAAAACTGGAGGCGACCCCCGCCGCGGTGAATCTGGCCGAAAAAATCAAGACCTGGTCGAAAAAATAGTTTCCGTCTCGCGGCAGGCTGTGGAGAGCATTCCCGGGAGCGCCGGCATCCTGCCGGCGAGTCCTTTTAATCCGCGTATGGCAAACCGGCTGGCAAGATGTCGGCGCTCCAGAAAGATGGTCGAAGAAACCGGGTGTCAGCCGCGGCTGGCGATGAACTGCTGGGTCAATTGATTGAACCGCTTGTTGTCGGCCCGGATGCGCGCCGAGAGGGTTCGGGCCGTCGCCCGTAGAAACGGCGTGGCCAGCGCCGGCGCTTCCCGCGTGAGCCGGTCAAAGGCCGCTACTGAAATCCGCAACACTGTGCTGTCCACATTCGCGATCACATCCGCCGAGCGCGGTCCGTGGTCAAACAACGACATGTCCCCGAAAAAGTCTCCGGCGGCAAACGTGGCCAGGATCGTCTCGCGATCACCAGTCATGGTCCGGGCGCGCAGTTCTCCCGACAATACCAGATACATTGCGTCACCCTGTTCGCCCTGCTTCACCACTGCCGACCATTGCGACACCCGTTGCAGTTCCATGAAGTCGAGCAGATGATCCAGTTGCGCGTCATTCAAATCGGCCAGGATTTTGATCCGGCGCAATGACCCGGGCGTGATGCTGGCGCGGGCAGTGGCGCCGGAAACCGGCTCGGTTTGCTGGTTGAAAAGTTTTTTGAATTCGGGGACATCCCCCGCCTGCTGCCAGGCGCCGGTGCCCCGCGCAAAAATCCATGTGTCCGGCAGAACCCGCGCGTCCTGGATCCACTCCATCACCACCGCCAGCGCTACCGGACCGTAAGGGGCGTCGTCGATTCCCCAGATAAAAAAATCGTTGGAAACTTCTGAAATTTCTTCTTTCCCTTCCACGATGCCATCTTATCACGTTTGATAATGTTTTGAAAAGTAAAAACTATCACAGACGCTCGACTTCCAAAACTGCTTCAAGATAAACAGGTTGGCTAACACATGGCGGTACAGTCTGGTGAGGCGAGGCTGCGAATGAGTCATGGCAGATCATCCTCACGGGCAGGGACGCCGCGTATCCGCCAAAGGGAAGCGGAACTTTCGCCGGACGGCTCGGCGAGCCGTCTTTGCCATTTCTTCCCCATCATTTAAGCGACGTTTTCAACGCTGCCAGGCACCGCTCGTTTTCCGGCGGCGTGCCGATTGTTTCGCAGTTTCAAAGCTGGTGGTTGTGAATAAAAGTTCTAATTTAATTATTGACAAAACTAAGTAAATATAATTTAGTATCCTGTCCACATAGCGAAGTGGCGCCACAGTTATCTGACTGAGCTCGATAAAGGCTATGATGCCTGAAGTGAGCAACTTAAGGGCGCAGCGAAGCATCGGGGATTTCTTCGACAGAGCTGAAGCCCTGCCAAAAGGGAGGAGAATAACTTGCGCCCGTACAAATCCCGGAGGATCTCTCTTATGAAAACCGTACTCTCAACTCTCATTTCCATTCAGCCGACAAACAACCGAAAGTTAGGGGTCGTCACAGCCGTTTTCCTGGTAATGAGTGTAAATGTGCTGGCCGCGGCCACGTTTGTGAATGGCTTGGTACCGGACTGGAATCAACCCTATCGTTACACTGCAGCGTCGCCCAATGGTGGGCCGGGACCGGATCCGGCCCCCGGTATAGCCAACCAGTGGAATGACTGGTGCGCGCCGACTTCAGGCGCCAACCTCGCCGGCCACTGGACCGACGTTCTCGGTGTGCCGGTTGCGGACACCGTCGCGTATCCTGGCAGCACCGTGTTATGGGCTGCCGGTCCGTCCTGGCAGGATTATCTGGCCGACGGAACGCTCAACCGGCCTCTCTTCCCTGCGGGTATTCTGCCGGCACAAACGACCGACATTGGCTGGTATATGGATGCCAATTATGGCTTCCCCTACGCCGCGGGCAAAACGATGGGCGGCTATCCTTTTGGCGATCCGCCTCATTTTGGCACTTATCTCAAAGACATTCATGCGGGCCTGCAAATTTTCTTGAACAGCCGCTACAGCCTTTCGGGCGGTGTCTATTGGTTGACCGGAACCCGGGGAAAAGTGTTTTTCGCCGGCACCGACACGACCAGAGCTACGATCTTGGCCCCTCACCCAACCTTGGCCAGCGCCTTTGGTGAAGTGATGAACGAGATTAACAACAACCGCACACTCATCGCGAGTTTCGCGTTCTGGAACCTGAACCCGGCGGCGGTCCCGCCCCTCGGGTCTGTCGGGCCGGCGAATACGGAGTCCTATTATGGCGGAACTTATTACACTTGGGCTACCACAGCTGGACCCACCAACGCGGAAGATGAAGCATGGAATTACGACGACACTGGCTCCGGCCTTGGTCACGCCGTCACCGTGGTGGGCTACATTCAGGCCGGGGACCCGGATGACAAAGGGCCTACACCTCAGCTGAACCTGGGGCCGACTGACTGGGTCATTGTCCACGATAACTGGTCTTCTACGCCAAGGAACGTCATTATTCCTTATGGTTACCTCAATCAAGGCGTGCAGGGTTGGGATTCCAGGTGGATCGCCAACACCACCGCCAAGCCTTGGCCGACGCAGGCGAAGTATGTCAAGGGCGTCGTGCCGGATTGGAATCAACCCTACCAGTACAACGCGCAATCACCTAATGCTGGGCCGGGAGCGGATCCATTCCCCTTTGCACCCAGTCAGTGGAATGACTGGTGCGCGCCCTGTTCCGGCGCCAATCTGGCTGGCCATTGGACCGACCATCACGGCGCGCCGGTGGCGGATACCACGCCGTATACGGGCAGCACGGTGGGTTGGGCGCTGGGTCAGTCGTGGCAAGATTACCTGGCCGATTGGACTGGGAATTTCAGGCCGATTCCGCAGTTCATCCCCGGGGGACCTTTGCCCGCACCAACAACGGACATCGGCTGGTACATGGATTGCAATCGCATGGTTGCGTGGGACGCTGGTGGCGGGGTCATGGGCGGCTTTAACTACGGCAACGGGGTGCACGTCGGCACCTATCTCAAGGACATTGGTCCCGGCCTGCAAACTTTTCTGAACAGCCGTTACACGGTCGCCGGGGGCGGTTGGGATATCGGCACTGAAGGCAGGACGTATGCCGCTGGCATGAGTCCGACCGGCGGTGTGGCACAAATGCTCCTGGACCCGGTCAGCTCGTTCAACGCGGTGAAATCCGAGATTGACCGCGACCACACGCTCATTGTGTCCTTCCTGCACTGGAACATTGCAGCGACGGCAACACCCAGCCTTCCGTTAGTTCGAACGAACACCGAATCGGACTTCGGCGGCACTTATTACCAGTGGGTTTTCCCGCCGCCAGCCCCGGGCGTCACCAACGCCGAAGACGAAGAGTGGAACATGTATCCGGGCGATCTTGGTTTGGGTCACGCGGTAACCGCTGTGGGCTACATCCCGCAAGGTGACGTCCTCGATCCGGGGCCGGGACTGGGTCTGGGGCCGACCGACTGGGTGATTGTCCACGACAACTGGTTCTCCACGCCGCGAAATGTCATTATCCCGTTCGACTTTATTGACGGTATGGGCAACCAAAATTGGGTGGCCAACACTTATGCCTTCCCTGACCCCGGTTTCCTGCAACTCACCAACATCGTGGTTGTGAATAAAACCAATGCGGTGGTGAGTTTAACCGGTATCCCGAGCTACCGGCACGATCTTTTGGCCAACACCAATCTGGCCATGACGAACGGCTGGTCCACCGCCGTTAGCAATGTCGCCTTCGCAGCGGGAACGATGTGGATCACCAACACGGTACCAACCGGCGATCCGCAACGATTCTACCGCATCAGAGCAAGCTACTAAAATTTGCAGCGGGGAGTGAAGCAGACAGGTGGAGACGGGCAAATTTAATTTTTGCCCGAGGCATGATTCAAGGCCTTGACGCAGCGCGCATTCTCCTGCGGTGTGCCGATGGAGATGCGGATCCATTCCTGTAATTGATAACCGCCCATCGGACGCACAATCACGCCCTGCTTTTGCAGCGCTTCAAAAAACCGCTGGCCGTCGCCGACGCGGACCAGGATGAAATTGGCGGACGACGGAACGTATTCGAGTTTCAAGTCGCGGAACGCGCGTTTGAAAAACTCCAGCCCGGCGAAATTGTTCGCGCGCGTTTTGCGGACGTGCTCAACGTCGTCCAGCGCGGCGAGCGCGGCGGTTTGCGCCAGTAAATTAATATTGAACGGCTGTCGGATTTTTTCCAACGCCACGACAAATTCAGGATTGCCGATGCCGTAGCCGATGCGCAATCCGGCCAGACCGTAGATTTTTGAGAACGTCCGCATCAGAATCAGGTTCGGCCGCGTGCCGAGGCGCACAAGTGAAACCAAATCTAACGGGTCGTTCAGAAAATCAAGGTAAGCCTCGTCCATCACCAGCAACACATCATCCGGGACGTCGTTGACGAACTGGATGACCTCCTCGCGCGGCGCGAGCGTGCCGGTGGGGTTGTTCGGGTTGGCCACGAAGACGATGCGGGTGCGCGGTGTGATGGCGCGGAGCATCGCGGGCAAATCATGGCCGTAATTCTTCGCCGGCGCGGTAATCAAATTCCCGCCGAACAACGCGGTGACAATGGGATAAACCGCGAAGCAATATTGCGACACCACCACGTCCGCGCCGGGCGCGAGCAGCGCGTGCCCGGCGAATTCGATGATTTCGTTCGAGCCGTTGCCAAGAATCAAATGCGCCGGCTCGACGCCGAGTCTGGTGGCGAGCTTTTGCTTGAGGTAGAACGCATTGCCATCCGGATAAAGATTCACACCGGTGAGCGCCTTTTGCATGGCGGCAATGGCGAGGGGCGACGGGCCGAACGGATTTTCGTTCGACGCGACCTTGATGATGCCTTCAACAGGCAGGCCGAGTTCGCGCGCCACTTCTTCAATCGGCCGGCCAGGCTGGTACACCGGCAAATTTTTCAAATTCGTATTGAGTGGCAAAAGCGTCGGCATTTTACAAAGCGTTGATGATTTTTTTCACGTTTACGTTCGTGGCGACGAGGTTGCGGATGAGCGAAATTTTTTCCGCGTCATTTGGCCGCGTTTTGACGGTGAGATTGTGGACCTTGGACGCGACCTGGTAACTGTCCGCCTTGGCCAACAGTACGGGGATGGGCAGGGTTTGCAGGGCTTTCAGGATGGTTTCATTGGGGCGCAGGCCGCCGGTCAGGATGATGCCTGCCATTTTGTCCTCGCTTTGCGGCATCGTAGCGGCGCCGGCCGCCAGCAGGATGTCCTCGCGATCGCCGGGCGTGATGAGCAGCACCCCGCGTTTGAAAAACTGCATCGCGTTTTGCGCGCCCATGGCGCCAATGATGACTTCATCCACCATATTGTTCAACGTCGCCGGCGTATTCAGGAGTTCGGCGTGCAATTCCTCACGGATTAAATCCACAGACGGGCTTCCCAGGATGGGTTCATAAGGCAGAACGCCGAGCAGTTCCAGCCCCTTGCGTTTCAATCCGCGCCGGGCGAAATCCGCGACGTAATCCACCTTGTCCGGCAACACCTTGTTGAGCATGACGCCTATGATCTCGACCCCTTCCTTTTCAAACAGCGCCTGGTTGAGCGAAACTTCATCGATCGGTTTGCCGATGCCGCCCTGGCTGACGATGATGACCTTGCAACCAAGGATTTTCGCCACTTGCGCGTTGGACAAATCGAACACGGAACCGACGCCGGCATGGCCGGAACCTTCGCACAGCACAAAATCCTTTTCCCAGGCGACACGGTCGAACGCCTTGTGAATCCTTTTGACCAGCGCCTCGTTGTTTGAGGCCTGGAGATATTTGCGTGTGAAGTCCGGTTCGACCGCAATCGGGCTCATGTCCACCAGCGGGCAGTTCATCCGGTACACCGCGTCCATCAGCACGGTGTCCTCGTCAATTTTCTGCTCCTCGATTTCGACAAAGCGCTGGCCGACGGGCTTGATGTAACCGATGCGCGGGAAATGCTCCTGCAACGCGGCGATCAAACCGAGTGACACCGTGGTTTTGCCGTCGTTCTGGCGGGTGGCGGCGATGTAAATGCGCGGAGTTTCTGTATTCACTTCAATCTCATCTTAATCGTAATCTTCCTCTTAATCTCAATTCTACGATTACGATCAGGATTAAGAACAACTTTACAATTGAATCATTCTCCCGGCAAATGTGCGTCCGCGCCCGGATAAAGTTTCTGGTAATCAATCGCCTGGACGCCGACGATCGCGGCCACGCCGAGAATGTCATGCGCGCTCGAACCGCGCGAAACGTCCGCCGCCGGCCGGTTCAAGCCCAGCAAAATCTGGCCGTAGGCATTGGCGTGGCCGACCAGCCGGACCAGTTTGCTGGCAATGTTGCCCGAATTCAGGTCGGGGAAAATCAGCACATTCGCTTTCCCGGCCACCTTGCTGTCGTGCAATTTGCGTTCGGCGACTTCCGGTGCGAGCGCGGCGTCCACCTGCAATTCGCCGTCGAAGTCGGCTTCCAAAAACATTTGTTCGGCCTTGCGCCGGGCCATGGCCGTGGCCGCCTGGACCTTGCCGACCGACGGATGCGCTGCGCTGCCCCGGGTGGAAAAGGAAAGCAACGCCACGCGGGAACGCACGCCGAGCATGTGGCGCGCCAGTTGCGCGGTGGAGACCGCGATGTCGGCCAGTTGGTCCACGGTCGGATCGGGGATGACGCCGCAATCGGCCATGAACAACACGCCTTGCTCGCCAATGCGGGTGTCCTCGACCTCCATCACCATGCAACTCGACGCCGTGGTGATGTTCGGCGCGGGCTTGATGATTTGGAACAGTGGCCGCAGCAGGCTGCTGGTGATATGCGACGCGCCGGAAATTACCCCGTCCGCTTGGTGCATCGCCAGCATCATGGTGCCAAAATAGTTCGGCTGCAACATGGCCTCCCGCGCTTCCGGCGCTTTCACGCCCTTTTCCCGGCGCAACCGGAAAAAGCGGTTGGCAAAATTCTCCAGTTCCTCGCTCTGCGGCGGGTTGATGACCCGGATGCCTTCGAGCGGAATATTCAGACTGTCCGCCACCGCCTTCACTTTGGCCGTGTCACCGAGCACAATGGGTGCGCCCAGCCGCAGGGCGTAGAACTGCCGGGCCGCCTGCAGGATGCGCGGTTCTTCGCCTTCAGGAAAAACCACCCGTTTCGGGTGCCGCTGCAATTTTTCGATGACATTGCCAATGAAACGCATAGATGGAGTTTCAAGTTCCAGGTTCCAAATTTCAAGTTGAATCGTCCTCGTTCTCGTTCTCGAGTTTTTGTTTTCGTGAAGAAGAGGGCGCAACTTCGCACTACTGCCGGAGCGCCGAACACGGTTTCGGCCCCGTTGCGGCATTCGCATGGTTCACGCCGATACGGTGATCGGCGCTCCGTTCTTGCCACATCATTATGGCGGTGGTGCGAAATTGCGCCCTGAAGAAGACGATTGAAATTGCGCACATTGACTTCAACGCCAGCGGTTGTTAAACTTTACAATTCAATGCTCGAAGCGATTGAGAAACTTCTGATTCTACAGGATCGCGACCGGAAAATCCGTCGCGTCGAACAGGAATTAGGCCACATCGGACCGGAACGGGAAACCCTCCGCACCAAGGCCGCCACGGCGCAGACGCAACTGGAGGCCGCCAAAAATCGCATCAAACAGATCGAGTCCGAACGCAAACAGCTCGAACTCGACGTCGAAGCCAAAAAAACGCAGATTGAGAAATACGCCAACCAGCAGTTGCAGACGCGCAAGAACGAGGAGTATCGCGCGCTCGCCCACGAAATTGACCTGTGCAAGGCTGACATCGTCAAAATCGAGGACCAGGAAATTATTTTGATGGAACAGGGCGAGACCGCCCAAAAGGAAATCACCCGCGCAACCCAGGAATCCAACGAGGCAAAGAAACTGATGGACAGCCAGGTCGCGCAACTGGACCAACGCGAGGCAAATTTGAAGAAGGAGCTCGCCGAATTGCAAACCGGACGCGCGCAGCTGGCGGCAGCGGTGGAGGAAGTGGCGCGGGCGCGTTACGAACGGTTGCTCAAGAACCGGGGTGATAACGTCATTGTTGGCGTGAATAACGGCGTGTGCGGCGGCTGCCATATGAAATTACCGCCGCAGGTTCTCGTCACCTGCCGATCGCAACAGGAAATCGTCGCCTGCTCAAACTGCGGGCGGATTTTGTATTACACCCGCGACATGGCGCTGGCCGCGGCGGAGTGAATCTGTGACAAGTGACGAGTGACAGGTGACAGGAGTTTTTGGTCGTGTACGCTGAAACAACCCTGCCTGTGCAAATCGTCAAAAACGCGAAAGGAGAAAAATGAGTACTCCGGTATTGATGGTTAAAAGCCAAAATGCAGCTACAAATTTAACAATTGTTTCAATTGACCTTAATTACGCTGATTCATTTTGCCAACATTTGGCAGACAATAAAATCGATTTCAAACGCTCTAAGATTGCTGTCGCTGAATTTGGTTGGGACAACGATAAGAACCGATGGGAATTTATAGGCAATGAAATTCAGGTAAAAAGGGTTCGAGATTTCATTGAACTGGTGAATAGCTGGTTTAAAACCATTCCTCCCCTTGGGCTTTAAATTGAAGTGAGGACACTACCTCAGCTTCTTGTCACTTGTCACCCGTCACCTGCCACTTTATAGTATGATTGGTTTTGGAAGGGCGGAGAATCGCTTTTGGCGCGAGCCAGAAGAGGAAAGTCCGAACACCAAAGGGCGCGATGCCGCGTAACTCAGTTTGAGATACACGCGGGCGGAAAATCGAGAGGTTTTCCGACGGACAGTGCCACAGAAAACAAACAGCCTCGTTCCGCTCTGCGGAATGCGGTGATGGTGAAAAGGTGCGGTAAGAGCGCACCGCGCGGAGCGCAAGCGACGCGGCACGGAAAACCCCATCGGGTGCAAGGCCAAATAGGGAATCCCGGAGCGGCCCGTTCCAGGTTTCGCGAAAGCGAAACGGATTCCGGGTATCGGCTGCTGAGACAAATGATTCTCTCCGCCCGCAAAGGCGCAGACAGAATTCGGCTTACAGCCCTTCCGAAACCAAATTAATTTCCAATCCGGAGGGACGAGCTATGCGATCCCTATTTCAGAATAGTCAGGGACTCGTATAACTCGTCCCTTCGCGAAATCAGCGGTTCGAATTCCGGTGCCAATCCAAACCGGAACTTTTCTCGCTGGGACGCACCGGCGACGGCGTGGTTTTCTGAAGCACGGCCGGCGCGCCTTCATTCCCGACCCGATCCACAGCGCTGACCGCGATAAGGTCCGGCTGGGAATTGGAAAAAGTCCAGGCGCTTTGATTTGCCGGCAGAATTTCAGTCGTCCACACACCGTTAATTCTGATTTGCAGGGTCCACCGCCACACCGGTTCGTTACCCGAAGCCGCCCATTCGACCCGCAAACCGGCGCGGCTTTCATTGACGCTGAGCTTCGGCTTGTCCGGAGGAGGAGAACCCAGCCAGGGTGACGCGGGTACGAGCGCGGGTTGCGAATATTCTGTGCGAACGACACCTGTCAACGCAGGGTTATCGGTCAGATTGCGCAGGTGATAGAAAATTCCACCGCTCACGCCGGGCTGTCGGTGAACAACCTGCATTTGCCGCGTGATTTCATCCGGTTTCCATTTGGTACCGACGTTGGAGGCGTTCAAGCTTGGCCAGAGGTGGCGGTGTTTGGCGTTTTGCTCCGACCACCATTGCAGAAGTACAGGAAAACTTTGTTCCCGCTGATCCATTGGCCAATACAGTTGCGGTGAAAGATAATCAAGCCAACCACTGGCGAGCCAGAGGCGTGAATCGGCGTAAAGTTTTGCGTAAGTGTCCAGACCTTGAATCTGCTGCGGGTATCCCGGACGCCAGATGCCGAACGGGCTGATGCCGAACTTCACCCACGGTTTCAGCGTATGGATGGAACGACAGACGTTGTGGATGAATTGATTGACGTTCGCCCGCCGCCATTCGTCACGGCTCAACCCGCTGGTCATGCCATATTTCCGCCAGCTGGCGTCGTCGGGAAAGTCCTCAGTGCGCCCGTCCACATCCTTCTCCGGGTAGGGATAAAAATAATCGTCGAACGTGATGCCATCGACATCATATCGCCGGACCACGTCCAGAATGACACTCAAAACGTGTGCGCGTGCGGCCGGTTCGCCGGGGTCGAGCCAGAGCAGATTGCCGTAGCGGCGGACCAGTTCGGGCTGAGCGCGCGAAAGGTGATCGAGCGCCGCCGGGGACCTGGCCTGTGTTGGCGGCAACGACACGCGGAAGGGGTTGAACCACGCGTGCAGTTCCAAACCGCGCCTGTGCGCTTCCGCTACCGCGAAAGCCAGCGGGTCGTAAAACGGTTCCGGCGCCTTGCCCATCCGGCCGGTAAGAAATTCCGACCACGGTTCGAGCGGCGAGGCATAGACGGCGTCGGCCATTGGCCGCACCTGGAAAATGACCGCGTTCAATTTCAACTGCACGGCGCGGTCGAGCAGTGTAATCAATTCGGCTTTTTGTGTCGCGACACTGAGGCCGGGTTGGGACGGCCAATCGAGGTTCGCAACCGTGGCCAGCCAGGCCCCGCGGAATTCACGCGGCGGCGCCGGCGGCGAGACATTCGCCGGCACATACGTTGCGTCCGCGGCGCATAGCACCGCGGGGAACGACAAAATGAACGCAAATAAAACGCGGGTTCGAACCATAAGGCACTGATAAATAAGACGCTTTGGCGTGCTGGTTGGCAAAGGTTTTTTCAACAAATCACGTATAACTTGACAAAGGCGGGCCGATATGTTTTCTTTTCGCCGTTGCAGCCGAAGTCCGGCTTCCTTCCTGAAGCCGGGCGCGGGAGACCCAAACTCCTCAGTGTAATTGAGGATGGGGCGAACGAAGCCGGGCAACCGGTTTCAAGGCCACTTTCAAGGCCAAGCCCGACAGCTAATCTCGCAGGCATGTGGAAGGGCGAGCCTCTGAACCGCGAAGTCCGCGGCCATCAAGTTCACCCAACGTAAAAAATGAATTGCGGTGTGCCGTGTTTATGGCATGAGCGCTGCGTTGAAGAATATGTTGGACGCAATTGGTATTGGTTTGGCGGGTGGAGCTTTGAAAGCCCCGGTACTGGATGTCATCGGGCATGAAGAAGCTCTGGCAAAATTTTTCCGAAAGTTTCACGCTCGGAATCATTTCCGTGTCCCTTCTCATTTGTCTCATCGTCGCCATGTTTAAACCGGAAAAATTTTGACCAATCGCCATCAATCTTTGAATAATGAATTCCGCGCATTGTTTGATTCAACTGCCGAACCGGAACTTATGATTGACCTCATTTACATTGGACTGGCAATTGTGTTTTTTGCCGGATTTGTGCTTTATGCGCTCGGTTGTGAAAAACTCTGACTAAATTTATGGAAAACCTCATTCTCGGGATCATTTCCGGGGCACTTTGCATTTACCTCATTGTCGCCATGCTTAAACCTGAAAAATTTTAACCAACGCCATGAACGCCCATCAGTGGTTGGAACTCGCGGTTTACATCGCCGCGCTCGTGCTCGTCACCAGGCCGCTCGGTTTGTATATCAACCGGGTATTGAATCACAACGGCCGGACCTGGCTTGACCCGGTATTGCGCCCGCTGGAAAGGCTGACCTACGGCGTCCTGCGCGTGGACCCGGCGAAGGAACACGACTGGAAGCAATACACCTTTGCGATGCTGATTTTCAGCCTCGTCAGCTGCCTGTTCACCTACGCCATTCTGCGGTTGCAGGAATACCTGCCGCTCAACCCCCAAAAGCTTGGCGCCTTGTCGCAACATCTGGCCTTCAACACTGCCGTCAGCTTCACCACGAACACGAACTGGCAGAGCTACGGCGGCGAATCCACGATGTCGTATTTCTCGCAGATGGTGGCGCTGGCCATCCACAACTTTTTCTCCGCCGCCGTCGGCATCGCGGTCGCGGCGGCCCTGGTGCGCGGCATTGCGCGGCATACGGCGCAGACCATCGGCAACTTCTGGGTGGACCTGACGCGCATCACCTATTACCTGCTGCTGCCAATCTGCCTCGTCCTGGCGTTGTTCTTCGTGTCGCAGGGCATGATTCAAAATTTTATGCCTTACACGACGGCCAAACTCATCGAGCCGCAAACCATTTCCGTCCAGAAAACCGACGCGAACGGCAAGCCCGTTGTGGACGCCAGGGGCAATCCGGTCATGGTGAACCAGACGCTCGACACGCAGACCATCGTGCAAGGCCCGATGGCATCGCAAATGGCGATCAAAATGCTCGGCACCAACGGCGGCGGTTACACCAACGCCAACGCCGCGCATCCGTTTGAAAATCCCACGCCGCTCTCCAACTTTTTCCAGATGCTCGCGCTCCTCTGCATCGGCAGCGCGATGACGTATCATCTCGGCCGCGAAACTAAAAATCAAAAGCACGGCTGGGCGGTCTGGTCGGCAATGTTCGCCATGTTTCTGGCGGGAGTCATGATCTGCTGGTGGGCGGAAGCCAGGGGCAATCCAATTCATCAGCAGCTCGGCGTTGCCGTCGCCGACGGCAATATGGAAGGCAAGGAAGTCCGCTTCGGCATTTTCGATTCCGCACTCTTTGCCACGGTGACGACTGACGCCTCCTGTGGCGCGGTCAATTCCATGCACGATTCCTTCACGCCGCTCGGCGGGCTGGTGCCGATGTTCAACATCCAGACCGGCGAGGTGATTTTCGGCGGCGTCGGCGCGGGACTTTACGGCATGTTGATTTTCGTCATCATCGCCGTATTCATCGCCGGGCTGATGGTCGGGCGCACACCGGAATATCTCGGCAAAAAAATCGAAGCCTACGACGTAAAGATGGTGTTGCTGGCGTTCGTGATTCTGGCCTTTATCATTCTCGGTTTCACCGCCTGGGCGTGCGTAAGCAATTGGGGTTTGGCCGGCTTGAATAATAACGGCCCGCACGGTTTCAGCGAAATCCTCTATGCCTACACCTCCGGCGCGGGAAACAACGGCAGCGCCTTCGCCGGCCTCAACGCCAATACGCCGTGGTATGACACGACGCTCGGCATTGACATGCTGCTCGGCCGGTTCGGCATGATCGTGCCGTTGCTCGCGCTCGCCGGCTCGCTTGCGAAGAAAAAAATCATTCCTGCCGGCGCCGGCACGTTTCCCGTGACCGGCGTCACGTTTGTCATCCTGCTCGTCGGTACGGTCCTGCTCGTCGGCGCACTGACCTTTTTGCCCGCACTCACGCTCGGGCCGATTGTCGAACATTTTCTGATGCTGAAGGGAACCTTGTTTTAATCTATGCAAACCAAAACCGTTTCCGTTTTTGACCCGAACATTCTCTGGCCCGCTGTCGGCGATGCGTTCGTCAAGCTGAACCCGCGGCTGATGGTAAAGAATCCCGTCATGTTCGTGACGATGGTCGGCGCCGCCATCAGCACCGTGGACGTTTTCCGCTCCCCGGGCCAGACCTTGTTCGTTGCGCAAATCGCCTTGTGGCTTTGGTTCACCGTGCTGTTCGCGAACTTTGCTGAAGCCGTCGCCGAAGGTCGCGGCAAGGCGCAAGCCAAGGCGCTCCGCGCCACCCGCACGCGGACCAGCGCCAACAAAATCTCCGGCGACCGGATTGAAGTCGTGGATGCCGATTCACTCCGTAAAGGTGATGTTGTGATCGTGCGCGCTGCGGAAATCATTCCTGCCGACGGTGAAATCATTCTCGGCGCCGCCACGGTGGATGAATCGGCCATCACCGGCGAATCTGCGCCTGTCATCCGCGAGGCCGGCGGTGACCGCAGCGCCGTAACCGGCGGCACGCGCGTGCTATCCGATGAAATCAAAATCCGCATTACCGCTAATCCCGGTGAAGGTTTCCTGGATCGCATGATTCAATTGGTCGAAGGCGCCAGACGCCAGAAAACGCCGAACGAAATCGCGCTCACGATTTTGCTGGCAGCGCTCACGGTCGTCTTTTTGCTCGCGGTAGTGACCTTGAAACCATTCGGCGTTTACTCGGGTACCGTCTTTTCCAACGCCGTGCTCATTGCGTTGCTCGTTTGTTTGATTCCGACGACCATCGGCGGTTTGTTGAGCGCCATCGGCATCGCCGGCATGGACCGCTTGCTCCAGCGCAATGTCCTGGCCATGAGCGGCCGCGCGGTTGAAGCGGCGGGGGACGTGGACGTGCTGCTGCTCGACAAAACCGGCACCATCACGCTCGGCAACCGACAGGCCGTCGCGTTCCTGCCCGCGCCCGGGGTAAAGGAACAGGAGCTGGCCGACGCCGCCCAACTCGCGTCGCTCGCCGACGAAACGCCGGAAGGCCGCAGCATTGTCGTGTTGGCGAAACAATTTGGCATCCGCGCCCGGACGATTCACGAATTGCCGCACGCGCAATTTGTTCCGTTCACGGCCCATCTGCGCATGAGCGGCGTGGACCTAGAGGGCAAGCAAATCCGCAAAGGCTCCGCGAACGCCGTCCGTCAGTTCACCGGCGGGATGTTTCCGACGGAAGTTGAAAAAATTGTCGAGGGCATTTCGCTTTCCGGCGGCACGCCGCTCGTCGTCGCGACCCGCGAGCGCGTGCTGGGCGTGATTCATTTGAAGGACATCGTGAAAGGCGGATTGTCCGACCGCTTCAAACGCTTTCGCGCGATGGGAATACGCACGGTGATGATTACCGGGGACAACAAGCTGACCGCCGCCGCCATCGCGCAGGAGGCGGGCGTGGACGATTTTCTGGCCGAGGCGAAACCGGAGGACAAACTCGCGCTCATCCGCCAGGAACAGCAGGGCGGCCGGATGATTGCCATGATCGGCGACGGTACGAACGACGCGCCCGCGCTCGCCCAGGCCGATGTCGGCGTGGCCATGAACACCGGCACGCAAGCCGCCAAGGAGGCCGGCAACATGGTGGACCTGGATTCCAATCCCACCAAGCTGCTGGAAATTATCGAAATCGGGAAGCAACTGCTCATCACGCGCGGCGCGCTGACGACGTTCAGCATCGCCAACGATGTGGCCAAATACTTCGCCATCATCCCGGCGATGTTGATGGTGACGTTCCCTGTCATTGCGCCGCTCAACGTGATGCACCTGCACAGCCCGGACAGCGCAATTTTGAGCGCGGTGATTTTCAACGCGCTCATCATCATCGCGCTGATTCCGCTGGCGTTGCGCGGCGTGAAGTTCCGTGCGCTCGGCGCGGTGCAAATCCTGCGCATCAACCTGCTGATTTACGGTCTCTGGGGCGTCATCCTGCCGTTCCTCGGCATCAAACTGATTGACCTGATCATCGCCGGTTTGCATCTGGCATAAATCAACCCACGAAAAATCATGAAAAACATTTTCGCAGAATTCGGCCGCTCGCTGGTGGCGACGCTATTCTTCGCCGTCATCCTGTGCGGCTTGTATCCGCTCATCGTTTACGGCGTTTCGCAGGTGCTGTTCCACAACCAGGCCAACGGCAGTTTGCTCGTGGACAAATCCGGTGCGATTCGCGGCTCGGCGTTGCTGGCGCAGAACTTCACCGGTGCGCAGTATTTTCATCCGCGCCCGTCGGCGGCGGGCTCGAACGGCTACGACACCACGAGTTCCGGCGGCAGCAATTACGGCCCGACCTCGTCCAATCTGGTTGCCAACATCAGGCAAAACATCGCGAATTACCGCGGGGAGAACGGTCTCACGACGAACACGCCTGTCCCGGCCGACGCCGTGACCGCTTCGGGCAGCGGCCTGGATCCGGACATCAGTCCGGCGAACGCCGCATTGCAAATCCCGCGCGTAGCCAAGGCGCGCGGGATGTCCGAAGACCAGGTGCGCAAGCTCGTTGAGCAAAACACTGACGATTGCGATTTCGGCATCTGGGGCGAACCGCGGGTGAACGTGATGACATTAAACTTCGCGCTCGACCAGTTGGCGCAAAAATAGTTTCTTGGCGGGGTGGAACCGCCCGCCATTGAACGGCTGAAGCCGGAGGATTTCCTGCGGCTGATCGAGAAAAGCCGGCTGGGGAAGTTAAAAATTTATCTCGGCCACGCCGCGGGTGTCGGCAAGACCTATGCGATGCTCGAAGAGGCGCATCGGCTCAAGAAAGCGGGCGTGGACGTGGTCATCGGCTGGATTGAAACCCACGAGCGCCAGGAAACCGAGGCGCTGCTGGAGGGCCTGGAAATCATTCCGCGCAAAAAGGTCGAACACAACGGCCGGACCGTCGAAGTGCTCGACGTGGACGCCATTTTCAAACGTTATCCGACGGTTTGCATCATTGACGAATTGCCATTCACCAATGTTGCCGGTTCGCCACATCCTAAACGCTACCTCGAAGTGCACGACCTTTTGTTGGCGGGTATCAATGTCATCACGGCCATGAACGTCCAGCACCTCGAAAGCCTGCATGATACGGTTTTGCGCGCGACGGGCGTGGACGTGCGGGAACGCGTGCCCGACCGCTTTGTGCTGGAGGCCGATCAGGTTGTGAACATCGACCTGACCGCCGAGGAACTGCGCGAACGGTTGAAGCTGGGAAAGATTTATCCCGCCGACCGCGCCGCCGCCGCGCTGGAGAATTTTTTTACCGAGGAAAACCTGAACGAACTGCGCGAGCTGGCGTTGCGCGAAACGGCCGCTGCGCTCGACCAGCGTCCGCGCCTCGGCGCCAAATCACAGCCGGAAGTCAGCGAGAAAATTGCTGTTTTCATCAGCACCAATCCCGTGACGACGGCCAGGCTTCTGCGCACGACGTCACGCATTGCGGGACGGTTGAATCGCGAATGGATCGCCGTTTATGTGCGCCGCAAAAAGGAGGACGCGATGCGCATTCCATCGGATTTACAGCGCAAATTCATGCAGAATGTCCAGTTGGCGACCGAATTGGGCGGCAGCGTCACGATTTTGGAAAGTGAAAATGTATGTGAAGCCCTCTTGAAGTTCTGCCGGGAAAACAGCGTTTACCTTGTGGTGCTGGGGACAACGGAACGCCACTGGTGGCAGTTCACCCGTCCCAATGTGTTGCAATTTTTCCTGCACCATGCTCCGGGCATCGACCTGCACATCGTGGACCCGAACAGTTGAATGTAGCACTCGACCCGTCCTCCGTAGCAGTACTGCGGAGGGTGGACGTGAGAAGGCTCTGACTTTTGGGAAAATCTGTTGAGCCTCGTTACCTCGGCTGCTACGAAAATCAGAACTCGCGCGACTCGCCGATGGACAACAAGTGCAACCGTTTGCCTGCCGCCTTGAATTTTGCCTGCGCCCCGACATGGTCAATTTTAATTGGCGGAAAGGTGTCGTAGTGGACACCGAGAATTTCGTTGCAGCGGACAAATTCGGCGGCCTTGACCGCATCGTCCGGCCCCATGGTGAAATTGTCACCGAGACACAGCGCCGCAAACTTCAGTTGGGTGGATTCGCCGATGAGTTTCATGTCCATCGTCAGGGCGGTGTCGCCGGAATAATAAAAATTCCCGTCCGCGGTCTCGACGACAAAGCCGCCCGGATTTCCACCGCTGGAACCATCCGGCATGGTACTGGAATGGATGGCGTTGACGTATTTGACCCGGCCGAAATCGAAATTGAACCCGCCACCATGATTCAGATGGTGCACCCGTGGAACGCCCTGTTGGAGCAACCACTCGCCCACCTCGAATCCGGCAATCACCAGCGCGTTGGTGCGCCTGGCAATTTCCACCACGTCACCAACGTGGTCATCGTGCCCGTGTGAAACCAGGATGAAATCCGCCGGGACTTTTTTTACGTCAACGGCCTTTGCCAGCGGATTGCCGGATATGAATGGATCAAACAGCAGAATTTTGCCGCCCACGACGGCTGAAAAACCGGCGTGCCCGTAGTAAGTCACCTTCATGGCGATTTATGATTTAAGATTTTTGATTTACGATTTCATCAGGCGTCGGACCCCTTCAGACAATCATCAATCACGAATCATAAATCATAAATGTTTCACGCTGCCGTGCTCATCTCCGGCTCGGAGGTGTCAAGGAAACCCTGCAAGTGGCGCACACGCGTCGGGTGACGCAATTTGCGCAGCGCCTTGGCTTCAATCTGACGGATGCGTTCGCGGGTGACGTTGTACATCTTGCCGATTTCCTCGAGCGTGCGTTCGTAGCCGTCGAGCAGGCCGAATCGCATTTCGAGAATCTTGCGTTCGCGTTCGGTCAGCGTCGTCAGCACGTCGCTCAATTTTTCCCGGAGCAGGCTGTAGCTGGTGACTTCCGAAGGATTTTCGGCGGTCTTGTCTTCGATGAAATCACCGACGCTCACGTCGCCGTCGTCGCCAACGGGCGCGTGGAGCGACACCGGCTGTTGCGCCATTTTGAGCAGCGCGTGAATGCGCGCCACCGGCATGTGCATTTCATCAGCCAGTTCCTCCGGCGTGGGCTCGCGGCCCAGTTCCTGGGTGAGCTGTTTTTGCGCGCGCCAGAGCTTGTTCATGATTTCGATCATGTGCACCGGAATACGGATGGTGCGCGCCTGATCGGCAATCGAACGGGTGATGGCCTGCCGGATCCACCAGATGGCATAGGTGGAAAACTTGTAGCCACGGCGATATTCGAATTTCTCGACGCCTTTCATCAGGCCGATGTTGCCTTCCTGGATCAAGTCGAGGAACGACTGGCCGCGGTTGGTGTATTTTTTGGCGACGGAGACGACGAGGCGCAAATTGGCCTCGGCCATGTGGGTTTTGGCCTTGAGCCCGGCGTCGGCGGCCTTCTTCAGGTCGCTGAACGCCTTTACAAATTCCTCGCGCGGCATCCGCACGAATTGTTCCAGCGTCTGAATCCGGGCGCGTTCGGCTTCCATCGCCGTGCGGCGTTCGGCGGTCGTTCGCAAGCCTTCGAGATCCTGAAGATGCCGCAGACTCGTCTGGAATTTCTCATGGACGTTGCCCGCCACCACAATCATCTCTTCAACCACCTTCTGTTTGTAGAAGAATTTTTGGAAGGTATCCTGCAACCGGATGCCCATTTTCTTCAACTCGCGTTGCAGTCTTTCCTTGCGGCCCTTCTGCAGGGCCTTTTGCCAGGCAAAATATTTCGCATCCACCTTTTGGTCGAGGGTGCGGACCTTTTTGATGAGCCGGCGCAAATCCCGCAGGTGGCCCTCGCGGTTGGCGATTTTCTTGTCCACAATCACGCGATCAAAACGTTCCTTCGGCGGTTCGGACAAAAGTTTTTCCGCGATGGCAATGTGCTCCTTGGCGGTAAAACCGAGGTTGTAAACAATGCGCTTCATTTCGATCTCGGCCTCCTCGATGCGCTTGCAGATTTCAACTTCCTGTTCCCGCGTGAGCAAAGGCACCTTGCCCATCTGGTTCATGTACATGCGAACCGGGTCGTCGAGAATCTCCAGGCGCGCGTCCTCGTCCTCTTCCTGCGGCTGGGAGGGCTCAGGCTGCTTGGCGCGTTCGGCCTCCGCCTGGTCCATGACGATTTCCACGTCCAGGCTGCGCAATTTGCTGAGTAACGCATCGAGATCTTCCGGGCTGAGATTGTCCGGCAACACATCATTGATGTCGTCGTAGGTGATATAGCCATGCTCCTGCGCGAGGTGCAGCAGCGTCTTCACCGTCTCGGTCAGATCCACGGTGGACTGGGTGGAAGCCGGAGCGGCAGCATCGCCGTTCTGCAGGCGTTTTTCCGCTTCGGCAATGGAAGTGGCCGTATGGGTCCGGTTTTTTCCATTGGCCTCCGGCGAGCGGGAAATCTCCCGACGCGCGTTGCTGGAAATGACGAAGCGACGGCGTTCCGGAGGCGATTTTGCCCCGGCACCTCGTTTGACGTCGCGGCGGCGATTGCGCCCCGCACCGTTTGGCGGCGTTGCTTTTCTATTCAGCATAAGTTATCAGACCCGCATTAACCCGTTTTGGTTCAGGAAAATTTACAAAGTTTCCATCACACGAGTTCGCGTCGTCTTTGCACAACTCTCACTCGCCCAATGAACTTCGGGAGACCTCTCGAACACCAGAAGACCGACGCGCCGCCACTTTAACCCCTTCCACGGGAAATTCAAGCAGAATCGTATCTTGAAATCAAAAATCCAAGAGTGCTCGGAATCCGCCGATTTTTCAGCATTAATGTCAGTTCTAACATATTAAAATTAAGCATGTTACAAAAAGTCAGGTTTTCGCGGCTACCGCAGCGATATCGCGGGCAATTTGCTGGCGTAATTCGATCGTGGATGAAAATTTCTTCTCTTTACGCAGCATTTCCCCGATTTCGAGCTCTAATTCCTCACCATAAAGGTCACCATTGAAATTCAACAAATGTGCCTCAATATGAGTAAGTTGCGTGTCGGAAGTGACCGTCGGACGAAAACCGATGTTGATCGCAGCGCGATGGGTGTTTTTCTTATAATTTGCGATTCCAGCGTAAACACCGTTCGGCGGCAGCATCAGGCCGGTCGTGTCAAGATTCGCTGTCGGAAAACCCAGTTGTTGCCCCAGGCGGTTTCCTGTAATCACCCTGCCCGAAATGGCATAGGGGCGTCCGAGCATCTGGCCGGCTGCATCAAGGTCGCCCGCGCGGATGAGTTCGCGAATGCGCGTGCTGCTTACGATCTGGCCGTCCAACGAAACAGCGGCAAGTCCGTGGACGGCGAAACCGATTTCGCCGCCGAGTTTTTTTAGCAACGTAACGTTGCCACTGCGGTGGTGGCCAAAGACAAAATCCGCCCCGACGCAAAGACTTTGAATTTGTCCAACATCGCGCGCGAGGCTACGGACAAATTTTTCGCCGGTCTGCCGGCTGAATTTTTCGTCAAAATGGATCAACAACAACGTGTCTGCGCCGAGCGATCCAATGGCGCGCAATTTTTGCGGCAACGAATAAATCAGCGGCGGCACATGGTCGGGAGCAACCACGGCGTTCGGGTGCCGATCGAAGGTAAGCACGAGCGCGAGGGCACCGTGCTGGTGCGCGTCGGCAATGGTTTGCCGGATGATTTGCTGGTGTCCCAAATGGACGCCGTCAAAGAAACCAATGGCCAGGCACACTTTGCGGCCGGCAGGCTTCAACTCATTTGCGGCGTGAATGATGTTCATCGGGGATGACGGAGATTAAGACTGCGACTAAAATTATGAAGTGAAAATCGCAAACATTTACTCTTAATCGTAATCTTAATCCTGCTTCGGTGCGGCCAGTTTCAAAAACGGTATCACCTTTTTCTCCAATTCCCCCGGCGTCAATTTCAAAACCTGGGCCAGCGGCGTGGATTCGGCCGCGTTAAATTTGCCGGACGCGGTGCGGCGGAGCGTGGCCAGATGCGCGCCACAACCAATTTTCTGGCCCAGCTCGTGCGCGATACTGCGGACATAAGTGCCTTTGGTGCAAGCAATTTTGAACCGGCCCAGCGGTTCGTGGTAATCGGTAAAACAGAAATGATAAACGTGAATCAACCGCGGTTCGCGGGCAACTTCAATGCCCTTGCGCGCCAGTTTATAAAGCGGCACACCTGCTTTTTTTATGGCTGAAACCATCGGCGGGGTTTGCATCAGGTCGCCAACGAAGGCGGCGGCGGTGGCGTTCAACGGGTCGAGGTTCAGCGGCGGAACGGGTTTGGTTTCGGTGATTTCGCCGTCGGCGTCATAGCTGTCCGTCGCCTCCCCGAATTTAACGGTGCCTTCATAGACCTTGTCGTCGCCCATCAGTTTTTCCGACAGCTTGGTGCCGCGGCCGAGCACGATAATGAGCAGGCCGGTCGCATTCGGGTCGAGCGTGCCGCAGTGGCCGACTTTTTTGATCCCAAACTTGCGGCGGATCGCATCCACTACGTCATGCGACGTGGGGCCGGCAGGCTTGTCAATGAGGATGGCGCCGTCGAGCGGGGAGAACTCTTGCATGAGCAATCACTTGACCGAATTCAATGCGCGTTTGACCGCGGCAATCACCTGGCGTTGCACCGAAAGCGGTTTGCCAGGGATGCGCGCCCCGGCCGCCGCCGGGTGGCCGCCGCCACCAAACTGCTCGGCGATGTCGCTCACGTTCACCTTGTCGCTCTTGGAGCGCAGGCTGATGCGCGTCAATTCCGGCTCAATTTCCTCAAAAACGCAGGCAACCACCACCGGCTCGATATCGCGGATGTGGTCGATGAGCCCCTCGGTGTCGTCGCTCTCGGCGCCCGTACGGACAAAGTCGCTTTTCTTGAGCCAGAACCAGGCGATATGGTTGTTGTGTGTCAGCCGGAAGCGGCTGTAGATGTGTTTGAGCAGCCGCGCGCGGGAAAGGGGATACGATTGGTAAACCTCGTCGCAAATCCGGGCGAGGTTCGCTCCGCGCGTGACCAGTTCGGCGCCGACGTGAAACGTGCCGGGTCGCGTCGTGGCATATTGAAATGAACCGGTGTCGGTGGAAACGGCGGTAAAGAGACAGTCGGCGATCGACCGGGTGATGGACCAGCGCGCCACTTTGAGCAGGCGATAAATCAACTCGCCACACGAAGGCTCGCGTGCCGAAACCCAGTTGATGTCGCCATAGCGCGTATTGCTCTCATGGTGGTCAATATTGATGAGGATTTTCCGGTGCATAACGCACTTGCCGGCCCTGCCCAGACGTTCAAAGCTCGCACAATCCGTGGCAATAACGCAGTCGAATTTCAAGCCGCGTTTGGGTTTTTGAAACAGCTCCTTGTCATCGAGAAACTTGTATTTCTGCGGGATGGAATCCTCATTCCAGCAGAACACTTTTTTGCCCTCATTTTGCAAGGCCAGGGCCAGGCCAAGTTGTGAACCCACACAATCGCCATCAGGCCGGATGTGCCCGACCACACAGAAGGTCTTGCTTCCGCGGACGGCGTCAAGAATGCGGTCAATGATGCTGGGATAATTTTTCACGGTTCAATCGTTGTCATCATCCGGCCTGGCCTTTTCCAGTTCCTCGATGATATGCAGCACGCGGTTGCCGCGCGTGATGGAGTCGTCAAAGACAAATTTCAGCTTCGGCGTGTATTTCAGGACAATGGCGCGGGCAACCAACCCTTGGATGCGGACCCGATGGTCGTTGAGCATCTGGAAGCCGCGTTTCTGCTGGTCCGGATTGCCCAGGATGCTGATGAACACGGTGGCGGACTTGAGGTCGCCGGCCACGTCCACATCATTGGCGGAGATCAAACCGCATTCGCTCACGTGAAATTCACGGCGGATGGCTTCGCCGATTTCGCGCTTCAACAATTCGCGCACGCGCTGGAGTCGGAGGGAAGGCATGGGTCAGAAATGGATTGGTGGATTGATGGATTGATGGATTGATGTCGTTAGCGTGCTGGCGCAACGAGAATCTCTGCTACGCAGCAATCCAATAATCCCATAATCCAATACCCCGGTCTTCATAGCTTGGCCGCTATTTTCTCGATGGAATAACTCTCAATCACGTCGCCAACCTGGAAATCACTGTAACCTTCAATCCGGATGCCGCATTCCATGCCCGCGCGGACCTCATTGACCTCGTCCTGGAACCGGCGCAACGATTGCGCAATGCCTTCGTAGATCACGTCCTTGCGCCGACGCACCCGAACCTTGCCCTTGACGATGCGTCCACTGGCGACCATGCAGCCGGCCACCGGCGCGCCTTTGGACAATTCAAAAATCTGCCGCACTTCCGCCGAGCCGATGACGTTTTCTTTGACGACCGGTTCCAGCAGTCCGGCCATCGCTTCCTTCACCTCATCAATCAACTCGTAAATAATCGCGTAAAGTTTGATCTGCACGTTTTCGTGCTTGGCTTTTTCGGCGGCGGTGCTGTCCAGGCGCGTGTGGAATCCGAGAATCACGGCGTTCGACGCGGAGGCGAGGGCCACGTCATTTTCGGTGATGGTGCCGACGTCGCTGTGAATGACTTCGAGCGAAACTTTTTCCGCCTCGATTTTATTGAGCGCTTCCACAATCGCCTCGACCGAGCCCTGGGCGTCGGCCTTGACGACGACTTTGAGCACCTTGCTTTGTTCCGCGGCGAGCGTGGCGAAAAGATTTTCGAGCGTGACTTTTTTGTCCTCCTGGCCTTCGGCCCTGGCTTGCAGGAAACGTTGCTCTGCCAGTTCACGCGCCGCCTTTTCGTCTTCGACCACGCTGAATTCCAGCCCCGCATCCGGCACGCCGTTCAAGCCAAGAACTTTCACTGCCACCGATGGCCCGGCCTCCTTGAGGCGGCTGCCTTCTTCACTGATCAGCGCGCGCACGCGGCCATAAAATTCGCCGCACAAAATAATTTCGCCGACCCGCAGCGTCCCTTTGCGCACCAGCACTGTCGCGGTCGGGCCGCCCGGCTCGACGCCGGACTCAATGATGTTGCCCTTGGCGCGGCGGTTGGGATTCGCCTTCAGCTCGAGCAATTCGGCCTGGAGCAAAACCATTTCCAACAGCTTGTCGATGCCCTGTTTCGTCAGTGCGGAAACGTCCACAAAGATCGTGTCGCCACCCCAATCATCGGGCACCAGCCCTTTGTCCTGCAACTGCTGGCGGACTTTCAGCGGATTCGCGTTGGGATGGTCAATTTTGTTGACCGCGACCAGAATGGGAACTTTGGCCGCCTTCGCGTGATTAAGGGCTTCAATGGTTTGCGGCATGACGCCGTCGTTGGCGGCGACCACGAGCACGACGAGGTCGGTGACGTTGGCGCCGCGGGCGCGCATGGAACTGAACGCCGCATGGCCGGGCGTGTCAAGGAACGTAATTTGCGCCAGCTCGCTTTTGCGCTCCGGATGCGGCACGGAAATCGTGTAAGCGCCGATGTGCTGGGTGATGCCGCCGGCCTCGCCCGCCGCGACGTTGGCCTTGCGGATGACGTCCAGCAACGTGGTTTTGCCATGGTCAACGTGGCCCATGATGGTCACGACCGGCGCGCGCGGCCTGAGCTCTTCCGGCTTGTCCTCGACATCGAGTTCAACCTTCTTGACGGGTGCGTGGACCGCCCCGCCGCCGCGCTCGCGTTTTTCCACCTCAAAACGGAAACCATATTTGGCACAAAGTTGTTGCGCGATTTTTTCGTCAATGGCCTGGTTAACGTTGGCGAAGACACCGAGTTCCATCAAATCGGCGATAATCTTGAACGGCTTCTGTTTGAGTTGAACGGCCAGTTCACGCACGACAATCGGCGGCTTGATGACAATGACTTCGCCCGTCTCCGGCGCGACAAATTTAGGCGCTGGCGCGGCGGGCGGGCTGGGTACTCGGGGGGCGGGTTTCGGGGCTGCGGGTGCGCCACCCGGTCTGCCCGCTCTGGTAAAGTGGGTTGTTCCGGTGCTGGCCGGTTTGGGCGCCGGTTTGCCGTGACCCGGGACTTTGGGGGCTGGCCTTTGTGGCAGTTGAATGAACCCGACTTTTTCGCCGAGTTTCGGTCCGACTGGCTTGGGTGGCGGAGGCGGAGGTGGTGGTGGCGTTTCAACCACGGGCGAAGCCGCGGCCGCTTTCACGGGTTCGGCTTTGACTTCCGGTTTTGGTTCCGGCGGCGCCTTGATGACGACAATTTTTTCCTCGACCGGGGCGGGCTTGGGTTTTTCGACAACCGGTGGCGCGGCGAATTTGGCGGCAACTTCGGGATGTTCCTTGAACAGTTCCTCTTCCAGGAACTCGGCGCTGATCTTGTCAAGCGAGCTGGACGGGACCTTGGCGGCGGCAATGCCCAGTGACTTGGCCTTGGCGAGAATCACCTTGTTCTCCAGACCGAGCTTTTTCGAGATGTCGTAAATCCGAACGGGCATAAATTTTCATTCTCGCCGACCGAAATGTGCGAATCGCCTTCATGGCTCAAAGCACGGGAACGAATACTGTTTCGGTCCGCGTCATAAATCTCAACTGTTCACTCCGACACCGGTGTCGGGGTTCACCGGCGTTTCGCCGACTTTTAACGTGCGACGCTCCGCCTCGGCGTGCGCCGCCTTTAAAATCTCCGCTGCGTGCGCGCCGACCGGGGGAATGCTGCTTAAATCGGCTTCATCCGCCTGCAACAAATCTTCGAGCCGGGTGATGCCGGCGTGGACGAGGGCATCGGCCTGTTCACGCGAAATTCCCGGAATCGCCGCCAGCAATTCGACCGCCTCGGCGACCTTCTCCTCAAAACCTTTTGTGACAACAACTTCCGCGTCAATATCCACTTCCCAACCCGTGAGTTTGGCCGTCAATCGCGCGTTCTGTCCGCGCTTGCCGATGGCCAACGACAACTGGTCCTCGCTCACCAGGATCTTGACGCGCTTGCCGGCTTCATCAATTTCAAAGCTCTTGAGCTTGGCTGGCGCCAGCGCATTGGTGATGAACGTGCGCACGTCCGGCGACCACGGAATGACGTCCACTTTCTCGTTGTTGAGTTCGCGAACGATGTTCTTCACGCGCTGGCCGCGCATGCCGACGCAGGCGCCAACGGGGTCCACTTTGCTGTCGCGCGAATAAACCGCCATCTTGGTGCGGAAACCCGGCTCCCGCGCAATACCTTTGATTTCAATCGTGCCGTCGTTGATTTCCGACACTTCAAGCGTGAACAGTTTGATAACAAACCTTGGATCGGCTCGGGACAGAATGATTTCCGGCCCGTGCGGACCCTGCTCGACGGCCTTCACGTAGGCACGAATACGCTCACCAACCTGGTATTCCTCGGTGGGCACGCGCTCGCGGTTGGGCAACAACGCCTCGTATTTGCCCAGGTCCAAAATCACGTCCGACCGCTCAAACCGCCGCACCGTGCCGCTGATGATGTCACCGACGCGGTCCTTGAATTCGGTGAAAATCAGCGCTTTTTCGGCCTGGCGGATTTTTTGCATGAGCGCCTGTTTGGCGTACTGCGAGGCGATGCGGCCAAATCCGGTCGGGGTGACCTCTTTTTCAATTTCATCGCCGATTTGCGCGTCGGGCTTGATGCGCCGGGCGTCGAACACCGAAATCTGGTCATGCTGCGAAATGACGCGGTCGGAGACGATGAGTTTGGCAAAGGCCTTGATGTCGCCGTTTTTCTGGTCAATCTCCACGCGCAATTCGCGCGCCGCTCCGACCGCTTTTTTGGCGGCGGACAGCAAGGCGTCCTGGACCGCACCGACCAGGACATCACGGTTGATGCCCTTTTCGCGCTCCCAAAATTCCAAAACCGCCAGAAAATCAGCGTTCATACACACTCGACGCGGCTTTCCCACACTGGGAACAAAAAAGTCGGAGATATGTATCTTCCGACTTTCGCACGCTGGTCGAACCAGCAAACTTTACCGCTCTTGAACCAAAAGTTTAGAATTTTTCCCGTAAACCGTCAAGCGCAAAGGAAACCGCGTAAATTCAGGGCAAAATTGATGTTTTCCGGAAAAAACGGCGGGAGGAACCTCACAATGAACCAGCCCAAAACTTGTCCCCCCGGTTAGATCAACCCGGCAGCCTGAATCACGTCCCCGCCAGACATACGGGGATTTGGAGGCGTCATTGCGGGAGTGAGTGATTTGGTCCGCCGATGGAACATCTCGGCAGCTCGCCAACCTTCCCCAGAATATAGGTGCCACCCTGCGGGCATCTCGGAATCTCGCCCTGTGGGCCGCGCCCTAGATAAGGCTGAACATCGGTCCACGATGGGATATCGTTGGTGGTCTTGTTCTTCTCGAGTGCCCACTGCTGTTTGGCGCCATCAATCTGCCTGAGATTATTGATGCAGGCATTCTGCGACGACGTAGTGCGAGCGCGAATGAATGCGGGAAGCACCACAGCGCCAGCAACGATCAGGAACACCACCAAAGCGGTCGCGACGATCATTTTTTCAGAACCTCGCTTCATGACGCCTGACGATTCAAATTCCGCAGCGCGGAACAATCTGGACTCTCAAATTTCATGGCTCAAACTCCGTCACCGCCGCGGAACCGCCATGAGATTGCCGACTTGTTACCGGATTCCTGGAGCAAGTCAATTAATCCTGTAGCCGCGAACGCCAGTTCGCGCCATACCATTCCCCTTTATTCGATTTGCGCCGACTAACGGGCGTGTTGCCCAAACCGTTTCAGGTAGGGCGCGTCACTCCGTGCGCGCCGTTTTTTTCATATTGGTTGGTTTTTGACGGTTCAGCGGCGCGCACGGAGTGACGCGCCCCACCTTTGGTGTTCTCCATTTCTTTTGGGCAACACGCCCTAACGTCGGCGGCTACAGATTCTTTTAAAAGGTCTAAGCGGCTTGCAGCGCGGCGCTCTTGGAGGCGATGACCGCGAGCAAATCGTTCCACGATTTCACGAACGCCTTCGCGCCTTCGTCTTGCAGACGGGCGGCGAGGTTGTCCACGTTTACCCCGGCCTGCGCGAATTGCGCCAATACCTTTTCACTGTCACCGCCATCGGGGGCCATGAGCGGGCCGATTTCGCCGTGGTCGGCGAGTGCCTTCAAGGTGACTTCGGGCATGGTGTTAATCGTGAACGGCGCCGCGAGGGTCTTGATGTAAAGAATGTCGGATGCCTTGGGGTCCTTGGTTCCGGTGCTTGCCCAGAGCAGCCGTTGGGGGCGGGCGCCGGCGTTGAAGATGCGTTGCCAGCGTGGTTGGCCCAGCAGTTCGAGGTATGCTTTGTAAGTCCGGCCGGCGATGGCGATGCCCAGCCGATTGCGCAACTCCGCGGGAACCGTGTCCGTTACCGCCGCGTCCCAGCGGCTGATGAACACGGACGCTACCGAGGCGACTTGCGGATTGAGCCCGGCGGCAATGCGCCGTTCGATGCCGCGCAGATAGGCCTCGGCCGCGGCCAGATATTGCTCGCGCGAAAACAGGAGGGTCACGTTGATCGGTACGCCGGCGTAAATGGCTTCCTCGATGGCCGGCAGCCCTTCCCTGGTTCCGGGAATCTTGATGAACAGGTTGGGTCGGCCTGCCCGGGCGGACAATTCCCGGGCGGCGGCAATCGTGCTGACCGTGTCATACGCCAGCAACGGCGAAACCTCCAGCGACACCCAGCCGTCCACGCCGTTGGTCCGGTCGTGCACCGGCCGGAACAGATCGGCGGCCCGGGTCAGGTCGTCCAGCGCCAGATCAAAGAAGAGGTCCTCGCCGGACCGGCCACGCTCCAGACCTTCTAGAATCGCGTCATCGTACGCGCGGCTGTTCTTGATGGCGTGGTCAAAGATGGTCGGGTTGGAGGTCAGGCCCGTCACTGAGAATTCGTCGAGGTAACGCTGGAGCGTGCCCTGGTTGAGCAGGTCGCGGGTGATGTTGTCGAGCCAGAGGCTCTGGCCCAGGTCATGCAACTGTTGAGTGGTTTTCATGGTTTCTGGCTTAAACCCAGGAGTCGTGGTTGCCGTCCATTGTTGTTCTTCATCAATATTCCCATTTGACTAAGTGACGGGCGTTACGTTCACCGGCGGCTGGCGATGACCGCGGTTGCCGACACGTTACAGCAGATTCCGCCGTTTGACAACGGCGGTGACGTTGCTCCACCGGTGGGAGGGTCCATCTTGGAATTGTTCTTGGTAGGGACGGCACCTGCGCTGTCCGCGCCGCGTCCAGCGGCGCAACTCCCCGCGTGAGGGTTGCCACGCTCGTTCCGCCTGCTCTGCGCGGGCGGGGACATCGCAGCGCGATGTTTCCAGCCAAAATCAAAAACAGTGTCAAAATACGCCCCCGGGGCCTAAGGGCCGGGTTCGCCGGTAAACGACGGAGGCGCGTCGGAAAGATCGCTGCCCCAGTTGGTGTTCGGCGTGGTGGCAAGCGTATAGGTGAGCGTGCCGCGCGCAATGTCGGAGAGTCGCAGCCATGGCTTGTTCCAAGGCTGGCCGTTCACAGTCAAGCTTTGGACGTAAGGCGCGTTGGCAGCGGCGCCCTGGCCCAGGATGGTGATGTCGCCGGTTTGCAGGTGGAGCACGGCTTTGGGGAACAACGGGCTGTCCAGCACGAGCACGTCGGAGCCGGGCAGTTCGGGATACATGCCGAGGGCGGCAAAGACATACCAGGACGACATTTCGCCGAGGTCATCGTTGCCGGGATAACCGAGCGGAGCGGCGGAAAAGAGTTGCGTCAACGCCTGGCGCACGACGTTCTGGGTTTTGTACGGCTGTCCCAGAAAGCAGTATTCCCAGGGCGTTTCGAGGCACGGTTCGTTGCCCAGATACGCATAGACGGAATTCACACCGGCGTTCAACCCGGTGAAAAATTGGTCCAGGCGCGCGCTGGCCTTCTGCGGGCCGCCCATCAGTTCAAAAAGCGTCTTCAAGTTGAATGGCACCATCCAGAGATATTGCGCGGCGGTGCCTTCCACGTAGGCCTGATTGTCGTCATATCCTTCAACGTCGGGCCGGAACCCGGGCGCCCAGGAACCGTCCCGCCGGCGCATTTCCAGGTAGCCGGATTGCGGATTGAAGTGATTGGTCCAGTTCTGCGCGTGGCGCAGGAGCATGGCGCTGTCGGCGTCGTCGCCGAGCGCCTGCGCGAATTGCGACAGCGCGAAATCGGCGGAGACATATTCCAGGGTCATGGAAACGTTGCCGTAACCGCCGCGCTGATGTTCCGGCACGTAGCCGAGCTTGAGGTAATCCGCCAGAGCATCGCGCTCGTAGGTGCGGGTACGCGGGGCGCGGACCGAGGGATCGGTCGCAGCGCGGACCAGGCCGGCCAGCGCGGCCGGGGCATCAAAGTTTGTCGCCTCGAAAGCATAAAAGTCGGCGATGATGGGTGCGGCGGGGTCGCCCATCATGACACCGCTGTCTTCATTCGGCACACCCCAGCGGGGGAACGCGCCGCCTTGCTGATAATCCAGCAACAGCGATTGCGCCATGTCACTGGCACGTTGCGGGTCCAGCATGGCCAGCAACTGGCTTTCGCTGCGGTAAATGTCCCAACCCGAAAAATTGGCGTATTGCGTGCGGTGACCTGCCGAGTGATGCACCTGGCCGTCGTAGCCCATGTAGTCGCCATTGGCATCCGAACAAATGGTGGGACCGAGCAGGACGCGATAGAGCATGGAATAAAAGGTTTCCATCTCCGCCGTTGTGCCACCGCTGACTTGAATCTTGTTCAGAAACGAATTCCAAATCTGACCGGCCCTGGCCGCCGCCTGGTCAAAATCCTTCGATGAAAAAGCGGACAACGGATTTTCCGCCTCCAGGTTGGCCTGCGCATTGGCGATGCTGACATAGGAGATTCCCACTTTGACCAGCACCATCCGATCTCCCGTTGGATTGAAACTCAGGATTGCACCAGCGGCCCGGCCTTCACTGTTCGTGCCGCCGTTGTTCAGGGTGGCATCGCCCCACGTGCCATAACCGGCGAAGGGCTGGTTGAAAATGGCGCAGAAATAAGTCCGCCCTTCGTCCGGCCCGCCGCAGAAATGCCCGCCGATTGCCCAGCCGGCAATTTCATGTTGGGCAGGGTTGATTTGAATGGCCGATGCTCTGACGCCGTTGACTGCACTGGCGGCGTTAATGACCATGGTGGCGGTGTTGCCGGCCGGGTAAGTAAACCGGCCAAAACCGCTCCGCTCCGTCGCCGTCAACTCCACCTTGATACCATTTTCCAGCGTGACGGCGTAGAAGCCGGGCGCGGTTTTCTCGGTGTCATGGGAAAACGCGGCGACGAAAGCCGTATGGCTGGCGCCGGGCGAATCGGTCGGCGCGCTCGGGACCGGCATGAAGGCGAAATTGCCACCGTAAGTGCAGCCCGCACCGCTGAGGTGATCCAGGCTGAACCCGCAGATGCTTGAATCTTCATACGTGTAACCGCCGCAATGCCGGCCCGACCCCGTGTCCGGACTCCATTGAACCATCCCGAAAGGCGCTGAGACACCGGGATAGAGGTCTCCGTCCGCAGCGGTGCCGCACAAGGGCCTGACGTACTGCACTAAATCTTCAACGGGATACGCGGGTGCGGGTGACGTTGTCTTAGCCATAACAGGACCACCCGACTTAATAGTTGGCTGTTTCGTACATGAAGTGGCGCCGCCGACGAGCAAGGCAGTCAGGCACAACATCAAAGGCAGAAGTTTTAAAACATTTTCCGGCCGACGTTGAAGGCGCTTGAAACCGGTCGCGGAATCGGAACGAATTTTGAGATTCATAATGATTATCCGCACGATGTCGAAATTTGCATCGTTGTCACGCCCATTTTTCCGGCGAACCGGCAGGCCTCTCTGCGGTTTTCCCTGTGGCCGTGGAATCAGGCGCCCGCCGGCCCCGACGGAGTCCGGAAGCTTCTCCACATCCCGGTTGGCAACATTCCGAGCAGGATCAACGCAATCTGGCTCACGACGAAGGCGAGCAGCCACCAGAATGCGGCGGCCATGAAACCGTAACTGTGGAGGCCGATGCCGAGCATGTTTACACCGAACCACGACCAGCTCGTCACGATGTTGCCGAAAATCACCATGTTCATCAGGCCACGTTCACGAATCATGCCGCCCCAGCGGGCGTGCAGAATGGCTGCATTCCACAACACGATAATAAGCGCGCCGTTTTCCTTCGGGTCCCAGCCCCAAAACCGGCCCCACGACTGGTCGGCCCAGATGCCGCCGAGGACCGTGCCGGTGAAGCTGAACAGCGCGGCGAAACAGACAATGCCGTAAGCCATTTTCACCAGTACCTTGCCCAGTTCCAGGTCGCCCGCTTTGTATTTCAGCAACGGCGTGAACAGGCCGAGCAGCACGTACGTAACGCCGAGCAAGCCGGCCATGAACGTCGAAGCGTAGCCGAGCGTGACGACCACGACGTGGGTCGCCAGCCAGAAATTTGTGTCCAACACGGCGCGGAGCATTTCCATCGTGTCCCCGTCCATCGAAAGGTTGTGGGCAATGACCAATGTGACAAAACCGGCGAACGACGCCACGGCGCTGCCCAGGCCGACGGCAAAAACACGCTCCAAAATGATACCCAGGATCACGCAGCCCCAGCCGATGAAAATGGCCGACGAATACAAGTTCGTCACCGGCGGCCGGCCTTCGAGCCACATGCGAAATACCAATCCGAACGTGTGAATGACGCCACCGAGCACCACCAGCCAGAACGCCGAGCGCCGCAGGACTTCCGACCATTTGGGCGCCACCGCGAAGGTCAGCAGCGCAATGACTGCCAGCAGGAATGCCGTCACGTAAATCACGATTGCCTTGTAGAACGGCTCGAATTCATTGAAGAAAAATTCCTGCACGCCCTGACGCTTTTCCGGTACAAACCATTCGCCGAGCCAGCGGCGGTAATCATCGAGCGCCTGGTTGAAGGCGGCAGGCTGGTCCTGGTTATAGGCGGTGGCCATGGCGGCGTAATCCGTCACCGCCGGGCTGAGGTCGTTGCCGTGAACGACGCTCATCAGGCTCTGGCCGATATTTTGCCAGTCGGCACGCGATTTGGCGTCCGTGGCCGGCGGTACCATGAGTGGATAGGCGTATTTCGACAGGTCGTTGTAGCTGGAAAGAAAATCCAGCAACCGGTTGAACGCCGCCTGATCATACTTTTTGCCGGCTTCGCGCGCCTGGGCCGCAGCCACGCCGGCGGGGATGGCCTGTTCATACGCCGCCAGTTGCCCCGCGAAATCCGTCGTGCCCGGCGGACAGAGGCTGAGCTTCAACCGTTGGTAAATGTCCAGTGCGTTCTCGAGCTTCAGCAATTGGCTCTCAAACGCCGTGCGGTTGGCATCCTCGACATTGTTGATGCGTTGCGCCTGCCGGGAAATGTCGTCGAGGTGCGGCTGAATTTGATTGAAAGAATAATACTTTTGCGACTCCGGCAACTGGAGCAGGTTGAGCAATTCCAGATTATCAATGCGAAAGACATCCAGCTTGTCCGCCGCCTCGGGCTTCATCATCGTTTCCATCAGCCAGGCCGTGGCACTCAGGTCGCCGACGCTCTGCCGCTCGCGGATTTGCAGCAGGGTATTGCGCGCCACGGAATCCAGCGGCTGGACGCGCCCGTTCAGCAATGCCGGCAGGCGGCCAAAATCGCGCATGTGAAAGCTGGTTTCGGGTGGGTAATGCAGCGTGGACAAAACCCACGCGGCGAATATCGCCACCACGATCCATGGAATGATTTTTTTCATAGCATCGAGCGCGAGGAGGAGGACGAGAACGAGGATGATTTTCGCCGTGGAAATGCTTTGCCTAATCGTAAATCGTAAATCGTAAATCGTAAATTCATTGCCTCCTCCTTCTCAAAAAGGGAACCAGATGCGACAGGAATTGCACGACCATTCCGGTCGCAATCAAAATACATGCCAGATACGGCGTGAGCCAGCCGGGATTTTTCACGACCTGGAGAACGGTGCCCTGGTTGTCCGTGTCGAAGCTCGCCTGATAAAAAGTCCGGCCGTCGTAGCGCAGCGGATTGTTCATATAAATCAGCACATTACGGCGCTCGCCGGTGTCCGGGCGGTTCAGCAGCAACTGGCTCGAAAAATTTTTGGGGATGTCTGTGCCTTCATAGACATCGTGGTGAAATTGAAGCAAACGCAGGCTGAACGGCAGGTAAAAGCGTTCCGGCCGCAATTGCAACTGATAGGTGCGCCCTTTGGCGGTGAACTTCTGCGGTTGCTCCAGCCAATCCGACACCAGCCAGGTGCCGAGCGAATCCTGGGGCGTCACGATTTCCACGAGCGCCGACGGCACGTCGCGGCGGTCCATGGCCGTCTCCCGCGGCACCTGCTGCCACCATAAGGCGAAACCCAGACCGGAACCCGCGTTCACCCGCACGAAGCCGGGTGCGGCGTTGGTGGACAACAATGAGTTGGCGTAAAACTCCTTTACGCGCACTATGAACGGCAGTTGGTCATTGCGAACGTCGCCCTTTTTGGCCAGCAACCGTTCGGGAATGGCCACGACGGTTTCGAGCTTTGGGTCCGTGACGTCGCTGATGGCCAGTTCATCCAGGCGGTCGGACTCGGAATAATTTTTCATCTGGCCCTGGCGCAGATGCATCTGGCTTTCCACCGCGAACATGTCCGTGGCGAGCTGGCCAAGAATCAGCAAGATCAATCCGGCGTGAATGATCCAGAGGCCGATTTTGTCGCGGGTCAATTTGAATCGGCTGATGTGCGCGGCAACGAGATTAAAGAGCAGAAGCCCGCCGAGCAGATAACCGCCGGGGAAAACCGGAATTTTCCAGGCCGCATTCGCCGGATGCCAATAGATGAAGAAACTGCGGAAAAATTCCGTCTGCGCCTTGTAAAGCCCCAGATGCACCTCGCCGAGCGTGCCGGCGAAGACGAGCACCAGGGACAACACCAGAAGGACAACCGTCAGCCGCAGCGACGTGAAAAATTTGATGAGCCGGTCAAGGAGCATTGGAATACCTCGCCGTCTGCACGAATTTGGTGAAGGCGTCCTTTTGGCCGGCCACCACTTGCGCGTCGCCCGCCAATTTATAGAACCACGTTTGATCGTCCATCGGCACGATAGCAGCGACGAGCCGGGTGGACTGGCCGGACATGTCGTTACCCGTCATGTCCACCAATGTCGCCTGGCCACCGGCCACGTTCAGGGTTGTTGTTACTTTGGCCAAGCCGGTTTCATCCACCGGATCCAGACCGATTTGCCCGCGCCAGCGGTTGACGTTGGCCAGCACGCCGCCGCCACTCCCGTTCAACTCAGCCACATTCACCTCCGCTTTGGTGCCGTTCGCACCGGCAATGGAATACTCGGCCAGGAGAAACTGTGACGCGGGCACGGCCTGCCAGGCGGTCGGCACCGTCCAGGCTGGTTTACCGGCGCCGGTGGAGTCCGCCGGCATCATTGGCGCATTCTGGTCCGCACCACCAATGTCCGGGTGTCCGGGTGGCAAGGCCGCCGATTGCGACGCTGCTGTGAATGTCAGTGATTTGAGAAAGGCTGTGAACTGCGGTTTCTGTTGCTCCACAAGCGTCGCGTCACCGGTCATTTTGAAAAACCACGTCGTACCGCTGCGCTGTTGGATCACGCCCAGGATGCGTTTGGCGTTGTCGCTGCCGACGAGGTCGTACAGCGTCGCTGATTGGTCGCCAACCTGGACCGCTTCGGCCATTTTTTGCAGTTCATCCGCCGTCGCTGCTGCCAAACCCATCTGCCCGCGCCAGCGATTGACATTGGCGGTGTCCCCGCCGGCCATACCGGGCAACGGCACCACACTCACGTCGGCCTCCGCACCATTCGGGCCGGACACTTTGAACGAAGCAATGCTCATTTCGCCGGGCGCAACTTGCGTCCAACCCGCCGGCAGCGTCCACTGCAACTGCGGTTGCGCCGCGTTGTTTCCACTTTGATCAGGAACGGCCGTGGCGGTCGCATTGGGCGGCGGGGCAGCCGAGGAAGAATCGTCATTGGAGAGACGATAGACTTTGACATTATCACGGCCGCAACCGGCGAGCGTCGCGGCGATCAGCAGCAGCGGCCACGTCCGGTTCCTGCGCCGTGCACCGTAGGAAGACAAAATTAACCGACTCATCTTAAAAATTTATGCACGGCCCAATGGAATGGCAAGAGCAACGTGCAAAATGAACGGGAAAAACGCCCAACGACGAGGTTAATCATTTCATCCCGCCGGTGAATCGTCCGGGTTGCCCACGCCGGCTACAACGTACCATCGTGACATTCATTGCAGGTGTTGTCGGAATCGCCGCCCGGATGTTTGAATGGTTGGCCCTCGGGCGTTAATTGCTGCAGCTCCGGCCCGCTGCCCTGCGCCAGGATGACGTGGCAGGCATTGCAATTATCCGTGATGACGCCGCCGGCTGGGGATTTGTGATTGCCGTCATGGCAGCGGAAGCAGCCGGACCACATCAGGTGGTCGATGTTGTCCGGATAAGCCTTCCAATTAGATTTCATTTCCGGGAAGAAATTGTTGTCATAAATCCGTTGCACGACGGGAATCACCTGATGGATGCGCGGGTCATCGGGATAACGTCCGGCCAGGAAAGTGGCGATGCCTTCCCGGGCTTCCACGTCGGTATGGTATGGGCGGGTCAGGACATAAACGACGTTGGTTTTAATCCAGGGCAGCGTGCGGTCTATCTGGCCGAGGGAAAGCGCGAGGTCAATCGCGCCGTCGGGAGACATAAACCGGTGGGAAGGACGATTGTGGCAGTCTATGCAATCCATGGTGCGAACTTGGTCCTGGCTGACGTTGTTGGTGAAGCTGGGCGTGCGATAGACGGTCACCACGCCCTCCGCATCCGTCATCCGCACCCAGGGGATGATCTGCCGCGCCGGATCGGTCGCGACATAATCCACCCGGTTGCTGGTTGACGTGTGCCAGTGAATGCCGCCCACCAGGCCGGACAAGGGATCGCTCCCGCCAACTTTGAGCACCATGCGCACCGCATAAGGCGTATTTGAGGCATCACTCATAAAATAATGAAAGGTTTGATCCAGGTTCCCGATGAATTGCCTTGGCCAATGGCATTGCTCGCAGGTTTCACGGGCGGGACGCAAATTTTTAATCGGCGTGGGAATGGGACGCGGATATTTGGCGAAGGCGGTCGCGTAAATCTGGTAGGAGCCGGAAAGTTTGGAACGGACAAACCAGCTTGCGCCTGGCCCGATATGACATTCCGCACAGGCCACCCGTGCGTGCGGCCCCAGCGCGTGGGCGGTTAATTCCGGCTTCATCACCGTGTGGCAGGTTTCCCCGCAGAACTCCACCGATTCGGTGAACTGATAGGAGTTGTAGCTGCCCACGGCCGAAAGGAGAAGAAACAGCACGGCCCCGACAAGGAAGATCGCCATGTTGCGCCGGTCGCGCGGACGGGAGAGGTCAACTTGAACCATGGAAATCAAGGAAGCGGCTCCCTTCCGCCGGCGTCGCTCGCGCAACTCCCCAATCACCGTTAGAAACAATCCAAGAACCAGAAAGGCGGGCACCACCATCCAGGTCAAGATGCTGATGTAGGGGTTCGAAAAGTGCGCCACCGTATCCAGAATGAACAACTGAAAAAACGAGAAGAGCGCGCCGACGACCATCACCAATCCGCTCAGGCTTAGCCAGTTGCGCAGCAAAGACCGCTGCGGAACCTTTGATTCCTGGTTTTCTTTGTTCATATCCAATACGCGATCAAAATCGTGTTGCTTCTTTCATGCCGCAGGGTTCACCGATTCACACTTTCTCTTTCACTGCCGGATGTTTCCAGGCCGGCTGTCACCACCATCATTTTTGTGAGCAGGAGAAAGGATGGACATTCCCATCCTTCACACCAGGAATTTCATAGGTTTCATTGGAACTGGCGCGGCTTATCTTGCCAAAAGAACAACATTTTTGGCAAACCTGAACGCTGGGGAGTTCCCTGACCTGCTACGGGCGGGCGACGCGGCTGCCGGCGGTTACGCCGCGCTGCTACCGTGCGCTGGAGGCTCGCTGGAGGGCAGACGTTCGGACAGAAACAGTTTCACCAGCACCGTCAGAATGACGAACGGCAGGCACATAATGACGGCACTGATAAGCCAGCCTTCCTGTCCGGCAAACTCCATTTTGTAACTCATCACGCCGCGCAGGCTCTTGGAGAAAAACTGGCCGCCCATGACCACGTTCCAGCGCATGGCCAGCACGCCGATCAGGATCATCGCTCCGCTGCCGAAAATCATGCGCCGCCGGACCAGCTCCGGCACGCGCCGGCGCAGAAGTTGGAGCGACCCCAGCAGCAACAGCGGCACCAACGTGCCGATGATAACCTGGCCGAGGTTCAGCGTGTAAAAAAGTTTCTCGCGGATCATGGTCTGCAAAACCGCGAACCCTTCCTCCGCCGCGAAACCACGATGCAGCACGTCCAAAGTTTCAACGACCGCATCCACCACCAGCGCGTAGAAGAGAAACATCGCCATCGTGTCCAGGCAGCGCATGTCCACGGTCTTGCGGCGAATCCAGGTCAGGACCAGGTAATTGAACACGCACAGGGCGATGCCTGACACGATGGCGGACAGAATAAACATGATCGGCATCAGCACATTGCCCCACCAGGGATTGGCCTTGATGGAGCCGAAAATGAAACCGACATAGCCGTGCAACAAAAAGGCTGATGGAATTCCGACAATCGAAAGGATCCACTCCATCTTCATGTCCAGCCGCACACTTTGCTCCGACACATCGGTCACACCCAGGGTCAGCGCCCGATAGAGGACGCCCTGAAAGCCGGAAGTGACTTCTGACCATTTCACCAGGTCCTGCCGGAAATCAAACCACAGTTCCAGCAGCAGGACCGCCATCAAATACCAGGCATAAACAAAGCCGAAAACCGCCATGGGCGAAGTCAGGTGCGGTGTCATCATGATTTCGTAGTTGCGCTCGGGATGCCCCAGGTGGAACAAAAGTGGCAATGGCGCGCAGAGCAGAAAGGCAAAGGCGGTCAACATCGAAAGCCGATACACCGGCGCCAGCGCCTTGACATTGAACACGCGCACCAACGAAGCCATGATGAAGGCGCCCGCCACCAGTCCGGTGATGTAGGGATAAATGACAATCAGCGTGCTCCAGACCGGGTGCAGGGTGGCTTCATTGGGATACACATAACCTTGAAAGGTGGGGATCGCTTCCGCCACGCTATTCGTCAATTCGGTTGTCATCTTACCTCCTCATCCAGCCCGGCGTACAGGACGCGCGGACCGGTTCCCAAATGCGGCTTGAGCACTTGCGTCCGGTTGCTTTCATAAAATTTCCGAAGCGGATCGTCCGGCGCGAGATTTTTCAGGTCGCCGAAAATGCGCGCCTCCGCCGGACAAATTTCCACACAAGCCGGCTTCAAGCCCCGGGTGGTGCGATGGTAGCACAGCGTGCATTTTTCGGCCGTGTGGGTGACCGGGCTTAAGAACCGCGCGCCATACGGGCAGGCTTGAACACAAAATGCACAGCCAATGCAGTAATTCTTGTCAATCAAAACCGCCCCGTCCGGCGCCTTGAACGTGGCGCCCACCGGGCACACCTGGACGCAGGGCGGGTGTTCGCACAGGTTGCACAACTTGGGCACAAAGAACGATTGCTCGATCTGGTCAGGCGGCACCGGACACTCCGGAAAGCCGTGCATGCCACCCTCGGGCGAGTCCACCAGCGTTTCGCCGCGCGTTTCCGCCGAACCGGGTTTCGGCTTGGTGATGATGTAACGCTCGACCCAGGTGCGATAATAAGGACCCATCGGAACGTCGTTTTCCTTTTTGCACGCCTCGGCGCACAAACCGCAACCGATGCATTTGGTGGCGTCAAGACAGATCAGCCATTTGTGTTCGGTCGGGTCGTATCCCTTGGGCGCGCCGGAAGAGGTGAAGAAATTTTGCACCGCCGCCTTGGCGGTGCGCGCCACGGGAAGCGCCAGCACGCCCGCCAGGACCGCGCCCATGCGGGCGAGCGCGCCGCGCCGATTGAACAGGGTTTTCATGGGCTTTGGCTGGGTTGATGCGGCAGGTGGCAATCGGTGCACTTGTCGCCGTAGTGATTTTTCACGACGATTTGCTTGAACCAGGCGGGCCGCGACGGATTGGCCTCGTGACAGCGCAGGCAGAGACTGCCCGCCACTTTCATCGGCACCACGTCGTGATTGAGCGCGTGCTCGCGATTCGCGCCATGACAGGCTTCGCAGGAAAGGGTCTTGTGTTCGAATTGGTCGAGCTTGTGCTGGATGTCGGCGTGACATTCATCGCACGCCTTTTTTCCGGCAAAGACCGGTGTGCGCGAGGCGATTTCCTCCAGCGCCGCTCCGCGATACCATCCGTATTCTCCGAAGGACTGGGGCACGAGCAGTGTGCGCGCGAACAGATAGGTTCCCACGATGCCCAGGGTCAATAACACCAGCCGGAGAATCTGCGGTGGCAATCTGAAGCGGCGCATGGTTTGGGCGGTCCTAAACCCGCGTTACGGTTTTAAACTGCGCACGTGAGCGATCAGAGCCTTGATTTCGTCGTCGCTCAATTTGTCGCCAAAGGCCTTCATCTTGAGCTGGCCGTCCTGGGTGATGCCTTCCTTGACGGCCTTGGTGGCCTGGTCGTCCGTGAAGGAGGCCTGGGCTTTGGGGTCGGTAAAGTCCTTGATCTGCAGCTTGCGGCCTATCGTGGTTTGTCCCTTGCCGTCCTTGCCATGGCACATGGCGCAATTTTTGTCCCAGTTTTGCTGAGCATCACCCGCAACCGCGGTCCAGCCAGCCGCACCCACCAACAGGGACGCGACCACTATCATTTTTATTGGAGTCTTCATAGCACTAATGTTTCACTAATATTTTTATTCAGCTTTTTTAGCGACTTTTGTTGTTCGAAAATCAGCGCGCCCGGTCTCATTCTCACCCACGGGAGCATTTGAGCCGTTTACCGACCATCGCTGACCTGACTCAGTTTTCATGTGTAAAACAGTCCTCCAAAAGGATGAAGAATGCTTACCTTCCCTTGTTCTTTACTATGCAAAAATTGATTTACATATAACAATAAAAAGTGATTAATATACGTCACTCTATCAGTCAAGATTATTATAAAAGACACCGGCACATTTTCCTGGGTTGGCGTGCCCCGCAATGATTTCCCCGGGGCAACGTGATATTTGGGTTCTGTGAAAGTCCATCCTGCCCGGTCCGGGGCGACGACTTGCCGGTACGTCGGTGTGAGGTGACTGAAGTCAAGCGGTGTGTTCGAACTCCACAGATTTGAAGCACGACAACACTTCACAAAGGAACCAGCCCACGCCTGCTTTGCTTTGGCGTCTCGGTTTGCTTCTGGCGTCCGATGAGCGGAACTAAAAGGCGTTCTATTGCGCCGATTTGAACGACCGGACGTGCGCGACCAGGGCCTTGACGTCGTCGTCGCTGAGCTTGTCGGCGAACGCCTTCATTTTGGTCTGGCCGTTTTCAGTGACGCCTTCCTTGATGTCTTTGATGGCCTGGTCATCGGTCAGGGCAGCCTGGACTTTGGCGTCGGTCAAATCCTTGATCCCGAACTTGCGCCCCATCGGCGTCTGGCCCTTGCCATCCTTGCCGTGGCAGGCGGCGCAATTCATGTTCCAGGTTGCGGTGACATCGCCGGCCGCGGCGGGCCAGCACAACGCGCCGGCGAACAGGCAGGCCAAGGCGGTTGCTTTTACCAGAGGTCTAACTTTCATTTTCATAATCTCTTTACTAAAGAAGCCTTGCACGGTTTTGTCAAACTAAACGTCAGCCTCAGCCGGCCACCCATTGTCCGTCGGGACTTTGATTTGCCGACCAACCGCGGGTATTTCCTACAGCTTCATCGCCCTTACAATCTAGAGATGAACTCAAACCGTGCCACCCCTCGATTGCCCTTTACTACCCGGAAATTGGTTCAGACTAAACAATGAAAGTTTATTATTCAATCAAATCAAATCAACCTAAGTAATCGTATTATCGGACAAGGTGTTTGTCGGGCTGAGCAATCGCTTGCGCTGGACGCGAAAAAATGACTTTCTGTAAGCCGACACGGTTCGCGCTGGCAGCCGGTTTTATATGAAAGAGCAACCTGTCCGGACTAAAGTGGCGAACCGCCGAAGCACGGTCGGAAGGATTTTGCTGGAAGCCATGCTTGTGGCGGTGATCGGCGGCATCTTCGCGTTGGCCGCCAATCGAATTTCTCCGCGGGGCTTGGCGCTCACCCGAAACTATTTTCCAGCCGAAACCAATAGCGTGGTTCAGGTGGCTGTCAACCTCACTTCTCTGCGCACCGCGTCCGGCCAGAATCCAGCCCCGCCGATGCCTGGGGACATGCTTGCCGCGCAGATGAAGCAGCAGGGGTTGCAATTGGTGGATGGCCCGCAATCGGTGCAACTCTTCCACGACTCCCATTTAAAACCAGGTGTCATATTCGTTGATGCCCGTGACGACCTGCAGTATCGCCAGGGGCACATCCCCGGGGCTTATCAATTCGATCCGTATCGTCCGGAAGGTTATTTTCCCACGGTGCTTCCGGTTTGCCAGGCGGCGGAACGAATCGTGGTTTACTGTAACGGCGGCAATTGCGGCGACAGCGAGACGGCGGCCCTTTTGCTGAAAGACGTCGGGATTTCGAACCGGAAAATTTTCGTCTATGCTGGCGGAATCACGGATTGGACCAACAACCACCAGCAGGTCGAAATCGGTGAGCGAAACAGCGGTAACTTGAGCATCGCCATTCCATGACAAACGATCACCCCATCCGAACTACTGCTGCCGTCATCAACCTTTTCACCGTGCTGGCCCGATGGTTGCTGGGTGCGGCTTTCCTCTATCTGGGCCTGACCAAGGCGTTGCACCCCGTCGATTTTTTGAAACTCATGCACCAGTACGACCTGACACAGAACGCGCTGCTTTTAAACTTCATCGCCGCATTATTGCCGTGGTTCGAAATCTTTTGCGGGTTGTTTTTGCTGGCCGGTGTTGCGGTGCGCGGGACGGCCCTGACCCTGGCGGCCATGCTGGTGCCGTTCACCTTGTTGGTGTTCCATCGCGCCCAGCTGCTGCACGCGGCCCAAAACATCCCCTTCTGTGCGGTGAAGTTCGATTGCGGCTGCGGCACCGGTGAAGAATTTATTTGCCGCAAGCTCCTGGAGAATTTCCTCCTGACCGCATTGTCAATCTGGTTGTTGGTGGGACGGGGACGACAATTTTGTGCCTGTTACAGCCTTTTCGGTCGTTGAAGAGTTAAAACGTTCAAGCGTTGAAGCGAAAAATTCACGCGCCGTTTCCACACTCCAACCCTTTTACTTTTCGAGGCGACAATTAAAACCGGTATTGCAGGCTGGCGAAGATCAGGAACGTGTCAAAGTTGTTGTTCCCGCCGGATGTGTCGTCGGTGTAGTGGTAATAGCCGGATTTTAACGTCAGGCGAAGTTTCTCGGTGAGTCGTCTCACAATTTCCGCGGTGACGGCGTGTTCCTTCGCTCCGACGCCATAAGGGACTCCCACGGTGGCGTTGTTGTCGTAGTTGTCGGCTTGATAATAGTAATAGCCCACATTGAGGTCGGTCTTGTCGTCCACGACGAAATCCGAGGTAAAGTTCACCATCCAATAATTGTTCTGCGCGGCAAGGATTGGTGCAGCGTTGTAACCGTTCGGAATATAGTCCGACGCGGGAGTGGTGGTTTTGCTCAGAACATAATTAAAACCGGCGGTCAGGGACAACCGGGACCATGGCGACCAACTGGCATCCGCGCCGATGATATGGCTGACCATTCTTGAAGATTCCGTCTCGCCCAGGCCTGAAATCGGATCCGGTTCCGTATGGATAGTGGACAACTGATACTCATAACGGCCAACGATGGAGACATTCTGCCACGGCCTCAGCGTCAATCTCGTGTTCCCGTCATACGTCTCAAAGTTTTGCATGGCGAGAAAGCCGGGGTAACTATAGGAAAGGCTATTGTTCGGCGTGCTATTATAGTTGTAGTCGTGGACTTGATAGTAACCGCCAACGTCCAGGCTGACGCGGTAAAGCGGATACCATCGGACACCGGCGCTGTATTTTTGGAAGAGCCGGTTGTCATCAATCCGGCTCAGGACGGATTGGAATTCGGTGTTGCCATTGATCGGAATCAGCCCTCCGTTCTGGGTCAAATTTCCGTTTCCTTCGGTCCATTCACCGCGCGCATAAAGGACCCAGTTCGTAATGCCGGTGTAGGTCAGGTCCAGACGTTCGCTCACCTCCAGATCGTTTTGATCACTGCTGCCGTTGGGAGGGGTGGCCGTCGTTCCCTGGAAGGTTTCAAGCTCGCTGGCAGTCACGTCTGAGTCTTCCTTTTGAATGCGCAACGAAGGAACGAGGGAAAGGTTCTTCATGAGCTTGGCGTAGAGATTCAGGTCAACCACGTGGTCTTGCACCCAGGAGTCGCCGGCCAGATTGTTGTAACCAAATCCGTTGAGCACACCCAGGTCGGGCTGATAGGCATAACTGCCGGTAAAATCATTGTTCAAGTGCGAGTATGAATAAGCCGCGGAAAACATCAGGTTGTCCCTGAGCCAGGTTTCGCTGAAGGCGTGCGCGTTGAACAGGTCATAGGAGACGCTCGATTGATCGCTTGCACTTTGGTTGAAAGGCTGCCCGGGCCATTGAGAACTGTTCAAAGTGTCATTCAGATTGCCGGTCTCATAACGCAGTCCCGCGCCAAAATCAGTGGCTTTGATGTGTTCGGTCGCGTCCAGTTGGAAAATGTCCCTGTGCTCATCAATGGCGTAAAACGAAGGATTCAATCCGCGCACAACATTAAGGTTGCCCGGATCCGGTTGGGCGTAGCCCCAACTGGTGGAAGGTTCCTCGCCGTTCCGGTAGGTGTGCGTGTATTTGAACGTGATTTGCGGCACATTCGGTGAATTCTGCAATCGAAGACCACCTGTAAAAGAGATGGTCCCGATATCCAGTGCCAGCGCATCATCCGCCAGCGGAAACCACGTGCCTGCGGGCGGGTAGAATCCGCCGTCACCATTTTCCCAGGTGCGGAACTGGTCATAGTCGAAGCGCAAGAAACCGATGTTTTGCCGCTCCAAATCAAGGCTCAACTTGTAATCGCGGTTGTTGAACAAGGCATGTCCATCCGCGGCCAGCGTCGTGTTGGTTCCCAGACCGGTAAGATAATGAAAATCCTCGATGCCGCCGAACGGGCCGTTCCAACTTTGTTGATTTTGTTCTGCCTGAGCCTTGCTGCCTGACGTGATAAATCCGCCCGCGCCCAGTTCAATCCAGTTGGTGTAAGTATTGGCTCCACCCTCGAACATCTGTTCCGGAGTCAATGGGGGCGGAGTTGCTGCCGGTGTATTTGTGTCTGCGGCATGAAGTGCATACATGCTCCCGCAGACGCCGAGCCATGCCGTGGAGTGCCCCAGAATCCATTGCCTGAAGCGTCTGCTTTTTATTTTCATCGGGGTTCGCACGCTGATTAAAACCTCAAGGACGGGCTTACCTGGGAACCGTGAACGCCTTCATGACAACCCGCCGTCCAGCAGGTGCCTTGTTGCAGGCGCAACGTATGATCAGAACCTCCGATCAGGATTTCGCCATTGCTTATTTGTTGGAAATGACAACGCAGGCAAAGATTCGAGTCCCGAACTTTCAACAGCTTGGCATTGATGGAACCGTGGGGATTGTGACACGTAACGCAGCCTTCCCGCATGGCTTCGTGTTCGAACACATGAGGTCCTTGTTCGGCAGGATGGCAGCGCAGACACATCTCGTTTTCCGAAAGCTGCGCGGTCCCGCCGCCCAGGAAAATGGAGCCTTTGTGCGGGTCATGGCAATCGGTGCAATCCATGTGGCCTTCGGGCACCGGATGGTGAATGGGTAATTGAAACTGGGCGCGCACATCGCCATGGCATTGATAACAAATCGTCTCCTCTGAGCGCGCCGGTTCAACGGCCAGGCGTGCGCCGTAACTGCTGGTCTCGGCCCGGCCGGAAGTGAAAGTATAGGGAGGTTTCACATCACCGCCGGATTCCACGTGCTGGCTGCATGGGCCGTGACAGGATTCGCATCCGGCGTCCAACGCGTTGGTGCCGGAGGCCATCAGCCGGGCATGATCGGCGGTGACAAAGTCCTTATTAAGATTGTCATGGCACATGTCGCACTGGTCGGAGCCGACGTAGGTGGCGCCCGGAACCTTTGGAAGCTGCACGACCGAGCGATGCACGGTGCTGCAGGAAATCACGGCCAGCAGCAGAATCACCACGCCACCCGCCGGCGCCAGCCATTGGTTCCGAATGGCTGGCCGCCTTTGGACTCTTTCAAAAATGCGCTGCAAAATGATTTCCGGTTTCATTGAAACAGTTGGCCGTCCACAAAGTTTTGGGCTGCCTGCAAAAGTTCGATGTCGTAGGGCCCATTGTGGACACCGTAACTGCCGTCGTAATACACCAGGTACAAATCAAACCGGGCCATCTGGATGACATTGGTGATCATCGCCTGCTGCATCGCGTTCGTCGGACCCACTCCACCGGGGGACAAATCACCCGGCGTCGAGTATTCCCACGCGAAGGTTCCGTAGTTCGTCCGCAATACCGCCGGCGAATTGTTGGTGGCCCACAGGTCCAACAAAGCCTTGGTCTGCTGGATTTGATTTGAAATGTCGCTGGTCACAAACTGAACCAGCCCGGCCGGGTCGGGGTGGCAGTTGTAACAGAGGTTATACGTGGCGACCTGGAAGGTGTGGCCGCTGGCATTATTCGTGGCCATCTGCAGGTGGCATTCGGCGCACTGCATTTCGAGTTGCGAATGCGCAGCAGGGTAGCCGGGGGAGGGACCGGTCGCCAGTTGGCCGACGGTGCCCAGCAGCATGTTGTACTGCGGCGAGTGATGAGGCGACCGGCTGGTGTCGGTCCAGGCCGAGCCGCGGTCGTTGTGGCACTGGGCGCAAACATTGATGGTGGGATTGTATTTGTTCGAAAACACGTCCGACGTCGTGAGGTAGAAATCGTTGGTTGAAGCATAAGGGTTGCGAAGCTGGTTGGTATAAACTGCCCCCAGCACATTGTTGGTGACGATGGCAACGTTCCCGGTCAGTTGGTTGGTAAAGGTGATGACACCGTTCAAATCGTTCGTCCAGACGTAAGTCTGATGCGGGTCGTGGCACACGGCGCAGGTGATGGCGACATCATAATCGTTGGTGAGAGTAACGCTGGGGTTTTCGCCTTCCAAAAGGGCTTCACGGGCGGAACCCGAATGGCACCGGCCGCAACTGCTGATGTTGTTCGTTGAAGCTGCCATGGATTGAAGTACATCCGGCACCACGGCGCTGTGTGGCGATTCGCTCCAATCCTCAAAGGAAAAAGCCACCGGATCATGAGCAACGACTTCTGCGGGGGCCAGTTGGGCACTGTGGCAGCCGCCGCAGACCTGTGCGGCCAATTCCACGCGCGGGACCGTTGAGGGAAACTCCGGATTGGCCGCGTGATTGCCAGCCGGCCCGTGGCAGTTCTCGCATTGCACATTTTCAAGCTGCGGAGTCTGGAGGGCGTTCGTGAAGCCGGTCATTAATCCATAACCGACCGTATGGCAGGGCAGGCAAGTCGGATTAGTGTCCTGATGGATTTGCTGGAGCCCCACAAACGCTTGAGCGTGCGGCGTGTTCGTCTGAGATCTGTAAATTCCCTGGTGACATCCGGCGCAGGCTTGAACGCCGGCAAATTGGGGACCAGGGCCGGACACCCGGAAAAAATCATTGCTGTTGAGGGTCGTGATGGTGGCGGTCCGGTTCAGGTTAGTCTGGCCCCCAAGGGCGATCCATTTTGGATCCGTCAGATGAATTTTATGCAAGACCTCGTAATAACCCGACGGCCCGTCCCACGTCAGCATGATGCCGTTGGTGGTTTGTTGGATGCCCGTCATCACAGGCAGTCCGGGCATCCCACCCGGCTGCGTGATGCTCAGATGCTGCACGCCCTGCGCCCGGCCGGACCCGCTGGTCAGAACCAAAACGGCCGCCGCCAGAACCAGAACGGCTGCGTGCCTGACCAACAAAGCTTGGGTGCGATTCATAAATTGCAAATGTTTTTGTCTTGGCAATTCACGCATAACGGCATAACTGACCACCCTTGGAAGCCCGGTAATAATCGTCCTACCGCAGACCGGCCAGCCTGCTGAATCAGAGCGAGTTGCGAATTGAAATCGGGCGTCCATTTACTCCATCGCAGCCTCGCACGGTGATGAGTGGGAAGCTATTCCGATATTGCCGTTTACTCACCTCGATTTGCTCTGTGTCTGCCAAAAAACTGGTGGTAGGCGTGTCTCGAGGACAAATTTCCCTCGCCTCACTCATCGAACTTTGGCAGGCTGAAATGGTCTGATGAAATGCACAAGTACAAAAGACACGCCATGATACTGACACCACCAAACAAAATTGCTTTCCCGGGAAAATCACAAGCAAAAGAGCAAGCCCAGGTTCGGATTGTCATTCTCGTACTGGTGTCCTTTCTCCTGGGTGCGGCGGCGACCGCTCTTTGGTTTCACGTCGCTCCAGATCGCAACGTGGAAAATTCAAGCACCCAGGTGAACGGGCAGGAGGGCCAAGCGGATAACCCGCCACCCGACGAACCAGCCGTCAAGGCGAATCCGCCGGCCCGGCCGTTTGTCGCGAGCCATCCGCCGGTGGATGCCGCGACCATTGAAGAAGTAAAACAGGCGATTCCCAACTTTGCTTCCGTGTCCCTGGCGGATGGGACGCAGATTCTCCGCGAAGCCACACTGAAGCAGTTCGCCGCGGCGGCAAAGGAAATGGACGTTCAGGTCAAGCAAGCCCAGGAACAACTCGTTCAGGCTCAAAACGGTCAGTCTGCGGCCGAACAACAGGCCGCCATGAAACACCTTCAACAAACACAGGCGGAACAAACAGAAAAACTTCAGCAAATTGCCGCGCAACTTCAGACCCAAATCGCGGCGTTAAAGCAACTCAAGGGAGTGACTCCATAAAAATTACGATTGGCGATTTACGAATGAATTGAAAGGCGTGCTCGCCAATCATCAATCGTAACGATCAGAGTTTCGCAACAAAACCCCCTCCCCGATAATGGGGAGGGGCATGAAACGTTCCGCTGGCTCTTTGCGGTTACGGATTCGGGTTGGTTATGACCCGGAAGAACATTTGCGTATTGGTCCGCGTGGGGGTCAGGTAACTGATCGAGTTGCCCGTGCCCAGGATGGGATTGCCGATGTTTTGCCAGCCGCCGCTCAGTGACGCGATGCCCTGAATCTGATACGTATTGTTCAGCGTCGTGTTAAAGGCGATCTCGGCGGCCGTGTAGATGGCAATGGTATTGGTGACTCCCGAATTAACCAGGGTCTTGCCATCCATCCAGACCACGCCGCCGGGGACGCTGATGCCGGACTGGGTCGGATTAAGGCCCAAGGCATACATCATCCAGTTGGGAATGCCGTTGGTGTTGTTGATGGCGTTGGGCGCACCCAGGGGATTGCCGACGAAGCCAAAGTAATTGGTCACCCAGGAATCCGGCAGACCGCCGGGCACGGACACGCCGGTCAGGTTGGCAATGGACGCCTTGAGCAAGCCGGCGGCGAAGGGAGCGTTGTGAATGCCCAAGCTGCCGTCGTTGTTGACAAACTGCCAGTTGTAAGCGGCCTCCAAAAACTGCGCCGGCCAGTTCGTCTTGACCGATATGCTCGTCTTCACCAAACCATCCCCGACGTAATTCCCGCTGGCCACGTAATTTGTAGGAGGCAGCAGCGTGGAAAGCTGGTTGAGCAGTTGCTGAACTTGCTCCTGGACGCCTTCGGTGCCACCGTCGCCGTTGTAATCCTCCACCACCATGTCGAATGAAGTTATGGGACCGTGGCATTGCTGGCAGGTGGCCAGCATCTCAACATTCGTCCCGCTGCTGTTGATGCCGCTCATCTTAAAGGTGTGACCGCCCGCTACGAGAAACCCGGGACTGCCATTGGTGTTCGCGGTGTTCTCCTGCATGTGGCACGCGACACAGAGATTCGTGATGGCATCGCGGTGAGCGGAACTGGGGATCGTCTGGCCGTAGGTGATGGCGTTGATGCCCAGAACCATATCGCCTTGCGGACCGTCATGCGGACCAAAGCTGGATCCGCCCCAATAAGTGGGCAGCCCAAGCTGATAGTTTACAATGTTGGTGATCGCCGATCCGTTGCGGCTGTGATGACACTGCAAGCACAATAGTCCTTCGCCGGCATTGCTGACAACGGTGCCGTCGCCCATGGTTACAGAGGCCAGGCTCCGGATCAGGTATGGATTTGGAGCATTGGTGCTGGGAAAGGTTGCACCATGTGGCTCGTGACAGGTCTGGCAGATAATCGACGCGAACGGCGCATTGGTACCAAGGGATGACCCTCCCATCCGGGTAATGAAGCCATAGGCCGAGTGACAGGGTGTGCAGTTGGCGCTCGTCGGGCCGGTTTCCATGGCATGGAGCGAATTCGTCCATTCCGCATATTTAATGTGGCCGGTGGGACTATCATGGCATTGGGCGCAATCGCCCGCGCGAAAGCTGACCGAGATGTAATTGGTGTTGCCGAGTGAGTAGGCGTGCTGGCTGCCGGGGCCGTGGCAGTTTTCACATTGGATGTTGGCCAGATTGGCGAGGGTCGGATAATTGGCTTCCATGTTGGTCCAATTGCTGGCAACCAAGTTGGTCGGAAAGGTCCAACCGAGCTGCGCCGCCACGTCGTCAAAGCCGCCGTTGACGGCGTTGGTATTGGTGTCGTAACCGACCGTGTGACACTTGATGCAACTGACGCTGTAGTGGCTGCCCAGTACGCCGTCAATTCCGTTGGCAAACATTGTGGAGTGGGCGGTCAGGGACCACGGCTGCACCATGTCCGGCGCACCTTGTCCGCCGCTGTGGCAAAGGGTGCAAGTATTGATTCCCATGTACGTGCCGGCCGTGATGGTCAAGGTCACGTTGGTTGTCCCTGCGTTGGTGGTACCGATCACGGCTGTAACCGTGTATTGTCCCACAAGGTCGGGGCGCAAGAGCTTGCGTCCAGCCGATTGATAAAGCAGCTGGTCAGAAGGATCAAAAACCGGCACATTGGTTCCCAGCGGACTGTTCGTCAGCCCGGCTGCGGAACCGCCCGGCTTGGCGGTCAAAAACCATGAGACATTGGTGATGGCCGAAGCGGGAAGGGCGATGTTCACATCAGCTTCCAGATAGACCGGCTGACCCACGCCCACCGTGGTCAAGCCGCCCGAGTACTCGGTGCTCGCGGGAAGCGCGTAATTTGTAGTCCCAACCATACCCGGCGTGACCGGGCTGGCGATAAGCCGGCCGTTGAGGCTGGTGGCGGCTTTCGCGGTCGTCACGGCGACCATGGCCGTCACCACCACCACCATCAGACACGCTGGTAGAATTCTAATTGAAGATTTCATTTTCATATTTGTGGTTCCATTTTTGGAGGTCTCGGTCATGCAAATTGGGTTTCGGACTGGAAAACCGCCGGAGTCAAAACGGCTTTGATGGGGCAGAAAGACCGCTTGCCGGCTTCATAAATTTTTTCAGCAGTTGGCGTGATCCTGGCCATCACTGTCGCCGTTCGTTCGGCGATGATCGCCTGACAACGCGTCAGTTCCTGTTCGCGGCATTTGGCGTTCTCGCGCACGATGGCTTCCAGATCGTCAATGTCGTACAGGAACACGTTGTTTAATTGCTGCACCGCCGGGTCAATGTCTCGCGGCACGGCAATGTCCACGAGGAACAGCGGACGATTGCGCCGCGCGGAAAGGACGGAGGCGACATCTTCTCGATGCAGAACGGTGTGGGGTGAACCGGTGGAGCTGACCACGATGTCCGCCATCGCCAGCGCCTGCCGGCATTCATCAAAGTTGACGGCGCGCCCGCCAAATTCCGCCGCCAGATTCTGCGCACGTTCGAAGGAGCGATTGGACACCAGCACGGTCTTCGCGCCCCGCTTGGCGAGATGGCGGACACAGGCTTCGCCCATTTTGCCCGCGCCAATGATCATCACGACCTTTTCGCTCAGGTCCCGGTCAAAAATCCGTTCAGCCAGCTCCACCGCCACGCTGCCCACGGAAGTGGCGCCACGACCAATGCCCGTCCTGGTCCGGATTTCCTTGGCCACTTGCAGCGCCGTCTGAAAGACGCGATTCAAAATCTTTCCAGCGAGTTTCGCCTCTTGTGCCGCAAGATAGGCCTGCTTGACCTGGCCGGTGATTTCCGTTTCGCCCAGCACCATCGAATCCAATCCACTCGTCACCGAAAACAGATGGCTTAACGCCTCCTCGCCTTCCTTGACATAGAGATAAGGTGAAAAATCAAAGGTGCCGCCGGCCAATTCCTGGAACAGCCGCTGCACGTTGCCATTCAGTTCCGGACTAACGCCGTAAATTTCCACGCGATTGCAGGTGGAGAGCAATACGACTTCGGAAAGATTGCCGCGCAGCTTCAGCCGGCAACCGCAGCAGGACAATCGCGAGCGATGCACCGCCAGACGCTCACGCACTTCCACCGGCGTCGTCTTGTAGCTCAAACCGGCAACAAAAATTTTCATGGCCTTCTCCTCCGAAAGACGGTGACTCTGGCGGGAACCGGTACAAGCCGGAACAGGGACAAACGATACAGAAAGCGGCGGGCCAACCCTTCCGTTCTGGCCTTCAGGGCAACCCATTTCATAATGCGCAGCCGGCTGCTTTCTTTCATTGTGATTACCCTAGACCTTTACCCCGTAACCGCTCGCCGCCCGTTGCCAAACACTTTACTTTTATTGTCTTAATGAAATGAAGAAATGTTAATACAATAGCTATATAAAGATTAGTTTTTATTAGTATTCTATGGCATGAAAGACAGGATTGTTATCGATAAATCAAAAGAGTTTTAAGTTTGCCCCATCCGAGGGAGGAATTGCGTTGTCCGCCGGGTCGTTACCAGCAGACACACTTTTCTTGCCGCTGGTTATTGAAGGATGACTAATTCGACGGCAATGAATTGATTAGGCGATTATCTGTTGTGGGCGGCCGGGCCGCCAGGTTGGTCTGCGCTTCAACGTGATACAGCCCCGGCGCCCGGCCATCAACTCACGGCGGCCATGCTCAGGAGAAATTCAATATTGCTCTTGGTTTTCTTGAGTTTGCCCAGAAGCAGTTCCATCGCCTCCACCGGCGGCACCCCGGTCAGCGCGCGGCGCAACAGGACGATGCGGTTCAGTTCGTCCGGGTGATAAAGCAATTCCTCCTTGCGCGTGCCGGAACGTTCGACGTTGATCGATGGGAAAATGCGGCGATCCACCAGAGCGCGATCCAGATGCACTTCCATGTTGCCGGTGCCTTTGAACTCTTCAAAAATCACTTCGTCCATGCGGCTGCCGGTGTCCACCAGCGCGGTGGCCATGATGGTGAGCGAGCCGCCCTCCTCAATGTTGCGCGCCGCGCCGAAGAAGCGCTTCGGTTTGTGCAATGCGTTGGCGTCCACCCCGCCGGACAGAATCTTGCCCGAGTGCGGCTGAATCGTGTTGTAGGCGCGCGCCAGACGCGTGATGGAGTCGAGCAGAATCACCACGTCACGCTTGTGCTCAATCATGCGGCGCGCTTTTTCGATGACCATCTCGGCCACCTGCACGTGGCGTTCCGGCGGCTCGTCGAACGTGGAGCTGATGACTTCCGCGCCTTTGCAGGTGCGCTCCATGTCGGTGACTTCCTCGGGCCGCTCGTCAATGAGCAGAATGAACAGGTAGGTTTCCGGATTGTTTTTCAAAATCGCGTTGGCGATTTTCTGCATGAGCACCGTTTTGCCCGTGCGCGGCGGCGCGACGATCAGGCCGCGCGTGCCTTTGCCAATCGGGCAGACCAGGTCCAGCACCCGCGTGTTGACCTCGTCCGGCACGGTTTCGAGCAGGAACCGCTTGTCCGGAAACAAGGGCGTGAGATTGTCGAAATGCGTTTTTTCCTTGGCTTTGTCCGGATCTTCACCGTCCACGGCCTCGACCTTGAGCAATGCAAAAAACTTCTCCTTTTCCTTGGGCGGCCGGATCTGGCCGGCGATGAGGTTGCCGGTCTGCAGATCGAACCGCCGGATTTGTGAAGGCGACACATAAATGTCTTCCGGGCACGGCAGGTAATTGAAGCTCTGCGAGCGGAGAAAGCCGAAACCTTCCGGCAGGATTTCCAGCACGCCCTCGGAAAACAGCACGCCCGCGCGTTCGGCGTTTTTCTGGAGAATGTGGAAAATGACCTCGTGCTTGCGCATCGTGCCGAAATTTTCCACGCCCAGCTCCTTGGCCATGTGGTTCAACTCGCTCATCTGCATCGCCTGCAATTTGGCGATGTTCAACGATGCGGCAATCTTGTCGCGCTGCGGCCCGCGGCGTTCCTCCAGTTTCGGTTCTTCGGCGGTGGGTTCGACCGGCGTTGAGGGCGGCTGCAATTCCGGTTCGGGCGCAGGCGGCGGTTCGATGACGGCGGTTTCCGGCGCCGTGCCACCGTTCAAATCCGGTGATACCACGGCGGCAGTTTCCTCCGTTTTCACTTTGGTTTTTCTGGTTGAGACTCTTGGCATAAATCAAATTGGTGAATTGGCCATGGTTTCGATTGCCGACGGTCCTTGGCGCGTCGTAAAGAGCAGTCACGCATTGGACGGCCCGCGACCGGAAAAGTTCAAAATGGATTTCTCAATCAGGCATTTAAGGCCATTTGGCCCTCAATACGGCAAGGGAAACTTTACAGTCAACTCACCGACACAATGACGTAATTCAGCCTCCGTGTCAAATCCGTTTTTTAGACACGAATTTCACGAATTAACACGAATTTGTGGTTGGTTTGAATGGGTGCAAATCCGTGTAATCCGTGTCTTTTTTTCTTGTGCGATTTCCGCCCCGACGGGTGCTATAAGTTGAACATGATACCGGACTCAGAGTTGCTGGGCCGTTACGCCGGAACCCGTTCCGAAGACGCCTTTGCCGAATTGGTGCGACGGCACGTCAATCTCGTTTATTCGGCGGCACTGCGGCAGGTCAACGGCGACGCGCACCTGGCGCGGGACGTGGCGCAGACGGTTTTCACCGATCTGGCGCGGAAGGCTGGTTCGCTGTCCCGCCGCGAATCGCTGACCGGTTGGCTTTACACCAGCACGCATTTCGCTGCCGCGAAAATGGTTCGGAGGGAAAGTCGCCGCCGCCAGCGCGAGGATAAATTTATGCGCGAACCCATCCCGGAAAACGAGGTAGGGCGCGTCACTCCGTGCGCGCCGGATTGGGGGGAAATCCGGCCGGTGTTGGACGATGCCATGCACGAACTCAAGGAAACCGACCGCGAAGCAATTTTATTACGTTATTTCGAGAACCGAGCTTTTGCCGAAGTCGGCGCAAAACTCGGCCTGAACGAGAACGCCGCGCGGATGCGCGTAGAACGCGCATTGGAAAAACTCCGTGCCATATTTGCCAAACGCGGCATCACCACGGCGGCGGCGCTGGCGTCTGTCATTTCCGCCAACGCCGTTCAAGTGGCGCCCGCAGGTCTGGCGGCAACCCTAGCGACCACATCCATCGCAGCGGCGGGAACTGGAACTGCCTTCGCCATTTTGAAAATTATGACTGCGACCCAATTGAAACTCGGCATCGGCGCATTGGTCGTGGCTGGTGCAGCCACGGCGCTGGTGTTGCAACACCAAACCCAAACCCGCCTGCGCGATGAAGGTGAATCATTACGCCAGCAAATTGCGCAATTGGAAACGGAGAACCAAAGCCTTTCCAATCGCCTCGCAGCGATTGGCGAAGCCAACTCACTTACGGACGAGCAAATGAATGAGTTGCTGCGACTTCGCAGCGAAGTAGGAATGCTGCGCCAGCAAACGAATGAACTCGGAAAGCTGCGGGAAAGATTGGATAATTTAAAACAAAGCCTGCAATCGTCAGCGGAGAATATTTCACCGGAGGAACAACAACGGCAGATGGCGATACGCAAAATGAACGACGCCAAACAAGCCGATCTGCTATTGCGTGTGTATGTAGACGACAACACTGGCCAATTCCCGACAAACTTCGACCAAGCTGCCCGTTATCTTACGGACACAAATCTCGCACAGATCTTTAGCAATGAATTTGAAATCGTCTATCAGGGGCAATTGACCAACATTGCCACCCCTTCATCCGCTATCGTCGTGCAGGAACATCAAGCCTGGCTAACCTATGACGGCAAATGGGCAAAGGTTTATGGTTTTGCTGACGGTCATTCGCAGCTGATAATCGAACCGGACGGCAACTTCACCGGCTTCGAACAACAGCACATGGCGCAGCCGACCCGGAATCAATAAGGCAACGGAAACTTCGCCGTCAACTCGCGCAAGTGTTTAATCCAATGCCAACGTGTGTTTTAAGGCCGCATCTACGGCGTTCATTTGTGGCAGACGACCGAGGACGGAATCCATCTCCGATTCCAAAATCGTCGCCAGATTGTCGGTCATGATCACGGAATCAAGCCGCAGGCCGGCGGCTTTGCCTTCCGTGGAGTCGCGGCCCACAAAAACCCGACTGGCGTGGCCGCGTCGCGCGAGGTTGCTGGAAATCATGGCAACGATGGTCTGAGCAAGGCCGTTGCTCAATTCGTTGCGTTGCAGAACCAGCGCCGGGCGGCGTTTGGCTGTGCGCAAATTGGAATTCGGAAACAACACCAGAACCACGTCACCGCGCCAGGTCTTCCTCGTAGATGGTAGCTTCGGGACGTTCCCAATCCTCGGCGAAAGTTTTCAGGCGGGAACGCAAATCGGCAGCTTGTGCTTCGTCAATGCCGCGATCGTGCAGCGCAATGACGGAATTTTCTGCGGCGATTTCGGCCAGCTTTTTCTGCACGGCCAATCGCTCGGCGGAACTTAATTTCGGCAATTCCGCAATGATTTCACTGGCGCTCATGGTTAGAATTTAACGCCCCAAGGCCGAATTGCAAAGTGCAATTCCATTAATATGGCAGTGGAAATTTTACCGTCAATGGACTCGTTCGCCCCGCTCACTCGGCCTTACGGGCCTTTGGCTTCGCCAAATTCCTTTCGTCGCTTCCCTAGCGGCTCAAGTCACGCACACCTCAGTAAGGTAACGGAAATTTAGCGGTCAATTCCCGGACACGGGTGCGGACTTTGGCTGCCGCCTCGGTGTTTTTGATGTCCATCAACACTTCCGAAATCATGTCGGCAATGGCCGCCATTTCCGGCTCCTTCATGCCGCGCGTCGTCACCGCCGGCGTACCCAGCCGGATGCCGCTGGCCTGGAACGGCGAGCGGGTCTCAAATGGAATGGTGTTTTTGTTGACGGTGATACCGGCTTCGTCGAGCGCAATCTGGCACTCCTTGCCGGTCAGGTTTTTCACCCCCACATCCACCAGCATCAAATGATTGTCCGTTCCGCCACTGACCAGCCGGTAGCCGTTGTGCTTCATGCCTTCGGCCAGTGCCTTCGCGTTCTTCACAATTTGTTCCTGATACGCCTTGAATGCCGGCTGGAGGGCTTCGTAAAAACAAACCGCCTTGCCGGCGATGACATGTTCCAGCGGCCCCCCCTGGATGCCGGGGAAAACGGTGGAATCAATTTCCTTCGCAAATTTTTCACGGCACAAAATCAAACCGCCGCGCGGTCCGCGCAAGGTCTTGTGGGTGGTGGTGGTCACAAAATCCGCATGCGCCATCGGGCTGGGATGGATCCCCACCGCCACCATACCGGCAATGTGTGCGATGTCCGCCAGCAGATACGCGCCGACTTCGCGGGCAATTTCGCCCATGCGCGCAAAATCAATGACGCGCGGATACGCACTCGCGCCCACGGTGATCATGCGCGGTTTATGCTCGCGCGCCATGGCGGCGAGCTGGTCATAGTCAATCCGCTCGTCGTCCTTGCGAACACCGTAATGAACGATCTCGAAGAATTTGCCTGAGAAATTGGCCTTGTTGCCGTGGGTCAAATGCCCGCCGTGGCTCAAATCCATCGTGAGCATCTTGTCGCCGGGCTTGAGCACGGCGAAATAGACGGCCATGTTCGCCTGGCTGCCGGAATGCGGCTGGACGTTGACGTGTTCCGCGCCAAACAGTTTTTTCGCCCGGTCAATCGCCAGTTGCTCAATCGTATCAATGTTTTCACAGCCGCCGTACCAGCGTTTTTTTGGCAGGCCCTCGGCATATTTGTTGGTAAGCACCGAGCCTTGGGCTTCCAGCACCGCCGGGCTGACAAAATTTTCGCTGGCGATCAACTCGATATTTTCCTGCTGGCGCAAGCGTTCGTGTTCGATGGCTTCGGCCACGATGGAATCCACGGCACGCAAACGCAATTGCGGCGGTACCGAATCCGCCTCGAGTTTGAGGACGCGCCGCTCATGACGGCCACCTTCAAATTTCGCGTTCAGAAATGCGTCCAGGATTTTCCGGCCCAATTCCGGCGTCGTCGTTTTGCCAGCCAGGCAGAGGACATTCGCGCCATTGTGTTGTCGCGCCATGGCGGCGGACTGCTCGTCGGTCACCAACGCGGCGCGGACGCCGGGGACTTTGTTCGCCGCGATGCTCATGCCGACGCCGCTCGTGCACACCAGCAAGCCAAGTTCCGCCTGGCCCGCTGCCACGGCTTCCGCGACCGGCCGGGCAAAATCGGGATAATCATCACCCGGGTCCTTCGATTTGGCCCCGAAATCTGCGAGGCTCAGGCCGCGTTGCTGCAAATGCTGCTTCAGCGCCTCTTTTAATTCATAACCGCCGTGGTCCGCCCCCAGGGCGACTTTGACCGTCGCCACCGGCTTCGGGGCGTGCGCGGCCGACAAAATTTTGTGTTGTTCCATAAATTTCAACAAGGAAGCGACCCCCTGCTCGATTTGATTCCGGCAACTCTCGTAGACTTCGTAGGAACCGCCGATCGGGTCACTGATGTCCTTTTCAAATTCTTCAAGCGTTTCGTCAAATTCGCGCAACAGAAAGGTTTTGTCCGCCGCCTGCGGATATAACAGCATAATCGTGTCCACGTGACTGTGCGTCATGCCGAAAATATAATCCGCCTCCCGGACCAGTTCCGCCGTCAGTGCCCGGCTGCGGTGCGCGGAAATATCCACGCCCAGTTCGCGCATGGCTTGGACCGAATGCGGGGTGGGCGGCTGGTCGTTCATCGCGCCCAACCCGGCCGACAGCGTGCGAAATTCCCCGCGCCCATTCGTGGCCCGGCGAAAAAGCCCTTCGGCCATCGGGCTGCGGCAGACGTTTCCGGTGCAGACAAAAAGGACAGTTTTCATTCAGCGCGGCAGCTCAAAGTGAGTGGTGAAGGGCGGGTCGTCAACGCCGAAATCACAGCCGGGATTCATGTACTATGGCCAGTCCCTTGATTAAATCCACAGCGCGCGCCAGAACCGGGTCTTGAATCGTCAATACCGGTTTTGGCGTTGCATTGCCCGGCGCCGGTGCCGGCATGGCGCTGCCGGCGTCCTCGCCGTCCTTCAATTTCTCCCGCACCAGATCCGCTTCGCTGGTGTGATCCACAAACGTTAGAAAATCATTGGTGGCAACCGTGGGGGAAGTGTCGTTCTGCGCCAGCGTCACATAGGGATTTTTCAAGTACGCGCGTTCGTCGTCCGGACTCACCGTTACCACGATGTCCGGCGACACGTGTGAAAGTACCGTGCCATTACCCAGTTTGACGGGGTTGGTCGCGATGCGAAGGTATTCGCCGTTTTTCAAGGGAAAATCCATGGTCGTCATGGCCAGACCCGCCGTGGGGTTTCCGATGATCAATCCCGCATCCGCCTCGCGCAAGGCCGCCGCCAGCGCCTCGGCGGCGCCGGTGGTCTCGCTGTTGACCAGCACCATTAAGGGGCCGGGAATCGGTTCCCTGGCGGGTTGCGATGATTCGATGCCATCGCTCCATTTCAGCAGCGGCATCTTTTTCGTCACGAACAGGTCCGCCGTCGCGACTGCCGCCGCGTAATCGTTGCCGTCGGCAAAACGCAAATCGAGCGCCATCCCGACGACTTTGTTGGTGGCGGTCAGGGCGCGATAAGCCGTGTTCAATTGGCTCGCCAGATCATCTCCCACCTGCCCCACGTGCAGATACGCTACGTTGCTTTCGAGGGCTGCCGATTTGATCAGCACCGATGCGTTTGGTGAAATGGGGGTTTCCCCTCGTCCGCCGCCGAGGGTTGCCCGGCCATGCAATTGGGACAACAAGCCTCTTACCGCAGCCGAGTTCAACCCGGCGTCCGTTACGCCCGGAAGATTTGCGCGCAGCAATTCATAAACCTGTTTGAAATCCGGAGTCGAGTTGGTCGTTTCCGCGCGCAACCAGCCGCAGGCAGCCAGCAAAGCCGCCAACGTCAGCGTTAGTTGCCTTAAAAAACGTCGTATCATGACCGCCCAAAATGGTTCACAACTGACGGGAAGTAAAGCGACAACCGATTTGATTTGGGAGCGCCGGCATCCCTGCCGGCAAATTCGAGACAAGGACTCGCCGGCAAGATGCCGGCGCTCCCGGCGCTTCACTGAACGATTTTTTGTCGGATTTCGGCTGTTGGCGGCGATATACTTTTAAAAGCATGACAAGCGACTTGGATTTGCTGCGGCAGTTCGCGCGCGAAAATTCGCAGGGCGCTTTCGCCGAAATCGTCCAGCGGCATTTGAATTTGGTGTATTCGGCGGCGTTGCGCCAGGTCCGCTCGCCGCAATTAGCTGAAGAAGTCGCGCAATCCGCCTTCGCCGACCTTTCGCGCAACGCCGGCAAGCTGAGTGGCACCGGTGTCTCGCCCGTCGGTTCTCTGACTCCGTGGCTCTACGCGGTGACCCGCCGGATTGCCATTGATGTCATCCGCAAGGAATCGCGCCGCCAATTGCGCGAACAGATCGCCCTGGAGATGAACAACATGAACGCGACCGCAAATGACTGGACGCAAATTGAGCCGCTGCTCGACGACGCGATGGCTGCGCTCGACGAAAATGACCGCAGCGCGGTTTTGCTGCGCTATTTTGAAAATAAAAACCTGCGCGAGGTTGGCGAAGCTTTGGGCGCGTCCGAAGACGCCGCACAAAAGCGCGTGAGCCGCGCCGTGGAGCGACTGCGGGAGTTTTTCTCCAAACGAAAAGTGACGATTGGTGCGAGTGGACTGGCCGTTTTGATTTCCGCCAACGCCGTCCAATCCGCACCGGTTGGTTTGGCCGCTGCCATTTCAACTGCCGCCGTTATGGCCGGGATATCCGTTTCAACTTCAACTGTTATCGCCGCAACCAAAAGCATCGCCATGACCACATTGCAAAAAAATCTTGTCACCGCCACCGTCGCCGTGCTGGCCGGGGCGGGAATTTATGAAGCGCACCAGGTCACCCGGTTGCGCGAACAAAACACGATGTTCCAGCAAGAGCAGGCGCCGCTGGCTGAACAAGTCAGGCAATTGCAACGCGAGCGCGACGATGCGACGAACCGGCTGGCTGGATTTAAGGCCGAAAATGATCGATTGCGATCGGATCAGAGTGAAACGGAGATCCTGAAATTGCGAGGCGAGGTCGGGCGGCTCCAAAGCGATTCACAAGAATTGACGCGGCTGAAGGCAGAACAGGAAGAGCTTGTCAGGAGGATCCAGCAAGGGGCGTTTGTTACCACGACCAACAAAGTCAGGGATGATGTTCCGGGCGAGCTTATGGCTCAAGTGAGAACGAAGTTTATTCGCAATTGGGGGTATGCCGTTCGTGCTTACGCCAATGCCCATGCTGGACAATTCCCCACAAGCCTGACCAATGCCGTCGCCTATCTGCGCGACGGTGACACCATGCGGGCTGAAGCTTCGGTTTACGGCATTGATTTCGATGGTTTTGACTTGCTTTGTCAAGGTAGGCTTTCGTCTGTGAAAGACCCGTCTCATACGATCCTACTCAGAGAGAAACAGCCTTGGCGTTATAAAAATGTTCATCCGGTATGGGCCTTGACCTATTTGCTGGTGGACGACCACAGCTGGACGGCAACAAGCCTGACTGGGGATTTTTCTGAATTTGAAAGAGAACATTCGTTTTCGGCTGGCTACCAGATTGCCCAATAGGTTGCTGACAATGCTGCAGTGCAACATTTTCGTATGATTCACAAGTTTCCTACCCGAAACGCCTTCGCCGCGATGTCGCGGCGGAAGTGCGCGCCGTCAAAATGGATTTTCTTCACGGCGGCGTAGGCGACGGACTTGACAGAAAACACTTTTGTCTTAATTTGTCTTACATGAGAGCGACGTTGACCATCAGCCTGCCGCCGTTGCTGCGCCGCGATGTTTCCCGCGCTGCCAAAAAAGAGCGCGTGAGCGAAAGCGAGTTCATCCGCCGCGCCGTCAAACGCCAGCTTTGGGTCGAGGCGTTCGAGGAGACGCGCCGCAAAGCCATTCCCCAGGCGCGCGCTGCCGGCATCTACACGGACGAGGACGTTTTCAAAATCGTCTCGTGAGAGTCGTCGTTGACACCAATGTCATAGTGTCGGGCGTGGTGGCCGAGGGCGTCTGCCGGGACATCGTGAAGCGATACCTGCCAGCCTGTGACCTCATCACGTCCCCCGCGCTGCTGGACGAACTCGCCGAAACGATGCGGGACAAGTTCGGCCTGAATCCGGCTGATTTGCCTTTGCTGAAAATCTACGCCGACACCGCAACCATCGTGAAACCAAAGCCGTTACCCCGTCCGGTCTGCCGCGACAAAGATGATGATGAGTTGCTCGCCACCGCCATTGCTGGTGAAGCCGAAACCATTCTCTCCGGCGATAAAGACCTGCTCACTCTCAAAGAATTCCAGGGAATCAAAATCTTCTCGCCGCGCCGGTTCATCGAATGGATGGACACTCGAAGGTGATTTATTTCAAGGCCTTCGCCGCGATGTCGCGGCGGAAGTGCGCGCCGTCGAAATGGATTTCCCGTCCCGGCAGGGACAACTGGAAATTAGCCAGCCACAATGTGGCTGGATTCCCGCACGAAAATAAAATCCGTCCTGAAGGGACGGTGGAAAATGACATCCGTTCCATCGTCGCTCCGCGACGAAAATACATTTCCAATCCAAAAGCAGCCACTTCGTAACTGGCTAATTTCCTTTGCCGCTTCGCGGCTTCGCGGTTTTGCGTTAAAACGCCTTCGCCGCGATGTCGCGCCGGAACTGCGCGCCGTCGAAATGGGTTTTTTCAACGGCGGCGTAGGCGGCGGCCTGCGCGGTTTTCAAATCCCTGCCCACCGCCGTCACGCCAAGCACGCGGCCGCCGTTCGTCACGACTTGGCAGTCTTTCAACGCCGTGCCGGCGTGGAAAACTTTGGTGTTTGGCAATTTTGCCGCTGCGTCGAGGCCGGAAATGACTTTCCCTTTCGCGTAATTTCCCGGATAACCGCCGCTGGCCATCACGACGCAAACACTCGCTTCCGGTTTCCATTTCATTTCAATCTTGTTCAAGGTGCCGCTCACGCTCGCGTCCAGCAGTTCCACCAAATCATTTTCCAGACGTGTGAGATAAACCTGCGTTTCCGGGTCGCCAAACCGCGCGTTGAATTCCAGAACCCGGGGGCCGGATTTTGTCAGCATGATTCCCGGATACAAAATCCCGTGAAAATCAATTTTCTCCTCCGCGCAACCGCGCAGCCACGGATTCAAAATCGCGTCGCCAACCTTTTTCAATTCATTGTTGCTCAAAAACGGCGTCGGTGAATACGTTCCCATTCCGCCGGTGTTCAATCCTTGGTCCCCGTCAAGGGCTCGCTTGTGGTCCTGCGACGTCGGAAACAGTTTGGCCGTCTTGCCGTCGCAAAGTGCGTGCAGCGAAATCTCCATGCCCTCCAGAAATTCCTGGATGACAATCTTCGCGCCCGCTGCCCCGAAGGCTTTGCTGACCAGGATTTCGTCAATGGCCTTGTTCGCTTCGGCGACGTTTGAGCAAATCAAAACTCCTTTGCCGAGGGCGAGGCCGTCGGCTTTCACGGCGCATTTACCGTCGAGTGACGCCGCAAAGGCCTTTGCAGGCCTTGCCATAGAAAATGTCCCCGCCTTGGCGGTAGGTATATCGTATTTCTCCATGAAGTTTTGGGAGAACACCTTGGACGATTCGAATTGTGCCGCTTTTTGATTCGGCCCCCAGATCCGCAGGCCGCTTTTCAGAAACAGATCCACGATGCCCAGCGCCAGCGGATTGTCCGGCCCAACGACAGTGAGTTCGATTTTCTTCTCCTGAACAAAGGCCAGCAGCTTCGGCAAATCTTCCGCGCCGAGGTTGACACATTCAACGAGTTTTCCTGTCTTCTCCGTTCGCTCCTGTTGAATTCCGGCATTGCCTGGCGCGCACCATAGCTGCGTGACGTGCGGCGATTGCGCGAGTTTCCAGACCAGCGCGTGTTCGCGCCCGCCTGAACCGATGACGAGCAGTTTCATTTGAACCGCAGATTACGCGGATGACGCGGATTGAAAAATAAAAAAGCCTCGAATTCAGCAGATTGCCGTTGGATCGGATGCGTTCACACACATGTGATGCGGTTCCGAAAACCAGCTTAAACATTTTACAAGGTGTGATAATACCTTTTCTTGCCCGGTTGACAGCCAGTTCGGTTCAGCGCAACCTCCGGGGCGTATGGATGTTCTAACTCTGGCGCGCATCCAGTTCGGGGCTACGGTCGCATTTCATTATCTTTATCCGCCTTTAAGCATCGGGCTGGGCATCCTGCTGGTCTGCATGGAAGGGTTGTGGCTCAAAACCAAAAACCCCGTCTATCACCAGATGGCGCGGTTTTGGACGAGGGTCTTCGCGCTCACCTTCGCCATTGGCGTGGCGACCGGCATCGTGATGGAATTCGAGTTTGGCACGAATTGGGCCACCTACTCGCGTTTCGTCGGCGACGTGTTCGGCAGCGCCCTGGCGGCGGAAGGCATATTCGCGTTCTTTCTCGAATCCGGTTTTCTGGCGGTGCTGCTGTTCGGGTGGGACAAGGTGAGCCGCAAAACCCATTTCTTTTCCACGTGCATGGTCTGCCTGGGCGCGCATTTCAGCGCCGTGTGGATTGTCGTCGCCAATTCCTGGATGCAGACGCCGGCGGGCTTTCACAAGGTGATTCATAATGGAATTGAACGTGCGGAAGTCACGGATTTTTGGGCCGTGGTTTTCAATCCGTCCATGGTGGACCGGCTGTTTCACGTGTTGTGCGGCGCATGGCAGGCGGGCGCGTTTCTCGTCGTGAGCGTCAGCGCCTGGTATCTGTTGAAGCAGCGGCATCTGCATTTTGCCCGCGCATCGCTCCGGGTCGGCTTGGCCGTCGGTTTGATTGCTTCGCTGCTGCAACTGGTCAGCGGCGACAGCAGCGCGCGCGGCGTGGCAAAGAATCAACCGGCCAAATTGGCCGCCTTTGAGGGGCTTTACGAAACCACCTCCAACGCGCCGCTGACGCTCGTCGGTTACGTGGATGAAAAAGACCAAAAGGTCGTCGGCCTGCAATGGCCGGGCATGTTGAGCTGGCTGGTGGCCCACAACACGCAGGCCACGGTGACCGGTCTTGACGCTTTTCCACCGCAAGACCGTCCGCCGGTGGAAGCTTCGTTTATTTTCTTTCACGGCATGGTCGGCATCGGTTTTGCGATGATTGTGATTGCGGCGCTGGGCTTTCTTTATTTCCGGCACGGCTCGCTGCACGAACGACGCTGGCTGCTGTGGCTCCTGGTGTTTTCTGTCCTCGGTCCACAGATCGCCAATCAACTTGGCTGGTTCGCCGCTGAAGTCGGCCGCCAGCCATGGATTGTTTATGGCCTGATGCGCACGCCCGCGGGATTGTCGGCGGTGGTCAAGGCGAACACCGTTCTCACCTCGCTGATTTTATTCACGTTGATTTATTTCCTGCTGTTCGCGGTGTTCATTTATCTGCTCAACGACAAAATCCAGCACGGCCCGGATGACCAGGATTTGATTCCGTCGGGCAAACTGGCGTTGCCAGCCGAATTAACCCATCACCCCAGGACATGAATCTCGATCTCAACACGATTTGGTTCATTCTCGTCGGGGTGCTGTTCACCGGCTACGCGATGCTCGACGGTTTCGACCTCGGCATCGGCGCGCTGCATCTGTGTACGAAGGATGATACGGAGCGCCGCACGCTGATTAACGCCATCGGTCCGGTCTGGGACGGTAACGAAGTCTGGCTCGTGACCGGCGGTGGCGCGTTGTTTGCCGCGTTTCCGAACGTTTATGCGACCATCTTTTCCGGCTTTTACCTTGCCTTTGTTCTGTTGCTCGTCTGCCTGATTTTTCGGGCGGTGGCCATTGAGTTCCGCAGCAAACAGCCGATGCACTGGTGGCGGCAGATGTGGGACATCGGTTTTTCCGCCGGCAGCCTGGTGTCGGGCCTGCTCATGGGTGTGGCGCTGGGCAACCTTGCCTGGGGCGTGCCGGTCGGCCCGGACGGTGAATTTGCCGGGACGTTTCTCGGTTTGCTGAAACCGTATCCGCTGCTAGTCGGTATCACCACCGTGGCATTGTTCATGATGCACGGCGCGATTTACGGCGTGATGAAAACCGAGGGCGCGCTCCACGACAAATTGCGTGTCTGGGCCATGCGCTGCATCATCTTCTTTGTGATTTGTGCCGTGACGCTCACGATGGCCACGCTGCTTTACGTGCCGCACATGGCCGAGCGCGTGCGTGGAAACCCGTGGCTGTTCACCGTCGCGCTGGCGAACATGCTGGCCATCGCCAATATTCCGCGCGAATTCCATCACGGACGCGACTGGCTGGCGTTCCTCTCGTCGTGCGCGGCGATGATCACGCTGATGATGCTGTTCGGTCTGAACATGTACCCGAACCTTGTTTACAGCCTGCCCGATGCGGCCAACAGCCTGACGATTTACAACGCGTCGTCCTCGCCGAAAACGCTCGGCATCATGCTCGTCATCGCGTGCATCGGCGTGCCGCTGGTCATCGCCTACACCGTCTGCATCTACTGGATCTTCCGCGGCAAGGTGAAGCTCGACCGGATGAGCTATTAGGAATTTCCGATTTCCGATGGACGATTGATGATTTGGTTTATTCAACCGTCCTGCCATAGCTGGCGCGCAAAATATCTTGCGGTGCAGCGTTTCTTTGCCGATGCTGGTGCCTTTCACGGAGTAAATTTGCCCGGTTGTTCAAACCCGGGTGATTAAAACCGGTCGGGAGGGCTGTCCGGTAATTTCGAAAGAGCCATTTGAAAAAAATCACAGCTCGTTCCGCAGTCAAGAGCGTTGCCCGGCGCGCGTTGATGCCCCGCAACTGGGGGCCTTTCCTACAATGCCTCAGTCGCCACAACAACGGTCACAAGGCGGCCGACGACGCCCAACTGAAACTCTACAGCCAGATTTTGCCCGGTGGGTTTCTCAACTACGGCTACCACGAGGACACCTCCCTGTCGCCGGAAAAAATGAGTCTGGATGCGATTCAGCGGGCGCAGACCCGATATGGCGAACGGCTGGTGGATTTGGTAGGAGAGGCAACCGGCCCGGTGCTCGATGCGGGATGCGGCATGGGTGGGCTGGTGCAACTGCTGTTGCAGCGTGGCTTCGCGCCTACGGCGCTGACGCCCAATCGCGCCCAAATCCGTCACATGCAGACGACGTTCCCGGCCGTGCCGCTCATTGAAGGCCGGCTGGAACAAATACCGCTGGATACCTTCCAGGGCTGTTTCCAGACGGTCATCACGTCGGAATCATTCCAATACATGGACCTGCGCGCCACTCCCGGCATCATTGATAAAATTTTGCGTCCGTCCGGCCGTTGGATTCTATGTGACTATTTTCGCATCGGTCCCACCCCGCGCCCCTCCGGCCATGCTTGGTCCGATTTTACAAGTGAACTCGACCGGCAAGGGTGGCGCATCGTCTCGGCTGAGGACATCACACCTCATGTATTGCCGACGATTGCCTATGTCAGCATGTGGGGACAACGGTTGGCCGTGCCGCTGGCCGGTTTTGTCTCCGACCGGCTCGAACGCAAACATCCGGCGGTCCATTTCCTGTTCCAGGATTTGCTGGCGGATTTGCACAAGTACATGCAGGAACATCTCGATATGTCGGACCCGGCCATTTTCGCCCAGGGAAAAAAATACATGCAACTGGTGATCGAACGCAGAGCTCTTGGTCTGGCGCAAAACGGAATCGGCCACGGGTGAAAATCTAAAGAAATTCCAGCCTCAAACCACCCGCGTTTCACCACTGCCTTTTACGACTTCGCCAATCAGCCATGCCTTGTGTTTCTGCGCGCGGATGAATTTCAAAATTGCGTCCGCCTGATCCGCCGACACGATGACCACCATACCAAGGCCCATATTGAACACTTGATATAGCTCGGCCTCGGGCACCCCACTCCGCTTTGCAATCATCTGGAAAATGGGCAACATGTCCCATGAACCTTTGCGGATGACCACATCGCACGTCCTCGGCAATACGCGGGGAATGTTGTCCACAAACCCGCCGCCGGTGATATGGGCAAAAGCCTTAATTGGAAGTTGAGCGTTGAATGTTGAATGTTGAATGTTGAATTTTTTCAACATTTTTTGCACCAGCGGACCGTAGCTGACATGGACTTTCAACAGTTCGTTGCCAATTGAGCCTTTAAGTCCCGGCACGCGGCTGGCCGGTTTTAGCTTCAGTTGCTCGAAGAAGATTTTCCGCGCGAGCGAATAGCCGTTGGTGTGCAGGCCGCTGGAGGCGATGCCAATGACCGCGTCGCCGCGCGTCACTGTTTTCTGGCCGTTGAGCATTTTAGATTTTTCCACCACGCCGACAATCGTGCCGCTCACATCGTATTCACCGGGTTGATAAAAGCCCGGCATCTGGGCGGTCTCGCCGCCGATAAGCGCACAACGGTTTTCCGCGCAGGCGCGGGCGAAACCCTTGATGATTTCGGTGAAAACATGCGGTTCGAGTTTTCCTGTACCGAGGTAATCGAGAAAGAACAGGGGCTCCGCGCCGAGGACGGCGATGTCGTTGACGCAATGGTTCACGAGGTCGGCGCCGATGGTGTCGTGGCGGTCCATCGCAAAGGCAATTTTGAGCTTGGTGCCGACGCCATCCACGGACGACACCAAGACCGGCTCGCGGTATTTTTTCAGGTCGAGCGCGAACAAACCGCCAAAGGCGCCGACTTTGCCGAGCACCTCGCGCCGGTGTGTGGACGCGAGCAATTGCGGCAAGGTAGATTTGACCCGGTTACCCAGATCAATATCCACGCCGGCACGAGTGTAAGCCTTCTGTTTCATCTGCGAAGATTAAATCCGTAAAACGATTTGCGGGCGAGAAAATTTCGCAAAACGCCAGGGTTGAGAAATCGCTTCGGAGCGCGGACAGCTTGTCCGCGCTCGTGCTAAAACGGCAACTCTACAATTTTCGCGGTGCTTTCGCCCGTGCCTTGCAACTTCAGTTCGGTTCCGATTTGATTGGCTTCGCGGCGGACGTAGCCGAGCGCGATGTTTCCGAACGCTGGCGATTTGACGGCGCTGGTCACGTAACCCACTTCCTTGCCGTTATGGAAAAGTTTATCGCTGCGTTGTGGTAATGGCAGCCCCGCGCTTGCGGGGTCGGTCAGTCGCAGACCGCGCAGTTCCCGGTTGACGTGGCCGAAGCTGTGGATGCGGTTGATGACCTCTTGTCCGATGTAGCAACCTTTATTGTAACTCACGGCGTCCCGCAATGCGGGACCGCATTCCAGCGGCAGGTTCGTTTCGTCCATGTCCACACCAAAACGCGGAATGCCTGCTTCGATGCGCGCAGTTTCAAACGCTTGCCAGCCGCAGGCCCGTCCGCCAATTTGTTTCGCTGCCGCAATGAGTTTGTCCGCCACCGCGCCAAGTGAATTATTGGGAACGAAAAGGTCGTAGCCGCCCTTACCGGGAGCGCCGGCATCCTGCCGGCGAGTCGCAATGCTTTCATCTCCTGAATTCGCCGGCAGGATGCCGGCGCTCCCAGCCAAGCGTGCATGGTTCACCAGATAAATCTCACCCAGGGTCACATCCGAAACTTTCACGGAATCAAGTGGCGAGGTTGGGAGTTCCGCGTTTACGCGGCCTGCAGGCGTGTCAGCCGGACCGCCTGAAGGCGGGACTCCAAACAATCCCAATGCACGGACAACTTCTTCCGCCTTCGGTCCCTGCACGCTCAACAAACCGTAATGGGGTGCGACGTCCACGATTTGCACGTCGTCGGCGACGATGAATTTTTCCAGTCGCTGCGAAACTTTCTCTGTCAAACCCGGTTCGAAATCCAGAAGCAATTCGTCCGCCAGACGGAAAATATTAAGGTCGCTTTCCACCTTGCCCTTGTTGGTCGTGACCGCGGCGTAACAACCTTCGCCGACGCGCAGTTTTTTTGCGTCGTTCGTCACCTGGCCGTGCAGAAATCGGACGCGGTCACCGCCGGTCAGACAAATCCGGCTGCGGAAACTGAAATCCAGAACGCCGGCGCTTTGGTGCAAGGCGGCGTGTTCAGCGAGCCAATCGCCATAATCATTCACGATTTCCGCGCTGCTCAGTCCGGCGAATCGCGCGCCGAGGCGGTGGTGAAATTCGTGCAGTGGGAGTAGAGTCACTTTGCAAATCGTACGGTGGCGTTGGCGAAGTTCAATTTTGCGATGGCGATTTTTCGATGGAAAGGCCGGCTTTGGCGATTTCGTCTTTGAATTTCTCCCGGCAACTGGGGCAGATGCTGTGCGAGAAACTGGCGTCGGAACGTGAATGGACGTACTGCTCGACCGATTGCCAGTAGCCCTGGTCGTTGCGGACGCTTTTGCACCAGGCGCAAATCGGGATAAGGCCGGACAGGGTTTTGACCTGCGCCAGGGTCTGCTGGAGTTCGCCGATGAGTTTTTCGCGTTCGATTTCCACGCGGTGGCGGCGGGCCATTTCCCGGCCGACTATGAGGTTGGCCAGTACCAGCAAGGCGGCGGCTAACGCGCTGGCGACGATGAGCAGGCGTTCGGCGTTGTAATAATCCGACTGTTCCGCCGCATCGCGCGCGCCCAGCAGTTTTTGTTCTTCATCAGAGAACGCCTTCAAAATATCGCGCGCCCGGCCGGTAATGATTCGGCCTTCTCCGGTCTGTTCCGTCCGCAACACCGCCTCGGCACCACGCTGTTTGTAGGTGACAATCAACCGCCCGTCATAGTCGAAGACGTCCTTCATCGCCACGGAAAGGGCCTGCAATCTTTGTTGTTGCGCCGGGTTGTCCCGCGTCAGGCTGACGAGTTGATCGAACAGTTGCGGTTCCAGTTTGATGCTGCGCTGGCATGAGGCCAGCGCTGCCGGGTCGCCCAGGGTCACGAAATCCCGCATGCTGTTCTGGATGTTCATGACATTTTCCTCATACGCCTGTGCGGCCAGAATTTCCTGGAAAGTGTGCTGGCGCCAATAAATCGCGTTCTTCAATTCCGACATTGTCCGGGCGGAAATGAACGCGACCATCACCATCAACACCACCGCTGCAACAACGGGCAGCCAACGGAGAAAATCGAGACTTTTCCGCCGCGTGGTTTGTTCCGGCGCGGGACTCATTTGAACGGGCCAAAAATTAACACAAATAACACAACTGAAAAGCGTAACTTTGCAATTCCATTCTGGAATCGCATTGCGCTGGAGCGCGCCTGGCCGCAAACTCAGGCGCATGAATTTGGACGCGCTTTATTCCGAACTGACACTGAAAACCAAAGCCAAACTCGCGCTGGTCGTGCTCGACGGGCTGGGCGATCTGGCCACCAAAGAGCAACTTTATCTGACGCCGCTGGAAGCCGCCGCCACGCCGAACCTCGACAAGCTGTGCAAAGATTCCGCTCAGGGCCGCATGATTCCCGCCGCCCCGGGCATCACGCCCGGCAGCGGGCCGGGACATCTCGGGCTGTTCGGCTACGACCCGCTGGAATTCCAGGTGGGCCGCGGCGTCATTGAAGCGCTGGGGCTGGGAATGGAACTGAGGCACGGCGACGTGGCCGCGCGCGCGAATTTCTGCACGCTCGACAAAAAGGGCATTGTCACCGACCGCCGCGCCGGCCGCATCCCGACGGAAACCTGTGAGAAACTCTGCGCGCTGCTCGCGGCAAAAATCAAGAAACTCGGCGACACGGAGGTCATCATCAAGGCCGGCAAGGAACATCGCTTTGTGGTGGTCTTTCGCGGCAGCGGACTCGAAGGCCCGCTCACAGACGCCGACCCGAATCGCGAAGGTTTTGCCATTCCGACGGTTCATCCGCGCGATGTAAACAACGCCGGCCAGAAGAAAATGGCCGCGCTCATTGCCGATTTTTACAAGGCCGCGCTGCCGCTTTTGGCCAATGAAAAACCGGCGAATGGCTTTCTGATGCGCGGCATCGCGCATCAACCGCACATTCCGCTGTTCGAGGAGCGCTACAAATTGAAAGCGGCCGCGCTGGCGGTTTATCCGATGTACAAAGGCCTGGCGCAACTCGTCGGTATGAAAAAGATCGAGGGTCCGGCGACGATTGCCGAGCAGTTCGAGCGATACCTCAAGGAACACGACCACTTTGACTTCTTCTTCATCCATTACAAATACACGGACAAGGCGGGCGAGGACGGCAACTTCAGCGCAAAGAAGAAGGCGATTGAAGATTTCGACGCGGCGTTGCCGATTTTGCTGAAGAAAAGGCCGGACGTGCTCGCCATCACCGGCGATCATTCGACGCCCGTGGCGGTCAAGGGGCACTCGTGGCACCCGCAGCCGGTATTGCTGCATTCGGCGTTCAGCGGTTCGGACAAACTGGAGCGTTTTACCGAAACCGGCGCGAACCTCGGCTCGCTCGGCGTGTTTGAGGCGAAGTATTTGATCCGGCTCATGCAGGCCAACGCGCGGATGTTCGACAAATTCGGCGCGTAACCGAAGCAGCTGGAGTGAGGGATGAATGGATTGGTGGAGAAATGAAAATTGCATGCCTGACAATCCATAAATCCAATAATCCAATAATCCATTTCTTGTGAACCTGCCGAACAAATTGACCGTCGGACGATTCGTTCTGACGGCGCTCTTTATTTGGGCGCTGTTCTCGCCGATCCCATTCAACCACACCCTGGCGCTGTTTTTCTTCTGTCTGGCGGGTATTTCTGATTATCTCGACGGCCGGATCGCGCGCACCCGCAAACTCATCACCAATTTCGGCATTTTAATGGATCCGCTGGCGGATAAAATCATGACCTGCTCGGCGTTTATCGCGTTTGTGGAAAGCACGCATCAAACTCCCCACCCGCCAGTGACGGTCGAGGCGTGGATGGTCATCATCATCGTCGCGCGCGAACTGGCCATTACCGGGTTACGGCTGCTGGCGGCGTCGAAACACGTGGTGCTGGCGGCGGAAGGCTACGGGAAGCACAAGACCGTTTCACAAATCGTGGCCATCATTGCGCTGCTCATCGTGGACGCCTGCCATGAATGGCCGGCCTGGCTGCAACCCTTGCTCCAGGGATGGGTCCCGGCGTTTGCGGAAATTGCGTTGTGGGTGACGGTCGTGCTGACCATGAGTTCCGGCGTGCTTTATCTGTGGCGCAACCGGAGGCTTTATTTAAGCGACATGTGAGCAAAAGGCAGAAGGAAGAAGCAAGAATGCAGCAAGAAAACGGACAAACCGGTGTTTCTTAATTTTTCATTCTGCCTTCTGCATTCATTTTTTGGTCAGCGGCAACGTCTCGCCCGCGTTGGCTGATTGGTACATCGCCGGTTTCATGCCGGCCAGCGGATTAGTGCGCGCATGATGCCGCCAGGCCGAACCGGCAAAAAGAACGACCAACAACAGAGCCAACACCCCGCCCGCAATCGCTCCGACCCGCCAGTTCAGTTTGGAAAGCCAGAACATGGCGTGGTCGAGCAGGGTATTCGACTCTTCCATCAGCGGCGGCGGCTCCTTGAATTTATCCGACCGCTTCAACTCGGCATCGAGCACGGACATGATTTGTGACGTGTTCAATTTGAGTTGTGCGGCATAGATGCGGACAAAACCCCGGATGTAAACGGGCGCGGAAAACACTTCATACTGTCCTTCCTCGAGGGCGCGGATGTGATCGGTGCGGATTTTCGTGACATCCGCGATCTGCTGGACCGTGAGCTTCAAGGCCTCACGCGCGGCATGAAGTTGTTCGCCTACTTCGGACATGGTCATAGTTTTCAGCATTTTTAAGCAGTTTTGCAATCTAAATAGCATGAAAAAGGCCAACTTCCGGCAGTACTGTATGAAAAATTGACCCCGTCAGCAGGCCGGCTAATGCGCTGGAATCCATTGAACCTTTGCTCGCGTTGCGCATTCCTCTTTGTGTAAATGCTGGTAGTGGCTGAACGCGAACAACTGCCCGTGTTGCAGGCCCGGGCCGGAGAACCGGCGGCTTGGGACACTCTCTTTCGGCGCTACCAATTGCCTCTTTACGTTTATGTTTTTGAATTGGTCCATGAAGAACAGGCCAGCCTCGACCTCGTGCAGGAAACCTTCATTGCCGCGGTCCGGCACATCGCCAGCCTGCGGGACGACGGGAAATTCGGAAGCTGGCTCTTCGGCATCGCGCACCAGAAATGCATCCAACGCTGGCGGAAACAGAATCGTGAGGAGATTTTGCGCGAGGAAACCGCGGATGCGCCGGATGAATTTGAAAACCGCCCGGACGAATTGCTTATCCGGCAGGAACAGGAGGCGGAGTTCATGAGCCGGCTGAACCAATTGCCATTGCCGCAGCGCGCCGTGTTGCTGCTGCATTTCATCGAGAATTTTTCGCTCGAAGAAATCGCCCGCATCACGAATACACCGCTGGGCACGGTAAAATCACGATTGTTCCACGCCAAGCGCGCGCTCCGGAAATTGGTTTTTGAAAATGAAGGCAAATGAGGCGGAAATGCAGAGGGCGCGGAATGCCGCAGAAGAAATAAATACTCTGCGCTTCTCGGCGGACTTTGCGTCTCGGCGCTGAATATGAAACATGAAAACGCCACGTGAAATTTTGTTCAAACGGCATCAAGCCGCCGAGCCAAAGCTCGATGCGATTCGAAAAACGGTTGTTCGGGAGGGACAGCGTGCCGCCGTTCCCAAATCCAGGGCTGCCGACACGGCGACCCTCCCGGCAGCGCGCTGGCTTGAATTCTTTCTTTCATTGCGCTGGCATCTGGCGGGAATGGGGGCGGCCTGGCTGGTGATTGTGCTTTTGAACCTGAACGTCGGCCAGGCGACAAATCTGGCGTCAGCCATCCCCCGGGCGAAGATTCCACCGGCGCAAATCATTCTGGCTACGCTGCGCGAAAATCGCCGCGAACTTCTGGAGATGATTCAACCCTCCGAATCACGGGATGTCCGGCCAACGAAGTTATTTCCACGAAGCGAACGGTCTTATGAAACCCTGACGGCTTGATTTAAAATGAACCCGAACCCTGATCCCAAGACGCTCTGGCCTGGCAAACGCGCGGCGTGGCGCTGGCTCCTGTTGATCACGCTCATTGTGCTCCCGTTGGTCCTGGTGATTCTGGCGTTGTCCGACGAGTCACGACGACATCTCCTGGCGTGGGCCATGGTTTTACCCGCAACGGTCGTCGTGATTTTTCTGATAAGCATACTGCCGATGGTTCAACGATTTTTTGGCTGGCTGTTCAGCGGGCGCGTCATTCGTAAAATGTTGATCGGCATGGCCTGGCTGGTGACTCTGGTCGTGTTTTTTTATGCCGAAGAGGACTGGCGCGGCTGGCACGCGTGGAACTTGTATCGCCAGCAACTCGAAGCCAGTGGCGCGCAACTTGACCTGGCGGCGTTCACACCCAAACCCGTTCCCGACGACCAAAACTTTGCCGCCATACCGCTCATCGAAACCTGGTTCACGCAGAGAACCAATTTCGACAGAAAGTGGGCGGACAATTATTCGCTGGCGAGCACCATGCTTGGCTCGGAGACTAATCCGCCCGCGCCCGAGGGCAATTCTCATCAAGGCGGCATACGTTATTTCCTGGATCTCGTTGCTTGGAAAGAGGCCTTTGGCGAGGTGCAGGCGGGCCAGACGAACTCATCTCAGCAGTTCACCTCCGGAAAACTTGATTTGGCATCGCGCGCGGCTGCTGCCCCGGCGGTTCTGGCCGATTTGGCATCCAGCGAAACCGAATTGGATCAGCTTCGCGCCGCGAGCAACCGGCCTTATGCGCGTTATCCGGTGGTCTATGACATGGAAAATCCGTGGGGCATCCTGTTGCCGCATCTCGGCAATATCAAGAGGACTGTCCAGCGTATGCAGCTCCGAGCCTGCGCCGAGCTGGCGGCCGGCCGGAGCGATGACGCCCTGGCGGACGTAAAGCTGATGCTTTATCTGGCCGATTCGGTGAAAACCGAGCCGTTTTTGATTTCGTACCTGGTTCGCCTGGCTTGTGTACACTTGGCGATTCAATCAGTCTGGGAAGGGTTGGCCGAACACGCGTGGTCCGACGCCCAGCTTCAGGAACTGCAGGCAAGTCTCCAGCAATATGATTTCTTTGCCCCCATGGAACAGTCCCTCGCCGGAGAACGCGCGGCGGGAATTCTTACTGCCGATCTGCTGGCCCGGGGAAAATACAATTTAAACATTCTGACGATGGATCCTTCGCAATCCGGTTCGGGGGCGGCCAATCTGTTTGGCCGGATTGTTCCGCACGGCTGGTATTATCTTGAGCAGTTGAATTATTGCCGGCTCTTCCAATTGCAATTGAACGGAGCCTTTGACGTGGAAGAAAGACAGGTTTTCCCGGCGCAGATTGAGTCCAACACCACTGCCTTGGAGCAGGCGTTTGCCGGGCGCAATCCTTTCACCACCATTTGCACTCGTCATCAGCTCCTGGCGGTAATCATGTTGCCGGCGTTGCACAAAATACCCATGAGAGCGGCTGCGGCTCAAACCGCTGCCGATGAAGCCGCCATCGCCTGCGCCCTCGAACGCTACCGGCTGGCCAACGGACAATTCCCCGAAACCCTGGAGGCGCTGGCACCGCGATTCATCTCCCAATTGCCCCATGACGTGATTTCCGGCGAGCCTTACAAATATCACCGCACGACCGGCGGACAATTCGTCCTCTACTCCATTGGCTGGAATGAAAAAGATGACGGCGGCGCGCCGGGACAAACTTTGTTCCACGACAAACAAGGTGATTGGGTCTGGCAGTATCCGGCGAAGTAACCATAGAAAGCATTCAACATTTAACGCTCAACGTCGAACATTCAACACCCGCGCCATGCCGGCGTCACCTTCGGCGTTGAGAGTCAAATGTTGAGCGTTGAATGTCCCCCCCATCAGACTGCCCTCGGCGCGCGAGTGGCAAAAATACTTTGAACCTTTTCGTCGTCGTCGGGGATTGATAAAGAGATGGTCATCACTGACGACCGCCTTACGCCGCCGGCTGCACCCGAACTTCTCGCACGCGCACGCGCCGGGGACGCAGACGGTTTTTGCCTTTTGATTGAACCGCTGCAAGCGCGTTTGTTGCGCCAGGCCGCCGCCTTGACCGGCGACTTGAACCTGGCCGAAGACATCGTTTCCGAAACGCTGATTGAAGCGTGGAAAAGTTTCCCGCGTTATAACGAATCCTGTCAGCTCTCGACCTGGCTCTACGCCATCCTGCTGCATCGCTATCAGAAATCCGTGCGTCGGGCGCGCTCGCGCCCCATCGCCCTGGCCTGGCTGTCGCTGTTTGAAACGCGGGATTTAAGCCAAAAGCAGGAAAACATCCCGGCGCCGGAACTTTCACCCGCCGAGGCCACGGCCCGAAATGAAACCTTCACTCAATTACGTCAATGCATTGAGCGGCTCTCCAAAAAGCATGCCCGCGTCATTCTACTGCGGTTTTTTGAAGACGCCCCACTGCCGGACATGGCAGCGGTCCTGGGATGCTCCGTCGGCACGGTGAAATCCCGGCTGCATCACGCCCTGGAAAAATTGCGCAAAATGAAAATGAACCTTCCGGATTTGAAAGGGGATACACAGGTATGAAATGGTTTCTGAACTGCTGCGAACGTCATCGCCGGAGCATTTGTATCCTGGCCGGCAGCGCGTTGTCGGAGCCGGAAATGAACGAACTCAGGGTACATCTGGCGAATTGCGCGGATTGCCGGAAATACCACGACGAAATGGTCTCACTGGCAAAGCCGCTGGCCGATTGGGAAACAAACTTTGCGCGCGTTGAACCAAGTCCGGAAACCCAGATCCGCTGGGCAAAAGCAATTCAGGTAGCCGCCGATGTCAATCGGCGGGAACAACCTGTCCGTGAATGGACATTTACAGTTACGCTCGCGAATGTCGTTCGGCTTTCGTTTCTGGAACTCATCTGGCCTTGCCGCCGGATTTGGGGAGGTCTGGCGGCGGTCTGGATTCTAATTCTGGTTGCCAACGTTTCCATGCAAGACCGCTCCCAGGCCACCATGGCAAAAACTGCACCGTCGGCAGAGATGATCATGACATGGCGGCAACAGGAACGGTTGCTGGCCGAGCTGATGAATCCGAACGAATCGCGCGCTGCCGTACCACCAAAACCGTTTTCGCCGCGACCGAGCAGCGAACGGCATTTTGAAACTTTGACGACATGACGTAGCAGCGGACGTGAGTCCGCTCAATCTAGGAATAAATGAGCCGACTCACGTCGGCTGCTACAATAAATTATGAATTCAACCCTTGGAAACAAACGTGGCTGGCGGATTCTGCGCCGGATTTTGATCGGGCTGGTGGTTCTCGCCACCCTAGTGGCGGCTTTTTACACCGAGGAGGACTGGCGCGGCAAACGCGCCTGGGAAAACTGCAAACGTGAACTCGAAGCCAAAGGCGCAGTGCTGGATTGGTATAAATATATCCCACCACCCGTGCCTGATGATCAGAATTTTTTCAAGGCGCCAAATATGACGGAATGGTTTGTGGGTAGACACCAGTCCGAACTGAATAAACGCCTTGCCAGTGCTCACTCAGATGTAACAGCCTCGGTCGGCCCGGCTACAAATCTGATCGTTACCGCGAAAGACGCACAAGGTTATCTGGACTGGAGCGACCAATTTGAACCCGATTTTAATTCGATTCACGAAGCTCTCCAGCGTCCTTATGCGCGCATTGACGGTGACTATTCCGAGCCCTATGCCATGCCCATTCCCAATTTCCTGACCATGCGGGTGGTCGCGCAGATGCTTTCTCAGCGAGCGCATTCGGATCTGTTGTTGAATCGACCGCAGGCGGCCTTGCAGGAGCTGACGCTGATGCATGACACCTGCCGCCTGCTCGAGGGCGCGCCCACCGGCAAACCGATGACCATAGTCGCTGCCATGATTAATGTGGCGGTCCACGGTCTTTATTTGAACAAAATCGAAGAAGGGTGCCGGCTTAACGCATGGCAGGAACCACAATTGGTGGAACTGCAAAGACAACTTGACCAAATCCATCTGCCGGTACTTGTGGTTCAGGGGTTTGCAACTGAACCGGCAGCTACAACGCACGCGCTCGAAACCACTCCTCCGTCAAAAATGCAGGAATGGTTTTCCATGGGCGGCAAAACGAGTCGATGGCAAGAAATGAAATGGTCACTTTTTCCGCGCGGGTGGATCTACCAGAACATGGCGACAGACGCTAGGCTGGTCCTTAAACAAACCGACGGTTTTGATCCTGCCAACGATATCATTCAGCCGGACAAATTCGGGGATTTGACGCGGGAAATGACCACCATTGCCCGGCCCTATAAAATTCTTGTCAGCCGGGCGTTACCGAATTTCACCAGAGCATGGCAAACCACGGCACACTACCAAGCCATGGTAAACGAGGCCCAAATCGCCTGCGCCTTGGAACGGTATCATCTCATACACGGCGAATATCCCGAAACGCTCGCCGTACTCGTACCGCAGTTCATTCAAAAACTTCCGCACGATATCATCGGTGGCCAGCCATTGCATTATCAACGGACTGATAACGGAAAGTTTCTTCTTTACTCCATCGGCTGGAATGAAACCGATGACGGCGGCCTGGCATCGCCCATGGATCAATATGGCACCATTGATTACAACCGGGGTGATTGGGTCTGGAAAAACTAGCCACCGATGAAAATAGATTGGCAGAGATGATTTTAATCATTGTCTCTCTATGAGAATCTGTGGCCTAAACCGCCTGTTGTCCGTCTTCATTTAGCGCGGTTGACGCGAGATAGGCATTCAGGTAAAACGGTGATCTGTGAGAACCGTTATGAAGTGGACCCTCTTCGTTTTGGTTGGTTTGTTCATACTGGTAATGTTCTTCTATGTCGAGGAAGACTGGCGCGGCAAACGCGCCTGGGAAAATTACAAACGTGTGTGGGAGGCCAAAGGCGAGAAATTCGACTGGCAGGCATTCGTCCCGCCGTCCGTGCCGAATGATCAGAATTTTTTCACTGCACCGATTTTCACAAATATGCTGGACGGCAAAGTCGTAATGTCGCCGTACGGCAACGACGGTGGGCCCGTTCCTCGGCCTGGCGCGAGCGGGAGCGGTTATGCCGTTGATCGGATGTATCCAACCGATTTGCAGGCTTGGCAAACCTACTATCGCAATCCGACTACCCACGCTGTTGTTGAAATGTTCATGACCAATGGCGCGATGGTAGTGCAAACGAATTCTCTGAAGCCTCATGCTATCGGCGAATTTCCGACCGCGCCACAGCCGCAAACTCCGGCGAAAGATGTGTTGCTGGCTTTGAGCAAATACGATTCGGCAGTCGAAGAGCTGCGTCAAGCCAGCCAGCGTCCTTACGCCAATGTTCCTCTGAACTATGAAGAAGGTTTCAACACCGGAGGGACGTTGCTTCCCTATCTGGCGACCTTGAAGCGATGCACCCAACTGCTGCAATTACGCGCCGCTGCTGAATTGACCGACGGTCAAAGCCAAAATGCGCTGGAAGATGTAAAACTGACATTATATTTGAGCGATTCCCTGCGCCATTCGCCATTTTTAATTTCGTATCTGGTGCGAGTTGCAATTGTGGCGATTGATTTGCAACCGATCTGGGAAGGATTGGCCGAACATCAATGGTCTGATGAACAACTCGTCGCACTCGATGCGGAACTGGCGAAAATGGATTTCCTCGGAGATTACGAATTTATCATGCGCGGTGAACGGGCTTTCGCCATTGCCGCAATTGATGATGAGCGGCGCACGCGGGAACTGGTTTCGTTCACCGGGACTGGTTATGCCACCAATAAACTGACTCTCGCGCCTAGCGCTTTCTTCTATCAAAACGAACTGGCCTTTGCCCGGATGAGCCAGCAATGGATTCTGCCGCTGGTGGATACCAATTCACGCGTCGTCTCGCCAGAAGCTTTGCAGCACGTGGATGCCGCGGTTCACGCGGAAATGAAACATTATTCGCCTTACAAGGCCTTGGCGTTGATGACAATCCCAGCGGTTGAGAGCGCGGTCAAGATATTTGCCAGAGCCCAAGCCACCGTTGATTTGGCCAGAGTCGCCTGCGCGCTGGAACGTTACCGGCTGGCTCATGGCCAATATCCCGAAACACTGGATGCGCTCTCGCCGCAATTCATCGAAAAGCGCCCGCACGACATCATCAACGGCCAACCACTGCATTATCGCCGTACGGATGACGGACAATTCATTCTTTATTCCGTCGGCTGGAACGAAAAAGACGACGGCGGCACGGTCGTTCTCACCAAGGGCGGCAATGTGGACCGCGATAATGGCGACTGGGTCTGGCAGTTTCCAGCGAAGTGAAAATGGAAAACATCCAACGCCCAACATCGAACATCCAACACACATTGTTTCAGGGTATGCGAACCCGAAGTCATTGGATGTTCAGTGTTGGATGTTCGATGTTCGGTGTTTTCCCTGAATAACTTTTCCCGACCACGGTCCCGATGGCCGAGCCAATGATTGCCCCGGCCACGAAATCCGAGAACCAATGGATGGTCATGGAAACACCAATGCCGACATAAAACGCATAGAGAATCGCCACCAAACCCACCCACCGTTGTTTTGGATACAGTGTAAACACTGTCACAGCCATCGCGAAAGCGATGGTGGTGTGCGACGATGGCCAGCCCCAGAAGACGCCACCGCGCAAAAAGCCGAAGTGGAAAACATGACTGATGTCCTGGCCGACGCTGTGCATGGGATGGGCACGGCCCGTAAACGCTTTGTAGGCGATCACAATCAATGCGCCGAGAAGTTCAGCTTCAGCGACAGCCCAACCGGTCAGAATGGTCCTGGCATTTCGCGTAATGTACCCGGCTGCAAGCAAAGCCAAGGGCAGGTAGAAGGGCAACAGCCCGCCGATGATAACGGCAGGAAACATCCAGGAACGAAGCTCAGGACTGCGGGTGGCCAGGAAATAACGCCAGTCGAAGCCGGACATGACGAGGATGAACGTGAGCAGAATGGCGACGAGATGCCAGACGAGCTTCCAGCCTTTGAAGCAACCAACGAGGTTGCGCGGCAACGTTAAAAAAAATCGTTTCACGCAAAGAACATTCAACGCTCAATATTCAACATTCAACTTCCAATTTTTCGGAGACGTGCCATGGGCAAACATTGGATGTTCGGCGTCGGGCGTTGAATGTTGAATATTTCCTCCCTGAACACGCCCGGTCGGAGACCGGCGCTCCATCATACCGCCTGCTGACCCGCGCCATCGGCGCCGGTGCCGTCCAGATCGATCAAAGTACCCTTCAGGCTGGCACGGCCTCTCGCATGGGGCGGGTGACCGGTTCAGGCAGGGGCTTGCCGGCGCGGGTCAATTCCTCAACTTCCGCGCGCACAAGTTCAACCAGTTGCAGATAGGTTTCCTTTTCCGATTTTCCGTGGCAGACACCACCCCACGGAAACAGGTCGGGACAGTATCCCACATACAATCCGTCGTCGTCACTCCAACGGACATATTTCAGATAACGGTCGGTGGCATTCATCGCTTCGTCTCACGTATGGCGTTGCGGACTTGTTTTTCCTGATAATGATGCGCGTCGTCACCATCCTGTCCGCTTAGGATGACCGAACCCGCGTACTTGGGGTGGCGAAATTTCCGATGGGACCCTTTGCCACCCGGTACTCTTACAAATCCGACAACTTCAAGGTCCGCAATCAATTGTCGGATTTTACGCGGCATAATTTAACACAAGAATCATCGGTTTGCACGTGGCTGGCGTCGACTTATTTGAAATTTCACACCGCCTGCTGTCCCGCGCCATCGGCGCCGGTGCCGTCCAGATCTATCAATATGTCACGCGGTTCGGCGCCTTTGCTGGGACCGACGATGCCGCGGTTCTCCAGTTCATCCATGATGCGCGCGGCGCGGGTGTAGCCGAGGCGCAACCGGCGTTGCAAGAGCGATACGCTTGCCTTTTGCTCACTGCGGATGACTTCGATGCACTGCTGAATCAGTTCCTCGTCTTCGTCAATGCCGTTTTCATTCCCAAAGTCAGCCGTAGGTTTGGAAAGTTGCTGGTGAATTTCCATCTCGTAACTCGGCTTGGCCTGCTTGGCGATGAACCCGACAATGTTCTGGATTTCCTGGTCGGTGATAAGCGCGCCCTGGGCGCGAATCAGCTTGGCTGAACCGGGCGGCAGATAAAGCATGTCGCCTTTGCCCAGCAATTTATCCGCGCCCATCGCGTCGAGAATCGTCCGCGAATCCACGCGCGAAGCGCACTGGAACGCAATGCGCGCGGTGATGTTCGCCTTGATGACACCGGTGATGACGTCCACGCTCGGTCGTTGCGTGGCGACGATGCAATGAATGCCCGCCGCGCGCGCCATTTGCGTGATGCGTGCGATGGCCATTTCCACGTCGGCGGGCGCCACGAGCATCAGGTCGGCCAGCTCGTCTATGATGACCACGATGTAACTCAGCTTTTCGGGAATGACGATGTCCTCCTCGCGCGGCACGACAATTTCCTCGTCCACTTCAACGGCGAATCCTTCCGCGCCCGGCTCGACTTTTTCCTTTTTGGCCTTGAGGGGCAGTTCCAGTTCCTGCTGCGGCAACGGCTTGTTCTTGGGACGCGAATTGAACGTGCCGATGTTGCGGACGCCGACCCGGGCGAAAATCTGGTAGCGCTTTTCCATCTCACTCACAACCCAGCGCAGCGCCAGAATGACTTTCTTAGGGTCGGTCACGACGGGCACCACGAGATGAGGGAGCACATTGTATTGTTGCAGCTCAACCACTTTCGGATCAATCATCACGAACCGGAGCTGGTCCGGAGAAAATTTATAGAGCAGCGAGGTGATGATGGCGTTGATGCAAACGGATTTGCCGGAGCCGGTGCTGCCGGCGATGAGCAGATGCGGCATTTCCGAGAGGTCGGCGACAATCGGATGGCCGTAAACGTCCTTGCCCAGCGCGATGGGAATCTTCGCCCGGCTGTTGCGCCATTCCTCGGCTTCGAACAAATCGCGCACGATGACCTTGGTCTTGACCGGGTTTGGCACTTCGATGCCGACGGAGCTTTTGCCGGGCACCGGCGCGAGGATGTGAATGCGCTCGGCCTTGAGCGCGGCGGCGATGTTGTTGGAGAGCGCGGTGATTTTTTCCAGTTTCACGCCGGGCGCCGGATGCAATTCGTAGCGCGTGATGGTCGGGCCTTTGGTGATATCGCCGAGTGAAACTTCGATGTCGAATTGCGCCAGCGTCTGCTGCATGAGGCGCGCGTTGGCCATCAATTCCTCCTTCGACTCGGTCGGCTTGACGGTTGTGTCGGGGTATTGCAGAAAATCCAGGGAGGGCAACTGGTAATTGCCGATGATGGGTGTGGCAGCGACAGTGAGCGGCTTCGGTTTTTTGGGTTTGATTTTGGGCTTGGCTGGCACGGAACCGTCCGCAATGTGAATCGCCGGTTCAGTGGTTTTCTCCGGCTCAATTCTTTCCGGTTCCACAGTCCTGGGTTCATCGGTTTTTTCCGGTTCCGATTTTCGGCCGAGAACGTCTTCCGTGGTCGCCGCGGGAATCTCACGCGGAGAAATCGCTTCCTCCTCGCCGGCGGCCACGGGCTTTCGTCCTGACACCGGCGCCGGGATTTCTTCCGCGCTGACAACTTCCTTGACCACGCCGCCGGGCAGGGTGGTTTTGCGGATGCGCGCGGTCGTGGGTTTGGCCTGCGGCACACTTAAATCGCGGACGGTGGGTTCGGGCACCGGCTGCATGTCTGCGCCCAGGCCGGTGCGCGCGACTTCTTCCTGCAATTTTTTGGCCTGTTTTTCCAGTTCGCGCGCCCGGCGTTCCAGCGCACTGTTCTCAGGAGATTCCGATTCCGGCTCGGTTTTCGCAGTGGGCACTTTTTCCAGAAAACCACGAATCCATTCGCCGAGCCGGAAATTGGTCAGAAACAGCAGGCTGATGAGGGCAAGGGTCGCGTAAACAATCGTCGCCCCCGCCGTGCCCAACAGGCAAAAGCCGTATTCATAGCGCGGCGTCTGGCCGAAGGTCAAAAAGCCGAGCCAGCCGCCGGCGCTCAGCGAGCCGATGGCTTCGCGGACCCTGCCAAACCATCCGGCGTTGTCCATGATGTAAAGCAACCCGGTCAGCGACGCGACCAACCCGGCCGACCAGATCAACGACCAGCGCAGGCGCTCGCGCAAGTGACTGGGAAAATTCAGCAGGTAAGCCAGACCAAACAGGGCGAGCAGCCCGGGCAGAAGATACGCCACCAAACCAAACGGGATAAACGAAGCCCAAGCCAGATAGGCGCCGAATGGACCAATCCAGTTATGCTCCGTGGTCTTTTTTTCCGGCAAATTGACTAGAAATCCAATGTCCCGATGGTCAAAAGACCATTGCGCCACCAGCAGCAGCAGCGCGGCAGCGAGCAGCGCGACGCCGATGATGTCGCCAAAACCGTGCGCGGAATTCGATGACGTCTTGCGTGACATGGGCGCAGCGTAACAACTCAACGCGGCGACTTCAAAGTTGAAATTGCCTGCTCCCCTGCGCTCAGGGGATGGAACGTTTGGGCTTGGCTGCGATTTGCAGGCGCAACTGTTTCGTCCTTTTTTGAGCGTCGGTGAACTGTTGAGGCGTCAATCCCTTCCGCAGCAGGTCGCGGCTCTCGGCCGCATCCGGGTCGGCCTTGGCTGCGATACTGAACCACGCATAGGCCTCCGCGATATCCTTTTCCACGCCCTGGCCATTGGCGTAGCAGTAGCCCAGATTGGATTGGGCTTCGGGGTGGCCCTGTTCGGCGGCCTTGCGATACCAATTCGTCGCCTCCTCCGCATCCTGTTGCACGCCCCGGCCATTGTCATAGCAGTAGCCCAGATTGGATTGAGCGGGCGCGTAATTCTGTTCGGCGGCCTTGCGAAACCACTTCACCGCTTCCGTTTTATCTTTTCCCACCCCCTGGCCATTGGCGTAGCAGTAGCCCAGATTGAATTGGGCGGGGGCGTAATTCTGCTCGGCGGCTTTGCGATACCATTTCACCGCCTCCCTCGCGTTCTTCGCCACGCCCCGGCCATCGTCGTAGCAGTAGCCCAGATTGAATTGGGCCTCGGCATCTCCCTGCTCGGCTTTGGCTTTATATTCCAGAAATTTGCCCGGGACCGCGGGGCCTTTCGGCGCCGTGGCTCGGGTCGAAAACAGACCGGTGATGAAATTGGAAACAGCGGTCCGAAATCTTTTCATTAATCTGAAACCTACGCCTTAACCGTCAAGAACTGCAAGTCGAATCCCATCGTCCGCTCATCACTTCGCGCTTGCCAACGCGCGAAGGGATTGTCAGGCTCTTAGCTCCGCAAGTGCGCGGTTAGCTCAGTGGTAGAGCACTACATTGACACTGTAGGGGTCACAGGTTCGAACCCTGTATCGCGCACCAGTCCGCCACTCGTGAACACACGCGCCGATGTTGTGAAATCTGTTTCAGGTTGATTTGCCTATAATAGGGTCGGTTTACCTATAGCAGATCCAACGACTTAGGAATATCCAGCCATTCCATTTCACAAAATCAACCTGCCGGAGGGGCCACGCTTTTTGTGAAACGAAGCCGTCATCGAAAAAGGACAATGTTTACAGGGGGAATCTGAGTTTTGACAGCTCAGAGTTGGTTTTCACAAAATCAAAGTTTAGGGGTGACGTGTGACACGCTTTTGGGAATTTAAGGCGACCAGCAGCGGCCCGGCAGCGCCGATTTTTTCAAGCACCACTCGCCGCGTGAAAATAACGCAATGCTTGTTTTTGGCGGTCTAAAACAGCCTGGAAAGGGCATCTGCAATCTGCTTGCAGTGGCGGTGAAACCAGGTTTCCGAGATCAATCCACGAAGCCAAACGCCGGCCAAGTTGACCTGGCCGGCGTAAAGGTGGTCTTAGGAACAAAACTCCCTATAGACCATGTCCTCATTATCCTTCCATGAAATTTTCGCTCCTTCTACAAGACCAGACTCATCAATCGCCCTTCTGACGGCTTTGAGGGCACCGGGCAGTTCTGATGTCTTTAAATCGAGATAAAGCGTGCAATAACCATTGAACACGCCTCCTCCATCACACCGCCCAATCCTCATTTTTAAAAGTTCGGCGCCGACAACCTCAGCAACCCTATCACGCATGGAGTCCGCTTCTTCTTTGTCAAAATTCGAGGGCACATTGAACTGGAGAAGTGCGCAGGTAAATCCACGCTTTGCATCAAACGCCGCTGATTTGGCCCACTGTTTCTTTTCAAACTGTCTCTGCTTTTCTTCGCGCTGCCGCTGGAGATGCCCCTTTTTTGCCGTCCATTTCATAATTCAGTTTTGGTTTTGCGCCGGCCTCAGGGCCGTTTTAGCTGGTGCTCTTGCTGCTCGACCCAGCGAAGCATTTTGAGAGTGATCTCGCCGCCTGGCTCACGTTTGCCTGAAAGCCAGCGCGAAACACTAGCCAGGGGAACGCCTAAATACTTTGCCAGCGCGGACATCTTCCCGGTCTCACCTGTCGCCCGGTTGAGCCGACCCAGCAAACTTGGCAAATGCAGCTTCACGTCCATGAGTTTTTCAGATGTTTCCGAATCCGTCAAGTCTAATTTCGCGCGATTGACCCTGACGCGCTTCGCAGCTCCAGCGCGGCGATGTACCAGCAACACGCTTTCAGCATGGTCACTGATAGCGCGCGCAAACTGCTCCGCTAACAGAGGAGTGGCGAACTTGCTTTCCTGGAACCACTCCTTGATTTTTTTCAACAGGAAATCTTTTGGATCAAAGCCGGGAGTTGGCGCTGAAACGATTAATGGATATTGAGACCCGTACGAGCGGAAGGACACGGGCGATTCGCGGTAAACTTCGCTGAAGAGCCTATGTGCAAAAACGTCCGAGTCATATCTTGTTGACCTTAAAGGCAATGAATTGCCAAACATTTCTCCAATTCCCGTTGCCAACCATTCTCCATCAACCAGCAACCTCCGGCACATTTGCAATCCAACTCCGAAATGCAGCGGGGTCCAGCCGTACTCGATGCCGGATAGCTGGTTTCGGGTAATGCCAATATCTGACGCAAAGGCCGGCTGCGGCCACTTTATGAACTTACGAAACTCTCTCACGCGCGAGCAGATTGCCCGCTCGGTTTCATTCATTTTGCCGCTTCGCCTGGGCATCGGATAATTGTAACAGGCTGATACACAAACGAAAACATTTGTTGCCATGTCCAACGAAATCGTTGATTCTTAATGTGGTGATAACCGACAACAAAATCCAAGCGCGGACGAAAATCAAAAATCGGCCAATGACACTAACGCGCGCTGCGGCTATTTTGAGGGTTTCACGTGAACATTTGACGAAGGTTTGCAATGGCCGACTTAAAAGCCCCATGCTGCTCGCGAATTTCAACGCTTTAGTTTCCCAAAAATCCACCCCAAAAGGCAAATTATGATGACACGCACTCAACGCCGGAAAATCCAGGAATCCATCGCCGCTCTTTCTTTGGCCCAGGCGCAGGCTCGGATCGTGGACTTGCGAAGCATTGTGGGGTCAGAACGTAGCCGCGCCGCGATAGCGCGGGAAATTTCCGAAATCCAGCGGTCCCCCTTATGGCAAGAGCCTGAGGCAATCAAGGTCAAAAATATCGCACCCCATGCCATCACGATCGGGAAACTCGTTATGAAACCTGGCGAAGTAAAAAAATTTACGAATTCCAGTTTGCCGGGCTGCGCCGATTCCTGGAACTGGCCCCCAATGATCCCGTCACTCCCGAAGCTCCACAAACACGGTAAGCGCGATTACTACCACCAAATCCAACCCCACCTATAAACATGAAATCAATCACCGAATTATTGGAGGAAATCGCTTCAGTAGCGCGCGAACAGCACGCGGCCTATGGCGATCCCGTGGTGCGCTATCTGGACGCCAAACCCGAGCGCCGCTTTTTCTGGAATGCGGTCGCGCGTCTGCTCGGCGGCGGATTCAGAGCCGACTCGCCGGAAGCGAAAGTTTGGCAACGCGCAGTCAGCGGGATTAATCTCCAGGACACGTTTGGCCCAGGGCTTTTGGAGTCAATGCCGGTTGCCGACGAGATTTGGAATTTAATTTTGCAGTTCGGCCAATACAAATATCTCGGCCTACGAAAGATGATTGGGGCGTACACTCGGTATGCTCAAGTTACCCAATACCCGAATGCAATTTTCATCACGCCCAGCGGGCAGGGCCAAACGACAATCCCGGAAGATACCAGCCTGCTAGGCAGTGCCCTGACTCCGCTGGCCAATACGATTGCCTGCCTGATCACTTGCAGCCTGGCATGGCTCCAAGACGAGAAAGTTGACCTGTCAGAAGTCCTCTTGTCGAAGTTCGTCCAAGGGCTTGCGGCCCGGATTGATTATGGATGCTTCCAGGGTAACGGCCAGGACGACCAGACCAACGGCATGTGCACCGGGCTTTTTGTGGACCCGACAATTCCGGCCTACGTCGCGCCGGCAGGCGAACCGACGATTGCCGGTTTGCAACGCAACGATTTCATCAACACCATCGCTCAGGTTGCGCCAGCGGCTTTACAGCGCATGGACAGCCAGCCACCGCGTTGGTTCATATCTCCGGTTTTAATTCCGCAACTGCTGCTTTTGTGGGATGGAACGGCCAAAAACTACCTGCTCAAGACGCCGGCAGAAACACGCGGGGAATGGCTCCTGGTTGGATTTCCTGTGACTTTTTGTGCGCAAGCGCCGAGTGTCAACGCCGCAAACGCCAAGGTTGCCGTATTCGGCAACGGGGACGCCATGTTAGTTGCGTTGCAGGAAAAGTTTGAGATCGCGAAATCGGACAAAGGTGCGGCATTCGGCAGCGCCAATGTGTCGTTTCGCGCGACCGGCCGTGGCCGCAACTCGTTGCGTGTTGCCAATGGCTTTGCCTCACTGAAACTCGCCGCCGGGTAAAACATTTTTACGCCGTCAATCGGCCTATGTCTGGCGAACTCAAAAGCAAATCTCAAATCGGACCAGCCGGCGCCGGTCCGGCCCGGCACCGTTTCAGGCGGCGCATGACCCGGCGCGAGCGGACAGCCCGGCGTTTGGAGTGGGAAGCCAGGCACCCGATTCTCAGTGGCAGGATAAAAATTACAGATTACATACCGCCGCCTGGGACGTACAAGGCGGCCTAAGCACCAAACCAAACCACGCATCGCAAAATGAAAAACGCCCCAAGAAAATCAACTAAATCCAACCCCGCACCCATCATCAATATTCGGCTTAAAAAACGGACATTCATGAAACTTGATACCATCGCTCGTCAATGTGGGTTGACCTTCGATGAACTCGTTCTAAAGATCGTCGAACGACAACTGCCGCGATTCGAGGGCGGTAAATTTCCAACGCAAGGCGGCCGTCAAGTCTTTAAAGGACGGGTTTGAAAATCATTGCTCACCGATTTTTGAATGAGCGATAAAACCAAAATCTGCCGCAAGCCAGCGGACGCTGTGAATTTTTGGCGCGCGCACGTTGCGCTACCTGATGCTTTCGATTCAGCCGAGGGTTTCTGGATCGTCACGCTCAACCAGGGGCGCGAGATGCAGAAAGTCTTTGCGCCAGCTACCCGCGCATTTGGTGACGCCCAGCGTTTTGCCGATGAAGTATTCGGGGAAGTCTTTCTGCGCTACGCCAAGCACTTCGTATTGATCCATTACCGGCCCGGCATTTCGCCCGCACCAACCGCTGACGATGTTCAGCGCGTTCGCGCTTTGATCCTGGCTGGCCGGGAAAAGGGAACTGCCCTCCTGGACGCGATTATCGTCGGGCAGGTAAGCGACGAGCACACCTCTGGCTGCTATTCATTTCATCAACTAGCCAACTTCTCCGCGCCTGTTCCATTTGAGGAAAAGCCCAAAAGCACCGTGACACATTCAAAGTATGCCTGACCTGGAATATAAAATCACCACTTCCGCCGAGCTATCCGGCGCGCAGGCCGCACTTGAAGCCCTGGACCGCCAAATCGGTAGAGCGAAGGCGTTGAAACAGGATTACGCCGAGCTCCAGGCGCAGCGCGACACAGTTGCGCAGTCACTCAAAGAGAATGTCGCCATCACAAATGACGCGGCAGATGCTGAGGATGCGTTGGGAAAAAAGACCGAGGAATTCAACGTCCACGGGCGATCACAATTTTTGCTATTTTCTGAAATCAACCGGATTATGCCGGGGCTGGGAGAATCAATGCACGCCGCATTTGCCGGCCCGCTCGGGCCGATAATTTTGGCGGGTATCGCCATTGCCGCCGCCAAAAAAGCCCTCGACGGTTACAACGCAGCGTTGGATGCAATGGGCGAAAGCGCCGCAAAACCTTTTGGAGAAAGTGTTCAAGACCTGCAAACCATGTGGGATACTGCAACCCAAAGTTTAGGTAAATACGAAGCCGCGCTGGATGCCGCAGGCACAGATAGAGACCCCACCAGCACCATGATCCAGCGCCAAAAGGAGCTGGATGAAGCAAGACTGGAAGGCATCAAAACAGCCATCATAGCCGAAGGAAAACTCGAAGAAGCAACATTGCGCGCCTCTATGGCTGGCCAGGATCCAAAAAAAATAACAGCAGCCGTTGAGGCTGCTAAAGAGCGAAACCAGGCTGTGGTTGACTCCCTCGATGCTGGCAAAAAAGCGGCTGAATTGCAAAAGGAACTCGATGAGAGTTTGGCTAAACAGCCTGAGCTGCACAAGGCGGCTCAAGCAGCAGAGCAACCCGCACAGACGGCCGCTGCTAAAGCCAAAAATCTTGAAGACACCCTCAAACATTTGCGGGCGGCAAATGCCCCCGGAGCCAAAGCGGCCGATGAAGCGGCGGGGGGGCTTACCACTATTGGCGATCTGAACAAGTTGATGCAATTGCGCCAGGACATGGAGGATTTGCGCGCTGGAAAACTGGCTGCCCCTCAAGAAATGGCGCGTCGCGTCGCAAATATTGATTTTTCAGGCATGACGCGCGACCAGGTCGATAATGCGATTCGAAACGCGAGTCACGCCTTGGATTTGCAACGGAGCGAACAAATAAAACTTGAGAAGAACGCCGAGGACATTTTTGAAGCACAGGCCACCGCAGATGAAGCGCTCGCCACCGCCAGGGAGGCGGAGAAAAAAAACCAGCAGAGGATCGGCGCTTTACCTGGTGAAATTTCCCAGGCGAAATCAGTTGAATCTCAAAAGGATATTGGCGAGGAAATCGGCGGCGCCTACTACGCTGCCCAAGATTACGTTGCTGGAAAAGCATTAACGAAATCCCAAAACGAAACCATTGCGAGTTTGAAAACCATGCTTGATCAGGCTCACGAAAATTCCCAGGCAATTTTGCAGCTAATCCTTGACGGGGTGAAAAAACACGAATCCCTTGCGCAAGTCGTACATGACCTCCAAAGCCGCCATCAATCCAGCTTTCTCCAGTGATCATGCCAAAAACTTTCTCCAAATTATTTTTTACAGCTCGCGTGATCGCGGACGCTCTGCGTGTGAGTCAAAAGACGGTCCACCGCCGCGCAAGGCGGGAAAACTGGCCGGCGCGTAGCAACGGCTACCGTATCGAATATCGCGTGCCGCGCAGTGTGCTGCGTTTATGCCAAGCGTCGGCGTCATCACCAATCCCCTCGATCCTTTACCAGCCAGCCAGGATCAGGGAACTCAAACGCGCTGCCGCCGTGTTGGGATTCGTTTTGGAAATGCAGCGCGATCCGCAACGCGGCATTGAATGGACGTTACAGGCCACCGTGAAGCGGTTTAAACACCTGATGCGTTTTTCGGTTGGCATATTGCGTCGGTGGGTCTCTGGAGTGGAAGGCGGCGGCGTAGCCGCCCTGGCGGAGCACAAGGCCGGCCGCGTCGGCAGGAAGGCCGCGCGCCTGGACAAAATACTGAGATGAACCAAAACTTTACAAACCGCTCTAAAAACGTCCGTGGCGCGCCGAGGCACAATAGCGCCCCATACCCCGCGGGGGCGGCGCGGCGCGTTTTGCAACGGGTTGCCGGCGTTTTGCAAAGGCGAATTTTTCGCAGTCCGGAGAAAAACAGGAATTCGCACTTTTTTGGGCGGCCCGGTGGTAAAAAATGGGGCTGCTGGGCTTCCGCTATGCAAGGCGGGAGTCCGGACCGCTGGGCTGCCTGTTGTCTTTCACCCTAAAACACGTATGAGGCCCCAATCATCGCTTGCACGACCCGCCAATCCCGCCGAATTAACTGCGGCGCAAATCGCCAATGCCGGCCGCATGGCCAAACGAACCGTCCTCCGCGCCCTGGCTAACACACCGCCGGCCGGCGGCATCATCGTCCAGGGCAATGATGCGGCCGTCTGGACGTTTGACACCTTAACCGCCGGGATTCAATCAGCCATCACAAGCCAATCTGCCGCGTGCGGGCTGACCATCGCTGACTATTTGGAAACTTTTGTCAGGCCGTGGAAACCGGCGCTGCCGCTTGCCGAAATTGCCGACGCTTGCCTTGACGACGCCAGGAAGTTGCGCGCCGCGTTGCTCCCGTCGTTGCAACGGATGGACGCCACGACGCTGCTGCCGGCGGATCGCGTCCGGCTCGGCCTGGAAGATTACAGGCGCGCCTTCGGCCATGAAATCAGTGAGCGCCACTGGCAACGATTGCTAACGCGCACGTTACGGCGTGACGGCGGCGCAGAGGATTGGAACCGGCTGGAAATATATTTGCCGGACCGTTTGAAACAGAAATCCGCGCCGGCTGCCGTCGTATTGGAGGCGCTGGCGGCTGATTTTGCTGAGCTTGAACAGTTCATCAGCGCTTGTAGCAATCCGCACGCGCCAAATAAAATCGAGTGTGTCGGCGTTTGGGCTTTGGCGCTCCAAAAAAACGCCGCGCTGGTGAATGCCGGAACTTCTGAAAAAACCGCCGCCGGGCGCGTGCGGCAATTTCTAATTTCTCGCGCTACATTCCTGGCCGCGTCACCCCATGCTTTGCGCGTGGCTTTTGACCGGAAGCTAGCGCGGTGGAAAGAGAGCGGCGGCGATTTGAAGGTACTCCGCGATGGCCGCGCCAATAATGGCGACCGTGTTGAAATTCCGAGTGCCGACATTGATCGGTTAAGGGCATCGTCGGCGTTCAAAAACGGTGGCCGGATTGATTCGGCGTGGCGCGAAGAGTATCCGTTTTTAAGTAAGACAACCCGTGCTCGTTATCCCAATCGGCGTAATTGCCCTGCCAAGATACACCATCTACTGAACCGTAAAATTGTGGATGCGTTGACATTAAGGCACCAAGGCAAAAGAACTTTGCGGCGCGCGTGCGGCAGCGTTGAACGCGATTGGACCAACATTCCTTCAATGCACCTTTGGGTTGTGGACGACATGACGGCCAACCTGGAACTGGCCATATCAAACCGAGACGGCTCAACCTCATTGATAACGCCACAGGTTATAGCGGTGATGGACAGTGCCAGCCGTAAATGGGTTGGGTGGGCAATATCCGACGACAAGGCACCAACCGCCGAACTGGTTTGCGGCGCGGTCCTGGACGCAATAAGAACGCACGGAGTGCCCAAGAAGCTTGGCATTGAAAACGGTTTTGTCTTTGGAAAATCGCTCAACGTCAACGGCAAGGAAGACGAACAGGGCCGGACAATAGTTGCGGGTTTGGCGCAGTATGGATGCGCAATCAGCCACTTCGACAAGATGAATCCTACCAGCAAGGCTGAGCTGGAAAAATCTTTTGATTTGATTCAGCGCCGGATGGAACGGCATCCAGGTTACACTGGCCGGCTGCAAATGGTAGATGCGCCGGAAGATTTCAAACTCACGCAACGTCTGATCCGATCCGGCAATATTGATGCCAAGCAATGCCGCTACACTTTTGAAGAGGGAATCAAGGTTATCAGTCGGCTGGTTCACGAATATAACTCCGCGCCGCAGGACGGCCATCTAAATGGCTTATCGCCAAACGAAGCCTTTGCCGTGCGAACAAATCAGAACGATCCACCGATAGAATTTACTCCCGAACTCGAATGGCTGCTTGCCAATGAACGTTACCGCGTGACAGTGGAAACCAACGGCGTCCGCTTCTCGCATTACGGGAGAAAGATTCAAGTACGCGGCGGCAGGCTGGCGGAATTACTCGGCCGGGAACTTTGGGTGTTGGTGGACCGGCGCGACGATTCGCTGGTTACATTTATGAACCTTGACTATACCAACCCATTTACGATGGAAGTCTGTCAAAAGGCGTCCCCTGATGAATCGCGGCTTGCCCCCGGAAGTGGTGTTTTGGCGTCCGAGCGTGCAAAAATCCGAGAGCATGAACGCGCCCAAAATCTGGAATACAATCGTCTCCTGAATCAGTTTGGTAATCCTCGCCAGGAATTGTTGAGGGCGATCCGCAATGAATCACAAGAGGCCGGCCCAAAAAACGTTCGCCGGCACACGATTATTCATCCGCGAATGGCGGCGGCAGCCGCGCAGATGAATCAGCAACGTGGCGAAATCTGTGAGGCGAAAAATCAAAAAGCGCGCCGCACAACGGCGAACAAAAACAAGGCTCGCAGGCTGGATATTCCGACAGTGCTTATTGACGACGACGAGCAGACCAGCCGCGCGCTTGAGCTGCTCGGCGCCGCTCCGGGCCGGCCGGAAAATGAAATCTCAATCACGGAAGGGAGTGAACCATGAGCACGCGCCACGAACAAATGGCAGGACCGCTTTCGCAAGAGCGATACATGAGCAGCAATGAGTTTGCCGAATTGCGGGGAATCAGCGGCGTGGCCGTCTCAGCGCGGGCTGCGGTGTTGATTAGCGCGGCTAAACGCGATCTGGTGTGGTCAATCCAGGGATGGAGTTTGGCTGGAGGTGGACTGAAACGTGTATCGAGAGAGCTGGTTAAACTATTTCCAAAACGGTGTTGTGAGGACTCGGTACTGCGAGACCTAAGCCCTACTTTGGAAGAGTTTCTTGTTGATCTCTGTATCAACCCGCGAATTCAATTTACTGTGCCTGGTGATGACGTTGACATTTCAGACATCGAATCCGATTCAGTCATTGAGCAAAATCCCCGACTTTCTAGGAGTGATTTCAAACAGGCAGAGTTGTTTTATTTTCGGGACATCATTGGTGCGCTCTTTGAATACAAGGCCCGGCGGCAGGCCAAAATCAGGGATAATTTCCAGCTCACCAGCATCGGCAAAAAGATTTGGGAAACGCTGGATTATGCGCTAGCCAGTCATGGCATGGTGGTTTTAGATGGCCTGGAGGGCCGGGGGAAAACCGAAGCCGTGAAAGCGTGGTGCGAGTTACACCTTGGACAGGCACGTTTCGTGAGCCTCAAGGGAATCACGAACAAGACGACGGCGTTTCGGGAAATTGCCAAGGCGCTCGGCATCGCTTCCAGTTACACGCGCACAGCTCCCGAAATGCAGGCGCGCATCGAGGACGTTTTGAAGCGGTCAAGACTGCTTTTGTGCCTGGACGAAAGTCATTTTCTTTTCAACCAGAGCCGCCGCATGTATTCGCGCCCGGAATTGATTGATTGGATTGATACCGCGTTAGTGAATTGCGGAGTAGGCTGCGCGCTCTGTACTACTCCACAGTTCATCGTTTGCATGACGCGCGCGGCGGACCAAGTTGAGTGGAATTTCCGGCAGTTCCGCCGCCGTGTGAAACGCTGGGTCAAGTTGCCGGCCGCAAACACGGAAGATGACATCAAAGCAGTTGTCAGGAGCGTTTTCCAAAAAGCGCCAGCGGCCGCATTGGATGAAATTGTCGGTTACGCGCTGTTGAGCAAACGCGATCTGTCAGCGGTGGGCGATGTGGCGACGGAAGTCCGAGCAATGCTCGGCACGGACGATTTGAGCAAGGCATCGGTGAACCACGTCCACCGGGCGATCTACGATTTTCTTTTGCCGAGTGACAAGACGTTCCTGGAGGGCATGGAGACTGCCCGACAAATGGGGCGTAAATCGCATCGCAAGCCCGCGCCGGCGCTACTCGAAGAGGGTGGCAGCAGAGGATTTGCAGGGCAGTTGCAGCCCGACTTCCGGCGCGCTGAAACTGCGCTTCCAGCGCGCGGCGATCTGAACGCGCAGCGGTTAGGCGTGAGAGAATTTGCGGAACCTGTTTCCGCCAGCTTGACAAGCAAAACCTGATTTCGATGCCACTTGGCATCGTCGGTTTGATTGGATTTGCAACCGCGAATTTTCGCGGCCTTACCATTTATACTATCCCTTGAGACAAGACCGAGCCGAATTCGTCACAAAATCACCGTCGCTATACACTCGACTTTTCGGGCGGCTTTCTTTACTCACGCAGCCGATAAAAGGAGTTGGAACCACTAACCGTGTTGGTCAGCACAAAATTGTTGCCCGACGTCATCACGCCGTTGGTCAGCGGTGTCCAGGTTGCGCCGGGAGCGATGGTGCTGCTGATTTGCAGCCCAAAGCCGTATGCCCAGGTTGGCCAGGAAACGATGACTTGATTGTTGGCCGCAGGCGCGATTTGCAATGAAGGAACGATGGCGCGTCCGAATCGAATCGTGCTGTTGTGCGTGTCAGCCACGTAGAGATTGCCGGCGCCATCGAACGCGAGGCTTTGGGCATAGTTGAACAGCGCATTGGTGCCGATGCCGTCGGTGCTGCCCGTGACGCCGACCTGTCCGGCCACCGTGGTCACCGCCCAGTTGGTTCCCACTAACGTCATCTTCCGGATGGTTTGATTGTAAGTGTCCATCACGTAGAGATGGCCCGCCGTGTCGAAAGTCACATCATCCGGAAAGAAAAAGTGGGCGTTGGTGCCGGTGCCGTCGTCATTGGCGCGGATGCTGGCCACGCCCGCCACGGTGCTCACCAGCCAGTTGGTTCCCACCGGCGACAATTTGCGGATGCTGTTGTTCTCACTGTCGGCCACATAAACGTTGGACGCATTGTCGACGGCCAAGCCGCGCGGAAAATAGAACAGGGCATTGGTGCCGATGCCATTGGAGGAACCCTCGGTGTAAGGCAACCCCGCGATCGTCGTCACCGTCCAGTTGGTTGCCACGGGCGAGACCTTGCGGATGACCATGCCGTAATTGTCCGATACGAAAATGTTGGTGTTCGCATCCACGGCAATCCCGGCGGGCACATAGAAAAACGCGTTGCTGCCTACACCATCCACCTCGCCAGCCTGGGTTTGTCCGGCAATGGTGCTGGTCACCCAGTTGGTTCCCACCGGCGTGATTCTGCGGATGGTGTTGTTATTGGCATCCGCGACATAGAGGCTGCCGCCGCGGTCCAGGGCGATGTCCGAGGGATAATAAAAGCGCGCGTCGTTGTTAGTGCCGTCGGCACTGCCAATGTTGCCGGCCAGACCGGCAATGGTGCTCACCACACCGTTGGTCGCGATTTTTCGAATGGTACAGTTGTAATAATCGGCCACGTAAACGTTGCCTTGGACATCCAAAGCGACGGCAGCGGTTGACCAGAACAAGGCGTTGGTGCCCGGGCCGTCAGTACTGCCGGTGCTGATGCCGGCAAACGTGCCCACCGTCCCGCCCGTGGTAATCTTTCGGATCTCGTTGTTGTTCGCATCCGCCACATAAATGTTGCCCGCGCTGTCCACGGTCACGCCAATCGGTGAATGGAAGCGCGCGTTGTTGGTCGCGCCATCGGCATCGCCATAAACTCCCACCTGTCCCGCGAGCGTGCTTACGGTCCAGTTGGTTCCCGTCAACGTCAGCTTTCGGATCGTGTTGTTGTTATCGTCGCCTACATAGAGGGTACTTCCACCGCTGATCGCAATGCCGGCCGGGCCGTTGAATTGAGCGTTGGTGCCGACGCCATCGGCGCTGCCGGAAACCAATACCTGTCCGGCAATCGTGCTGACCGCCCAACCGGTGGCCACCGGGACCAGTTTCCGGACGGTCTCATTGACGCCATCGGTCACATAGAGATTGGTTGCGGCATCCACGGTGATGCCAAAAGGCATATAGAACTGGGCGCCATTGTTCGTGCCATTGCTGCTGCCGGGATGATGCGGCTGCCCGGCAATCGTGCTGACGAACCCCGCCGGACTGATCTCCCGAATCACGTCATTGGCCACGTCGGCCACGTAAACATTGCCGGCACCGTCCACCGCCACGCCGGTTGGTGTGGAAAATTGTGCGTTGGTGCCCATCGCATCGATCAGACCGGCATTTGTCACCTGGCCGGCCAAAGTGCTCACCACCCAATTCGTTCCCACCGGGGTGATTTTTCGGATGGTGTCGTTGAATTCATCTGCCACATAAAGATTTCCACTGGTATCCACCGCGATGCCGGTCGGCAGATTGAACGAGGCGTTGGTGCCCATGGCATCCGTGCTGCCTTTGACACCGATTTGACCAGCGATGGTCGTCACGGTGCCACCCGGCGTGATTTTACGAATCGTATTGTTGCCCGAGTCGGTCACGTAAATGTTGCCCTGGCTGTCGGCAGCGACGCCGGAGGGGCCGGCAAACCGTGCGGCGGCGCCCGTGCCATCCGTGCTGCCAATACTGACGGATCCCGCCAGAGTGGTGAAGGAGAAGGCTTGTGAATACAACCGGGGAGCGGCCATTAACCCAAGACCCGATACCAAACAAAAAAACAGTGTCTTCATAAACGTCATGCGGACACGATGGGTCGGTGAAAGCACCCGCTGTGCCGCGTCCACAAGCGCGAAAGTTATCCGTTAAAGTTCCCGCTGGCGGGCCGGGGCCGGGTGACGTGTGTCCGAAAATCGGCGCCGAATATTTCACTGCTTGTCCACTTGCGGAGCAGGCCAGGAGGCCTATGTTAAATTATGAAAACCAAAGTTTCAAAATTACTGGAACAACCCAAACCGTTCACGCCGGGTGTCACCCGGGGTATGGTCCGGGAACATGCGTATCACCTCTATCGCGACAAACTGCCGGAGCATCCGCTGACGCTCGAAGATTGGGTGCTGGCCGAGAAAGACCTGGTGGCGACGATGGAAGCGGAAGGTGTGGAAGGCTGAATTTTTCCAGTCCTGACACCGCGTATCGCGGACAAACGCTTGACCGCAAAGTCCGCAGCGTTGTGGTGTAATCAGACTTTCGGTCGCAATTTCTTCCAAAGCCAGCCGAGCGGATCGTAGAAGTCATCCACCACGCGTTCCTTGAGCGGAATGATGGCGTTGTCGGTGATGGTGATGCTTTCCGGACAGACCTTGGTGCAACACTTGGTGATGTTGCACAAACCGACGCCGTGCGCCTGCTTCAATTCCGGCAGCCGATCCTCGGTGTCCAACGGGTGCATCTCCAGCGCGGCGGTATAAACCAGAAAACGCGGGCCAATGAATTCCTCATGCTTGTGGTGGTCGCGCAAAACGTGGCAGACGTCCTGGCAGAGGAAACATTCGATGCACTTGCGGAATTCCTGCACGCGATCCACGTCCGCCTGCTGCATCCGCCAGGTGCCGTCCGGCGCATCGGGTTGGCGCGGCTTGAACTTCTTGATCCGGGTCTTGACGCGAAAATTCCAGGAAACGTCCGTGGCCAGGTCGCGAATGCTCGGAAACGCCCGCATGGGTTCAATGGTGATGGGCTTGTTCACCGGCAGGGTGTTCATGCGCGTCATGCACATGAGTTTCGGGATGCCGTTGATTTCCGCCGAACAGGAGCCGCATTTGCCGGCCTTGCAATTCCAGCGGCAGGCGAGGTCGTTGGCCTGTGTGGCCTGAATCTTGTGAACGGCGTCGAGCACGACCATGCCCTCGGTGATTTCCGTGGTGTAATCCGCAAATTTTCCGCCGTTGGCGTCACCCCGCCAGATTTTGAACGTGGCCGTTTTCATTTTATCTCCTCGATGACCTGTTTCAATTCCGCCGGCATTTCGGGAATCGGTTCGCGGCGAACCTGCATCGAGCCGTCCGCACCCTTGCGAATCACGACGTTCACCTTGCCGGCGGCGGCGTCCTTGTTGGGAAAATCGTCGCGGAAATGTCCGCCGCGGCTTTCCTTGCGTTCGATGGCCGAGCGGGTGATGGCTTCGGAGACCGTGAGCAGATTTTTCAAATCCAGCGCCGTGTTCCAGCCCGGATTGTATTCGCGATGGCCATAGACGGCGACGTGTTTGGCGCGCTCTGAAAGTTTTTTGATTCCGTCCAACGCCCGAACCATTTCCTCTTCACGGCGCACAATGCCGACCAGGCTTTGCATCATCTCCTGCAAATCGTGCTGCACCTGGTACGGCCCTTCGGCGCTGCCGCCCGACTTCGCACCGCGATCAAAGGGTTCCAGCGCCTGCCGCGCAAGGGCTTCCATCTGATTTTCGTAGAAAATACCCGCGCTGTGCCCCTTCGCAAATTTGGCCGCGAACTCGCCGGCGCGCTTGCCGAACACAATCAAATCCGAAAGTGAATTGCCGCCCAGCCGGTTCGCGCCGTGCAAGCCGGCGGCGACCTCGCCCGCGGCGAACAGTCCCGGCACGGTGGACATCTGCGTGTCGCCATTCACGCGCACGCCGCCCATCATGTAATGCGTCGTCGGACCGATTTCCATCGGCTCGGTCGTGATATCAAGGTCGGCGAGCTGTTTGAACTGATGGTACATGCTCGGCAGTTTCTTTTTGATATGCTCCGGCGCATTCGGGATTTTTTCCTTGATCCACGCGATGTCAAGGAACACGCCGCCGTGCGGGCTGCCGCGGCCCGCCTTGACTTCGCGCATGATGCAGCGCGCCACATGGTCGCGCGTGAGCAGCTCGGGCGGACGGCGCGCGCTTTTGTCGCCCTGGCAATAACGCCAGCCTTCCTCCGGGTCGGTGGAAGTTTGCGATTTGTAATTGTCGGGAATGTCATCGAACATGAACCGCTCGCCCTGCTTGTTCTTCAGCACCCCGCCTTCGCCACGCACGGCCTCGGTCACGAGCAGGCCCATCACGCTCGGCGGCCAGATCATGCCGGTCGGATGAAATTGCACGAACTCCATGTCCATTAATTCCGCGCCGGCGTGATATGCAAGCGACTGGCCGTCGCCGGTGTATTCCCAGGAATTGCTGGTGATTTTGTAGGCACGGCCGATGCCGCCGGTGGCGAGCACGATGGCCTTGGCCTTGAAAATTTTAAACCGCCCGCGCTCGCGGTCGTAGCCAAACGCACCGGCTACACGGTCGCCGTCCTTGAGCAGCGTGACAATCGTGTGCTCCATGTGGACGGCGATGCCCTGGTGGATGCCGTGGTCCTGCAAGGTGCGAATCAGTTCCAATCCAGTGCGGTCGCCGACGTGGGCGAGGCGCGGATAGCGGTGGCCGCCGAAATTGCGCTGAAGAATCCTGCCGTCCGGCGTGCGGTCAAAAACCGCGCCCCAGGCTTCGAGTTCCTTGACGCGGTCAGGCGCTTCCTTTGCATGCAGCTCCGCCATGCGCCAGTTGTTGACATATTGTCCGCCGCGCATCGTGTCGGAGAAATGGACGCGCCAATTGTCGCGGTCGTCCACGTTGGCCAGTGCCGCCGCCAGGCCGCCTTCGGCCATGACGGTGTGCGCCTTGCCGAGCAGCGATTTGCAGACCAGCCCGACTTTCACGCCCGCCGCCGAGGCTTCAATGGCCGCGCGCAAACCCGCGCCGCCCGCGCCGATGACGAGCACGTCGTATTCAAATGTTTCGTAATTGGTGGCCACAGCGGAATTCCAGGTTGCGGTTTAGAAAAATCTGAAGTCATGCCAGATACCCATCGCACAAAGCCGGACGTAAACGTCCGTGAAGCCGACCCAGAACAGGCTGAGCCACGCCCACATCATGTGACGGCGGTTGAGGCAACTGACGCAGGCAAAGCCTTTCGCGCACACGGGTTTTTTTGATGGCTCGTCCAGGAACCCGCCGATTAAATGCCGCAGCGAATGGCAGCCAAAAGTGTAACTGGCCAGAAGGATGACGTTCAACGTGAGCACGATGGTTCCGACGCCGATGCCGAAATGTTGCACCCCGTTCTCCGTAAACCACATCGCTTTCCACGCGTCATATCCGAGAATGAAAATGAAAATCACCGCCAGAACCATGAAGTAGCGGTGAACGTTTTGGATGACGAGTGGAAACGAGCGTTCGCCGAGATAAACCTGGCGCGGCTCGCCAACGGCGCAGTTCGGCGGATCGGCCCAGAATGCCTTGTAATAGGCGCCACGATAATAATAACAAGTAAAGCGGAAACCCGCCGGCGCCCACAGCACCAGAAACGCGGGCGAGAAAATCAGCCACGCCGGCCACCATCCCGGCTGAATTCCCAACCAGGCGTGGCTGGCCAGCCCGGGACACTGTGCTGGATAAAAAATTTCCGGCGAGAAAAAGGGCGACAAATAGTCGGCGCCATTTCCATTGAACCAGTAGGCGCAATTTCCCTGGTACAACGGATGAAACGCCGCCCAGGTGGAATAGACAATAAAAGCGGTGAAGCCGAGGAAAACTGCCACCGGCTGTATCCACCACGCGTCCGGCCGGGCCGTCTCTCCAAAACGGCGTTGCGGCATCGAAACATCTGCGTAAGCCATAAAAGATCAACTTTAACTAACTTGTCTTCGGCAGGTCAATAGAAGGTGAGCAAATATAAGGGCGGCTTCGTATTAAGTTTGTGTAAACTTATCCATGAAGCAGGACCGGAGGTGTGTGCGTCCATTCGTTCAAGCCGCGTTCCGCGTTAGCCGCCGGGGAAAGGCCCAGTAATTCCAGCGCCTCGCCGACGAGGTAAAGCGATCCGGTGATGATCACGAACCCGTCGCCCGCCGATTTGTCCAGCGCGTTGCCCAGGGAATTGCAGGCGGCAATTTCAGCCGAAGGATTAATTTTTTGGCACGCTTCCGCCAGTTCATTCGGATTGGCCGAACGTTCGCTGAAAACCGGGACGGTGAAGATCTGCGCGGCCAGCGGCGCCAGCGTTTCGCAGATGTGCTGCCAGTCCTTGTCCTGCAGCACGCCCAGCACCAGCGTTCGTTTGGTCATGGGGAAATTTGTTTCCAACGCTTCACGCAGGGCTTTTGCGCCGGCCGGATTATGCGCGCCGTCGAGCAGAATTTTCCGGCCGGATTCACGCGTGACCAACTGCAATCGCCCCGGCCAAATGACGTTCGCCAATCCGGCGCAGATTTCTTTTTCGGCAACCCGAATCTGGTTTTGCAAAACTTCGACCGTGGCCAGTGCGAGCGCCGCGTTGAGTTTTTGATGTTCGCCCAGAAGTGGCAACTCCGAACTCCGAACTCCGAACTCCCAACTCCGAACTCGTGTGAGCGGCGCATTTTTCTCCCGCGCCATCTTTTCGATCACGGCCAGAGCATCGGGTTCATCCGTGGCGGTGATGACCGGCACGCCTGGCTTGATGATGCCGGCCTTTTCGGCGGCAATTTGGCCAAGCGTATCGCCGAGCCATTGCTGGTGGTCGAGCTGGATGTTGGTGATGACGCTCGCCAGCGGCATGACGATGTTCGTCGCGTCGAGCCGCCCGCCCAGACCCGTTTCCCAGATCACCAGATCGCAGTTTTGTTCAGCGAAAAACTTTAACGCCATCACCGTGACGACCTCAAAAAACGTCGGATGATGACCATCCGGAAATTGTTTAAACCACGGTCGCATTTCTTCGACCAACCGGACGATGTCACCTTCGCCAATCAAGCGGCGGTTGACTTGAATCCGTTCGCGGAACGAGACCAGATGCGGTGAGGTGAACAGCCCGACCCGCCGGCCGGCTGCGCGGTAAATGCTTTCGAGCATGGCGCAGGTCGAACCCTTGCCATTGGTGCCGGCGACATGGATGAAACGAAGCCGGTTCTGGGGATTGCCCGCGAGCGTGGCGAGCTGGAACGTGTTTTCCAGCCCGAACTTCGCGCCGAACAAACGCAAATCGTAAAGAAATTGGATGGCTTCCGGATAAAACATGTAACTCCGACAAACTACAGCGGTTTCTGGTGGATGTGCGCGTGGGCGGCGGCGATGAACCCTTTGAACAGCGGATGCGGCTGGTGCGGTTTGCTCAAAAATTCCGGGTGAAACTGGCTGGCGACGAAGAACGGATGATTCGCCAGCTCAATGATTTCCACGAGCTTGCCGTCCGGTGACAGGCCGCTGAAGACGAAACCCGCCTTCTCGAATTTGTCGCGGTAGGCATTATTGAACTCGTAACGGTGCCGGTGGCGTTCGTTGACGACAAACGAGCCGTAGAGCTGCGCGGCCCGGGTGCCGAGCGCTAACTGGCAGGGCTGTGCGCCCAGCCGCATCGTGCCGCCCTTTTTCGTTACGCGCTTCTGTTCGTCGAGCATCGCGATGACCGGGTGCGGCGTGTTCGGCTCGAACTCGGTCGAGTGCGCCTTGGCCAGCTTCAACACGTTCCGGGCGAATTCAATCGTGGCGATTTGCATGCCCAGGCAAAGGCCGAGGTAGGGAATTTTGTTTTCGCGCGCGTATTGCGCGGCGAGGATTTTGCCTTCGATGCCGCGTTCGCCGAACCCGCCCGGCACGAGGATGCCGCCCAGGCCTTTCAACATTTTTTCCGCGCCATTCTTTTCAATCTCCTCGGAGTCCACCTGGACGATTTCCACGCCGCAATCGTTGCCGACGCCGCCGTGGATGATGGCCTCGTACACCGATTTGTAAGCGTCCTGGAGACCGATGTACTTGCCGACGACGCCGACGCGCACGCGGTGTTGCGGCGCGATCAGCTTGCGGATGATCTCCTGCCAATGCGTCATGTTGGCGGGCGGCGCATCGAGATGCAACTGGCTGCAGACGAGGTCGTCAGCGCGCTCGCGCTGGAGCATCAACGGCACTTCGTAGATGGAATGGTCCACGTCCTTTTCCTCGATGACCGCCTCGACGGGCACGTTGCAAAACATGGAAATTTTCTGGCGCAGTTCCTTGTCCAGCGGTTTTTCGCAGCGGCAGACCAGCAAATGCGGCGTGATGCCGATTTCGCGCAGCTTGGCGACGGATTGCTGCGTGGGCTTGGTCTTCAATTCGCCGGCGGCCTTGATGAAAGGCACGTAGGTCACGTGCATGAAAGCCGCATTGTGGAAACCGACTTCGAGCGCGAATTCGCGGATGGCTTCCAGAAACGGCAATCCCTCAATGTCGCCGGTTGTGCCGCCGATTTCCGTGATGATGACGTCTGCCTTGCTTTGCTCGGCCAGCAAGTGAATGCGATTTTTGATTTCGTCAGTGACATGCGGGATTACCTGGACGGTTTTGCCAAGGTAACGGCCCTCGCGTTCGTTGTTCAGGACCGTCTGATACACCTGGCCGCTCGTCAGGTTGTTCATCCGGGTGAGCTTGCAATTGGTGAACCGCTCGTAATGGCCGAGGTCGAGGTCGGTCTCCGCGCCGTCGTCGAGCACATAGACCTCGCCGTGTTGATAGGGGTTCATCGTCCCGGGGTCCACGTTGAGATAAGGATCGAACTTTTGGAGCACGACCTTGAGGCCGCGGTTTTCGAGCAACGTGCCGAGCGCGGCGGCCGTCAGGCCTTTGCCCAACGAACTCACCACGCCGCCGGTTACGAATATGAATTTCATTTCAAAATCTTTCTAGCTAAAGATTGAACCCAGATGAAACATAGGTAAGCGCGATGAAAATTTTCATAGCTTCATAATCTGTTTTCAATCCGTGTTTCATCTGTGGCCAAGAACTTTCTCCACTTTCGCCACATCCTCCGGCGTGTCCACACCTGCGCTGTCGTAATCCACTTTCACGACCGCGATCGGGATGCCGTTTTCCAGCGCGCGCAATTGTTCCAGTTTCTCCGCGTTTTCGAGCGGTGACACCGGGAATTTCACCAGCCGCAACAGCGTTTCGCGCCGGTAACCGTAAATGCCGAGGTGCTTCAAAAAAGGAAACGCCGCCAACTGTCCCCGAACGCCTTCGGGGCTGGCGGCCTCGCGCAGATACGGAATCGTGCGCCTCGAAAAATATAACGCCTGCCCGGCGGCATTGACAACGACTTTTACAACATTGGGATTGTCGTATTCTGCGGGATTCTTGATGGGCGTGGCGGCGGTGGACATTTCATTTTGCACCAGTGCGTTGGCGACAGCGTCAATCACCGCCGGGTCAATCAAGGGCTCGTCGCCTTGAATGTTAACGACCGCATTGCATTGGTAACGCCCGGCAACCTCGGCGATACGGTCCGTGCCGCTGGCATGATCGGGGCGCGTCATTTCCACCCGGCAAAACTTTTTGGTGGCGTCGGCGATTCGGGAATCATCAGTGGCGACGATGACTTCGCTGAGTGCCTTCGCTTTTTGGCATCGCTCGACGACGTGTTGAATCAACGGCTTGCCGGCGATGAGGGCGAGGGGTTTGCCGGGGAACCGTGTCGAGGCGTACCGGGCGGGAACGATGCCAACGATATTCACGGGCCTTGATTAAGCCACAGATTGCCGTTCGAAGGCAAGAATCGAAAAAGTGAAAGCACAATGGTCTGAATACGGCGCCTGGGAAACCAAAACTAAAAAGGCAGCCATCGGCTGCCGCTGCAAAGAATGAAGAGGGCCTTTTTGGAAAGCTTCAACGGCTTTCCGCGCGGAAAGTCAGAAAGGCAAAAACCAACGCCACGACAAACGGCAACGCAAATAATAAAACGCTCATGTGGTGAGTATAGCACGTGATTTGCCAAATGTGACGCTGGTGTTACAAATAAGTTACACGGGCATGACCAAGGCGGCCGGTAAAATTTTAACTTATTATTGGCGAGCTGCTTATAGATAGACACGTCGAAATGGAATACAGCCATTTACCGCGCATTTTATGGAGTTTTTTGGCTAATTCCCGTTGTCATTTGCCCGGCGGCGGACGAGTTCAAAGTTGCAGAGGCGCACTTCGGGTTTGCCGGCGGAATCCAGCACCAGCTTTTGCTCGGGGTCGAACGAAATCAACAGGTGGTCCGGTTTGAGATTGAGGTCCTCCAGACCGCACTGGGCCAGTCGGCCTGCTTTCGACTGCATCAACTCCTCCATCACTTTTTCGGAAATCAACTTGTTGGCACAGGCATACTTCGCGTTCATCGCCGTGTAATGACGGTCATCCTGCGCCGCCAGCAGTTCGTCAGGCCCATTCCAATAACCCCAAATGGTGATGTAATTGCGGCCTTTTTGGAGGATGGGCTCGCCATCCGGGGTGAGCAGATTGGCCAGCGCCATAAAGCGACGTTCATCGGCCGCCTGGCCGGATTCGCGATTACTCCCGGTCATGTAAATGGCGCGGGGATAAATCGTCTTGATGCCGCGGCGGCTCAATCCGAGCGCGAAGGCAAATTCCTCGAACGGACTGTTAAACCCATGTTCGTGAACCGCCCTCTGGTTCATTTCGGGATGAGTCAGCCACGGCGGTTCGCCCATGCGCGACACCCGCCAGACCAGGTTGATATTGTCCTTGGTAGAGGTTCGGAAAACCTGGTTGTGCGAGGACAATTTCTTCTTCGGCGTGCGGCGCCAGCGCTCGGGCAGGAAATAATTGAACAAATCCGGGTCCTTGCCCACGACCCACAACAGGCCGCCGGTGCTTTCAGCGCGGCCGAAAATATAATCCACGCCCAGGATATTGGTGGCCTGGAGATGGGCGGGCAACGGCTTGGCGGTGTCCGCCTCGAACCGTCGTGCCATGTGCTTGAGATAAATCTGGCGATTGGCGCTGCGCACCGATTGTTCATGCTCCGGCGTGCGTTCGAGCAATTCATAATCCACCAGCGCGTAAACCAGTTGGCCGTTCCGGTCGCGCAACAGCGACTGATCATGTCCCGACCGCAAAATGACGTGGGCAGGTTTCATGTCAATGACCCGGTAACCCTTCTGCCACAATTCGTGCGTGGCCAGGCAGGTGACCCGGGCGAGAAATTCGGCGCGCTCCTGGTCGTGCAGTTTGAGATACTCCGCCGACTCCACCGCGTCCAGGCCCTTGACCCAGCCGTACAGCACGACGTATTGCCGGAGAATGTCAATTTCCACGCCCGGATGGCGGACGACCTTCGCGCGGATTTTGTCCTCGGACCGGCCCGTCTGCCAGAGTTGCAGCCGTTCGGATGGCATGTAAATCGCCATCGGTTTTTGTGTCCGGATGCGGATGCCCGGCGGGCCGGCCTCACCCTTGCGCAGTTCCATGAGCAGTGAAAATTCCTCGAACGGGCTGTTGAACTCGGCGTGGATAAACTTATTGAAGGTGAACGTGTCGAGCGGCACGCCCTCGCCGACGCGCGACCATTTGACGACCAGCGACAGGGTTACGCCATTCACCCGGCGCGTGGGGACCTTGTAAACCGTGCTGGTGCCTTCCAGCCGTTTGCGCTTGGTTTCAAACCATTCCTGTGCGTACCAGTTCTCCGGCAGCAAATTCTGCCAGAACGGCAACCCCAGGTGCGTCAAGTAAAGGTCGCCCCCGTCCCGGGTCTTCATGTGCACGTAATCCACGCCCAGCAATGAAATGGCGCTGCCGGGAACATCTGCGGGGACCGGAGGAACGGCAGGTGCAGCGGCGGCCGGATTTGAAGCTGCAGCTTCACTGGACATGGCACCAAGCTAATCTTTCTGCCAACCGCCGCTAACCGTGGCTTACCAGAAATGCACCAAAAATTGGCCTCAGATGAACACAGATGAAACGCAGATTTTGCCGAAAAAGTTGCGATAACAACTTCGTCTTGAGCGCGAGTGTTTTTCGTGTATCGTGGAGTCATGACTGCGTTGCTGGAAAGGGCGATTGCAAAAGCTTCCGCGCTGCCGGAAAAAGAACAGGAGGCCATTGGCGCGTTGATTCTCGAAGAGATTGCAGACATCCATGCTTACGACGCTTTGCATGACCGTGCCCATTCAGAAATCGCCGCCGGCCATTTCTCAACTCTGAAAAGTTATCGCTCGCGCCGTGGACGCAAGGCGAAATGAAATTTCAAGTCATCCTGCCCAAATCAGTTCAAAAGGAACTGGATCGGCTGCCGGATGAAATCGCAAACCGGATTCTCGCACGGTTGTCCGGGCTGGAAACCAATCCGCGCCCATCTGATGTCAAGAAACTCAAAGGCCGCGACGCTTGGAGAATTCGCGTGGGCGATTACCGGGTCATTTACGAAATCCACGACCGCGTTTCACAAATCATCGTCATCACCGTCGGACATCGCCGGGAAGTTTATCGCTGACGATCACGGCAAAACATGCGGCGGGTAAACGTTTGTGCCGAGAGAGCAAGTCGGCGGCTCGCCAACTTTGCCAATCGTGTAAATGCCGCCAGAAGGACATTTAGGAAGATTACCTTTGGCATCGAGCTTGATGTAAGAGTTTACACGTTCCTGTTCAATATAAGGCCTGATGTCGTTTATCGTGACAACATCGTTAGAGCATTTTAAATAAAACTATAGCCACACGAGGCAAACCAGTTCCTGGCGTCCTGAGGGGTGACGGTTTGGAGGGCCAGCCCGATGGCCTCAATCAAGGCCGCCTGGGTTCTGGCCTGGACGCC